>Ga0209227_1002478_pt1 | contig 13167 bp, 9 predicted proteins | sample YNPBryantNP2012_FD_185815 | JGI IMG/M metagenome (GOLD analysis project Ga0209227, IMG submission 185815) | Anoxygenic and chlorotrophic microbial mat microbial communities from Yellowstone National Park, USA - YNP Bryant NP 2012 (SPAdes)... ...
TCTGGGCGAACTCTGGGCCAGGCTCGCTGCGCGGGCCGTTCAGGTCTATGATCTGGACCTGAATGTCCTGCACTGGGACATCACCTCCATCTACTTCGAGGGGGCCTACACCGATAGCGAATTGGTTACCTATGGCTACAGCCGGGATCATCGCCCCGACACCAAGCAGGTAAACCTGGAGTTGGATGTCAGTCACGATGGCTACGTGCCGGTCTTGTGTCAGGTGCTGCCGGGCAACACGGCTGACATCACCCGCCCGCTACCCCATCTGCGGGCTCTCCTGCACTTCCTGACCCGCCCCGAGTTGGCCGAGCGGCGACTGCGTCCCATCCTGGTCAGCGACTGTAAGATGATCACCCCCGAAGCGGCGTTGGCCTGTCATCGCCATGACCTGTACCTGGGGCCGCTGCCGAATGGGAAGGCCACCGGGCAGGTGCTGCAGAGCGTTTCCGCCGAGGAGCTGGCGCGCATCCCCTGACTTATCGTCCGCAGCGGGTCAAGGCCGATGACCCCACCTTTGTCCCTTGCTGGCGCTCCTGGTGCGAGCCATTCTGGAGCGGACCGGTCGTCGGCGGGGGTTGGTGCTCTCAAGCCAGCGCTTGTTCCAGGGGTTTGCCCATCTCCAGGCGGTGGATGTGGTCTGGAGCGATGGCAGTCGCCAGCGACGGGCGGCGGAGATGAGCCCCTTCCAGGCTGAAGTTATGGAGGCGTTGGGCTGGCCTGCACCGGAGCATTATGCCGCTTTGACCCTTTTAGAGCGCTGATACCCACCTGGGGCGGCCTGTCACCCCACCGCTCCGACCTTGTTCCGGGGGACAATGCCGTGCATTGCAAGTGGTCGAAGGAGCAAGGGCGGGCCGATGGGTAACTCCGACGAGCTCGATCCTGGTGACGGTGGCGTACAGTGCCGGGAGGAATGACCAACCTGGAGTTGTGCTCCGGACATTCGCTCCGGCCTGCTGCAGCCGCCTGGTGTCAGCCAGAACGAATAATCGCCTCTTTCAACCCTAACGGTGGCTCGATTGTTAACGTGCAAAACACAACCGGTCAGGGTTTAGTTTTGTGCTGCCCGAAACCGGAAGTAACCGTCGAAAACAGGCTTAGTCGCCGGTGAGTTCACGCCGGGCGGCCGCGACGATCCGGTCAACCTCTTGCGCCGTCTTCTCATCCAGCGGCGCTGGCCTGTGGGTCGCCAGGATCCGCCGCACCTCGGCAATGGCCCGTTCTCCTATCGAGGTGCCTCCCTCCTGCTCCCACCCCTCCCACGTCTGGCGTGTCCAGACCGGGCCCGGACACCAGATCTCCTGGCGGAAGTGGCGCAGCGTGTGCTCCTCGGCCAGGTAGTTCCCTCCGGGGCCGACGGTACGGACGACGTCGGTTGCCAGTGTCTCCGGTGTCACCTCGAAGCCGCGCAGGATGCGCTTGACGTAGGCCACCAGCTCGTTGTCCACGACCAGCCATGGGAGGCTGGCGCCGTGGTCGGTGCCGCAGATGCCAGCGTGACCGACCATATCCGCGCCGGCCAGCGCTCCCAACACGAGGGTGGTCCCTTTCTCGATGCCGGCCTGTGCATCGGGCAGCTTCGCGTCGGTAATGCCGACGTTGATGTAGACCGGGAAGCCGTAGAAGTGGGCGATCTGCGCCATCGCCACTCCCATCAGGGCCTGCTCCGGCGAGCCGAAGGAGCAGATGCTCGTGCGCGGGTCCATCACATGGGGGATACCGCCGTACATCACCGGCGTACCGGGGGCGAGCACCTGTGCCACGACGATACCCGCAAGTATTTCAGCGTTCTCCTGCGCCAGTGTCCCGGCCAACGTCGCCGGCGCGGTGCCGGAGACCATCGCCATTGGGCCGAAGCAGGCCGGTTGCCCCGCCTGCACGAACTCGATCAGCACGTCCAATCCGTCCTGTGGAAGTTGCAGCGGGCTGATCGGCTCGACGAAGACCTCCGCCATGGGCCGCTCGCGGAGTGCCTGCGCGCCGCCAGCCACCGTGCGATAGATCTCCAGCACATAACGCGCCGTGCGACCATTGGCGACGAAGCAGCGCGTGGGTTTGGTGCTCCCTTTGACCAGCTCGCCGGTCAGGAAGACATCGCGATACGCCGCCGGCACTTCCGCTACCATCGCCATCGCTCCCACAACCGTGACGTGCGTCAGAGCGTCTCCCAGACGGATCGCATCGCTCAGGTCCGCCAGCGTCGGCGAGCGGCGTTGGCCGGTCTCGGCATCCACCCAGGCATATTGGCCGGGGCTGGACATCAGCACCAGATCACCGTACCCAAAGCGCGCCACGCGGCCGGGGTCGCGCCCGTAGAGGATATAGCGTTTGCCCGCATGCGCGATGCTCTCCAGCACCAACTGTTCTGGCAGGCGCGCGATCTGCCGCCCCCGGTCAACCCGGGCGCCGGCCTCCGCCAGACGCTCCAGGACCCCGGCGTGCCGGACAAGCACCCCTGTATCACGCAGGATCACCAGGCTTGCTTCGTGGATGGCCCGTACCTCGGCCTCTGAAAGGAACTCAAGACGCGGCAACGTCGTCAAGCCAACCTCCTCTATGTTGTCTCTCCCATCGCCTGGACAAAGGCCTCCGGCTCACCGCTCTTGCCGTGAACCCGTCAGCCCAGCACACGCCTCTCGGCCATCTGATAAATACGCTCGATCTCCCGGCGTCGCTCCGCATCCAGTTCAAAGCTATGTGATGCGATGCGGCGCCGCACCTCATTGCGCAGGCGCTCGGACAGGCGCGGCTGCCCGGCGGCAAACCACGCGCCAGCCGCGTTACGCAGGAAGCGGCGCGGATACCATATATACCGTTGATGATAATCGAGCGTGCTGTCGAGCGTCATAAAGGAACGTTCGATGCCGGCCTTCACCTCGGCCAGCCACGCCTCGAGCTGGCCGTCGCCGACCGCTTCTTCGCCGGGTGGCAGGCCACGCACGGCGACCTCGACCCAATCGCGGATCTCGCAGTCTACCAGGAGCTGCTCCGGACTGAAGATCTCATCCAGGCTCAGCGTGCCCGCGCCACTGAAGTGGCGCGTCCCAAGGTGGGCGCCCAGCGCCATGATCGCCGCCTTCTCGGCCGCTGCCTGGGCATCGGGCAGCTTCGCCATAACATGGATATTATCCGGGACGCGCCCCGGCGGCCAGCCATAGAAGCGGTTGAAGTCCGCGCACAACATCTGTAAGAACATATTCTCCGGCGAGCCGAACACCATCGCTCCTGTGTGGAGGTCGAATGGAAAGAGACCTACACCGAAAGTGACCGGCTTCTGAGTGAGCGCACGGAGCACGACCATGCCCCCCATCAGTTCCGCCGCCGCCAGGGCCAATCCACCGAACGGCTGGAGCGGAGCAGTGGCGCCCGTGGAGGGCATGCTGCTGACGTGAATGTGCGAGAGACGGTCGAGACAGGATAACACCACATCAAGCGACTCGCCGCCCAGGCGCAGGGGCGAGGGGATGTACACCGGCAGGCTGCGGATCGGCCGCCCCATCACCTCGGCCATATCCAGCAGATAGTTCACCGTCGCCGCAGACGTCGGGTCCACCGGCGCAGCGCCCTGGCGCGCATAGAGCGCCGCGATACGATACTGGGCAATCGGCCTGAGGTCGGGGTGCACGTCCGTAGGGATGCCCGGCGGCGCGCTCGTGACCCCCTCATCGGCCAGGCTATCCACGAACTTGCACATCTCAATCAGCCGGTTGCTGGTGTACGGCACGATCTGGTCGCTCTCCACATCGTGCAGGTTGAGAGAGTAGGAGCTGACGCTCAGGGTGATCCGGACTGTATCGGACGGCTGCTCAGCCTGCCGGGCTCTCAGCCGCTGCCGCATTTCCTCCACGTGCTCTTCGACCACGGCAGGCTCTATCAACACCCGCAGGCCGCGGGCGCGAAAGCCGAGCGTCTGCAAGCGCTCGCGTACTTCGTCCTGGCGCACTTCCAGTCCGATCTCGTGTAAGATACGCCTGGCCAGCTCGTGCACACGGGCGGCCTCTTCCATCGAAATCAGCTCCGGGCGGCTGAAAAGCACCGGGGGTGTGTGCAGCACTTTTCCGTTCATAATGACTCCTCTCCGGCGACCTGCCCTCGCCCTGTTGACCTGACGCGGCAAGTGAGCGAGGAAGATAATTTCTGCTTTCAGGCGAACTGCGGCAGATAGTCTCTTTCCGCGATCAGCAACTCATCGAGAATCTTCTCCGCCGTATCGGGGTCCGGTACCAGCGGGTCAAGGATCAACCCTTCGAGCGCCGTCTGCCGGTCGCCCGTGACCGCCGCCTCTACGTTGAGGTCCATCACGGCCAGTTGCAGTTCCAGGAGCGCCGCGATCGCCGGCGGCAACTCGCCTACACCCAGGCCAAAGATGCGGTCCGCAGCCACGATCGCCGGCACCTCCACCACCGCATCCGGGCGCAGATTGGTGATGTAACCGTCGTTGGGGATGTTCACGGAAAGGACGTAGCGGTTCTTGCCATCCAGGAGTGAGCAGATGATGTCCATCGTCTGCCACCGGAAGCCACGCTCGACCATGAACTGTTCCAGCTCTTCGGCGCTGAGTGGGCCGCTGCCGGAGGCATATTGCTCCAGTTTGCGCGTCATTTCCTCGACCTGTCGATCCGCCTCGAAGATCCACCGATTATAGCCTGGGCGCAGGTATCTGGGCCCCCAGCTTATGTACTCGCCGACGTGGCTATCGGCCGGGCCAGGATAATAGCCAAAGCGCCGGAAACATTCGCGCGAGAGCGGCTCCCAGGTCGGGTCAACATCCTTGATCTTCTCGGCCAGGGCCGGGTAGAGGTCCTCGCCTGTACCCTGGTGGCGCAATTCCAGCACCCAGTGGCAATGGTTGATGCCTGCTGCCTTGACGTCCACCTCTTCTTCGGGGAGCTTCAGCACGACAGAGGCCAGGTTGCGACGTGTGATATACGCGCCCAGGCACACCCCGACCGTCTTCACGTTAGTGTAACGGGTCAAAGCCAGCGTCAGGCGGCTTTCGGGATTGCTCATGTTGACGAACCAGGCATCGGGGCACAATTCCTCGATATCCTGAGCGATCTCGAGGAGGAGCGGCACCTGGCGCAGGGTGTGGAAGAACCCCCCCGGCCCGCCGGTCTCCCCATACAGATCGCCGCAGCCGTGCTTGCGCGGGATCTCGATATCCAACTGCCACAGCGGGTAGCGGTTGCGCTCCACCGCACCCACGACGATATCGGCGCCAGGCAGCGCCTCTCGCCGATCGGTCGTCGCGGTGATCTTCATCTCGCCCTGCCACGTCTCATTCAGCCGCCTGGCCAGCCGGTACATTCGGTCCAGCCGCTCTTCGTTCAGGTCCACCAACACGATCTCGCTGCCCCGCATTTCGGGGGCCTCGAGCAGGTCGCGCACCGTCATCGTCCCGAATGAGAAACTCCCTGCTCCGATCAAGACAATCTTGTACGGCATTGTTTCCTCCTGAAATTTTGGTATTGGATTGGTGTCAGACCGAAGGCATAAGCCTTCCGCCTGTCTCAAAGCAAGGACATCTACTGCACTCCCGGCCACGCAGCGCTGAAGTGAGCCGCGTGCTCATACATTGCGCGGATGTTCTCCACCGGACAGTCGGGCAAGATATTGTTCGCCGGCAGGATGAACAGGGCGCATTTACCGGCCAGCGTGCGAATGATCCGCTCTACGTCCCGCCGGACATCCTCTACGCTCCCGAAGGGGAGCGTGCTGCTCACCGAGGGCCCGGCGAAAATCACCAATTGCTGTCCGTCGAGGGTGCGATGGCGGGCCAGCTCGTCCAGCCGGACGCCATACTCTTCCTGAAAGCCCTGAAAGCCGGAGATACCGCAGGCGAGCAGATCATCCACGATGAGCCGGAAGTCGCCGTCGCTGTGCCAGACCGTGCGGATCCCCGCCTCGCGCAGCGGCTCGAGCGCGTGGCGCACGTGTGGGAAGTAGCACTCGCGCAGCCGCCGCGGGGAGATCAGCGGCCCGTTCGCGCCGCAAATATCCGTCCCGATCAGCGTCAGTGGCACCAGCCCCAGCTCACGGTACACTTCAACCACGATCTCGGCCTTGCGCCGGGCGACGGCTCCCTCGGCTGCGAAGAAGGCATTCGCCGCCTCCGGGTACAGTTCCATAAAGAGCAGGTAGTTCTCGTAGCCGAAGTCCCAGTACCATTCGAACTTCGGGTGCACCACCTCCCACAGTGTCGGAAGATAAACGATATCTCCCAGGCGCTCTTGCAGAGCCAGGATGTCGGTCTTCAGCCCGGCCCGCCAGCTCTCCGCATCGAACTCGCGCACGGCCTCGGCCGGCCCCGGCCGCGAGCGCGCATAATCCAGCACATCCTCCGGCGTACGGAAGCGCTGCGTAATCTCCTCAAGATGGGCTTTGTTAAAGACCTCCGCATCTCGGTATTCTCCCGGTCGGCGGGGCACCGAGACGGTGATCATACCGTCCACGCCCAACGCCCGTTCAGCCGCAATCGCCCAGCCGAGCGGGTCGTGCCAGTACTCCTCCGCGCTACAACCGGCCAGCGCCTGTTGCTGCTGGTCGCCCAGCACCCAGCCGCCGAGGAGTGGCACACGGTCTATCGGCTCACAAGCCAGCGCCTTCAAGATGCGCGCGCGTTTCTCCGTTGCCTCTTGACACGCGTTGACCCTGACATTCATCCGTTACACTCACCGCCATTGCCACCTGGGGCTACTTCTCTACCCCGGTAATCACAATACCCTGGATGTAAGCCTTCTGAGCAATAAAGAACAGTATCACAGGTGGCAACATGGACACAAAGGATACCACCATCAGCTCGGACCAGAGCACGCGGTAGGTCGCCCGCAGATATGAGAGGGCCAGCGCCAATGGAAAGGTCTCCATTTTGCTAAGATAGATCAGCGGCTCCAAAAACCAGTTCCACGTACCGGTGAATTCGAAGATCGCCAGGATGCCAATGGCCGGCCGCGCCAATGGCAGCATGATACGGAAGAACAGTCCCATCACGCCACAGCCATCGATCCGCGCCGCGTCGTCGAGTTCCTTGGGAATAGTTGTGTAGAATTGTCGCATCAGGAAGATGAAGTAAGGGTTGGCAAAGAACTGCGGCACGATCAGCGGTTTGTACGTGTTTACCCAGCCGAGCTTCGAGAACAGAATGAAAAGGGGGATCATTGTAACCTGGGCCGGCAGCATCATTGTGCTGAGCACGACCAGAAATAGGACCTGACTACCTCGAAACCGCAGCCGCGCAAAGGCGAACGCCACAATCGTGTTGGACATCACCGATGCCACTACATTGGATAGGCTCATAAATAGTGAGTTGCGCACGAAAGTCCAAAACGGCACCGGGAAAATAGTGAAGGCACGAATGTAGTTCTCCCACATGATCGGGTTCGGGATCCAGACCGGCGGAAACTTCTTAACCTGGGTAGGGGGCTTGAGGGATGTGGACAACATCCAGACAATCGGAAATAGAACGATAACTGCTCCGATCAGCAGGACTGCGTGAACGACAAAATTCTGGAGGCGCACATTCCATCTCTTGCTCCGGTAGATAGCTTCCAGTGCTGCGTGTATCGCCACCATCATCTACCTCCCCCGATCTCTGTCTCGTAATAGACCCATGCCCTCGACGATTTGAATACCAGAAGCGTGAAGAGAAGCAAAATGACGAAAAAGACCCACGCAAGAGCACTTGCGTAACCCATCCTATACTGGCGAAATGCCACTAAATACAAATGAAGTACGTACATCAACGTCGAGTTCGCAGGTCCCCCCCCTGTCATCACGTATGCGTTGCTAAAAACCTGAAACGAACTGATAATGCTCGTTACCAAGACAAAGAAAAGTGTGGGGCTGATCATGGGCAACGTGACATGCGTGAAACGTCTCCAGCGGCCGGCGCCATCGATGGTAGCCGCCTCGTACAGCTCGGTGGGGATCCCCTGTAGACCGGCCAGGAATACAAGCATGTTGCCTCCTGCCCCCCACACGCTCATGATGACAAGCACAAGCTTGGCGGTCTTCGGATCGAGCAGCCACCGGATGCCTTCGATGTGGAAGAGCGAAAGAAGCCAGTTGACAATACCGAATTCTGGCTGGAACAGGTAGAGCCAGATCATGGAAGCGGCCACATTGGGGATGACAGCCGGCAAGTAATAGAGCACACGGTACGCCGACTGACCACGGATATTCTGATTGAGCAGCAGTGCAATGAGGAAACCCGCCCCGATCGTCAAAGGGATGCTCAAGACGGCATAATAAGCCGTGTTATACAGGGATTTCCAGAAGAGGGACTTGGTTTCATCAAGCGAGATGAGCGTGGCGTAGTTTTTCAGGCCGACAAACCTGGATGAAAACAGGTTCGTCTCAAAGAAACTCAGGCCCAGGGACGCCACCATCGGACCCAGCGTGAACATCAAGAACCCAATGATCCAGGGCGAGATCAGGAGATACGCGATGATTTCCTCGCGCTGACGAGAAGTAAGCCCCGGATGCTTACGTCGTTCAATCGCTGATGTGTTCGCGTTCACAGTTGATCACTCCACACCTCCAGCTATTCACTGGCCGGGCACCCTTCAATCCCGCGAGGCGGGGAATTCCCGCCTCGCGGGGTATAGCTGTGCGCGCACACAGATTAGCCTGCGAAGTGTTCGTCAATGCGCTGAACAATCGTTCGGACGCCTTCCTCAAGCCCCATCTCACCGGTCACCCAGATCTGGTCCCAGATCGGGTTGAAGATCTCCGTCAGGATCTGATTATCGTCCTTGAAGATCGGAGTCAGACGAGCGTAGTCCATGATCCTTGTAAAGGCGGCGACATCATAGCCGGCCCGGGCGCCCATCGAATCGTTGTCCCACACCGGGACGAGACTCTTACGAACAGGTTGCAGGCCGAGAATGCCCAGGCACATCTGCTTCATAGCCCACGGCGAGGTGAGGAAACGCACCAGTTCAACCGAGGCTTCAGGGTACTTCGTTCCGACATAGACCGAATAGCCATTCACGAAAGTCAGCCCGGCCTTGTTCCCGTCTCTCGATACAGGCAGGTCCGTAAATTCCCAGCTAAAGTCGTTCTGGCGAATGTAATTGGTGACGGTCCAACTGTGTGACTCAACGAACGCAATCTTGCCAGAGGAAAAGACATCCCACCATCCGTACTCTCCAACCGTACCCGGCCTTGGCGACACAGGATCCGGTCCATAGATCAGGTCGTAATTGAACTTCAATGCCTCCATCGCTTTTTCTTCATCAAGCAGGCATTTGGTCCCGAACAGGTCGGCATTCATCCACTCCCCACCGTTCATCCACACATAGTGGGGCAGATACTCGTGCACGACATACGTGCCCCACTGCCCCTTGTCTGGACGAGTGCACGCCTTGTAAGCCACCAAATAATCATCCCAATCCCACGTGCCATCCGGATATGGCACCCCCGCTTCGTCGAGGATATCCTTGTTGTAGGCCATCGCGATCGTGGAGACATATTTCGGCACACCGTAGAGATGCCCCTCGTAGACCTGTCCAATTATGTTGGCCTCGTAGAAATCGGACATATACTTGTCATCGAAATACTCCTCTAACGCCAGTAGCTGGCCCTCCTCCATGAGGCCGGCGCTCCACCAGATAAAGAACACATCAGGTGCCTCACCGGCGACCGCCTGAGTATAGAGCTTATCCGCATAATCGGGCGACTCTGCGGATTCGAAAGTGACCTTAATGCCTGGGTTCTCAGCCTCGAAGCGTGGGATAATGTCATCGGTCCAGAAGGCGATCCCCTCCGGCCCCACCCAACTCCCCTCCGCCAGACGAATGTTGGCCACTTCAAGCGGCGGCGCCTCTGCGGTGACGACCACTTCTTTTGGCACCTCGACCGTTTGTTCAACCACGACAACCTTTTCAGTGGCCCGTGGTTGGCAGGCCGCCAGCGCCGCTGCACCGCCGGCCAATGTCGCCAGGCGCAGGAACTCGCGCCGGCTCAAACTGTTACGCGAGCATTTTACCGCATCCATCTCTGCCTCCTTATTGTTTATCATCGCACTTCTAAATCCAATCTATTTTCACCCTGTCTATGTAGAAGTCGCTTTCCCCTTCTGGACGATCACCTCCCTTCATTCTCTGATGGAACTGCTCACGAGACAGCCCGCACCACGTAGTGCTCGGTCGTGGCGTCCAGCACCAGCATAATCCCGCCCATCACCGTCGCACGACGGTCCAGTTCCGAGGCCACAACACGCGGCAGCATCGGCAACACGCCGTCCAGCCGCTCCAGAATCGGCTCGATCAGCAGGTCCGACGAGCGCGCCACTCCTCCACCCAGCACAACGACCTCGGGGTCGAGCACGGCGCAGATGTTGGCAATTGCCAGGCTGAGATAGTCCACCGTCTCGCTGACGACTTGCATGGCCCACGTTGCACCCTGCCGGGCAGCAGCAAAGACCGTCTCGGCGCTGAGATCGTCGGGGAGCGGCCGGCCACTCTGCGCCAACAACTGCCGCGCGCGCTCCGCGATCCCCAACCCGGAGGCCAGGCTTTCGAGTGCACCAAAGCCGTTGTAGCGCCGCCCCAGGTACTGGGTGCCGGGCAGCAGGTAACCGATCTCACCCGCGGCCTGATGGTGTCCACGCAGCAGCGTGCCATCTATCACAATACCGGCGCCGATGCCGGTGCCAACCGCGATACAGACCAGGCTGCGTGCACCTTTGCCTGCGCCAAACCCCCACTCGCCTAATGCTGCCAGGTTGACGTCGTTCTCCACAAAGACCGGCAGATTAAAGCGTTGGGCGAGAATATCGCGCAGCGGCAGGTCTCGCCAGCCCAGGCCAGGCGCCCAGACGATTCTCCCTTCCGGGTGGAGCGTCACGGCCGGCACCCCCACTCCGATACCCCGGATGCGCTGCCCGGCCGGGCGCGGTGCATCCAGCAACTGCTGGATCAGTTGACACAAACGCTCTAACAGCTCCTCCGGCCCCTCTCCGTTATGGGGCATATAGACTTCGTGTTGGAGATGGCCGGCGAGATCGGCCACAGCGCCGAACATCTTGGTGCCGCCGAGGTCAATCCCGATGACACTGTAGGCGCTACCCCTGAACTCGAGCAGGGGGCGTGGTCGCCCGCCGCTCGGTTCATTTACGTCTTGCCATCTGACAAAATCTTCTGCGATCAGATCGTCCACAATGCGCATCACCGTTGGGAGGCTCATATGTAGCTTCCGCGCGATGACCGAACGGGCCACCGGGCTGTTTTGACGAATGAATTCCAGGATCAAAGCGCGGTTAGCGGAGCGCATCACGCGCGCCGTGACAGTTCTCTTCGACGTAGCTTCGGAACGGCTATTCTGTGACACGGGTTTTTTCATAGTGGTTTGTCAGCTGTAATTTTGTTTTGCCCTCCAGCATCCATGAGCAGGATTTAGGCAGTCAATCCACCATATCTGGTTACTTGCAAGGCAGGGATGCTCATATATGGCGGTATCGTAGCTATGGGTGCCGGAGCCTGAACTCACAAAAACAGACTTGACAAACCAATAGGGTGAATGCAGATGGAGTTAGTTACTAAGTGTATGTAACTATATTATAGCATGGTATATTCCAATTGTCAATACTCGCTTCCCGACCCCACTCTCTGCAGCGAGGCACCATAAAGCATGAAGATTAGTCGCAGAGTTTCCTTGCGTATCAGCGCTCTGCGGTGGGCTATTTTCAGACCAGGACAACACAATTTTTGTGTCCCCTCTTTCTGGCCGGTCTCCAGGCTGCGTCCGATGTCGTCGCGGACGACCACAGCCCGATCCCGCCCCTTTTTGTACAATACTTGACATGGAATTTACTTTGTGGTACAATATGACCGCTCACGTGAGCGGTCACACAAAGAGGAAAACTGATGCGTAAGACAACAATTCGTGACGTTGCGGTTGCAGCCGGAGTATCCCACCAGACAGTATCCAGAGTAATCAACAATAAGCCCGAAGTGGCCGAGGAAACACGACGTCGAGTATGGCAGGTAATCCAGGAACTGGGATATCAGCCCAGCGCCATCGCCCGTGGTCTGGCGTCGAAGCGAACATACACCTTGGGATTGATCAATGCCGACTTTGACGATCCGTTCTATGCCGGGTTAGTTATTGGAGCTGAGGCAGTCGCCAGGGAACACGGTTACTTTTTGATGATCAGCAGCACTGAACGAAATCCGGATGGCAAGCCGGTATACCTGCGGCTGCTGACAGAACGAGAAGTGGACGGTATCCTTTTTGTCCGCCCCAGCACCGAGCAAGATAACCGCCACATCGTCTCTATGCTCCACCAGGGGATTCCCCTCGTGACTACTGCATACCATGTACCCGGAGTACGCTTGACGGTTGTGGACGTGGATAACGTTGATGGCGGCGTCAAGGCCACGCGCTGCCTGATTGACATCGGTCACCGCCAGATTGGGATGATCACCGGACCCTTTGGCTGGAAGTCGGTGATGGACCGGACACAGGGCTACATGCTCGCGCTCGAACAGGCCGGTATTCCCTATAACGAATCGCTGATTGAGCACGGGGGCTGGTCCTACGCGAGCGGCTACGAGGCCATGAAGCGGTTGTTGGACAGGGGCGTCCACTTCACGGCTCTCTTTATCCAGAACGACCGTATGGCTGTCGGCGCCATCCATGCCCTCCGTGAAGCAGGACGCCGCGTGCCCGATGACGTGGCGATCGTCGGATACGATGACAACCCGATGGCGGCGTACTGTTGCCCCCCGCTGACGACGATCCGTCAGCCCACCCGAGAAGTCGGAGCAGTGGCGGTGCGTCAGTTGCTCGAACTGATCGAGAATCCGGACGCTGAGAGAAAGGAGATTTTGCTACCGGTGGAATTAGTGCGACGCGCATCGTGTGGTGGTTGAACCAATGTGATGTGAATAGGAGATAGTTGGAAGGGGGTGAGAGCAGACGAAGATAATCTGTGTTGTCTCTAGAAAGAGATCGGTCTGTCGGTTCGTTTCAGTTTTAACTTCTCAGGAGGAAGGAGATTAAAAAATGTCCACGCTAAAATTGACCCGTAGAGAGGGATGGTTCAATTTTCCAGGGAAATATGTTGACACTTTTCGCACCTTGAAAAAATCAGGCCGGCTGGACAGCCGCAGCGGGGCGCAACAGTCGGCCCAGGGCTTCTGCCAGGGAAGGGGCATCCGC
>Ga0209227_1002486_pt1 | contig 13136 bp, 9 predicted proteins | sample YNPBryantNP2012_FD_185815 | JGI IMG/M metagenome (GOLD analysis project Ga0209227, IMG submission 185815) | Anoxygenic and chlorotrophic microbial mat microbial communities from Yellowstone National Park, USA - YNP Bryant NP 2012 (SPAdes)... ...
GGGCAAAACGCCTGCGTGAATGAGAGCGGTGTGTACGTCGCCGGGCACTTGCACCGGGATGGCTTCGCGCTCATCGAAATCCGCGGCGTGCGCGCGCTGTTGCAAACCTTTGCCCGGCTCAAAGTAGAACAGTTTCCATGTTCCATCCAATGAGAACTCCATCGCCAATACCTCCTGCCGTTCTGTTATACCGAACAAAAGCGGTTTAGTCAAGCTGGAAAAAGCGCGAGGACGAGAAGGCGCGGATAGCCGTTTGTCCGCAGACCTTCGGAAGGATATGTCCAGTCGGCTCGCACGGGGCAATTTGCCAGTCCCAGATTCACTCCGTCGGGAGCACATTTACGGAGATAGCCCATGAGGGTCATGCTGGACAGCTCTCTGCTCGTTCGTCTAACGGGTCTTTGAGATTCTTCGCTGACGCTCGGAATCACACGAAAGCTGTCATGCTGAACGAAGTGAAGCATGACAGCGTTCCTCAGTCGCAAACCACTGCGCTCATCCTGCGATGAAACCTCCCGATGCATTCCCCCCACTTGCGCTGCAGGCACAGCGGACACTGATAGCCAATATATGCTGTGAGACAACATCTGAAGCCTGTGCAGAGGGAGGTCGTGTGAACATCCGATGAATTTGCCCGTTCGTTGCTTTGTATTTGCAGGGGTGACTCTTTTCTTGGCAAATGCCTGCACCGCTCAAACCACTGTGCGTTTTGCCCGTTATCCAGCCCCTTCGCCCGACGGCAAACAGATTGCCTTCTCGTGGCAGGGAGACCTGTGGCTGGTAAGCAGCGCGGGTGGCGAAGCAAAACGTCTAACCGTCCACGAGGGCTACGACTACGCCCCCGTCTGGTCGCCCGATGGCAGCAAAATCGCCTTCACTTCCGACCGCTACGGCAACGATGACGTCTTTGTGCTGAACCTGCGCGACGGCACGATACAACGCTTAACCCACTGGTCTGGGCGAGATCGGGCACTTGGCTGGATGCCCGATGGCAAGGCGGTGCTTTTCGATTCCGCGCGGGAGTGGGAACCGTACGGGGCGGAGCCGTGCGTCTACATCGCGCCGCTCAAAGGCGGTACCCCCTGTCGCCTGCATGACGCCACCGGCACCCCTGCCGCGCTGTCTCCCGATGGCAACAGGGTAGCGTTCGTGCGGCGTGACTCCAGCTGGTGGCGCAAAGGATACAGGGGAAGCGCCACTGGCGACATCTGGCTACACGACCTGAAGTCAGATCAGTTCTCCCGGCTCACGCAAACCGATACCTCCGACACCTTCCCCCTGTGGTCGCCTGACGGCAAGATACTATATTTCCTCTCCGAACGGGACGGCACCTATAACCTGTGGGCAATGGACATTGCAAGTAAAGCGGTGAAGCAACTGACTCGCTACAAAGGGGACGGCGTGCGTTTCCCGCAAATCGCACGCAACGGCAGCCTCATCGCCTATGAACAGGGAATGGACATCTGCACGCTAAATCCTGCGAACGGTGAAATCAAAGTGCTGACCATTACCGCACCAGCAGCGGACGTGCGCAAACCACAGGGCAGCTGGATGCAGGTGCGCGGCGATGTCTCCGAATACGCCATCGCCCCCAACGGTAAGGAGGTGGCGTTCGTGGTGCGGGGAGAGGTATTTGTCACACGCTACCCCGATGGAGGCACCGCACGACGCATCACCGAAACGGTGGAGCCGGAGTACGGGCTTACCTGGTCGCCCGACAGCAAATCGTTGGTCTTCGCCTCCGAGCGCGGCGGCACCACCAGTCTGTATCTGGTCACCTCCGACGACCCGGAAGAGCCGCGCCTGCGACGTACACCAAAGCTAAAGACAGAGCGACTAACGAACGCCCCATTGCCCGACACCTCGCCTGTGTTTTCACCCGACGGCAAGAAGATTGCGTTCCGTCGCGGCAACGGGAATCTGGTGGTGCTGGAACTGGAAACCAAAAAGGAGCGCACGCTGCTTCAACACTGGAATCTGGGACAATTTGTATGGTCGCCCGACAGCCGCTACCTCGCGCTGGAAATGGAAGACAACGAGTATAACTCCGACATCTACATTCTCAGCATCGAGGACGGCGAGATGGTCAATATCAGCCGCCACCCGAACAACGATACCAACCCCTCGTGGTCGGCAGATGGGCGGGCACTGGCGTTCCTCTCCCAGCGGGATGGGCGCAACTTCAACATCTGCTACCTTTTCCTTCGCAAGGTGGACGACGAGAAGAGCAAGGCAGACTGGCAGGACGAAGAAGACGCCAAACACGACGCCCCCAAAAAGCCCGACGAGAAAAAGGAATCGAAGGTGGAAGTGCATATCGACTTCGAAGACATTCATGACAGGGTGCGACAGGTCACCCGCTACGTGGGTGGCGTACAGGAGCTTGCCGTTTCGCCGGACGGCAAGAAAATCGCCTTCCGCAGCAGTTATCAGGGACAGAGCGACTTGTATGTCATCGACTGGGACGGCAGCAACGAGAAGCGGTTGACCACGGGTGGCACGCCCCCCACCGACCTGCGCTGGAGCAACGACGGCAACACCATCACCTTCCTGAGCAAGGGACGCATCTCGCGCATTGCCGCTGCAGGGGGAACCGTGCAGGCGACCGACTTCAGCGCGCAGATGCGGGTGGACTACGCTGCCGAACGGGAGTACCTCTTTGACGCCGTGTGGCGCACCATCAACGAGGTGTTCTATGACCCGCAGTTTCACGGCACCGATTGGGCAGCCATGCGGCTCAAGTATCGCCCCTATCTGCAACATGTAACCGAAGACCGCGATTTCAGCGCGGTGGTCTACATGATGCTGGGCGAGCTGAACTCCTCGCATGTGGGATACACGCCGCGATCCACCTCCAACCCCGAATCCACAGAGACGGGGATGCTGGGAGTGGTGTGGTCAAACCGTCGTGACGGCGAAGGCTTGCTCATCGAGAGCGTCATCCCCGACACGCCCGCCGCGCGTTCCGACGTGAACCTGAAGCCGGGCGAGCGCATCCTAGCAATCAATGAGCAGCGCATCACCGAAACCACCAACGTCTGGCAGTTGCTGAACGGCACTGTGGGCGAGAAGACCCGTTTGCTGGTGCGCGCGCCCGACGGCACGGAGCGCGTGGTGACGGTGCGCCCGATTTCTCCGACAGACTTCCGCCGCGCCCGCTACGACGACTGGGTGAAGCGCAACCGAAAATGGGTGGAAGAACGGTCGGCAGGCACGCTGGGCTACGTGCATATTCAGGGCATGGGCGAACTGAACGTGTACGAGTTCATCCGCCAGCTGCACGCGGTGGCGGCAGGCAAGAAGGGACTGCTCATCGACGTGCGGTTCAACGGCGGCGGCTGGACCACCGATTACCTGCTGGCGATTCTGATGGCAAAGCGCCATGCCTACACCCTGTCGCGCGGCGGCGAGCCCGGTTACCCGCAAGACCGCCTGCCGTTGTATGTGTGGACGAAGCCCATCGCCGTGCTGTGCAACGAGCGTAGCTTCAGCAACGCCGAAATCTTTACGCACGCGATTAAGACCCTCAAACGGGGTCCCGTTATCGGAATGCCCACCGCAGGCGGCGTCATCAGCACGGGGCGACGCACGTTGATTGACGGCAGCTCGGTGGCAACTCCGGGGCGTGGCTGGTTCACGATTGACAGGGGCGTCAACATGGAGCACAACGGAGCGGTACCCGATTACGTGGTGGAGGACATGCCTGAGGACCTCGCCGCCGGGCGCGACCGGCAGCTTGAAAAAGCGGTACAGGTGCTGATGGACATCGTGCGAACGGCACCGCCGGAGTTTCCACCTCATCCGCCAGTCGCGGAGTAGACAAGCCGCGCAAACCTTGACGTTTGGTCGGAGGTGTGATATAGTATGGGTAGAATACCCCGCGTGAGGAGGCAAGTAGCATGGAAAAGCGTGCTTTGCTATTCAAACGGGGGGGGTATTGGTTGCGCTGCTCCTGTGGTTCGCCGCCCCTCTGAATGCGCAGCAAATCGTCACCGCTATTCACGTGCAATGGGATAATAACCTGAACGACAATCAGCCCTGGCGGTGCGTTACCATTGGCGAAGCGGCTAATCCCTGGTTCCACTTCATCGTTGCCTACAAGTTCCCTATCATCAACGTGATGGTGGACTGGGCGGAATTGCAAGAGCTCACCCAAGCCCACCCTGTGCAGCCAACTCGTCAGACCAATTTCAGCCTTCAGAGTGGGCTGCCTGTCGGATGCACCCGACCTCCAGTCAGCGACCCGCAAAACTGGGGCATCCGCTGGTGTGGTATGTTTCCCACGATGGGACCGTTTTTGCACAATGCGCCCTATCGGCTGACGGTGCAGTATCGGTATCTGGCAATAGTGGGTTACAATCCGATGCCGGTGTATCACACATTTGGCCCCTTTCAGACCACCGTTGAGTTCAGTGTCCGTAACCTGGTGGTGAGCTCTTCAGACGAAGTGAAGGTGCTGAAGTGGGATCCGGACCGCCCGGAGGTTTGCGACACCACTTTTCGTTACAGTCTGGACAGTGCGCAGAGGCGGGACGTGCCGGTGCGTATCAGCATCTATTCCACAGATGGTGCAAAAGTGTACGAGGTGACAGAGCAGAAGGCTTGTCCCCAAACACATACGTTCAGTTGGGATGGACAAACTGCTTCAGGTCAGCCCGCACCAGCGGGGTTGTATGTGTTTGATGTAGAGGTGAACCCAAATGCCTATCCCTTTAGCGACGCCGACCGCCTCCGCAGCGGACGTATCAGTATCGGGGAACATGAGGCGTTTATCCTTCCTTCGTCTGGCGACCTCCTGTTGGGCTATGCTTCGCCCTCGCAAGGCACTCTCGAAGTCTCATACGTTCTCAGGAGCGACATATCTGCCACTCGCAGCTTAATCCAGGTATACGATCCCGATTTCATACTCACGGCTTCGGTGGAAGGTGGTACCAAGGTGGTTATTCCACAAAGATCGCCCCTACCTGAAGATTGGAATGTGGTGAACGTATCCTGTTCATTAAACAAACCCAAGAAATTATACCCGTACACGGTCATTATCTGGGCATGGGACGACATCAAAACCTACAAGAACCACCTGCCGAAATCCATCTTTGCAAACCAAAGCGTGCGGGCATACACCTGCGCCCACTTTGACGCAACGGGCGTTGGTACCAGCGCCCCAGCGGCGAAACAGTTCAGGGATGTTCGCTTTCAAACGTATTCAGTGAGGCAGGGCGGAACCAGGATTGCTAGTGTCGATTTCGGAGATACGTGGTGGTGGTACGATGCTGCTAATAGCCAACCACCGTCCCCGCCGACCAACACACCGAGGCTTCACAGAACGGCTACGGCGTTGTTTTGGGATAAGCAGCTGGTATTCCGAGCCTTAGAAAGCGTAAATGCACTTACTTTAATGGCTCACGGAAGGAAGACGGCAATAGGCACGGGAGGCATAATGCCCTCAAGAATAACTGTCAATGAGTTATGGTCAAGATACTATAACAACGGTAATGGATGGTATTACTGGTGGAGCGGCCCCAGCCGGGGATGGTATCAGGCGCTGGGGTTGGGGCACCTTCGGGTAGTTGCCGCGGTGGGGTGCAGAACCGGTGGTGTTGCGTCTTCGCCGGGGCCTCATGTCTCTCCCGCTGACCCCGAGTACTACACGCTGTCTAGCCCCGAAGCCGGGTCTATCGCGGACTATCTGAACAGACTTGGTGTGCGAAGTGTTGTCTATGTTGCAGCGCCTGCGGCAGGTCATGTTGGTGGAGCAACAGGGCGAACGCTTGTCCAAGCATCGAAACTGTTCCTGGAATATTTCTGGAGGTACGCCACCAAAGGAGCGCCCGATTTCGAAAATCCAAGCAATCCTCCAACATACGGGAGCGTAGCAGCAGCCGCTCTCGCGGCGAAGCGCTACATTAAACGGACTTACCGAGGGTTGACAGCCAACGCTGTGTGGTACCAATTCTTCGTCAAAGGGGACGCTGCTTTGTACCCGTAGTACAGGAAACTTGCAGGTTGGTAAGGGAGGTAAGCAAGATGAATGCCCTGAGAAAATGGATAGTACTGCCCCTCGCACTGTTCATCGTAGTTTTGCCTGCGCAGGCACACGAGGAGGTCACCCCAGAAGAGATCGAACAGGCGGCCGAGGTCGTACGCCAGTGGCTCAACATGCCCGATGCGCCGCTGCGCTATTTTCACTCGGAGGTGGGCTCCATTGGGCTAAGCGGGCCGCGCCGCTCGGTGACCTTCGAGGCTCCATATCGCTGGGTCACCGTTGACCTTCTGTCTATGAGGGTAGGTCGGTGGTTACATTATTTTCACCATTGGGTCAAAGAAGCCAGAACCGACCTACCAGAAAAGACCGAGGACGAGATACGCTCCATCGCATGGAACTATGTGCAGCAACATTTCGCGCCTCTTTCTGAGTTCCCGCACTGGGATGTCCGGCTAGAAAGAACATTAGAGAGTGACCTGTTCTTCAATACGGGCAAGAAAGCCGCCGTCTATGACGTGGATTTTTCTCCCTATGTGTTTAGTGCGGCAGGACAGCGCATCCCTGTGTTGACCACCAGCTGCAGAGTAAGCGTCGACCCGTATACAGGCCAAGTGCTTGGTTTTGGTTTCAGCCACATGCCTTTCACCTTAACGCATCTAGAGCCGACTCTGTCGCCTGCACAAGCGAAAGTGGCGATTGAGGCAGCGTTTCGGCAACTGGGCGCGACAGATGCTTACGCGGTGATGCACTCGGAAGAGGAGGCGAATTTCGAGTGGACGCCCGATGGGCTCGTGGTCGGAGCAAACCAAACCAGTGGCTTGCGACTGGCATATCTGTTTGACTACGTAGCGACTTACGCCGAGGGCGAGCGTGCCGATGAGTTCGGCTCGCTAGAAGAGCCGTTTTTGTGGTATGCTGGCATCGATGCCCATACGGGGGAGTTGCTTTACCGTGACGTGTATCTGGGCGAGGCAACGGACGAGGCGAAACGGCACCTGCTCGCCCGCGTGAGGAGCTATCACATAGGGCGTCCAGCGGTATCCGCGTCGTCGCACCAAATGACGACAGTTTCGGTGCGCGCTGGGCAAATCGTGGTGAACGGGGCTGTGGTCTCGTTAAGGCACAAACCCATCCTGCGCAGCGGACGTGTGTATGTTCGGGCGAAAGACGTCTCGGACATGCTAGCGGAAAAGGCTTTGTGCATCACAGCATCCGACCACCGTCAGCCGGTTCGTTCGTTAACCTACCGCGGTGAAAGGTATATTGCCCTGCGCGACGTGTGCAAAGTGGCGGGCATCCGCCTGCACTGGGACAACCAGCGGAAGGTGCCCGTCCTGTACGCGGAGTGGCTGGATGTGAAAAAGCGGCTTCGGGGAAAATAGTGGCAGGGTTGTTCGATCAACTATCTCAGAGAGTGTTTGATAAATGGCTTCATGATTTGCCCCAGCGGCTGAAAGTCGCGGGCAACGCCAGGACAAAACCTGCGGTCGCAGGTTTCAGCCTCCGCAGGAGGCTTCGTTGTGGGTTGCTCGCAACTTCCAGTTGCCGGGTAGACGTATTTTCAAACACTCTCTAAGGGCGGTCTTTGCAGCAGGCGGGTGAAGGCATGGTGGGCGGGGGCGTTCTGCCCTTCTGAGGCACACCCTGCCGCCTCCGCGCCGTTAAAGCCCCGCTGGGCGGCAACGAGAAGATGGATATAATCCGGGTCATCGCACTTTGGTGGACTCATCAGTAACCCCTCTTCTTGACAGCGAAACTTGTTGTTGGTAGCATACTCACCAAACAGGAGCCCGCAGTCAACTGCGTAACTCCTAACTTATTTAACAAAGCACAGGGAGGAGAACAAGATGAGCGATGTAGCCGTGTTACTGCAGTCGGCAAGGGAGGCGCTCGCGAGAGGAGAGCATGGGCAAGCGCTGCCGCTGTTGCAGGAGGCGGTCAGGCTTGCGCCCGGCAACTTCGAGGTTCACATGTATCTGGGCGTGTACCTGGGGATGGCAGGCCAGCACGTCGAGGGGCTGCGGGAACTCAACCGCGCAGCCGAACTCAAGCCCGACAGCGCGCATGTTCGCTACAACTTGGGAATCACCCTCAAGTTGGCAGGTCGGCTTGAGGAAGCGGCGCAGCAGCTTGAGGCTGCGCTGAAGTTGGACCCCAACTACCAGAAGGCCGCGAGCGCGCTGGAGGCTGTTCGCGCGCTTGTGCGGTCGGAGCCGACCCGCGATGTGGCTGAGCAGCCCGATGTCACCATCACCAGGCTGGGCGAAGAGCAACTTGCGCCCGCACCCGGGCCTCCGCAGGCTGCGGCACGGGCGGATAACCAGTGTCCATCTTGCGGCGCACTCGTATCCCCTGGTGCATTTGAATGCTCGCTCTGTCGCAAACCCCTGCGCCCTACAGCCGAGCCCAGGGCGGAACTACGGCCAACTACCACCGTGGAAGCGCTTCACCCAGCAGAACTCCCTACGGCTCAGCGAGTGCCGTGGGGGCTGTGGATCGGGGCGCTCAACGGGATCTTCTTCATGCTCGCCTTGCACCTGATGGAGCGGTATGTCTTCAAGTTTGCAGAAGCGGTAGTGGTGCCTTGGTCCGCAGCCCTTCTCGGGATTGTCGTCAGGGGGGTTCTCATCGGGGGCATGGCGGGGATTGCTGCCGCTCTTACCCTGAACGTCTGGGTGGCGGTTGGCGCAGCGGCGATTGCGGTGGTGCTTATCAACGCAGGACTGTTGCTGATCGAGGGCGGCTTTCAGATGTTGCGAGCGGTGGGAGGAGGCATCTCCCCCCTTGTGCTGTTCGGAGGGATCATTTTCGGCGCCATCACCGGGTGGGTCGCGGGCGAGACAGTCATAAAAAGCCTGGCAAAGGCGCAGGCGAAGCCCACTAAGGAGAAGAAGTAGCGATAGCACCAGGAGTTACGCACTTGCAAGACCGTTCGTAAGTTTGCGAGATGGAACGACACCATCTGTCCTTCTGAATCTAGCGAAGACCCTCTTTGAAGGCTCTGAGATGCTTCGCTTGCACTCAGCATGGCAGAAAATTGTCTGTGCATTCGCTGCAGAAGGCGCGACTTACCATGTCTCCCTCGCAACTGCGTAACTCCTACCCTATTTAACTTGATTAAACAACGGCGGGCGTGCTATACTGTTACGACACACTTTGACCTGAAGAGGAGGAGACAACGCTGATGGAACGCCCCGGCGCTGTGACCTTTAAGGGACAGCCGTTGACGCTGGTTGGACCCGAGCTGAAACCGGGTGAGAAGGCACCCGACTTCACCATTATCGACCAATCGCTGCAGCCAGCCTCGCTGAAAGATTACGCGGGCAAGGTGATTCTGCTGAGTGTGGTTCCATCGCTGGATACGGGCATCTGCTCCGCGCAGACCAAGCGGTTCAACGAGGAAGCCGCACAGCTACCGGAAGACGTGGTTATCCTGACGGTGAGCATGGATTTGCCCTTCGCGCAGGCGCGTTTCTGCGGTGCAGAGAACATCAACCGTGTGAAGGTGCTTTCCGACCACCGCGACGCGTCGTTCGCGCAGGCGTACGGCACGCTGGTCAAGGAGTTACGTCTGGAATGCCGCGCCATCTTCGTCATCGACCGCGACGGCACCATCCGCTACGTGGAGTACGTGCCCGAAATCGCCAGCCACCCCAACTACGACGCCGCCCTGCAAGCGGTCAAAAGCCTGCTGTAGTCGCCAGCAAACCCGGCGGACGAATTCCCCAACACCTCTCCGACGAGGGCAGGGACACAGGGACACCCCTCTCCCGAAGCTTCGGGAGAGGGGGTCGGAGTGAGGGCCATACGGCTTCCACTCACCTGCTCGCAACCGCGCGGCTCAGGTCGATCTGCCAGTCGGGGAACAGACGGGAACGAACAGGATTCGGCAGTCCTGGTGCGGAATTGACCCCATGGCATGAAAGCAACGTCCAACAGGTCCCTGCTTCGCGAATTGCTGCCCGTGGGCATCCCGCTGGTAGCCATCGGCATGGGGTGCTTCTTCGGATTGAGTTCAGCAGGGCTGTTTGACCTCGACGAAGGACTGTATGCCTCCGCCGCGCGGCAGATGGTGGAGTCGGGTGACTGGCTGGTACCGCGCGTGGGCACTGGCGTCTTCTTCGACAAACCTCCCCTCACCTACTGGCTGCAGGCATTGTGCATGAAGACATTGGGTTTCACGCCTCTGGCAGCGCGCCTGCCTTCCGCTGTGGCAGCAACCCTGACCGCGTGGCTGTTGTGGCAGTGGGCGAAGCGGCGCGAACTGCACCGTGTCGGCTGGCTGGCGCTGGTCATTTATCCCCTGTGCCCGCTCACCATGGGGCTGGCGCGACAGGCGATTATGGATAGCCTGCTCACGCTGTGGTTCACGCTGGCGATACTCGGCTGGATCGAAGGCTACACCGGTGACCGCCGCTGGTACCTTCTGACGGCAGCGGGCGCAGGGCTGGCAACCATGACGAAAGGGCTAATCGGGTTGCTTCTACCGGGCGCGGCTCTGCTGTCGTGGATTGCGCTTCGGCGGGATTGGGGCGAGCTGAAACGTATCCCGTGGTTGCCTGCGCTGGGCGTCTATCTGCTTATCGTGCTGCCCTGGCACGTAGCGGTGTGGTGTACTGCCGGCGACCTGTTCGTGCGGGAATACATCGTCCACCACCACATTCAGCGTTTCCTCGGTAAAGACTTCGGGCACGTTGCGCCGTTCTGGTTCTACATACCCGTTCTGCTGGTGGGCATGTATCCCTGGAGCGCGTTCGTGCCGATTATCGGCTGGCAGGCACTGAGCGGCTGGCGGTGCGAGCGAGAGAAGATCTGCTGCGCGTGGGCGATGTGGGCGTTCTGGGCGGTGGTCGTCATCGTCTTCTTCTCGCTCAGCAAATCCAAGCTGCCGGGCTACGTGCTGCCGGCACTGCCTGCGCTGTGCTTGCTGGCGGCGGTACGGCTGCAATCGCTGTGGGCGGTGACACGGGGGTTGCAGCGGAGCGAAGCCGCGCTGATGGGATTCACCGGCATCGTGCTCGGCGCGGCGTTTGCGCTGGTGGGAGTGGTCGGCTGGCAGTGGCGAGGTGCGGAAACCGCCGCGCTGATGGGCAAGCCTGTCCCGTCTGATGTGGTACAAGCAGTTTCCCACATGGCGCCGTTCGCGTGGATGTTGAGCGCGCTGTTCGTGTTGAGCGTGTTCGCGCTGGCATGGCGCTGGGCACAGACCCCGCGCGCAGTGGGCACGGCGGTGCTGTTCGGACTGCTGTTCGCGTTTCTGGCAGGGCATGACGGCTTGCCCCGCTGGGACGCTTACGACATCGCGCCGCTGCATCGCCTGGCCCGTTCGCTGATACCCGCTCTGCAGCAGGGCAAGGCAGTGATGGTGTACGCCTTCGAACCCAGTCGCCCCAGTTTGCGCTTCGTGATGGGACACCCGTCACAGGTGCATACGCCGGGCACGCCAGAAGATCTGCGCCAGCTGCTGGAGCGTTATAACGGCGGCTTCATCCTCGCCCAGAAGAACACCACCATCCCCGCCAACCTGCCCTGCAAGCCGAGTCGCGAGCAGGAAGACGGACGCTGGGTGGTCTACCGATGCGAGCCATCCGACGAGTAGTGATTGCGCCCACTGCGTTCAAGGGGAGTTTAGACCCCGTGGCAGTGGCAAAGGCGATGGAGCGCGGCGTGCTGCGCCCTCCTAATGAAATCCCCAGATTAGACTTGTTTCAATAACCTATTCAAGCGAACCGTCGCAGCGTCTTTATGAGGGATAGATTATCGAAAGTGAAGCGACACGTCTATTTCCGCGCTCGTGACAAAAAGGAACCAGCGATCCAGCTTTTCTCACTGTCGGAAGTGCTTAGCAGCTCCATAAGCGCTCACCTGTTAGCATTCAATCGGCAGTACCGTTAGCCAATGGCGATGGGCTTGCCATAGAAACCTGCAAGCCCATCTACCGATAGCATCAACGCGCGCATGTATCGAAAGAGAGCGACTTTAGGTCAACCTCCACGTCCGAGTCGTCCCAATTAACAAACGCTGTCCCACATGATAGATATTCATAGAACCTCGCGGTACCCCTCTTATCACCAGCCTGAATTCTGATGCGTCCCGTCTTCGGTAGATCGCACTGGTCAGGTTGGTAGTTGGCGCTCGTCACTTCGTAATTCAGCGTCCCGACCACTGGAGCTGAGTAGGTGCCTAATCCATCCAATGTATATTGACCTCTGAACCAGCCTTCGCCCAACCACACGCTCCCGTTGAAGGAAGCGACGATAGCGCACGGTGTTTGGGTATCTAGTATTTGGGTATCTAGGTTGTAGCTGACATCAAAAATGCCATTCCGCTGCCTGCGCAGAGAGAAACTGCCCGTAGCGCTGCCTTCAGGTTCATTGAGGTTGTTCGTTTGCCATGAGACCTCGGAGGCTGCTATAAGTTTACCATCACGGGCGAAACGCCCGTCACGTAAGGCCACGGTTACCTGTCCCGCGACTCTGCTGTTGAAATCAGGACTGTAGCACCCCCTGCCGAAATCCAGGATGTATGCGTCGACACTTTCCCTGACACGTGGACAGTTTGGGAAATCGCCGTTTCGGTAACGTCCCACAAGCGTGGTAAACTTGTCTGTCATTTCAAGCACATCAGCATTAAGGGTAGACGTGAGGTAACTAGCCACGTAAAACTCATACCTCCCAAAATCAGGTAGAGTAGCCGGAGTTCCACTACCACCCCCGCCCCCGCAGGCTTGCAAGAGCAGCGTGGTCGCGACGAAGCTGACTGAGAACACAACCGCTAGAAGGGTTGTCTGCAACATCTTTTTCATGAGCATGTTACCTCCCAAAGTGTTGATAGAGTGTAGCAGATGCTGTTTTCGCGGGCTACAGTTCAGTGACCCGCTCGTCCTCTGACAGTAATAGGAGTTACGCAGTTGACCGCAAACCCCTATTCACAATACAATGGTAACACAATAACGGAAGCCTGTCAAGGGGAGCGATGCAGAAAATGAACCCGCCCAAATGCGATGATTTAGACTACATCCACTTCCTGATTGCCGCCCAGAAGGTCTTCACCTGCACCGAAGCCGCCAGATGCCAACCCGAAGGGCAACACTCTCCCGCGCACGATGCCTTCACTCGCCTGCTGCACAGACAGCCTTTAGACACAGAGGCGT
>Ga0209227_1002490_pt1 | contig 13128 bp, 13 predicted proteins | sample YNPBryantNP2012_FD_185815 | JGI IMG/M metagenome (GOLD analysis project Ga0209227, IMG submission 185815) | Anoxygenic and chlorotrophic microbial mat microbial communities from Yellowstone National Park, USA - YNP Bryant NP 2012 (SPAdes)... ...
CCGAAGACGATGGGGTCGCCTTCATACCCCAACGCCTTAAAGCCAATGTAGTCCGTCACGTTCAAAAGGTCCAGAGTGTCCCGTCCGGCGTAGTAGAGCTGCTGAAAGTCGATCCCTCGGTAGGCCAGAGTCTTGAAATCCACGCCGCCCTTGTTCTGATGGCATCGGCCGCAGTGGGGTTCTTCCCTCAGGCTTTCGTGGCACTGGACACAGGAAAGGGCTCTGTTCTTGGGCGTGATTTCATGGTTCAGTCCCCAATACATGACCGTATCCACCCATTTGAATCGGCCGCTGTAGGAAAGCCCGGCCACTTTCATGCCGGTCTCCAGCGACTTTTGCCAGTCCAGCGTTTGCCAATAGCCGCCCTCGCCGAAGAGGTGGGGCACGGCGATGACGTTGGTTTCCGCATCCGCGGGCTGTCGTCCGCGCATCACCTTGAACGCGTAGACCTTGGCCTGAGGGTCTCGAATATCGCCGACGGGCTCTGTGAGCTTCACCGCCCCGTCGGGTTCGAACCGATCGCCGAGGACATAGCGGCGCACCTTACCGTTGAACCAGTGATACTCGGGCTTGGCGCTTTCCTTCCAGACGAATTCTCCCTTCATCCACGAATAGTCCGGCATGCCGTCTTTGTCCTTCTTCGGCTTTCTTGACTTGTCCCCGGCTTTCGACCAATCCCAGGAGACGATGGTCGCTTTGCATTTGGCGTAGATAGGGCTGTGGCAGGTCACGCACGCCACATGGTTCGTGTGGCGGTTGAGATGATGGCTCAAGAGATTCTGCCGGTCGGCGTGGGGCTGAGCCGTGTGACACGATTCGCAGGAGCGGCTTCCTTCCACCACGGGAGCCGAAGTGCTTCGACCGGAAATCTTGTGGTTGCGGGTCTTATGGCAGTCCACACACTGAAAATCCATCCCCCCCATGTGCACATCGCAGTCTCGGCTCGGGTAATAAAGAATGCTGTTCATATCCCCGTGCTTGACCGCATCGCCGCCTCCCCCCGAAAAGTGGCAGTCGCCGCAGTTTTTCCGACTGGGCCGGCCCACATGCTGGGCGATTTTCGCCAGATCCAATTCCTTGTACGGCATTCCGGCATCCGTGGGTACCTTGGCGTAGGTTCCTGTGGTATCGTGACAGACCAGGCAGTCGATTCGGCTCTTGTCGGTAAAATCGAAATGAGCGTCTTTCCATCCGTAGCCTGCATGGCAGCTGGTGCAGCGGGGCCAGTTGGACGCCAAGGCGATACAAAAGTTGTTTACCGTGTTGGTTCCCTTGCCCAACATGACGTGTTTTTCGTGCCCTTCCGTGTAGGGCGACGGGCCGCGCCACAACCAGTGAGCGCTTTTGAGCATGTCTTCGCCCGCCTTTTCGTGACAACGCAGGCACTCCCGAGTCACGTCCCACGGCTGAGGATTGGCCGGAAGCTTGACCAACGTGGTGTGGTCGGGCACGTTCTTGGCATGGCATTCCGTGCACCCGACGGGTCCTTTGTCCCTTTCCTTATGGCAGCCCAGGCACTGCTGATGATAGGCGGCTTTGAGGCCCAGCCGGTCGGGCATTTCAGGATTGAACGCTTTCTGATGGCAGGCCGAACACCGCGTGGTTTCCTTTGCCGCCGGATCCGCCGGTCGGTAATGGTGGCACTCCGTGCAATCCCCCACGAGAGCGGCGTGTTTTTTATGCATAAAGCGCACAAACCCGTACTGGTTTTCTTCCCCTTCAAGGATGGGGCTCTTTAGAATCATGTATTCGATCTTGAGATCTTTGAGTTCGGGAAAGTTCCCTGCGAGCCGCTTTTTGCGCTGGACCGGGGTTTCCCGTAAAACATCTTTGACAAGGGGCACCACTTCCGCGGCCCTCTTGAGGGCTTCCTCAAGGTCCACGGCCTTCCAGGGCGACCCGTCTTCAAAAACGGCGGGGGGCGGCGGGGGCGGGCCCTTGGGAGCTTCCGCGCCGGGAAGGGGCTGAAGGCTCCCGAACAAAAGCCACGTTCCCACGGCCGCGGCACCACAGAGCCCGGCAACCCCATGCCGGACCGAAAAAACCAGACGACGCCCGTTGCAACCTTTTCGCGACGATGCCAGTTCACGACGGTTCATGGCACAGCCCTCCCTTCCTGCGCATGCGACACCGAGGCCGAAGGGCTGAGGGTGTGGCCTCGAGGCGTCAAAACGGGCAAATGGGTCACCAACACACGGTACAAAAACATGATGGCGGCAATGAGTGCCGTCGTGACGGCCAATTCGCCGATGGACGGGAAATAGGTCGTTTCCGCGTAAGGCGCTCGATACCCCACGAGAAAAACGTTAAGCCGGTTTAACACCACACCGGCGATAATCAGACAGGCACTCACGAAAAGACCCCGCCGGGATGTGCGCACGGAGGGGGTCATGAGCAAAACGAACGGCGCAAGCACCCCGACGACCATTTCCACCAGAAAAGAAATGCTCTGCGTGCTGCCGTCCAGGAGAAAACGGGCGGCGCCCCGCACAAAAATATCGCCCACTTTCAAGAGGCCGTACAAACCGAGAAAGCCTGTGGTGTAGCGGCTGAGAGCGGACAGCACGGGCGTTTCATCTTCGATGGGAAGGGATGCCGCCGCCAAAGTGTTTTCGAAAACCACCATGGGAAACCCCACGGTGATGGCCGAAAGGAGAAACAATAGCGGCAGGATGGGCGTGTACCACAGAGGATGGAGCTTTGTGGGGGCGATGAGCATGAGAGACCCCAAGCCGGACTGATGCATGCACGAGAGAACGACTCCAGCCAGAATGAAGACCCACATGAACCGATCCAGCGTGCGATCAGCAAGATCAAGCAGCCTGCCCAGAAAGCCGTTGAGAAAGGAAAAAGGGCCCGGAAGGCGAACGTTGTTCTTGTAGCGTTCCGCCACAATGGGGATGAACTCAATGTAAAGCACGTTGGTATAAACGACCACGCACATGGCCACTTCGAAAAGCACCGAGTTGCCCTGCCAGTAAATGATGGGGTGCCAAATGGCCCAGGACCGGCCGATGTCAATGGCAAGGGCTATGGGAACGAAGGTGTAGCCGAGCATGGCCGTCAGCAGAGCCGGTCGCGTGACGGATTCATAGGCCTGCCGGCCGAATATATGGGCCAGAGCGGCCGTCGTGAACCCTCCGGCCGCCAAGGCCACGCCCGTCGCTACATCGATGGCGACCCAGATGCCCCAGGGGGACGACTGGCTGAGATTCGTCACGGCCCCAAGGCCTCCAATGAACCGCCCCACGATAAAGAACAGCCCCGGAACCATCAGGGCCACCATGGTCAAAACCCCGGGCGTCCACAAAGGATGCGCCAGCGGAGCCGCCGCATGCCGCGCTTTCATTGTTCCTCTCCTTTGTGTTCGGACCCTGTGCCGTCGCTTTTGCCTTTCTTGTGGACACGGAACATGACGGCTCCGAGAAGCCCGTAAAGGGTCAGTGGAGCCCAAAAGTATTTGAAAATGCCGTGCTGAATGGTTTCGGCGGTCTGTGGAACGGGGCGGGAAGGCAGCTTTAAAAACCCCAGCTTTTCAAAAGGCTCGGCACTGATGTAGAGCCACGAGGTCCCGCCCACTTCCGTCTCGCCGTAAATGTACGGGATGTAATCCACAGGATTTTCCTGAATTCTTTTTTTCGCCAGTTCCAGAAGCACCGCACGTTTTCCAAAGGTGATGGCTTCCACGGGACAGGCCGCCGCGCAGCCGGGTGTTCCGCCATCACGGGAAATGCGTTCAAAACAGAACGTACACTTGCGCACCCTCGGGGTCAGGGGATCGGAATATTCGTACTTGGGAATTTGAAAAGGGCACGCCACCATGCAGTAGCGGCAGCCGATACACTTGGATTCATCATAGTGAACGGCCCCGTTGTCCTTTTTGGTGAGCGCCCCGACAATGCACGCCGACACACACGCGGGGTCCTGACAATGCATGCACTGGACTTTGACGTAAGTGGGCACGAGCCGGTTGCGTTCATCCACGCGACCCGTGTGGTACCGGTTCACCACGGTGAAGGCCTCCGGCGTGGGGCGCCGACGCACGTCGAAAACCAGGGGATCGTCAAAGGGCGTGCTGGGAGCCGGCAGATTGTTCACCGTGGCGCACGCCTGCTCACATTTTCGGCATCCCACACAGCGGGTGAGATCCACAAGGCATCCATAGGGATCCTTTGGAACGGCGCGCGAGGCCCGCGCTTCGGCCGAAAAGGACGCCGCGGCGGCCGCGCCTCCCGTTGCGGCGCATTTTAAGAACGTTCGCCGATTCATGGACTCGACGCCTCCTTTGGTTCACGAGGACAGGGCACCAGCAGAACCGAGCACGGGGCGGTCTGGGCAATGGTGACACCGATCATGCCCAGGCGCGTAATGCCCGGCCGATCGCCTACTTGATGGCATCCCACAACCACCAGATCCGCCCGTGTCTCCTCGGCCAGCTTGACGACCTCCACGGCGGGATCCGCTTCCCAACAGTTGAAACCAAAATGCCACACGCCTTCAAGCAGCGGCCGGCATTCCCTGTTAAACCGTTCTTCCGCCTCTCGAGTCATCTGCACAACGCGTTCGTCGGGGATTTGCGGGTGCAAGAGCCGATAGTCCAAGGCGTGAAAAACATGTAGCCGAGCCCCATGGACTCTGGCCAAATCGGCCGCCATTTTCAAGGCGGCCATGGCCGCTTGAGAAAAACGAAAAGCCACAAGAATCCTCTGAATCATGGCCCCAAAGCCTTTGGCCAAACGCCGTCGTGGATCAGGCCGTCCCCCTTCGCTTTCCATGCCCCTTTAGAACGTAAAGACTTTGAACTCGGGATCGCCCATCATTTTCACCAACACCGGAGCCGGCGAGATGACCGCGCCTTCGATGAGATCGTCCGGGGAGACCAACCGCTTGTCCGCGCAGGCCTTGCACACGTGAATGGGGGTCTTGCGCGCGATGAGGGTGTCCAGGAGATCCTTCATGTGTTCTCCCGTGGAGGAACGAATGCCTTCCGCCATGCCGATCTGCGCCCAATGAATGGCATCGTCGATGAGAAAAACTTCCACATGATGCCCTTGATCGGCGGCAAGGCTCGCAAACTGCATGGCCCGCGTTGCCGACCCTGACCGCTCAAACCCGATGGAAATCACAAAACATAATTTCATCGCCTTTCTCCTTTCTTGGTGAGGCATGAATCCCAACCCCGCAGCCGCCTTTCACTCCGCCCGGGGCCCCGTGACGCCGAATGGTTTTAAAAGGGAGCAAAAACCTTGCCGAACGACGAGACAGCCTTCCTTTCCCACCGGACGTGGAAAAATCGGACCTTTTAAAAAGGCTTTGCCGTTTCGACCCTGAAAATCTAAACACCAGTTTATTAAAGAAGAAAACACCTGTTTATTTTTTAACATAACATTCGGGCGGAAACCGCGATCGTTCAAGGGGCGCGCCAGCGCAAAGCCTCCCGTGTTCTGGGACTCGAAAGTGGGCCGGAAGGGCTTTAACCACAAAGCCGGCGCATCCTTGTGGGACCACGCCCTGGGCCCAAAAGATTCCCTCTGGCACGGGCTTTGCCCTGAAGTCCGGCGTCGGTTTTAGAACACACTTCAAAGAACCCTTAAGCGAAAGGAGTTCCACCATGGCATCGGTCGATTTGCAAACCATTCAACCCGCTTCGGTTGTCGATGCGCGAGGCAGCGCGTGCCCGGGCCCCCTTTTGGAAGCCAAGAAAGCCATCGGGAAGGTGAAGGTCGGCGACGTTCTGGAAATCCTGTCCAACGATCCCGGCACGAAAAACGATATCCCCGTGTGGGCGAAAAAGGTGGGGCACGAGTACCTGGGGCACCTTGCGGCGGACGGCTATGAGCGCATCTTTGTCAGGCGCACGAAGTAACGAGGCTAAGTCATGAACACCGCGCCCTATGGAGGAAAGATCCTGATTTTGGCGACGGAAAGCTGCGCCTACCCGGGGGCCGACGCCGTCGGGCAGGCGCACATCAGCTATCCGGCCAACACCTACATCATCAAGGTGAAGGCCCCGGTGCTTTTCCCGGAAAAATTCTACCTCGACTGCTTTGCCAAGGGGATTGCCGGGATCATCATCATGAGCTGCGGGGTGGAATGCCCTTACGAAGGGGCCTATGAGGCCTTGGCCAAGCGCATCGACCGCGTCTACCAGCTCATGAAAGAGCGGGGCCTGGACATTCGGCGCCTGCGGCTGACCTCCATCTGCACCGTGTGCACCCGTGCTTTCGTCAACGAAGTGAAGCAGATGCACGCCCTCGTTCAGGAACTGGGACCGCCGGGTGCGGAAAGCCCAGCGAGGGATGCGGCCGCCGAGACGCCCCAGGCGATGACAGCGTAAGAAAGGACGATTATGGCTTCGCACGAAACCCATCGCTTCGATGCGCTCGTGATCGGGGGAGGGATCGCCGGCCTTCAGGCGGCCCTGGACCTGGCAGACCAGGACTATTCGGTGGCTGTCGTGGAAAAGGACGCTTCCATCGGCGGCACCATGATCCGCCTGTCCAAGGTCTTTCCCACTTTGGACTGCGCCAGCTGCATCACGACCCCCAAGATGGCGGCGGCGGCCCATCACGAAAAGATCACGCTTTTGACCTACTGTGAGCTGGAATCTTTGGAACGGGACGGCTCGGGCCTGATTCGGGCTCAGGTGAGGAAAAAACCCCGCTACGTGGATGAAACACGGTGCATCGGGTGTCGGCAGTGCGAATACCATTGTCCCGTCTACGTGCCCGATCCGGACCAGGGGAACTTCGCCGCCCGAAAGGCCATCGGCGTCCCCTTTTCCAACGCCGTGCCGCAAATTGCCGTCATGGATCCGGACCACTGCATGCTGTGCGGCACTTGCGCCGCCGTGTGCCCCACCGACGCCGTGCGCTACGACCAGGAAGCCCGCCTTGTCGTCATTGAAGCGTCCGTGGCCGTTGTCGCCACGGGCTTTGCCGTGACGCCCCTGGAGGACAAGGCCCAGTACGGCAAGGGCGCCATTCCCAACGTCATTACGGCCCTTCAGATGGAACGGCTCTTGGCGCCCCATGGGCCGTATAACCGGGTGCTTCGTCCTTCCGACGGCAAGGAACCCGACTCCATCGCCTTCGTCCAGTGCGCCGGATCGCGGGACAAAAGCCTCGGCATTCCGTATTGCTCTCGAGTGTGCTGCATGTACGCCATCAAACAGGCCATGCTCCTTTCCGGGGCGCTTCCCCTGGCGGATATTACCATCTACTATATGGACATCCGTGCCTTCGGAAAGAATTACGAACAATTCTACCAAAACGCGCAAGCCATGGGCATCCGTTTCGTCAAAGCCAAGGTGGCTTGGATCGAACCCGGTGAAGACGGTTCGGTGACCGTGCGCTACGAAGACCAAATGGATGGCGGCGTGACCACGGCGTCCCATGATCTCGTGGTCCTATCCCTGGGCAAGGTTCCCGGCTGGAATCCGGCGGGTCGTGCGCCCATTAAAACGGGGTTCGACGGCTTCATCATAGGACCCGAACCGAAGCTGGCGCCCACCTGGACAGATGCCGAAGGCATCTTCGCCGCCGGGGCCGCCGTCGGTCCTAAGGATATTGTGGACAGCATTGCGGAAGCGAGCGCCGCCGCCATGCATGCGGCGACCTATCTGGCCGGGCGCACAAAGGCCGCGGCTTCTGCGTCCTGAGCGGTCGCCGCGTTGGTTCTCGAGGAGAAGGTCCATGGAAAATCGTGACAAGCCGTCCCCGAACGAAGCGAAAGAAGCCCGTGTGGGTGTCTATATCTGCCATTGTGGCGGGAACATTTCGGACCACGTGGATGTGGAGGCGCTGTGCGAGAAGGCGCAGAACATTCCGGGGGTGGTGACGGCCCGGCGCAACATGTTCATGTGTTCCGACCCGGGTCAGGAACTCATTTTGGAAGATTTGAAACAAGGCCTCGTGGACCGGGTGGTGGTGGCGTCCTGCTCGCCGAGCCTCCATGAGACCACCTTCCGGCGCGTGCTGGAGCGGGCCGGGGTCAATCCCTATGTGTACGAACACGCCAACATTCGGGAGCAGGTGAGCTGGGTGCATCATGGGGATCCCGCGACGGACAAGGCCTTCACGCTCATCGCCGCCGCCGCGGCCAAAGCCCGGCGTTTGGAACCCTTGGAACCGCTGCGGGTGGAGGCGAAACAGCACGCTACGGTCATCGGCGCGGGAATCGCCGGCATGCGGGCAGCCCTGGATCTCGCCGAAAGAGGCTTTGCCGTGGATCTTCTGGAAAAAACCCCTTGGATGGGCGGCCGCGCGGCCGCGTTGGACCGTATCGCTCCGACGGGCGAACGGGCCTCCGAACTCATCCTGTCCCTGGCCCGGCGAATCTTCGAACACGGGGCCATCGCCTTTCATCCCTGTGCCCGCCTTGTGGGTTTTGAAGGCTACGTCGGAAACTTTTCCCTGGAGGTGGAAACGGCACCGCCCGAAGAGGCGCTGGACGTCCTGCGCCACGCCGAAGAGGCGTTGAAAGGGAACGGTCCCGTTTACGTTCCATCCAAAGGCGCTCTGATTCAGCCCGTGCCCAAAGAAAAGAAGCGGTTTCGCGTGGAAACCGGTGTTGTGGTGCTTGCCACCGGCTTCAAGCCCTACACGCCGCGCCGGGGAGAATACGGGTACCAAGAATTCCCGGAAGTGCTCACCCTTCCCGAATTCATCGAAGCCCTTCGAGACGCCGAACCGTCGGGCGCCGTCTTGACCCTCCAGGGACGGCCCATTCGAAGCGTTGCCATGATCCATTGCGTGGGAAGCCGCCAGATTCCGGGCATTCATGAGGAAAACGCCTCGGGGCGTCTCAACGAATACTGTTCCCGCACGTGTTGTTCGGCGACCCTTTTTGCCGCCAACCAGGTGCGGCAACGTTTTCCGGGCACGCGGGTTTTCGAATTTTACCGGGACATTCGCGCCTACGGACGAGGACAGGAGGAACTTTACCAGCAGGCGGCGCACAATAAGGTCCTCTTTCTAAGATTTGAGCCGGAAAATCCACCCCGGGTGGAACGCTCTGAAGGCGGCGCCCCATTTCCGCTCACCGTGCGCGTCCAAGACACGCTGACGTTCGGCGAAGAAGTGGAAGTCCCCGCGGATCTGGTCGTCCTCGCCGTGGGCATGGAACCGTCAAATGTGGGCGATCTTGTGGACATGATGAAGCTTCCCGTGGGCGCCGACGGGTTCCTTCTGGAAGTGCACCCCAAGCTTCGCCCCGTGGAACTGGCCACCGCCGGCCTTTTGCTCGCCGGGACCTGCCAGGCGCCCATGGACATCGGCGAATCCTGCAACGCCGCCTCGGCGGCGGCATCCAAGGCTGCGGTGCTTCTGGCCAAAGGCTCCGTCCAACTGGATCCTTTTGTTGCGGAAGTGGATCCGGAAAAGTGCGAAGGCACGGGGGCCTGCGTGGAAGCGTGCCTGCGGGAGGGGGCCATTTGCATGGTGGACGTGGAAAAGGACGGCCACACGGTGCGCCGAGCCCACGTGGTCTCGGCGCTGTGCCTTGGCTGCGGCGCCTGCGTCGCCGTGTGTCCCACAGGCGCCATTCAGGTCAAAGGATCCACGCTGGCCCAGTTTGAAGCCATGGTTGACGCCATCGTCTCGGATCAGGCGGCGTAAGCCCTTTCGGGAAACCCTGCGGGGACAGCAAAGGACAGGGCAATGGATACGGAACGCGTCTCGAAAAAGTCACAGCACAAAGAAATCCTCAAACGCATGCGTCTTGTCCGCAAGGACACCGTGCAGCGCGTGGCGGCCGAGGTGAAGGCGCAAAAGAAGATTATTGCGGCCCTGACGGGGGCGCTTGGCGCCGGAGCGAAAACGGTGCCCGAAATGGCGGAAGCGACCGGCCTACCCCCCCATGAGGTCCTGTGGTGGACGGCTTCGCTCAAGAAGTACGGCCTTGTCACGGAAGCGGAAAAACGGGGTGCCTACTTCGCCTATCGCCTGGCCTAAAAGGCCTCGGCGGACGAAGCCCGCCCTGCTTCGCCATAGATGGATTCTGCGGGCACAACCCGTTGATTCGAAAACTACCCTTTTCAGACCTTTTGGGAGGCCCCCGATGGCGCTTGTGAACCTGTCTTTTTCCGAACAACTGGAACGTTTCGGGGCGGCGAAAACCCTGGAATGTTTCCACTGCGGCACCTGCGCGGCCATCTGTCCGCTCATTGAAGAGCATTTCCCTCGGCGGATGATCCGCTACGCTCAAATCGGCGCCGCCGATCGAATCCTGGAGCAGGGTGCGGATCTATGGCGATGCCTTCACTGCGGCTTGTGTACCCAGACCTGCCCGAGGGAAGCCGATCCGGGCGAACTGATTTTGGCGCTGCGCCGCTATGTGCTCCACCACTGGAGGAGAAACGGTCATGTATCATCCCAAATCGATCATTGATCTCATTGCGGGCAACGTTCGAGCGACCCGAAATCCCTTCGGGGCCTTCCCGTGGGCTCTCAACCGGTGGTGGAAAGGGATGGGACTGAGCCGTGACGGGGACACCCTGCTGGCGACGGGGCTCATGGTCCAATCCGTGCCCTTCATCGAAAAGATCACGGGCCAGCTGGAGCGCTTGGAAGATACGCGCTGGGCGCCCTATGTGGGCTACGGCACGTGGATTCCCAAAAAACTCGTGCAGGTGGGCTCCCTTTTCATGGTCACGCCCAAGGAACGGGCCCCCTATGACCGGATCCTCCAGGACGTGGTGAAGCTCCTTCGCCATTCGGGCATCCGGTTCGCTTACCGCCCGGAACTGGATTTCTACAGCGGGATTCTGCTTTACGATTTGGGCGATGAGGAGGCCTTTTCGGAACACGCTCGATTCGTGGCCGGCCGCTTGAAGCGCGCCGGAGTGAAAACGCTCATCACCGTGGATCCTCACACGACCTACGCCTTCAAGGTCTTATATCCCAGGGTCGCGGGGGTCTCGTTTAACGTGCGGCCCTATTTCGAACTGGTGCGCCTCGAGGCGCCCCGAAACGGGCACCGAGTGACGGTGCACGACCCGTGCTTTTTCGGCCGGTATCTCAAGCTGTCCCAGGTGCCGCGGCGCGTGCTTCACCAGGCGGGGGTGACAGTGTGCGACGTGCCGCAGTCAGGCACGCTCACCCATTGCTGCGGCGGCCCCGCCGAATCGGTTTCCCCCAAGCTGTCCCGGCAGATCATGGAACGCCGGGTGGCTCAATTGCAAAAAACCGGAGCCCCGATCGTCGCCATGTGCCCCATCTGTTTGGGGAACCTTAAGAAGGTCGGTGCGGACGTGCAGGACTTCGCGTCCTATCTCGTCCAAAACATCCTCGAACCCCAATCCGTTGTTCCTAAGCGCTTTGAGGCATGATGCTCGCGCCCCAGCGGATCAACCCAGCATCAAAAGGAGTTGCCAAATGGCCGAAACGGAAAAGATCATTTACATTGTCACCCACGCCGGGGATGACCCGGAACGGGCAAGCCTTCCCTTTGTGCTGGCCAACGCCGCCCAGGCCATGGACGTGGAAGCCGTCGTGGTCCTTCAAGGACCGGCGGTGTTTTTGGCCACCCACGGATGCCTGCAGCACGTCTTTGCGGCGGGCCTTCCGCCCCTAAAGGATCTGGTGCAAAATTATGTGGAGGCCGGAGGAAAGATTCTGGTCTGCGGCCCGTGCATCAAGGAAAGGCGCATCGAAGAAAGCGAACTCATTCCCGGCGCCCAGGTCACCGCGGCGGGAGCCCTGACCCAGCACATTCTGGAGGCCAAAGCCACGCTGGTCTACTAATCCCGGCAAAAGAAAAACCGACCCTGCGTCGATGAAAGCGGCGCACCCGACCCTGCATTTGATTTCCGCAAGGTCGTGTGCCGCCGCATTCAGCCGCCTTTCCACCCAGAGATGTTCCTGGCGCTGTGCAAAACCTTCCATGAGCCGGTCCAATCTCTGGTTGTTTCCATCGATACGCCGCACGAGATCCGCGCTCAAGTGATCCAACCGTTCGTTCGTCTGATTCAGGCGGTGCGCCACACTTCGCGGTGCACTTCAGACCGCTGCGTGGAATCTCATCTGTCCTTTTTCGATGATCACGGCAGCTTTTTCAGAAGCTCTCATGCGAAAGCAAACGGCACCCGCTCTTGGTTCTCGGAGTGAAATGGGATATAGGAAGAAGGACGCATGAGGCAAAACACGCACGGATGCGCAGCCAACAGAGAAGACCGCCGCATGTCGGACATTCGACGTTATCTCGAAGACATCGTGAACACCATGAACGACGGCTTAATGGTGGTGGGGCCGGACGGATCCATTCTTTTGGCCAATGACGCTTTGTGCCGTATAACCGGCTACCGACGCGACGAGCTCCTTGGCCAATCGTGCGCTCTCTTTCACTGCGACAGCTGCGAAGGGGAGCGGCGCGATGGCGGCCCCCTGTGGTGTTCTCTGTTCAACGCGGGGAGTCTGCACCACAAGCGCTGCGTCGTCGAACGCAAAGACGGCGGCTACGTGCATGTGCTCAAAAACGCCTCCGTCTTGAAGGATGAAAACGGCCGAATCATCGGCGCCGTGGAAACCCTGACCGACATTTCCGAACTGGACCGCAAAGAACAACAGATCGTGCGCCTTTCTCGCCTTTTGAACAGCGAAAAGGGCTTTCGTGGCATCATCGGGACATCGCCCGTCATGCAGAAGGTGTTCGATCTCACCGAAAAGGCGGCTCAAAGCGACGCGCCGGTGATCATTTACGGGGAAAGCGGCACGGGAAAAGAACTTATCGCTCGAGCCATCCACGACTTGGGGCCGCACCGCGACGGCCCATACATTCAAGTCAACTGTGCGGCCCTTAACGAATCGCTTCTGGAAAGCGAACTGTTCGGCCACGTGAAAGGCGCCTTTACAGGGGCTACCAGCCATCGAGAAGGGCGTTTTGAAGCGGCCAACGGCGGAGACATCTTCCTGGACGAAATCGGGGATGTTCCCCTGTCCATTCAGGTGAAGCTTCTGCGGGTTTTGGAAAACAAGACCGTGGAGCGGGTCGGGGATCACCGGCCCATTCCCGTGGATGTGCGCATCATCACAGCCACCAACCGGGATCTTCCCAAGATGGTTCGGGAAGGAACCTTCCGGGAGGACTTCTTCTTCCGCATCAACGTCATTCCCATTCATCTGCCTCCCT
>Ga0209227_1002492_pt1 | contig 13121 bp, 5 predicted proteins | sample YNPBryantNP2012_FD_185815 | JGI IMG/M metagenome (GOLD analysis project Ga0209227, IMG submission 185815) | Anoxygenic and chlorotrophic microbial mat microbial communities from Yellowstone National Park, USA - YNP Bryant NP 2012 (SPAdes)... ...
TCGTGGCGAGGGCTTTCTGATAGAACTCAATCGCCTTGTCCCACTCGCCTTTGTCCGCATACACCAAGCCGAGGTTGCCGATGATAGCCCCTTCGCTACGCGCATCTTCCAAGTGCCGACTCGCAACCAGCCCCGCTTCGCCCCACTCAATCCAATCGTTCCACCTCGCGCGCAAATCAAACAAGTACATCACGCCAAAGAAATAATCGCGGCACAATTCCCACCGCACCTTGTCCCCTTGTCCCCCCGTCTCGCTGTCCCAATTCCGCGCCCACGCCTGCCCCGCGTAAATGTTACTCAACTCCAGATCCAGGATCGCCAGCGCGCTCTCCATCTCCCTGCTCTGCAATTTGGGTCCATTCTCCCGCGCAATGTCACAATAGTACCGCGCCATCCGTCCGTTCAATCTCTCTCTGTCCGTTGTCCTCTCCCTCGCGTAATCCCGCAGCAACGGATGCAAACGATAGCGCATCGCGCGCCGCCCTTCCTGCACCAGCGACAAGCGCAAAAACCGCTCCAACCTTTCGCGTACTTTCGCGTCACTTTCGCGCCTTTTCGCGTCCTCCGCCACAACAAACGCCACCGCACGCACATCGAAATCATCCCCCGCGAACACGCCGAGCGCGGCAAAGAATCGCTGTTCGTCTTTGCTCAAGCGATTGTAACTCACCTGAATCGAAGCGCGGATGCCGCGCGTGCGCCCATCGCCCCATTGCAACGTATCGAGCCGCGCGCGTTCGTCGCGCAGCATCGCCAGCACATCATCCGCCGTCCACGATTGGCGATGCTCGCGCCACTGCGCCGCCGCCAGATCGAGCGCGAGCGGCAGAAAATCCACCACGCGCGCAATCGCGATGATTTTATCGCGCGGCAACGCATTGCCCACAATGCGTTCGAACAATGCCACCGCTTCGTCCTCGCTCATCCTGTCGAGGTCAACGCGGTGCGCGTGCGCGAGCGAATCGAGTTGCGTGATGCGGCTGGTAACGATGACGGCGCACTCGGCGAGTGCGCGCAAGAGCGGCGCGATTTTCGCGTCGTCCGCTTCGTCCACCGCGCCGTCGAGAATCGCCAGCACGCGCTTGCCGCGCAGGATGCCGCGCAGCGCGTCGGCGCGTGCATTCGTGTCTTCGATGCGGCTGAGGTCCGCGCCGTACTCGCGCGCCCAGGCGGCGAGCGTCTGGTCGGGCTGTGTGGTGGGCAAATCCGCCCACAGCACGCCGCCGTCAAAGTGATGGCGCAGGCGGTATGCCAGTTCGAGCGCGAGCGCGGTCTTGCCCAGCCCGCCGACGCCGTAAAACCCGTGCACCAGCGCGGTCTCGCCGCGCGTCAGTCGGCACGAGAGGTCCTGGATGTAGGCGTCACGTCCGACGAACACATCGAGGCGGCGCGGCACGTTGTAGAACGGCGGGCGCGTCACGGTCATCTTGAATCGCTCGACGAGGAGTTGCATCAACGAACCCGCGACCTGGTCTTGCAACTGTGCGAGCGATTCGAACTCGCGCGCGCGAAACTTGCCGCCATCGAAATCGAGCACGCGCTGCAAGAACGCGCGCTGGCGTTCGCGTTGCTGTTTTTCGTCGTCGTCGCGCGGCGTCCAATTCTTGGGCAATTGCTGGACGAAGATGAGTATCGGCTTGTTCAGCCGCAACGCCTCGTTGAATTCCAGTTCGGTGACAGAGATGTTGTCGCCGGGAATGATCCAGCCATAGCGCGTCTGCGTGTACACGCCGAGGTACACGTCGCACTCGCGCACCATCTTCAAGCACTCGTCGCGCGGGCAACGTTCGGACGAGTACTGCGTTTCCGCGCGCGTCGCGTCGAGGCGCAGCGACCGGACGGCGTCTTCCACTGCTGCGCGCTCGGCGCGCTGGTCTTCGATCGTGCCGCTGACAAAGATGTTGAGTGTCTGCATCGCGCCCTCCGTCGTTCGTTCCTTGTCCCTATTTTATCACGCTCTGGCTTGATTGCCAATAGGTATTTCGGCTTTTGCAGTGTGTGCAAACGCGCCTGCCTCCGCAGGCTAAGTAGGTATGCAAAAGTCTTTTCCGCCATCGGAAGGTTACGATGCTCGTCATTTTGCCGTCGTTGTAGAGGGAGTGCGGGGCTGGTGGCGGGCGAAGCAATCTCCAATGCGCTCATCGGGGATTGCTTCGCGAACTGCGCTTGCAATGACAGGGCTTGTGCAAAGTCGGGCACGGGCGGTTGAAACCGCAGCAATCGCAAGCGTTCACGCCTTTTGCGGTTTTGAGGAGTGTCAAGCCTTATGCGTGAACGCTTGCGACACATACCCGAAGCCGCCCTTCGGCGGCTAGAATGCAGCCTGCGGAGGCAGGCGCGTCGGGGCGAATCATTATTCGCCCGTACTTGTTGCTGCGACTTGAGTCGCCCGGCGGCTTGTCAAGCGACTTTGCACAAGCCCTGTCGCAATGACTGCCTGAGTAGTTACCCCGGTTTTTGAAGTTTCGTTTGAGTGATGCTATAATCGAAGCAGAGAGTTGTAGTGCCTCCAATAGTCGGATAAAACTCTGTGCCCCTGGAGACTCGATGCCATCCAAACTCACCTTTCACATCATCGGCTTTGACCAGCGCGTCTATGACTATTTGCAACAGATGCAACCTTCGCTCGTCAAGATTTACGAGTTTCCGAGCGAGGCGAACATTGACGAGATTCGACGCCGCTGTCCGAACACCTACATCGTTTACCGTCAGTACACCAACCTGAATTTCACGGATCCTGCCGATGCGTTCGTCGCGGAACTGGACGATGCGCTCAACAAGTTGAGCGGTCGCGGCATCATCTGGGAAGGTCTCAACGAACCCGTGCTCAACAGCGAACAGGACGCGCGCGCCCTCTGCGACTGGTATGTGCGCTTTGCCGAATTGATGCATGCGCGCGGCGAACGCGTCGCCGCGTTTTCGTTCTCCACAGGCAACCCGCCGCTGGAGTACGTCCCGCTCCTCGTTCCTGCGGCGGTGGCGTGCGATTACCTCGCGCTGCACGAGTACTACAGCCCCACCATCGGCGCCGCCGACCTCACCCGCTATCGCGCGTTTCGCGCGCGCTTGCCGCGCGCGGCGCGCAAACCGATTCTGATTACCGAGTGCGGTGTGGACGATGGACGCAACAACGGCTGGCAATCCTACCTCTCGCCCGACGCGTATCTGGCTCTTCTGGCAGACTATGACCGACAACTGTTGCAGGATGCGTACGTGATTGGCGCGACGATTTTTCAGTACGGCGGCGGCGCGCCCTGGCAGTCCTTCGATGTCAGCATGCTGGGAGAACAGATCGCTCGATACGTTGCGGAGCAAGGCGGCGGCGCGCGCGGCGATGGGCAAGAGTCACTCGCGTTTCCGACGTTCATCTTCGGTGTGCATGATGTGGGAGGACAGTTCCCGCTCATCAATGCTCAACGTTCGGGCTGGGTCGTGGATAGCGTTGATCTGAGTTACCAGACCGCTGGCGACTATGCCGCGCTCGTGCAAGCCGGCATCGAGCCGATTGTTCGGTTGAACAACGGCTATGACACCGCTGGCACGATTCCTCCTTCGAGTGAGTACGATCGTTTTGCCGCGCAATGCGCGCGCTATGTGGAAAACTCGCCCGACGCGCGCATCTGGATTATCGGCAATGAGATGAATATGAGTGCAGCGCGTCCTGAACTCCCCGATGGCACGCGCGAGGTCATTACGCCCGACAAATACGTGACGTGTTTCCTCAAATGCCGCGCGGCGATCAAAAGCGTTCCCGGTCACGCAGACGATTGGGTGATTCCGGGCGCCGTCGCGCCGTACAACAACGAGACAGTTTACCCGGGCAATCCGCTGGGCGATTGGGTGCAGTATCTGATAGACATTCTGGAGAGCCTGGGCGATCAGGTGGACGCGCTCGCGCTGCATTGTTACACGCACGATTATCGCGTGGAGCAAATCACAAGCGATGCGGTGATGCAACCGCCCTTTGACAATCGTCACTATGATTTCCGCGCCTACCGCGATTTTCTGAACGCGCTTCCCGAGCGTTTTCGTTCGCTGCCCGTGTTGATTACCGAGACCAATCCAGTGGCTGGCTGGAACGACACCAACATCGGCTGGATTCAGGCGGCGTATCGCGAGATTGCCGAATGGAACGCGGTCACCAGCCATCAACCCATCCAGGCGTTGGTACTCTTTCGCTGGAAGACCTTACCCGACCACCCCGAATGGGGTCTGGAAGACAAGCCTCGCTTACTCGACGATCTTCGCGCCGCACTTGCACAAGACTATCGCGTCCGCTGGTATGCCAGACATCCTCTTGCCATCAAGTCAGTGACTTTTTCGCCCACCACGCTGCGCGCAGGCGAGTTGCTCAACGTCAGTATCACCGTCACGAACGAATTGACAGAGACGCTGCAAACGCAAGGACCCGACCCCGGCTTTGTGTACGACGAAGGCGATACGTTTCGCTCGCGCGGCTATACCGAAACGCGCGGAGCATTCCGCGTCGGCATTGACTTTGACGAACGCACCGGCATTGACCATCCGTATCGCTGGGGTCTGGGCGCGCCGCTCGAACCCGGCGAATCGCGCACCATCACCGGCGCGATCCGCCTGAAAACACCGCGCACCATCAACTACTGGGCAGGCGCGGTGCACGAACTCGTCGCGTGGCTTGCTGACCACGAAGGCAAGCAACCTATCACCGTGAATCCTGCGGGCACTGTCCGCATCGTGGATGTCGCGTTCAGTCCCACTACATTGCGCGCGGGCGAGTTGCTCAACGTCAGCATCACCGTCACGAACGAATCGACGGAGACGTTGCAAACGCAAGGACCTGACCCCGGCTTTGTGTACGACGAAGGCGATACGTTTCGCTCGCGCGGCTATACCGAAACGCGCGGGGCGTTCCGCGTCGGCATTGACTTTGACGAACGCACCGGCATTGACCATCCGTATCGCTGGGGCTTGGGTGCGCCGCTCGCACCCGGCGAAACGCGCACCATCACCGGCGCAATTCGCCTGAAAACACCGCGCACCATCAACTACTGGGCAGGGCTGGTGCACGAACTCGTCGCGTGGCTTGCTGACCACGAAGGCAAGCAACCCATCACCGTGAATCCTGCGGGCACTGTCCGCATTGTGGATGTCGCGTTCAGCCCCACCACGTTGCGCGCAGGCGAGTTGCTCAACGTCAGCATCACTGTCAAGAACGAATCGGCGGAGACGTTGCAAACGCAAGGACCTGACCCCGGCTTTGTGTACGACGAAGGCGATACGTTTCGCTCGCGCGGCTATACCGAAACGCGCGGGGCGTTCCGCGTCGGCATTGACTTTGACGAACGTACCGGCATTGACCATCCGTATCGCTGGGGCTTGGGTGCGCCGCTCGCACCCGGCGAAACGCGCACCATCACCGGCGCGATTCGAATGAAAGACGCGCGCGTGCAAAATTACTGGGCAGGGCTGGTGCACGAACTCGTCGCGTGGCTCAGTGATTCGCAGGGCAAGCAACTCATCACCGTTGCATCTGCGCCTGTTGTTTCATTCACCGCTACACCTGCGACAATCTACGCAGGACAATCCACAACGCTGGAATGGAATGTTACAGACGCGCGCCAGGTCTGGCTGGATGGCGAACCGGTGAGTGCACAGGGAACGCGCGTGGTTACCCCCACCGAGACGACAACTTATACCCTGCACGTTGTTTTTCTCGATGATAGTACGCGCGACCTGACCGCTACGGTGACTGTCTCGACACGAGTTCAACCCACGCGTCCGCCCACCGTCACCCTCACGCCGGAAAATATCGCGCTGTTAAAAACGTATCCACGTCCCGCCAACGATAACGGTCGCGGGCTACACTTTAACATTGATCTGCGCGATGCGACGATTCAAAGCACAATAGCTCATCTCCTGTCCATCAATTGCAAGTGGACGCTGATCTACGCCCAGGACGAACTACAGGCAAAACGCGCCGCCGCGGCGTGCTGGCAAGCGGGGATTATGCCGGTCGTCCGCATCGGCAAAAGAGTAGATCAGGCATTCGACCCTGTGGTCTACGTGAACGCGCTCAAGTCGGTAGGCGTGCCACCTTACATACAAATCTACAACGAACCCGGCGACGACCGCGAGTGGAACAAATGGCCCGGTCACAACAACTGGATCGGCATTTTCGCGACGCGCTGGGCAGAGAAGGCGGCACTCGTCGCGGACGCGGGCGGCTATCCCGGCTTGCAAATTCTTGGTCGTGAAGAATTCGACGCGGTGGTGGATGCGGTCGCAAACATCGGGCGAACCGACATCTGGCGGCGTGCCTTCTTCGCGCTTCACAATTACGGCGCGAATCATCCCCCCGATTATCCCTACGACCCTATCAATCAAGCAATGTATCCCGGTCAAACCATTTTCGGCGATGATGTGTCCGTGCTGGTCTTTCTCGAGTACGCGGCGTGGATGAAAGAGCGCATCGGTTTTGTCCTGCCGATCATTGGCGGAGAAGGAGGCTGGGAATTCGGCGCCGAACAAGACGGACGCTATCCCAAAGTGGAACAGCCTTACCACGCGCAATACCACGCAGCAATGTTCGATTGGTTTCGGACCGGCGTCATTGCCAATGGCGAACCGTTACCCGACTATTTGTTCAGCATTACCCCGTGGATCGAAGGCGGCTGGGGCGAAGATGACTGGTGGAATGGCCCATTAGGTGACAAGACCGAAACGATCGAAGCCGTTCGGGCAATTCCACCTTTCGTGAGAAAGTTCAGTTGGGATGAGGAGTTTCCTGCACCAATCTATTCTTTCGTTGTCAAGCCGACGACGATCGTCGCTGGAGAATCGGCAACGCTGGAATGGACGGTGACCGGAGCAAGCCAGGTCTGGCTTGACGGAACAAGCGTTGCGTTCACAGGAACGCAAACTGTGTCACCAACTCAGACAACTACTTATGTTCTACACATTGTCTTTCCAGATGGTAGCACAAAAGACCTGAGTGCTACGTTGACTGTCACCGAGCCGCCGGTCATACCACCTCTGGATTGGGATCCACGTCTAAGCGCGTTAGGGGTCAGACTGACGAATACCGATGCACCGCACGCGTGGCGATTGATTTCTGCCATCTATCAAAACGAGTTCGAGTCTGGCGGGACCCACCACGTTTACTACAAAGCGTTGTACGCCGATGGCACTCCGGCAGCCGGGGTAAGATTCCTCCTGGACTGGAATGGACGCGACCCTGCCGATGACCCTGTCTATGCAACAACAGATAGCAATGGAGAAACTAATATTCCGCTGTGGGCAGTGATGCATCCCGAGTTGCAGGATGGTCCATACTTTACACTCGCGGCTGATCAACCCAGCGACAGGGTGAGTGGAATGGGACTGCCCGCCAACCGACACGTCAACTTTATTTTGACATTTATGTACGTCTAGGACTGAACAAAAAAACTCTCAGCGGATTATCCGCTGAGAGTTTTTTGTTTCCAGCCTCTGGTCACGCCTCACGTTTCACTTCCCTTCCAACCACGTTTGCAACACACGCCCTACGCGCTCTAGACTTGAACCCGAAACTTTGTCTGCGGTGTCCTGCGTGGTGTGCCAGTACGGATAGTCAAAGTCAATCAACACCACCGCGCGAATGCCACGCGCCAGAAACGGTGTGTGGTCATCGAGCATTGCCCATTTGGGTTGCGCAATAAACTGTCTTGTGTAACCCAGGCGCGCGGCAATCCGCCACAGCTCTTCCTGCAACGCCTTATCCGATGTCTGTTCATAGTAGATGTTCTGATCGGCGTCGCCAATCATATCCACGATGACGACCGCTTGCGGCTGGGCGCGCAGGTGCGCGGCAAAGTACTCCGCGCCCACTGACCAATTCCAGGGTGTCGTATCGCACGGCGGCGGGATGAGCGCGCACGCGTTCAATTCGCCATTGTCCTCCGCGTCAAAAAACACAAGCCACACTTCGTTTTGCAGTTTCGACGCATCGAGGACGCGCGCGAGTTCCAGCAACACAGCGACGCCGCTCGCGCCATCGTTGGCGCCGGGCACCGGCGCGTTCGGGTTATTCGGGTCTTGATCCGCGCGCGGACGCGTGTCGTAATGCGCGCCGACGAGGATGAGCGGTCCCCTGCCCTGCGCGCGCTTGCCGATGATATTGCGAATCGGCACATTGCGATACGTGAGCTCTTGCGTTTCGGTTTGCCAGCCCGATTCAGCGAGTCGCGCGAGGATGTAATCGCCGGTGGCGCGCGCCGCCGCGCTGCCGGCAGGACGCGTGCCAAAATTCATCTGCGCGGTGACGTGCTGGTAGGCGCGCGTGCCATCGAAAATTTGAGGGGACGCGCACGCGCACAAAAAAATCGCAAGGAGACCAAGAGTGCATAACATTCGCATAGCGTTTTTCTCTCTCCAAAAATTTTAACATTCACACGTTGGGTATATCGCTTTGCCTACGCGAACTCATCCGCCATTCGTCTTCCGTCCTCATTTGCATTTTCTCCCTTCTCGATTATAATTCAACCAACTCAACCGCGAGGAGTCTCATTGTGCGCATCGGCATAGACGCGCGCTTGATCTTTTACCATCAAGCCGGCATCGGTCAATACATCTTGCGACTCACCCAAGCCCTGGCTCAGATCGCACGCGACGATGCGTTCATCCTCTTCACCAGTCGCAAAGACAAAACGATTCACATCCCTCAACCCAACGTACGCCAGCAACCTCTCTGGACGCCCAGTCATTATCGCTTTGAGCGTATCACGCTGTCAGTCGAACTGGCACCTTTCGCACTCGATGTGTTGCACAGTCCCGATTTCATTCCCCCGCGCTGGACACGCTGCCCCACCGTGATTACGGTTCACGATTTAGCCTTTCTGCGCTATCCGCGTTTCCTCACGCGTGCCAGCGCGCGCTATTACGGACAGGTAGACCTTGCCGCGCGTCAGGCGACGCACATCATCGCCGTCTCACAGAGCACCAAGCGCGATTTGATCAACCTGCTCGGCGTACCCGAATCGAAAATCACCGTCATCTACGAAGCCGCGCATCCGCTCTTTGCGCCGATGGACAAAACCCGCGCGCGCGAATTTGTCCGCCGTCTCTACAACTTGCCCGATGAATTCGTCTTGTTCGTCGGCACGATCGAGCCGCGCAAGAACTTGCCGACCCTGCTGCGCGCGTTCAAACGTTTGCGCGACAATTATAAAATGCAACTCCCACTGGTGATTGCCGGCTATCGCGGCTGGCTGGTGGAAGAAGTGGATCAGGCACTCGCCGAGGTGCAATTGGGCGATGCCTTGCGTTTCCTGGGCAGTGTGCGCAACGAAGAGCTGGTCTATCTCTACAACGCCGCCAGTCTCTTCGTCCTGCCGTCGTTCTACGAAGGGTTTGGTTTGCCACCGCTGGAGGCGATGGCGTGCGGCACGCCAGTCATCGTCTCCAACGTTTCCTCCCTCCCCGAAGTCGTTGGCGATGCCGCGCTCCTCGTCGCGCCGGACGACGTGGAAGGGCTTGCCGTTGCGATGGCACGCGTGCTCACGGACGAGACGCTGCGCAACGAATTGCGCGACAAGGGTCTGGCACGCGCGCGCACGTTCTCGTGGGAGCGCGCCGCGCGCGAAACGCTGGCAGTGTACCGACAAACAATGAGCCAAATGAATCAATGACAAATGACAAATGACAAATGAGCAAATGACAAATGACAAATGACAAATGAGCAAATGACAAATGACAAATGACAAATGAGCAAATGACAAATGACAAATGACAAATGAGCAAATGACAAATGACAAATGAACAAATGACAAATGAACAAATGACAAATGGTCTGGCACATTTGGCTCGTTTGGCACATTTGGCATATTTGGCATATTTGGCCCGTTTGGCACATTTGACCAATGAAACTCCTCGTCCTCACACCTCAACTGCCTTACCCGCCGCATCAGGGTACGACGCTCCGCAATTTCAACATCCTCAAACACCTCGCGCCGAGACGCGACATCACGCTCCTCTCCTTCGGCACCGCCGCTGAACTGGACAACGCCGCACCTCTGCGCGCGCTGTGCCGCCACATCGAAATCGTGCCGTACCCCACGCGTTCACTCGCGCAGCGCGCCTGGACCACACTCACCTCGCCGCTGCCCGATATGGCATTGCGACTCAAATCGGACGAGATGCACGCGCGCTACGACGCGCTCATGCGCCGCGAATCCTTCGACATCGTTCAGGTCGAAGGAATCGAGATGGCGCGCTATGTGCTTCAATCGAAAATCGCCAATCACAAATCGAAAATTGTTTTCGATGATCACAACGCCGAGTATGTGTTGCAACGCACCGCGTTCGAGGCGGATGCGCGTCGTCCCGCGCGCTGGCACGCCGCGCTCTACTCGCTGATTCAGTGGAAAAAACTGGAACGCTACGAGCGCGCAATGTGCCGCGCGGCTGATCACATCGTTGTTTGTTCAGAAGCCGATGCGCGCGCCATCACCACACTGTTCCATCCTCCAGACACCTCATTGGCAATCGGCAAGCGGCAATCGAAAATCACGGTCATTCCCAACGGTGTGGACACGGAATTTTACACTCCTGCTGAAACGCCGCGCGATGAACCGCAACTGGTTTTCACCGGCAAGATGGATTTTCGTCCGAACATTGACGCGATGACGTGGTTTGCCGCCGAGATTTTGCCGCGCGTGCGCGCAGAGATTCCGCAGGCGCAGTTGGTCATCGTGGGGCAAAAACCGGCGCCGACGATTCGCGCGCTGGCGCGTCAACCCGGCATCACCGTGACCGGCTGGGTCACCGACACGCGCCCGTACCTGCGCGACGCCGCGCTGTACGTTGTGCCACTCCGAATGGGCAGCGGGACGCGGCTCAAGGTGCTGGAAGCGATGGCGATGGGCAAAGCCATCGTCTCGACGACGCGGGGCATCGAGGGGCTGGAATTGACTGAACGCGAGGTGGTCGTTGCCGATACACGTGAAGAGTTTGCGCGCGCCATCGTCTCCCTCTGGCGCGATTCAGCGCGCCGACGCGCGCTGGGGCAAAATGCGCGCACGCTCGCCGAAGCGCGCTACGACTGGCGCGCGCTGGTGCCGCGTTTTGAGGAGGTCTTTCGAGCATAGAAACCAACTACTCAGGCGGTCATTGCGAGCGCAGTTCGCGAAGCAATCTCCGATAAGCGCATTGGAGATTGCTTCGCCGCTGCGCGGCTCGCAATGACAGGTGGCTGAGTAGTTACGAAACCAGGTTTCTTGCAGAAACCTGGTTTTTACTTGCCGGTCAATACCTCTTTGACCGCCACACCCCATTCGCGAATCGTCTGACGCGTGCTGGCGCCGGCACTGGACACCTGCCGCGTGGCACTCTGCACAAACGCTCGGGTGATGTTTTTGGTCCCTTCGACGACAATGGTGCTGAGCAGGCGCACGGCTTCCACCGTCGCCGAATGCCGCAGCGCGCGCCGATCCTCCAGCACGAGCGCGCCGCAGTAGCGTTGTGTAATCACCCCGACGCGCAACGTCAGCAGCGCGTTCGCACTCCCCTGCAAAATCGAATTTGCCAAAAGTGTCGCTGCGATGTGCAAGCCCGGAATCGCGCCCGCCGCTGTGCCCAGCACGCTCGACACAATCGGTTGCACTTGCTCGCTCAGGTCAATCTCGGCGATGCTGCCGGCGAGGAACGCCGTCGCGGCGACGTTCGTGTACACGTCGAGGAGTTCACGCAGCGTGGGACGTTGATGATACACGTGCGCCACCTGCCAGATGAGGCGTGTCTGCGTCAACAGCACAATCAAGCCATCCAGATTGCCGTTCTGCGAAACCGCCGTGCTGGTGAAAACGACGCCGGCGGTGTTCGTGATGATTTCGCGCGCGCGCTGATCGAGCAGACGCAGCGCCGCCTCTACCTCCTGCCGATTCGTCACGCGCACGCCTTGCTTTTGCAGATACGTGTTCTGGCTCAAGCGGCGTTGCAACGCCGCGAGATGCGCGGCGAATTCGGGCGCATTTTCATCGCGCGGCGGATGCAGCGGCGCGGGCAAACGGAAAAAGAGCACCAGCGGCACTACCAGACACACCGCGTACAGCGTAATGAGCGTGACGAACAAACCCATCGCCAGGCGCGCGTCCAGCAGCGCAACGAGGTTGACCAGTTGCACCGTTTGATTGACGACGGTGACAATGAACGCGACAAGGATGAGCACCGACACGAAAAAGAAAATGCGTGAGAGTGTGGTGGACATATTTTGCCTCTATTGCGTATGGCGTAGTGTCTCCTGCAACACCTTCCGCGCTTCCGCGAGCAACGCCGCGCCGTCAGGATGCGTGCGCGCCAGCGCGTCCAACTTGCGCACCACGCGCGCGACGATTCCCGCGTCCGAATTGATTTGCCGCGCCGCGCGAAACGCCTGGACTGCGCTGACCAATGACGGGTGACCGGTGACCGATGACGGACGACCGATGACCGACGACCGTTGACCGCCGCCTACCCACTGACCACTATCCACTGCCCACTGACCACTATCACACAGCACCAATCCACACAACGCCATCCCCTCGGCGTCCAGCGCGTCATACAATTCCGGCGTGCGTGCGAGCAATGCGTCCGCCTGCGCGATGGCAGTGGTGAACGCGGTGCGTGCAGCGGGGATGTCCTTTTGCAGCAGCGCGATGATGCCCAGCAACACAAAAGCGTTGTGATTGTTCTCTGGCACGTCGTACTGGCAGGCGCGTTCAGCTGCCGCGCGCGCGGCGGCGAGACCTGACGGGTCTTGTTGCTCCTGCGCCGCGTACAGATGCGCGAGGGCAAGACGCGCGTAGGCGTAACTTGCGGGCTTGCCGGTTTCCTCACAGATTTTCACATATTCGTTCGCGCGTTCGATGGCTTCGTCAAAACGATTCAGATCAATCAGTGCTTCAGCGAGGTTGCCGAGCCACGTCCCTTCCCCGCGCCGGTCGCCAATCTCGCGCGCAATCGCGAGCGCCTGCTCATAGAACTCGATCGCCCGTCGCGTCTCGCCCAACGCCGCGTAGGCATTGCCGAGGTTGCCAAGGCGGTTGCCTTCCCCGCGCCGGTCGCCAATCTCGCGCGCAATCGCGAGCGCCTGCTCATAGAACTCGATTGCCCGCCGCGTCTCGCCCAAA
>Ga0209227_1002493_pt1 | contig 13119 bp, 10 predicted proteins | sample YNPBryantNP2012_FD_185815 | JGI IMG/M metagenome (GOLD analysis project Ga0209227, IMG submission 185815) | Anoxygenic and chlorotrophic microbial mat microbial communities from Yellowstone National Park, USA - YNP Bryant NP 2012 (SPAdes)... ...
GATGCGGGTGTCTCTGCCCATGTGCGCACTGAAAACCCGGTGTACCTGGAACATCGTTCAGACGCCTGAACCTTCAGCCTTCCCACGTTCAAACACCCACCGCGCCTCGCGCTGCACCGCCTGTGCAAAGCGGCTATCGTGCGGGATGCGCAGCCACTCATCGAGGGTGTAGACCATGAGGTCTGCCGGTACGGGGAGCGTATCAACATGCCACGCGGCGGCGCGCTGCTCGAAGGGCAGGTCCGACTGCACGACGATCAGCAGCACGTCAAGATCGCTGCCGACGCCCCAGTCGCCGCGCGCATAGGAGCCAATGTACCCGACGCGCAATATCTCCGGGTGGTGGTTCGCCTGCGCATGCGCCCATTCTCGCAGCGCGCGATCGACTGCCTGAGCATCAGGCCATTTCATGACGGACGAATGTAATGATTTCACGGGCAAGGTCGCGTTCCGCCTGTTTGAGCCAATCCAGCGACCGATCGGGCATGGCGAAAGCCTCACCGGAGCGCCTGGTCGCGCTCGAAGACCCACTGCACCTGGTGCGACAGGCGCGACCACTCGTTGAGGGTGTAGACGTTCAGCTTCCCTGGAACGGGCGGTGTATCCGCTTCCCACACAGCGGCGCGCTGATCGAAGGGCAGGTCCGACTGCGCGACAATCAGCAGAACTTCCAGATGTCCATTGTTATGTCCATTGTTATTGTTATTGTTATCGCCATCTGCCGGATTGCTGACATACCCGACGCGCAGCACCTCCGGGTAGCGTTCCGTCACCGTCTGCGCCCATTCGCGCACGACCTGCCTGGCCGGTTCGGTCGTTCGTTCAGCATCAGACTGCTCTTCAGCAGACGCTGCCGGGTGTCGTCGGGTGCGGTGCAGCATGCCGGGAACATCCGCAGGCGACACGGGGCGAAAGGCGAAGATCACTTCATCCGGCACCGGGTCGTACCCGCCCTGCGCCCATGGATGGCAGCGCAGGATGCGACGAATGCCGAGGTAGGTTCCTTTCAACGCACCATGCTTTGCAATCGCCTGATAGGTATACTTCGAGCAACTCGGCTCGTAAATACAACTCGGCGGAAGCGCGGGCGAGATGAACAGTTGATAGAAACGGATGAGTTTGAGCAGTATCCAGCGGATCACGTTATGCCTCAAACGCGACGGGTGTCGCGCCTATCGAATGGTTTCCCATACCAGATGCGCGAGTTCCGGCACAATGAGTTTCTCCATCGCCAGGCGCACAGCGGCTGGCGAACCGGGCAGGCAGAAGATCAGCGAGCGCTGGAACACGCCTGCGGTTGCACGCGAGAGCATGGCAGCCGGACCGATGTCCTGGTACGATAGCACGCGAAAAATCTCGCCGAAGCCGGGCATGCGTTTTTCGAGCAGCGTGTCGATTGCCTCGAAGGTGCTATCACGCTTTGCGATGCCGGTGCCGCCGCTGGTGATAATGACCTGGCACCCGGCATCGGCAAACTCGCGCACATACGCGATGATCTGATCCGGTTCGTCTTTGACGACCATGTAACGCGCGACCTGATGCCCCGCGCCCTCCAACATCGTGCGGATCAGGGCGCCGCCTGTATCAGTTTCCGGGGTGCGTGTGTCGCTGATTGTGATAATGCCGCACGTGACCGACGGGACTGCAGAGCGCGCAATCTGTTCGTGAACGGTATGACTCATAGGCGTTGCATTGATGCATGATGAACTGCTGTCATTATACCATTTCGCGCCCTTCGGCGCAGCGGGATGGCGCAGCGGCGTGCAGGGGGAGGAAAGGCGCAACGTCGCTGCGCCCATGCAGGGGGTACGCAAATGCAAAAGGGGTTTGTCACCGCAGAGACACGGCGTTCGTGGAGGAAGATTCTCTCGCGCATCACGCACACGCATGCTGCGCCATGCATCCATCGTGGTTCGTTTTCAGGGTTCTTTGCGCCCCCGGCGTCGCTGCGGTGCGTGTTTGCGGCAAAGTCAAAACCTGAATTAATCCTGGACTCGCTCAGCAATCAATTGGAGCAGACTCAGCAACACCCGTTTGACGCTGCTGCGATCACTCGCCACGCACGGCAGCACCGGCACGTCTTCGGGAACACCCAGACGACGACGAATATATGCCGGTGGCAACGCCGTCTCATCATCCTGTTTGTTTGCCGCCACTACAAACGGCACGTCGGTGATCGACGCGAATCGATCCATCAACCGCTGTGTTTCGGCAAAGTGCGCCGGGCGGCAACTATCGACCATGACCACATACCCAAGCGCGCCAAACGCCAGGTGTTCCCACATAAAATCGAAGCGTTCCTGCCCTGGCGTGCCAAACAGGTACAGACTCAGATGCTCGTTGACCGCAATGATGCCAAAATCGAGCGCGACGGTCGTTTCGTGCTTGAGTGCGCGCTCCTCCTCCAGCGTAACAGCGTAATCGGTCGATACCGGCTCGATATCGCTGATGGTGCGAATGAACCGGCTTTTGCCTGCCGCATATCCGCCGGTGATAACGATCTTCACGATCTGCATGCTGCGCACTCCCTCTGCTACAGTGCGCGCACACGACGCATCACTGCGTCGATCAGGCTGCGCCGGACTGGCATGCGATGTTCGTGGGCGACCGGTTGGGCATGGCCGCCCGGTTGCATCATCAATTGCGGAATCGCTGCCCGTTCTTCGGTTTCGGTTGCAAACATCTCACGGCGAGGCGCGGACGACGATACCTGTCGCCTGGAGGGAACGATCTCGATCAGGCCGATGGCCATGAGTTCCAGCACCAGGCGGATCGTCTGGTCAGGGGGGATGCCGGTCGCAGCGCTGATCGCGCGGACAGTCGAACAATGCGGGATCTGGCTCAGCAGCCGCCACTGATTCACGCTGAGACTTACGCTGCTCTCGCGCCCGGAAGTCAATGGTGATAGTTGCAAAGGCGTATCGAGTGTGATGTGGTGGTACGGAAGCGCTGCCTGAAGGTTCTGACGACGCTTCATACTTTCCAGAATGAGGTGCTCGGCATCGTGTCGAATGCGTACCGGACGTTGCGCGACTGCTGGATCGTGGCGGAAGACGAAGGTTGCGTCATCCCAGAGCAACATCTGGATCACCGCCTCATCCTGAGCAGCGACCACCACACGATCAGGGAGACGCACCACTGCTGCGTCGATCAATGTTCCAGCGGCGACATACACAATGGCGCGCGAACTGGCGCATGCCAGGAGGAGCACACCGGTTTTCGGTCCCATCCGAAAGACGTGAAAGAGATCGCTGAGTGACATGTCGCGGAGGGTTCCTTCGAGCGCCATTGCCGTCTCCTTGTTGTGCTGCGTTTCTATTCTTCGGAGAGCAACCGGCGTGCAAGTCGTTCATTTCCGACCGTATCGGCAAGGATCTGAATCTGGCGATCTTCATATGCCTGGTTGAACACTGCCACATCGAGCGCGACCACCTTGCGCACTGCTGCCAATGCCGCGTCCGGCTGCGGATGGGTGCGCGCAACGGCTTCGGCATGCGCCATCGCCACATCGAGCATGGCGATGGGGTAGCGCACCGGCAGCCCGATCCGGACGTGCACCCTGCCGATAGTAACGCGACGTCGGGCGTAGGTTTCGTCGTAGACCCCATTGAATAACTCGACAAACCAGTTTTGGAGAGTCTCATACATGTGCTTCATGTTGACATTGCTGAAATACTCGGCGGTCTGCGGATGCGCGAGCAGCCGTTTGTAGAAATCCTCGCGCATTGCCGGCGCCTGTTTCTGCGCCGTATCGTGCAGCGACTTGAGAATTGCGGCTTCATCGGCGCTGAGGTTCATCAACTGGACGAGTTCAGCCAGTACCGCTTCGTCTTTGATCTGCCAGCTTGATCGATCAACAGACATAGTGATCCCTCCTGATGTTGGATGATAAACAGCGAGTGCGAGCCAGAATGCTCGCGTGTGGCGATGAACCGCGAGACAGGGCAACGGCACTATTTTCGGCGGGGAAGCGAGCCACGAAACGAAGTGGGGGCATCGCCATCAACGTGGATGGGGTGTTCCGTGACGGTCAATTTGGGGAGTATACCATGGTGAGGATCTGACCGATTGAGCGCGCGGCATCACGCGCCTCCAGGCGCACCAATCCCAGATTGGCGTCCTGCCGCAGGCTGATAGCCAGCAGGCTCTGGTCGCCAGCCGGCAAGACCATAAACAGCCCTTTATTGGCTTTAATGATAATCTCTTCAGCAAAACCAATCCTCAACTCATTGCCAACCCGCCGCGTAACACCCATGATGGTGGCGGCCACGGCTGCCAGCCGCTCATTGCTGACTTCCGATGACATGCGCGACGCGAGTGCGATGCCATCGAGCCCCACAGCAGCAGCGCCGACGACATCGGTTCCGGTGTTGGTCATCAACTGGTCGATGATGGCTGTGATCTGTTCTTGCCGGGAAGCCATAGTGGGCAGGTCCTTTCCTGACAGCTTAATAATGTAGTGTACCTGCCATGATAATACTGATGGCTTGCATGGATGATACGATTTCGTAACGATTTGTAACCGGTTTCGCAATATTTGCGTCGCCAGGATGCGGGTGGGCGCCCGCGCCCCTATCAGGGCTCTCAAGGGTAGAGTTATCAGGAGCAATGCGCGGTTTACTGCATTCGCGCGCCTTTTGCCCCTCATCCCCCCAACCCCCTTCTCCCACAAGGGGAGAAGGGGGAGGTTGGGCGTCCTGATGCCTGAAACGGAAGATGGCACGCAGGAGCTTGCCAAAAAACCTACCCCTGTGAGCTCATCCCCCCTACCCCCTTCTCCCACAAGGGGAGAAGGGGGAGTTTGGGCATCCTGATGCCTGAAACGGAAGATGGCACGCAGGGGCTTCCCCAAAAACCTGCCCATGTCAGCCTATCAGGGCGCTGCTTCGACCGCCACTGCCACGGCTTCGCCGCCACCCAGGCAGAGTGCGGCAATGCCGCGCCCGCCGCCACGACGCAGCAGGGCATAGATGAGCGTCACCAGAATACGCGCGCCGCTGGCGCCGATCGGGTGCCCCAGGGCAATTGCGCCGCCGTGCACATTCAACCGGTCGGTATCGAGGTTCAGAGCGCGGATGTTCTGAACGATCTGCGCCGCGAATGCTTCGTTGATCTCGAACAGGTCGTAGTGGTCAAGTGTGGTCGCGGTTTGCGCCAGCAGGCGGCGGATAGCATAGACCGGCGCGGTGAACACTTCGCGCGGCGCAACTGCCGCCTGCGCTGCGCCGGTCAGCCGCGCCAGCGGACGCACACCGAGTTCGGCTGCGCGATGGGCGCTGGTGACAACCAGCGCAGCCGCGCCATCGGTTAATCCGGGGGCGTTGCCTGCGGTCACAGTGCCGTCGGGCGAAAAGGCAGGCGTCAGTCTGCTCAGGGTGGCGACGGTCACACTGCGGCGGGGCGGTTCGTCGGCGGTCAGGGTGTCGCCGCTTTGCAACCTGAACGGAGCGATTTCGTCGGTAAACGCCCCGGCGTCCTGCGCCGCAACGGCGCGCGCCTGCGACTCGGCGGCGTAGCTGTCCTGCTGCTCGCGGGTAATCTCGTAGGTTCGCGCCGTCCAGTCGGCAGCGTGTCCCATGTGGTGGTGCTCGAATGCGCACCATAACCCATCATGGATGAGCGAGTCGATCAGTTCGGCATTTCCCAGGCGATACCCGCTCCGCGCCTGGGGCAGCAGGTAGGGTGCGCGCGACATGCTTTCCATTCCGCCAGCAACGATGAGCGACGCTTCACCGGAGCGGATGAGCGCGGCAGCCAGGGTCACCGCCTTGAGACCGCTGCCACACACCTTGTTGATCGTCAGTGCGCCAACCGATTCCGGGAGACCGCCGTGCAGCGCCGCCTGGCGCGCTGGCGCCTGTCCAAGCCCGGCGCTGACCACATTCCCCATGATGCACTCATCGACCTGCGACGGGTCAATCGCTGCGCGCGCAACGGCTTCCCGAACGGCATGTGCGCCCAGGTCGGCGGCGGAGGTGGCGCGAAACATACCCTGGAATTTCCCGATCGGTGTGCGCGCCGCGCTAATGATCACAATGTCGTTTGCGTCAGACATCATGCTCCTCCCTTACTTGCAGAACGGGTTGTACGGCAACCCTTCGACGTATTCGTTCCATTCGGACTCCGACAGGGTTCGCCCGGCGGTGCGGCAGGCGATTTCCAGCAGTTCAACGCTCTCTTGCGGCAGCGTTTCCGGCGCATACAGCGGCGCATCGAGATTCCACACGCGCGCCATGCCATCGGCGCCCACCGTCAACATCAGGGAGGTGCGCGCCGGTATCGCCACATCGTTCACCGGGCCATCATGACCGCGCGTGATCAGCGGATTCACGCCGGGGTCGGCTGCGGTCAGATTCCACAGCGCAATCCGCCCATCGGCGCTGGCGGTCGCCAGGCGACTGGCGTCGCCATTCAACGCCAGTCCGGTGATTCTGGCGGTTTGACCGCGCAGCACCACACGGGCGCGGTTATCGCTCCGTGCTTCGAGATCCCAGATGCAGGTCGTCCCATCAGCGCTGCCCGCAATGATGAGCCCATCGCCGGGGGCAATGCTCACGTCGGTCACCCCGGCTGTCAATCCGAGCAAGACATAGGCTGAATCGAACTGCGCTCCGCTCACGCTCCAGAGGCGTACCTGTCCCCCGGCGCTGCCATAGACAATCCAGCGACCGTTGTTACTGAAGGTGATCGAGGTCAGTGCGCCGCTTGTGCGTTCGCGCGTGTACGATCCAGAGCCGGATGCCAGATTGTACAACCGCGCCTGGCTATCTGCGTTGCCGGTTGCCAGCAGTTGTCCATCGGGGCTGAACGCCAGCGAGCGAACGGCGCTGCGTCCGCCCAGCCCGCTGAGGCGCTGCGGCGTCGCCGACGGGTCTGTCAGGTCATACACAAGGGTCACGCCCTGATCATCGCCAATCGCCAGCCGACGACCATCGCCGCTGATAGCGAGCGCAGTGTTGGCGCCATCTGGTGCTGCCAGTTCGCGTGCAACCAGCGTGGTTCCCGAAAGATCCCACAGACGGACGCTTGTCGGATCGGCGCCAGCGGTTGCCAGGCGTGCGCCGTTGCGCGAGAGCGCCAGCAGCGTTGGCGATCCGGGTGCGTTGACGACCCGTGGCGGCAAGCCGGGATCCGTCAGATCCCAGATGCTGAGGGTTCCATTTGCGGTCATTGCTACCGCAACCCTGCCATCGTCGCTGGTTGCCGCAGCGACCACCGGCTCACCGATCGATAGCCCGATGCCGCCGATGCGCGTGAGTGAGTCGCGCAACGCTGCGTCAGCCACCGGAACCGGCGCTTCGCCTTTCTGAAGGGTGATATGTACTGCCTCAATCGCCAGGAGGAGGCTGAGGATCGGTCGTTCGTCGCGTTTCGCCTGTGCCAGTGCCGCGAGTTGACCGGCGCGCGCCTGGCGTGCCTGCCGTTCGAGCGCCGGAACCAGCGCCTCGGCAGTCTGGCGCGCCTGAGCCTCCAGCGCCGCTGCCAGCGCCGCCTGGGTGCCGCGCAGCAGCGCTATGCTTTCGGCAGCCTGCGAGGTTGCAGCGGCCGCCTGCGCGTTTGCTGCGGCAATTCGAGCGGTTGCAGCCGCCTGGTCGGAAATACTCACCTGTGTCGCCAGTTCAAAGGTGCGTTCCTGGATCTGCGATTGCTGCTGAAGGAGCAGAATGCCCGACATGATCGCGCCGATCAGAGCGATTGTCAGCGTGGCCACAATCAGACGCAGACGACGCGCCGAGCGCGCCTCAGCTTCGGCGCGTTTTCCCTGCTCGATTGCCAGTTTTTCGTTCTGTTCCGCCTGAAGGCGACGCGCCTCCGCCAGCGCCTGCGCCTGTTCGAGTTCGCGACGACGCTGTTCTTCATGCGCGTGGCGCGCCTGATCGATGGCTGTGCGACTGGCGACCACCAGATCGAGCAGGGCTTCGTCGAATCCCAGGTAGGCGGCCTCAGCGCTGTTCAACCAGCGTTCGGCTTCTGCCAGTTGCACCTCGTCGAGCAGACCCGCCGCGCCGCCGCCGAGCCGTACCCATTCCGCCGCTTTTGCTTCCAGGCGCCGACGTGTTGCGATGGCTGCGCGTTCGTCTTCGAGCCAGCCAACCAGCGTGGGCCAGTTGCGCACAAGCGCTTCGTGGGCGATTTCCACCTGGGCGCTGCCGGGGGTATCGCCAGGGGTAAGCCGCACCAGGCGTGCCGCGATCAGGCGTTCGAGCACCCGATCAACGCGATCACGCGCCTCGCCGACGCGGTAAAGTTGATCGCGTCGAATGCGATTGCTGGTGATCTCCAAACCTTCGCCAGGACGCACCATGCGGAGAAGAATGCGGCGCGCCGTCACCTGATCTTCCGGGATCAGGCTGTTGTAGAGCGCATCAGCGCTGCGCGCCAGCGCCTGTCGCCCGCCGCCGATCTGCTGGTACGCCTGCCAGGTTACCCGATTGCGGTCGCGCGCGTCCCACAGCTTGAGCAACGAAAATTGGAGCAGCGGCAACGCTGCCGGTTCGCCGAGCGTATCGTGCAGGAGCGCTTCGACGACGCCCGGTTCGAACTTGAGACCGACCAGCTCCGCCGGGCGTTCGATCGCCTCGCGCATTTCACCGGCGCTGAGCGGCAAGAGTTGAACGCGTGCCTGTTCCATCCACTGTTGCAACGCCGGTTCGAGCGCAATGAAACTCTCGAAGTCGCTGCGCAGCGTCATAATGACTGTATGCCGGGGTGATGGGTGCTCGATCAGCGCCACTATGGCCGCTACGAATGCGTGGCGCTCCGATTCGTCGTCGGTGAGGGTGAACAACTCCTCCATTTGATCGACCACCAGCACCACCGGCTCACTCCCGTCAAATGCAGCGACCACCTGCTGCAGATCGCGGAACCGTTCCGCCAGTTCTTCACTCTGCGCCCGGTCGTCGGATTGACCATTCAACCGGCGCCACGCATGTGCCAGGTGGAACAGGGGTTGTTCGCCAGGCGTAACGATAGGGATGTATCGCCAGGCGCTGCTGCCAGGAATAGCATTCTGCTTCAGCGCCGGAATGAGACCGGCGCGCACGACGGATGATTTGCCGGAGCCGGAAGGACCGACCAGCACCAGCATGCGGCGTTCGGTCAGGCGAGCGACAAGGAACTCGACCAGGCGGCGTCTGCCGAAGAAGCGCGCTGCATCCTCTTCACGGAATGGATCCAGCCCGACGTAAGGGCATTGCGAGTCGTCCAGTTCTGGCGCGAGGGAAGGATTGAACTCATCGAGGGTGGCGTCGGGAGGCTCATATCCCTTGCGGATAAGGATCGTCGCCCAATAATCAAGCAAACTCTGCGCGGCGGTGCGTTCATCTTCGTCATCGAGGATCACGCCGGTGGCGCTGCCGCGTGCAATCATTTCAGCTGCTCGACTCAGCAGTGCAGCCGTCAATCCCTCTTCGTGGAGGCGACGCAGCATCTCGGTGTGCGCTGCGCGCAGTGCGACAAACGACGGAAATGCCAGCACTGCGTGGTCGTGCGCCGGTTCTGGCGAGGGATGATCGGTCATACGGTCAGCACCTTAAGGACAGACGTCAGCGACTCGCCGATCAGTCGTAGTTCGTCACATACGCGCTTAAGCTCAATATCGACGCGAAAAAAGCGTTCACCCGCCTGCCGGCGAAAACGGCGAAAGAACTGCCGCACGCGCACCGGATCGGCTGCTTCCAGCGCGCTGGTCAGTTTGTTGGCGTCGTTTTTCAATGCAGCGCCCCATGGCTCAGTGCTTTCCAGGTAGAATGGCGTGACTCGCTGGTAGACCTCGGGCCACGAGAGTTCCAGTTCGGTGATGTCCTGATCGATGAACTGCTCGATGCGCCGCAGTTCAAGGTCGATGATCTGCCAGCGATCATGGTCGTCGATCAAACCTGCCAGGCTGGCGCTGAGCGTGGCAAGCGCCGTAATGCTAAGTTCAATCTGGCTGAATCTGGCGGCATCGTACCCCGTGCTGGCGAGCCAGTCGCGCACCGCAGTCATACCCTCGATGAGCGAAGCGAGTCGCAGGGTGCGCGCAGTGGTGCTGAGTCGGGCATTGACCAGTGATGGTTGGGTGGTCAGCGCCCGATTGAGCAGACGAACCGCCTTTTTCAACAGTTTCAGGTCGCCAGCGTCGATCGCTCTGGCAATGTCGGTCTGCGCGCTTTGCACATCGCTTACCCACGATAATTCGCTCGCTGGCAATCTGCCACGCCTGACGGTCTGCTCCAGGTCGCGCACAATGCTTTGCAGGGTCACATCATAATTGGCGATGCTGTCCCATGCCAGGTCGTCGTCGGGCAGACGACGCATGTCGATGACAATCGGGTTGTAGCAGTGGAACTGAAGCGAATGGAGTTGATCATGCACATCTTTGTAATCCGCCAGCATATCGATCTGGCGCGCAACCGCCTGGAGATCGGCGCGGAACGCGACTACTGCTTCGCGCACCTCGCTTCCAACCTGAATGAGATGCTCCAGCGCCTGCATGCCGGTCCCGACGGAACGAGCCGTTACCGCCGCTACCGAAGATGGTGGCGGGGCGGTGGGCGGGTTGAACAGACGCCCATCCTCAGTGCGGGTGTAGATCACCGGAATGCCCCAGTCGGCGCGACCAAGACCGGTAATGTTCATCACCGCGCGTCGCCCTTCGGTGACGCAAAAATCAATCGGGAAGGCGTCCGCCAGGGCGTGGTAGAATGCTCCGGCAAATGCGCGAGTGGCTTCCTCCGGCACTTGAAATTGCATGGCGACGACCGCCGGAATCTGGGCGCGTATCAGGGCTGGTGCAATACTGCGCATCGGGTCAGTTGCCAGTTGCCCGGTGGAACAGGCGTCCAGCACAACTAACCGCAGGTTGCTGCGGTCAAGCATGATGCCGAGTTGCAGTGCGCTGACCGGTTCTGGATCACCGAGGTCGTCCTCGAACAGCAGGCACGCCGTGGCGCCATCGGAGGTGAAGCCGCCATGACCGACGAAATGCCAGATATGATACCCTTCGCGTAAACGGTTCTGCAAAATGGTCGCAGTCAAATGCGGTTCGATGGTTGTCGCTACCTGATCACCGAAGCGTTCGAGCGCCGACTGGACTGCCGTCAGTTCGCGTTCGACCGCAGTCGGCGGCGGCGTCTGCGCGGCGGTCAGCAAGACGCGCAGCGGCAACGGCGCCGTCAGTGGCGGTATGCGATCCGGTTGCGGCAGGTGACGCACAACCGGCGCATCAAGCAGGCTCAACGGTCCACGATCCGGGTCGTAGAGGAATTCCCAGGGGAGGAGCGCCGCTGATACAGCCGAAGGGGGGATATTGAGCCGCAGACGCAGTCCTTCATCGCTGGCGAGTGCACCGCGGCAGCGCACATAGACATCACGCACTGCCCCATTGAAGAGCGCTTCGAACAGCGCGCGCCCCAGTTGTATGAGCGCTGCTTCATCGACATCGAGCAGACGCAAACGTGCCAGTAACGCCTGAACCTGCGGATCGGCGTCGGGCAACAGTAATTCGCCGTCGCCTTCCTCGCCGCGCGGACCGCGCGCTTTCAGGAAGAAACGACCGCTCTCTGCTGGAGTAATGGCAATTTCGAAGTCGACATATGATTTCATGGCAGGATTATTGTAGTATACCATAGCCAATGCTTTGCCGATGAGTATGGAGTATGGTACACTCCCGCAGCGTATGCGTCAGTATCTGAGCGCCGCGGCAGGCGGTAAGGCAGCTATGCACTCATTGACTGCCCTGATGTGGGCAGTACGCGCGATTGCGGCATCGCTGGCAGGCATGGCGCTGGTGACGATCCTTTGCCAGATACCGGTCTCGCATCATATCGATGTTGGACGGTTCGATGCTGCGTATGTGCGTGGATTTTATGATCCGGAGCGTCTCGATCTGCCGCAGGCGCGCGCCTATCTGCATGGCTCTGACGGCAGTGCGCGCTGGACGCGCGCCGAGTCCTATCTGTTGTTGCCGCAGGCAGGTCTTCCTGCGGAGGTGATGATCCGTTTGCGCGGGTGGCGCGCCGATAGTGCGCTACCAGACTTCGCCATTCTGGTCGATGGTTATGAGGTGTACACCGGCGCGACCACCGGTGAGTGGCAGGAGGTTCGGATTCCACTCCGCCGTGTGTCGCTGAAGCCGGAGGATGTGCTGGTGACCATTCGCTCTGGCGTGGCGCCGGTAAGCGCTGGCGATCCGCGTCTGGTTGGCGTGCTGGTTGATACGGTTGTCTATCGTACTGCTCAACCGCCGTTGCAGCCATACCCGGCGCAGCTGGCGTGGGGGGCGCTTGCCGGGGGGTTGCTCTTTCTGGCGCTGACGGGAGTGCGTGGCGGTGGAACGGTGCGATGGCTGCGCTTCGTTGCACCGTTGCGCGCCTGGCTTATCGGCATGCTGCTGATCGGGGCGCTGTATCTGTTCTTCTATCGGATCCAACCGGCGTATCCCTATCCGCTGCGTGGCTTGCTGCCGGGGGTGTGCGCTGCACTTGGCGCTGTCGTGGCGCTGCGATACAGTCCGGCGCTCGCAGCGCGCCTGCCCGTGCTGCCGGATGTCCTGGCAGTGGGTGGCATTGCGGTGTGGACGACGGCGGTTCTGCTGGCGGCGCAGGATCATGTCACCCTGGCGGTTCCGGGAGTCGAGAAGGATTTTCGCGTCTTTGCGACGCGCGCCGTCGATCTGGCGCTGGTGCTGCGCGCCGATGGCTTCTACAACCTGGGATACCCGTTCCTGCTCTGGCTATTCGTGCCGCTGACCGACGGAAATTCGTTTCTCGCGGCGCGGTTGATCGCTGCGCTTGCAGGGATGCTTTTGCTCGGTTCAGCGTGGTGGCTGGCGCGTTGCCTGTTGGGGCGCGCTCCGGCGCTGGCGGCGCTGGTGGCGCTGGGTCTAAACCCGTTTGTGGTACAGTACGCGCTGTACGTCGGCAGCGATATGCCCTTCGCCGCACTCTGCACGCTGACGCTGGCGCTGCTGGCGAGTCACCGGGTACGGGGGAGTCTCTGGCTGGCTGCGCTCGGCGGGGGCGCTGCCGGTTGCGCGTTTCTGGTGCGACACCCCGGTGTGCTGCTGCTGCCCTTTGGCGTGTTCGTCTTGCTGTGGATGCGGCACGAGGCGCGCGAGGCGAGAGGCAAACCTTCAAC
>Ga0209227_1002494_pt1 | contig 13100 bp, 8 predicted proteins | sample YNPBryantNP2012_FD_185815 | JGI IMG/M metagenome (GOLD analysis project Ga0209227, IMG submission 185815) | Anoxygenic and chlorotrophic microbial mat microbial communities from Yellowstone National Park, USA - YNP Bryant NP 2012 (SPAdes)... ...
CTTCAATAGAAAAGCGCGGATCGTATGCCAGGCTGGACTGCGTAACATCGTCATAAATGCCAACCGTGAAATGGTTCTTGGGTTGTTCTTTCGCTAGCTCATCAAACACAGCCTTGACCATTGCCGGAGTGAATTCTTTGGAAGAAAGCCCATACCGCCCACCAATGATCCGCGGTGCTTTCTGGAAAGGCGCTTTGCCAGTGACCATGCCTTCGTTGATTGCGGTTACCACATCTTGATACAGCGGTTCACCCGCCGCTCCCGGCTCTTTCGTGCGGTCCAACACAGCAATGGACTTCACAGTCGCTGGCAAAGCCTGCATCAAATGCTCCATCGAGAAGGGGCGATACAGGTGTACATTAATCACACCGACCTTCTCACCATGCCGGTTCAAGAACTGAGCTGTTTCCTCGGCAGTTTCTGCGCCAGATCCCATTAGAATAACGACCCGCTCAGCATCTGGCGCTCCAGTGTAATTGAATAGATGGTACTTTCTTCCAACCAGACTGGCAAAGCGATCCATCACCCTTTGGACGATTTCGGGACAGGCAAGGTAAAACGGGTTACAAGCCTCACGAGCCTGAAAGAACACATCCGGGTTTTGCGCTGTACCGCGAATTGCCGGACGGTCAGGCGAGAGGGCGCGCTGTCGAACAGCCAACACCAAATCATCACTGATCATGGCGCGCATGTCATCTTCGGTAAGCTGTTCGATCTTGTTGACCTCCGAAGAGGTGCGAAAACCGTCAAAGAAATGCACAAAGGGCACACGCGACTCCAGGGCAGCCGCCTGTGCAATCAACGCGTTATCGTGCGCCTCTTGTACCGAGGAAGAAGCCAGCAGGGCAAATCCCGTTGCGCGGGTTGCCATCACATCTGAATGATCTCCAAAGATAGAGAGGGCATGGGTTGCTACAGTCCGGGCGGCAACATGAAAAACCGTGGGGGTCAATTCACCCGCAATTTTGTACATATTGGGGATCATCAACAGCAACCCCTGTGAGGCAGTGAAGGTGGTTGCCAACGCGCCGGTGGTCAACGCACCATGCACAGCTCCGGCAGCGCCGCCTTCAGATTGCATTTCAACCACTGTCGGGACAGTTCCCCACAGATTGGGAATACCGGCTGCAGACCAGGCATCGGAAAATTCTCCCATACCAGAAGATGGAGTAATCGGATAAATCGCGATCACCTCATTTGTTCGATATGCCACATAAGCCACAGCTTCGTTCGCATCAAGCGTTACCATTTGACGTCTCATATCGTAACTCCAATTCTAAAAAGTCTGTTATGCAGTCTGGAAAGACAATTCATCCTCCAGCTAATGTCTGGACATCCAAAAATATAGTTTATCCTGAATTACCCCCATAGGATAGTATCATAGGTCACCCCGTTAACCTGCGTCCTGTCATATTTTGATCGGGCGTAGTTATTCAAGCGGCGGGGAAAGCGGCGAAATAGCACCCTCTTGCAACTCCTGAATGACTTTTTCGACCAGTATTTGGCGACCCGGCGTCAAGAGTGCCGGGTTGACGTCTGTTAACCAAAATTCGGCTGACACCGTCTTGCCGCCCTTGCCAGCCACCAGCTCTGCCCAGAGCCGTTCCAGTGAGGCAAGCGTGTTAAATTGTAATGTGACTGCCCACTTTGGTAAAATTTCTGATGGGGGAGTTTGCCCACCCAGCAATGTAGTATTAAAAGTCGCCAGATAACTCAAAAAATCTGCGCTGGCAGCCTGCGGCGCCACATAGATCCCATATGCATAATTCTGTTGAACCGGGCTGGCAGCAAGTTTCCACTCCTCTGCAGAACTTGCCACAGGCAGGGAAACAATCAATGGGAAACCAGCATAAGGAGCATAATATGTGGAGCATCTGCCGCAAAAATAATATTGCCCATTACGAAAGGCATCGCTCATCACTGCGCTTTCAGGTAAGTCAGATGGCAAAAACGCCGCTGTTCGCCAATCGAAAGCCACCAAAGTAGTCAGATAACCAGCGACGAAAGCCTGCCAATCCGCCCGAGAAGAAATCACGCTCAGGTTTGGTGCCTGATACAATTCGACGCTGCTGAATGTCAAAAACTGGGTTCCTGGCGCAGCGTTAACCAGTTCGCTCAGGTTCGCTGGCGGAGTTGCGAAAACAACGACCTTCCATTCCGGCAACACATCTCCGATTTGCACATCTGTACGCTGCTCAAGCTGCAATTCACTTTCAGCAGCCAGACGTGACATCAGTTCACGCAAGGGTTGCAAAGCGGGATCATCTGTCATTACCAGAATCGCTTTAGCGGGTGTTGGGGTCGCGGTAGGAATACTAGTTGCAGTCGCAGTTGGTTCTGGCGTTTCTGTACTAACGGGAGCAACAGGCTGAGCAGCACAAGATGCCACAACTAAGGCAACAAGAAAAAACACAACCGGTCTTTTGAGGATCATGCCACAAATTTTACCCGATTCTGGAAGTACTGACGACATCCCAACAACGCTCTTTGAGTGAGTGTATTATAATAAATCAAAATACACCTGATTGGTTCAGCATGAGTTTGCCTACCAGCCAGAAACTTCCCGAAGAGTACAAAACCCTGTCCCCTGCTCGGCGGCGGCGCAAGCGGCGCTTATTTGGCATAGACGACTCAGATACTCGCGCTGCTTATCTCAAGGAATTGGCACAACGGATTATCCCCTCGCTAGATTTCTTTGTTTTTTCGCTGGCTGTTGGGTTGACGCTAGGCGTTGCTCTGCTTTTCGACTCTCAGCCAGTTGGCGTGCTGGCAGCACTAATGGCGCCATTTCTGGCACCGGTGATTGGCCTTTCACTGGCAACCGTGCTGGGTTCAGTCAGTTTCTTTTTCCAATCGCTGGGTGGAATCGGCATCGGCAGTTTGTTGGTGTTTTCGGGCGGTGTGCTTGCCGGATTTATCACAAAATGGCTTCCAGTTCGCCCTAACACCCAGGGGATTTATTACACCCATTTCTCATGGGCGAATTTCACTGTGCTTACAATTGGCGCCATATTGACCGCTTACCTGTTTGTACGTCAACCCAAGCAGCGCCCAGTCGCAGCCAGCATTGCAATGGCATATGAGCTTTATCTCCCGATTGGAACGGCTGGATTTGGCTTGGTCAGTGGAATCCCTCATCTCTGGCCTGATGGCGTGGTTGTGTTTGCTGTCCACCTGGCGTGGGCTGCATTGGTAGGTACGATCGTCTTACTACTGTTGGGATTCAAGCCGCTGGGAATATTTGGATACACCTTCAGCACCAGCCTGGCAATGATTGGCATCGCAACAGTCATCATTCTCAGCGGGATTGGAACAGCGGTTGTCACTCGCATCGCCATGCCCCCACCTACTGCTACTCCAAGCCCAACACCATTCCCCAGCGCAACGCCAACTCTGCCCCCGCCACCACCAACGATCACTTCCACCCCCACGCGCACCCTGATCCCTAGTCGCACGGCGACTGTCACTTCTACCCCTGCGCCGACCCCCGTCTATGCCCGCATCAATGCCGGCGAGTTCAACGGCGCACTGATTCGTGAACAACCCGATCCAACTTCTAACGTGGTCACCAGTATGTTAAACGGTATGCTGGTCGAGGTACTGCCGGAACTAAAAGAAAACCAGGGTATTCCTTGGGTTCACGTGCGCTTGCCCGATGGACGAGAGGGCTGGATTTTACGCAGTCTGCTTGTTACCGCAACCCCCATCCCCAACTGGTAACTTAACAAAAAGGAGTACGACACACCATGACAGTTCATTTTGGCACCGACGGCTGGCGCGCCGTCATCTCAGATACCTTTACTTTCCACAACCTGCAACTGGTCACGCAGGCAATTGCCGATGCCATCGCTTCAGAATCCTGGAACAACACCGCTGGTCAGGACACAAAATCCGACCCGCGCAAAATGGTGGTGGGGTTCGACACGCGTTTCCTCTCTGATCGCTATGCCAAAGAAGTAGCGCGCGTCCTGGCGGCAAACGGCTTCACCGTCTATCTGGCGCAGGCGGATGCGCCTACACCGGCAATTTCTTATAACGTGTATCATATGGGCGCTATTGGCGGTGTAATGATCACTGCCTCACATAATGCTCCACGCTACAATGGCGTAAAGCTCAAGTCCGCTTATGGCGGTTCAGCATTGCCAGAACAATGCCGCGAGGTAGAGGTCTTTCTTTACGACAACGAAACTCGCGGACGTGGTCCTAACCTGATGGACTATGACAAGGCAGTTGAACTGAAACTGATCCGCCGTTTCAACCCGATTCTGGATTATGGTGAACACCTGCGCAAACTGATTAACTTTGATATCATCGCCGAAGGCAAACTGCGTATCGTCGTTGACTCGATGTACGGCTCCGGTCGCGGTGTGATACGCGGTTTGCTACAAGGTACTGGCTGTGAAGTGCAGGAAATCCGCGGTGAGATGAACCCCGGCTTTGGCGGCGTGCACCCGGAACCGATCGCCCGTTATCTGGGAGCGCTGGCAGGCGCGGTTAGTAATGGGTTGGGGGATTTCGGGCTGGCAACCGATGGCGATGCTGACCGTATTGGAGCAATGGACGAGCGGGGAAATTTTGTTGACCCGCATAAGATTATGGCACTTTCTCTGCGCTATCTGGTAGAAAAGCGCGGCTGGACGGGTTCTGTGGTGCGCACTGTATCCACAACGCGCATGATTGACCGTCTGGCAGCACGTTATGGGCTGACTGTCCACGAAACTCCGGTTGGCTTTAATCATATTGCCGACTACATGATGAAAGAGGACGTGCTCATTGGCGGTGAAGAATCGGGTGGTATTTCTTTCAAAGGGCATATTCCCGAAGGGGATGGTATTCTGATGGGACTGTTGTTGACCGAGATTGTTGCGGCTTCCAAAACGTCGTTATATGAATTGGTGCAAAACCTGCTGGAAGATGTCGGTCCGGCGTTCTACGAGCGCACTGACTTGAGATTGCGCCATCCGGTCAGCAAGAGTCAGATGACCCAAAAACTTCAGGATGAAGCTCCTGCTCAAATCGGCGGTGAGTCGGTAGTGCAGATCAGCACACGAGATGGCGTGAAATACATCCTGGCAGACGACTCCTGGTTATTGATTCGTCCTTCCGGTACCGAGCCAGTATTGCGCGTGTACGCTGAAGGACGATCTCCAGCAATGGTAAAAGCATTGCTGGAGTACGGTAACCACATAGTGGAAAATATCGCCTAATTCCTGTCTGCTTTCCCCAACGCGGCGAAACGTAATGGCTTCTTCGAGATACTCTTACAGGTATTCTCTCAAATCTTCTACATCGCCGCGATAAATCAACGCCAGCATCGCTTCAACGATCAGCGGATCAAATTGCGTCCCGGAGCACCGCTCCAGTTCCTGAACAGCCTGATAGATTGAGCAGGGACGCCGATATACCCGCCCATCCGTCATCGTTGTAAACGCGTCCGCCACGCTGAGAATACGAGCTCCAAAGGGTATTGTCTCACCAGCAAGCCCTGCAGGATAACCACTGCCATCATAATTTTCGTGATGCGCCCGAACTATAGGGATTACCGGCTGCAGAGCAGCGGAAGGTTCCATCAAAACAGCACCAAAATTCGGGTGACGCTTCATCACATCCCATTCATTAGGCAATAAATGGTCTGGACGAAGTAGAATTTCCTTTGGTACCATGACCTTTCCAACATCATGTAATTTTGCAGCCAGAACCAGTATGTTGACTTCTTCCTCGCTTAAGCTTAATTCCTGTGCAAGGTGGCGAACCCAGATAGCAGTGCGCAAGCGATGGAAACGAGTATGTTCATCACTTTCATCTATAGAACGTGCCAGCTTTAGCAGGGTAGCAATATATCCCTTCTGAAGTGATTGATCTAGCGGTGCACGATGAACCGTCAATCCGGATAAACCTTCCCGGAAGTAGCTACCAGTAATATCAAAGAGATTTTTCTGGACACTCTCCGCATATTCAGCAAGATCAAGTACAAAAATACCGGTTACGCGGTTGTGATAATCCGTCTCAATAGGGATAAAAAGTTCGTGAGAAGAATTATCCTGAACGTTGCCCCTGCGGCTGATCGTGTTTATGTTGGTAGAAGCTTTCATATCTGGTCACTTGTTCCAGGATAATCATTTTCCACCCTGCAAGAATAAGGATGGTGGATAAGGTGAAAATCTACAGATTCGAGAGGTAAGCCAATTCCACCGCTGCAGGAACTTCAATTATTCTCACAAGCTGAGCGGCAAAATCTTCCAGTGTATCCGCTTGAATGGCACGAATACGAGCTTTTTCTTCACATGTGAACATGAACTGCTCACCGCCATAACCGGTTTCAATTGCCTGCAATGGGTCATTTAGCAGACGAGCGCGAAACCGCTTGCTAACCACAGCAGCGTGAATCAAACGGCTACACTCACGCCTCATCATGGCTGCTGGGTCAGGCTGAAGATAAGAGGTAGCTGGCTTGATTTCACTTGTTCGGGTAAGCATAGTCATTTTTTCTTCTCCTTCCTGCAAACACGGTGCTTCTATCACCAACAATTCCGGCAAACAGGTATAAAAATGCCGCCTAACGGCGGCCTGCACTGACACGAAATCAGAAATTAGCCCTCACCGCGTCAATTGATTAAAGTCTTGCCGAGACGGTCTCCCGGAAGTAGATTATTATTTCCGCCAACCAAATAGGCGGTTAACCAACCGGCCCTAACAGGCCAGACCAACGATCAAAGTCAAATTTGCCAAGTTGAGACTACCCACCGAAGCCGCCGCTGGCGCCGGGTTTGTAGCCACCGAAGCCGCCGCTGGCACCGGGTTTGTAGCCGCCGAAGCCGCCGCTGGCACCGGGTTTGTAACCACCAAAACCACCACTCGCACCAGGCTTTTGAGCAAAAACTGTCTCAATCATGACCATTCTCTCCTCAGTAAATTTTGTTTCAACTATGGTCATTATGAGATTTTGCAGTCACAAAATAGGCATCAAATTGGTCTCAAAAGACAAAAAAACCAGCCCATTAACTGGTGTGGACCATTACAATTTTGCAAGGTATACCGTTATTTGATCAGTTCCAGATAAAGTGCCTGAGTTTGGGGGGAGGGATCAGCGTTGATTTCCCTTTGCAACACTTCACAACACTTCTGATATTGGCGAACGAGTGCAGGACGATTACCCATGGCAGCATAAATCCGGAATGACAGGCGATAAGCCGCTTCCAGACAATTATCTTCGTCCAGCGCCCGCTGGACATATTCCAACGCCAGCTCGTAATTGGACATTCCCAGGTATATCTCAGCCACCTGAAGCAAAATGCTCAAATAATTTTGACGCAGGTGTTCACGATGGGAATAGGCCCAGGTTTCGTTAACCTCAGCAAGATAAAGACCTTTATAGAGCTTAATAGCTTCCCGATAATGGGTCAATTTTTGCAAAGGGTCTTTTACCTGTTGCGCCAATGCATTTTCCCTCAAAAAGGACTCTACGTCATATTCATAGTCCAGTTGATTGTTGAAACGATAACATTCATGTTCAAAAACGACAGCATCCTTACCTACTGCATGACGCAATCGGTAAACGGTATTTTTAATGCGGAACTTGAGGTCTTCAGGTGCAGCATCAGGCCAAAAAACAAGCCCTATTTCCTCTTTTGTTAAACCCTCGGGGTGTGCAAGTAGCAGGAAAAACAGATCGCGCGCTGCCTGCGTTTGCCAGTCTGAAAGCGTGAGCAGACGATTATTGACCTTAACCTGCATTCGTCCAAGCGCGCGGATATAGATCGTGGGTGGTGCGAAAGGAATTGACACGGCAAGCGAGCGCAAATAGCGGCGCAAAGTAGGCAAACGCGAGTTGAATTTAGCCAGCCGTTCCAGCAGGTCGTCTAATTGTGCGCCAACATAATCCAGGTTTTTCAACTGCTCCAGTTGCGCGGAAAACCGCGCTGCCGTCGCAATCAGAGAAGCGGAGGGATAATCTGTATTTAGATGTGACAGGACTTTGATAAGATTGCCCAGCAACTTCTCTCGCTGCCCAGTCTGCCCATACGCCAGCGTCAGATACAGACTCGCCCGCTCACCCTGGATTTTTTGTCCTTCTTGCTCAAAAATTGCTTGGACTTCCTCTAAAAGTGGAATGACTTCGCGTGATTTCCCTTCACGAATTTTTAAGCCCGCATATTCAAGGTCACAAAGATAACCCTCCAATGTCATCTGATCCTGCTTCGCCACCGCGCGGGCGTTTTCCAATAAACGATACGCCTGTTCATACTCACCCACGATTCCTGCCAAAACTGCCTGCTGGACATGGATATAAACGTACAAAAAGTTTTCCTGAACTTGATGAGCGCGCTGGAGAGCCTGATGATAAGCGTTGTTGGCTTCTTCATAAGCTTCTAGCTCACCATAAATATCCGCGATACCTGTCAGGATAAAAGCTTCCAAGCGAACATGGCCCACCAGTCGTGCATAAGTCAACGCCTTTTCAAGCGTCTCCACTGCTGCCTGATAGTTACCAGTAATATGCTGAAGTACCCCAAGATTATTCAGCAGATTTGACAACCAGAAAGCGTTATCCACTTTTTGCCAGTAGCTTAAGGCAGCTTCATACATTTCTCTGGACTTTGCATATTCCCCTAGATTTTCATAAGCAAGTCCTAACTCCATACGGATCATCGCTTCTTTTCTGCCATCCTGATCCTGCATTGCTACTGTCAACGCCTGGTTAAACCATTTCAAAGCCTCGTTTGGCTTTCCCTGCATACGCAGACAAACGCCAACACAACGCTGCGCTTCAGTCAAAACCATGCTGAATTCCCGGTCGTCTTCAATCAGACTGATTGCCTCACGCGCATCCGCAATCGCTGAAGCATAATCACCGATCATACGATAATATGTTGTCGCCCGCCAGACCAGCGCACGCGCCAGAATACGCCGATCTTCAGGTAATTTCATAGCATTGATCGCCTGATCATATAGATCAAATGCCAGGTTCATATCGCCTGTCGTTGCGGCAAGCGCACCTTGCAACGCCACAATGAAGGGACGGGATGCAAGCACATCTGACGGCAACGCATCCAACCAGGCAGATAACATAGCAACGCGCCCTTCGACCAGAACATCCGGGCCCGCCCGCTCTACAAGTTTGACCAACTGATCCACTCGCCCAAGGCGCTTAAGTATACTAAAAGCATCATCCCAGTCGCCATTTTCGAGATATAGAGTGGCAAGTTCGTTCTCGATAGCTACGGTCTCATAGGGGCGTTCGCGTCGCATTTGCATCTGCAGGAAACTAAGAAACAGATTATGATAACGCAACCAATAACCATCATCCCCTACCGGCTGAACAAATAAATTGTTTTTCTCGACTTCATCAAACAGCTTCTGCCAGTCCACGCCGGAGAGCGATAAAGCTCGACCAATCACCACCTCGCAGCGCTTGACATCAAACTCCTCAAGCAAAGAAGTGCGGAGCAGAAAATCGCGTAATTCATCAGGTTGCTGATTAAGCAGATATTGAAAATACTCATCCAGTCCAACCCCAGATACCCGCGCCAGGCGAGTTTGCTCCCCGGGACGTTTCAAGCCGAGCTGTGCTGATAATACGATGCCGGTCACCCATCCCTCAGTTTTATCCAATATCTGTCCGGCGACATCAGCCGATAAGGCTTGTCCTTGATTGCGCTCATACAATTGCTGAATTTCATCCATGCGAAAAGCCAGTTCCTCAAAACTGAGCCCACCCACCTCCGAACGGGCAACCATTAAAGGCAGAACTGGCAGAGTTAATAGTGTTCGGGAAGTGATAATTGTATGGCAGTTCTCATCTGCGTTCTGTAAAAAGTGGCTCATGAACTCCTGGATCAGAAGATTGTCATTCACTAAGTGAAAATCATCCAGGATGAGCACAAAATGCTCCGGGACATTGTCGTATAAATCGTTGTTAAACACAGTCGCCAGATATTCTGGATTGATGTTCCCTTGCACATTTCGCAAAGCCGTCAATGCGCGCTGACCAAAGGTTGGAAAACGCAGGTTAATCGCCGCAATCAGATTTAACAAAAAACGTTGTGGATCATAATCCAACGCGGCAATAGAATACCAGCAAACCGGTAATTCAATCTGATTGGCAAAATCAATCAGCAGGGTTGTCTTTCCATAACCAGCTGGAGCCGAAATAAGGACTAGCTTTTTATCCAGCAGCTCACTAAGCATATTCATTAGACGCTGGCGAGTAATGTATTCACTACGTCGCCGCGGTAACGTGATACGGGTGAACGGAATCGTATGGTCAGCTAGCATTTTTAATGAAGTTCTTGCTCCATTTTAGTATTATATTGCAAACAAATCAATTATCTGACAAGCACTGCAAGAAAAATGCCGTTTCCGCGTTGACTGGCATGTGAAAAATCTGAATATGTACGAATTGACGCATTTAGACAACTCCTGTATACTCGAAACACAACAATCGGCAGCCCCAAGCGTTCATCAACTTTATGACAGATGTTTGAGATAGGTAAAATTACAGATACGGGTATAAAACGCAGAGATCAACCCAACCAGGATGCCATTGGCGTCTGGTTGCCGGGTATGCTGAACCGCCGCCCGCCTCTTCTGGTCATTGCAGATGGGATGGGAGGATATAATGGTGGTGCGCTGGCAAGCAAACTGGTTGTAGAAACAATTCTGAAAAGTTACCAGCATTCTGATGCTCGTCGGCTATCCTACATCCAAATTCTAGAAAATTTAATTCAAAACGCACATCTGGCAATTATCGAAAATGCTCAAAAAGACCCCCAACTTTCCAAAATGGGCAGCACGGTCGTTGCTGCCATTCTGGAACCTCACGTCACCCACTTTTCGAACGTCGGTGACAGCCGCGCTTATCTGATCAATGAAAAGCAGGTGTTGCAAATCAGCTATGATCACAGTCTGGTCGCCGAGATGGTGCGCATTGGCAGCCTGACCCCAGAAGAAGCCCAGCAACACCCGCGCCGTAATGTACTGACGCTTTCGCTAAGCGCTCAGCGACAAGAGGTCAAACCCTATACCGCCAGCATCGCTGTCCACAAAGGCGATGTGATTCTGCTTTGTACTGATGGGCTATGGAGCGTGATTCCCGAAACACAAATTCAAGAAGTTGTCCTAACATTACCACCGCAGGTAGCAGCCAGGCGTCTGGTCGAACTGGCAAACGAAAATGAAGCACCCGACAATATCTCCGTGGTTATCGCCCGTAAAACAAAATCATAATTGATTGCTTTTCATGTGCTCTTTAAGGAGGAGTACAATTAATTACCAGGTTCAAGAGTGTAAAAACATGGTAAGGATTAAACCCATACAGGAGGTTCGTCCAAGATTGACCGGTGAATTCTCACCTGGCGAGTTTGTTCCGCGCAATGAAGCAATTGCCGAAGCCTATCGCTGGGGCAAAGAGCTGCATAAAGGCCAATTGCGTCTTTCTGGTGAACCCTATTTTGAGACCCACTGTGCCTGGGTGGCAGCGTTTATTGACAACCTGGTGAAGAACGATGCCTGGACAATCGCTGCCCTGTTACATGATAGTATTGAGGACAAAGGGGGCAGCCTGGATCAGATCCGCCAGAAATTTCCCGGCGACCTGGGAGAAGAAGTGGCTTATATTGTAGACGGGGTAACCAAGTTAAGTGCCCCGCGTGAAGGTCGCTCGCGCGAAATCGAGACCCTGCGCAAATTAGCCAGATTCCGAGACCCGGGTGTCTTTCTGGTAAAACTGGCAGATAAAAGCCACAACGTCCTGACCCTGGAATATATGCCAGAAGATAGGCGCCGCCAAAAAGCTACCGAAGCGATCCGCGCTTACGGGCGGCTGGCTGGCATTTTGAACTGCTATCAATGGAGACGCTGGCTTGAAGATACAGCTTTTCCGCATGCTGATCCAGAAACTTTTGCCTTTGTCAAAGAAAAACTGGACAACGACCCGCGCCTGAACCTTGAGTTTATCAATGGACACATGGAACAACTGGCACGCGTCATGGAAAAAGCAGGTATCAATGGCAGTATTGAAATCACCGTCAATGGCTACTGGCAGTCCTGGCAAAAGTTACGCCGCATGGCACGCGAGCGTAAAGCTTCAATGAATGACTTCTCTGAAGTCAACGATGTCATAAGCTTTCGCATGATTGTTGACAATGAAGACGAACGCGATTGCTACCTGCTTCTGGCAGACGTCAATCGCTTTTTTGGTTCCTATCTGGATCAAAACCGCTTCGACGATTACATCGCCTGCCCCCAAAATGGTTACCGCGCTTTGCAAATCACCGCCTATTTACCCAAAATAGGCGCTATTGAAGTCGCCATAGCCACTCGCGATATGGAAGGTGAAAACCTGTGGGGGGTAGTGTACTGTCTCCAAAATGGTAAAGATATCAGCTACTACAATCCAGTGGAAATTCTTACGCCGACTGGCGGCGCCCGCTTTGTTCCAGAGGGCTCCACCGTCCTCGACGCCGTGGCGACGATCCAGCAGGAATTCTTGTTGGATAAGATCAGCGCCGTTGAAGTCAACGGTAATCTGGCGCGCCTTTCAGACAAAGTAAAACCTGGCGATGTGGTCGAAGTTATTACCAGCGGCAAACGACTAACGCCCAGTGAAGAATGGCTCAATTTCTGCAATGATACAACAGCCCGGCTGTTACGTTCCGTTCTCGCAACTGAGGCGCTGAAAAAAGCAGCCGAAGTGGGGAAATCTAAAATTAAACCATTGCTGACTAGCAAGGGAATCATTGATCTGGAGGATGTTCAATCCCTTGAACGTGATCGCACAGACGTTCTACTGGAGCGTCTGGCTTGTGCCAGTCTGACAGACCTCTATGCCGCTATCGGCTCTGGTGCAATCCGCATGGAAGACCTTTCTCAAGAGCTTGATGGTGCAGGCATTTCAAAGGAACAGCTCCAATGGACTAACGTCTATATTCTGGGCGGCAAAGAAACCCATCGCCCTGGCGTGCTGGCAAGATTAACCACCTTAGTCTTTGAGCAAGGTGGAAACATTCTTCGCTCAGTTACCGATACCAGTCCAGATGGCAGCTTTTCAGTTCGGCTGGTGATCCGCCATCTGACTCCAGAAAAAGCTCTGGCGCTTAAGA
>Ga0209227_1002501_pt1 | contig 13072 bp, 10 predicted proteins | sample YNPBryantNP2012_FD_185815 | JGI IMG/M metagenome (GOLD analysis project Ga0209227, IMG submission 185815) | Anoxygenic and chlorotrophic microbial mat microbial communities from Yellowstone National Park, USA - YNP Bryant NP 2012 (SPAdes)... ...
TGAAAGATTTGGCTTCGGCGGTGGGGACGCTGCTCTCGACCCCTTGAGGGGAAAACCGTTGGGATCTCATCCACAAAGACGGCACAGAGCGGCGCAGGCCGAGTCTCCTCGGCCTTCGTCGGATGGAAGGAGCCTCGGGACTTTGACGGAACCGCAGATTATCGGCGTCAGTGCCTCCATCGACAAAATCCGCCAGGTGATCCGCCGGGTCGCCGATGTGAACCTGACGGTTCTCATCACCGGCGAAAGCGGTGTCGGCAAGGAACTGGTGGCCCGGGCTTTGCATTACCATTCCCATCGTCGCAGCCAACCTTTCCTTAAGGTCAATTGCGCGGCCCTGCCCGGTGACCTTATGGAATCCGAACTGTTCGGCTACGAAAAAGGGGCCTTTACCGGAGCGGATCGCTTAAAGCAGGGCAAGTTCGAGGCAGCGGGGCAGGGATCCATTTTTCTCGACGAAATCGGCGAGATCCCTTTACCCTTGCAAGCCAAGCTGTTGCAAGTCTTACAGGATCACAGATACGCCCGCGTTGGGGGCAATGAGGAGATCCACACCAAGGCACGGGTCATCGCCGCGACCAACATCAATCTCCAGTTGGAAATTTCCCGGGGCCGTTTTCGAGAGGACCTCTATTTTCGCATCAATACGATCAACATTAACGTGCCGCCCTTGCGGGAACGGAAAGAGGACCTGGAACCGCTCATTCACTATTTTCTCAAGGTCTTTAAAAAAGAGCACGGCCTGGAACCTTACCCCGTACCGGACCGGCTCATGAAGCTTTTTCATTCCTACCACTGGCCGGGGAACGTGCGGGAGCTGGAAAACTATTTGAAACGCTTGTGCGTGCTTCGAAACAGCGACGAGATTGAAAACGAAATCCGCCGTGGCTTAGAGGACCGGATCTCCTCGGAATCGCACAGTGATGGGCGGCGATCCGCCGAAGAAGACATCGTGCGGAAAGCCACCGAAGACATTCGAGCCCTGACCCGCGACACAGAGAATTTCCCGTCACTTAAGCAGATTCGGGATTTGGCCGTTGAACGGGTTGAACGAGCCATTCTCGAGTATGTCCTTCGGGAAGTGAAGTGGAATCGGCGTGAAGCCGCCAAAATTCTAAAAGTCAGCTATCGCACTCTCCTTTACAAGCTCAAGGAATTGGATCTCCGCCCCTAAATTCGCAACCTTTCGGTTTGTTTTCTTTCCTTACCGTGTTTCGCCGCGGCTGAACGGCCGATATAACGGATCGCCGACCACCACCATCTGCCACGAAAGATACGGAAGCGCCCGAAAGACAGCTTCCACCAAGGTATACCGAGCCTCTAGCAAAAGTGGGAAAAAGATGTGGGGCACGGGAAAGGCCTGCACATAGGGTTCGGCCACGGGCCCGATGACCGCGCAAGCCCCTTCTTCCAGCATGCGCTTACACCACACCTGGCTGGACCCGGCGCGAAGCGTGGCGCATTCGCTGCTTGCGATATGGTAGCCCACGGCGCCGCGCATCCACGTAAAAGCCGGCACATAGCGGGCCAGGCTGTACCAGCCGCAGTAAAGGGCGGCATGAGGAGCCTGGCCGGGTTGCAAGAGTTCCTGGCGCTCATCCAGAACCACCGGCAATCGCCCGCTTTTTCGGACGGCTTCCGCCGCCAGATGAATGGAGGCGTCGTAAAAGCCATAGCCGAATCCCAGCGTTTTCATCTTGTCGGGATCGGGCCTGGGCCAACGCGCATCGAAATAGGCCGTACCGGAAAGGCCGTTTTCTTCTGCGGCCAGAGCATCGTCGACCAGGCGCTTAACGATTTCGGCGCTCGGCCCGTCCAACCGAGAGACCATGAGCACCTTTTGGGGAAAGCGCATGTTTCGCGCCCCCTGAAACCCCAGGAACAGGGGATTGGGAATCCAGCCTTCCAGAGGGTAGTCCGGCTCCAGCACCAGGGCCAATTCCGAATCCACGGCAGCCCCCTGATTTTCCTTGGAAAGCTTTTGAAGCGCCTCCTGATGCGCCTGCATCTCTTTACGAAGACGCTCGACTTCGGGCGCATCCTTGTCGAGCTTTGAAATGGCCTTCTTCAAGGTTTCGAGATTGTCCTCGATCTTTTGCCGCTGCGCCTTCTCCAGGGCGTTGAGCTCTGGGGGCGCCACACGAAGCGGCACCCCCCGCACGGTCACCAAACATGGCAGCCGATTCTTTGCGCCACGTTCCTTCAGGGCCCGGCGAACGGGTTCGGCAATTTTCTTTTCGTAATCCTTCCGCGAACAGGTTTCCGCATCCGTCACCCATATAACCACTAGGTTTTCCGAAGGAATTTCCCGCCGGTTCATGTAATAGCGGGCCAGTGCCACACTCTCGGCCGCATTGCGGTTGGCGATCACAAGAACCTCGTGCGACCTGAGCCCGGCAAGAGCTTGCACGCCCCCAGCATCCGCCCAAACCGCCCAAAACAAAAAGGCCGCGGCCCCCGCCACGGCCCCGGCATGAAAGCTTATTGCCCTTCCTTTCCCCATTGAACCTCCCAAACTCCCCTTTCAATCCGCTTCTTCACCGAGCCATTCCGAGACACAACCTGTGATTTTTTTAGGGCCTCACGGCCCTTAAATAAGGTTTTTTCCTGAAAGTATTTAAGAACGGCTGGGCTGTCTGAGGGGCAGACCCTTTGGTCCAATGGGAGTATGCATCTTTGCTGCACACAAAGGGCATGCTTTTCCACACAAAGAGGAATTCTCTTGCACACTCGCGACATGTTTCTTCCATCCTGGCCAGCTAAGACCTTTGTTTTGATGGTGAAAATAGTGCACACATAGCCTCTTCCTTTCTGGTACGCTTTTTGCTCCTTGTAACTTGATCGACACCTCAACGTGCTGCTCTCGCCCCGCAGGCTGATTTCCTCGAAGCGACCGTCGGGATTCGAGGCGACGAATCCCCTAAGCGACGATGAACGCCTCTGTTCGTTATGCACGGGAGGCGCCTCATGGCTTCGTGGCTTTTTAGACGTTTCGGCTTAGCCCTTTTGTTGGTTTTGGCGCATGATCAAATGGCCGTGGCTGTTCCCACATGCTGTCAGAGCGCCGACAAAACCCTATCCATGGAATACTTCGTCCTCAAAGAAGGCTTTCAACAGATCGTCAAAGACGTCAACGATTCGAACTTTGCCAAATGCTTCGTCGGTTATTTTATCCCCGAATTCGGAAAGTCCTACCTTGCCGCCGATGGCACCGAAATAGAATTCCAGCTGCCTGAAGGCTGGATATCCGTCGACAACAGCACCCGATACCATCAATCCCCTGGCGGAGCCCCGGGGATCGACATCTTCGGCTGGGTGGATCCCTGCTGCAAGGTGCATTTATTCGACAGTAAAGACCAGGTCTACGCCTGGAGAAAGGGTCCCATTGTAGTGTCAAGCCGCGAGAATCACGAAATTCAAATCGGCCATCCCGGCAGCTCCGCAGATATTTACCTGCACGTTTTCCCTGATGTAAATCAAGATAGCGTTGACAACGGAACCCTTCTGGAAAGCTTAGTTGACAACGGAACCCTTCTGGAAAGCTTACAGGATATCAAGAAGCCGCACCTTCATTTTTCTGTCAAGGTTGAAGGGAACTATGTCAATCCGCTTACTTTTATGGAGAAGAAAACCAAAACGTGCCCCGTCCCAGAACCCGTCTCCTTCTCGCTTTTCATAACGGGCGGCATCTTTCTCTTCTGGCTAAAAAAGGCATCTTTTTAGAGTGTGCCTGGGCGGATCTCTGCTGCAAAATCCAACTATTCGCCACTAAAGATAGGGGTTACCCTATACGCCAGATCTGACTGTGGAGTTTAACCGCGTGAATTATGAAATTCAAAAAGGAGGTTGGCATACAAACAAGTAAGTTAAGCCATGACAGATACTGTGAAGACACCGCAGGACATTAGTCTATCGGAAACCTAAGGAGTGCCTTTGCGAAGCTGCCAAAAAAAGGAGACGCCATGAAAAACAAAGCTTTCTCGATGCTGCTTTTAAGTCTTTTCGTCTTTACAACAACATCATATTTTTACGAGCCCCATGCCATCGCAGTGCCCATTAATATAGATTTTTTTCCGTCGGACGTTCCCCTTTACCCGCTGACACCCCCCGAAAGCCCTACTGCGCTATTTAAATTCGTTGATAACCGCTCGTGGACTGAAAAGGAAAAAGCAATAATTCGTGAAGCGATAAGGGAATGGGACGTTGTCATCTGTAATGTTCAAAACTTCATTGAGACAACCGGTGATGAGTGGGATGTGTCTCTCAGATGGGCGGGCAACGAAATTTTTAAAGATTGGACTTCAACTCCAGGATATAATAATCCGGGATGGAACCTTGAAAAATCTCTCGGCATATGGACGGATAATATTACCCCTCCATGGGACACAAATCAATATCCCGTCAAGGAAATATATTTCAATGCACAATACTTTGATCCTAACTTTGATCCCAATGGCAAAACATGGTATATTGATGATGATCCAACAACCGACGAGCCGTTTACAGGTTATGATCTTCTAACAGTTGCAAAGCATGAATTCGGCCACTTTCTTGGAATTCGAGGGGATTGGGGGCAGTATCCCCCGCCGCCACCTGGTAAAAGCTCCGATGAAGTCATGTGGGGAGTGCTAGCTCCACGCACGAGACTCCATCTAAGGGAATCGGATCTGGACGAACTACGCAAGCTAGGCTATCACGTTGTCCCAGAGCCATCAACACTCATGATGATAAGCTCGGGGTTAAGTTGTATGGCGTCCGTAGTGAGACTCTGCCGTCGAAGACAAGGAGTCAAGAGAAACATAAAGGCCCAGTTACGATGATCTTTCGGGGGGCCTATGCTCAAAACCCATAAGAACCCCCAAATATGAGCACGTGGAGGTCATAAAATTGGCCGAAAATGTTCTCGAACCACTACAACGCTCCACTTTCACTGATTTAGGTAGTAGTCAGTGAGTGTTCAGTTATCTCTCCTGAAGGTAAGTGTTCACGGGGGCATTGAACGGCACGATTTAATGTGAAAGAAGAGTGCTTTCGGCCCCTTGCAGGAGCGGCCTTGGCCGCGATTCCGGTCGCCGGCAAGCCGACTCCTACAAAAGATGCTTCTTGATTCACTCTTTCATCCATGCGGGGTGGCGAGCCTCGCCATGACTGTTAGGCTGTGCAAAGCTTACGGAATCTGCTAAAGGAGGGTGGAAAGCTGCGAATGGGGGAGCTGCCGAGGCATGCCTTCCACACCATCCGACTCTGGGGCCGACCATGGCCTGAGCATTCCACACGAAGACTGGGAGAGAACCCCGGCTTCGGTGAGGACCGTGGTATCGCGCCTCCACGAATTTGTCGCTGAACTGGTCAAGCACATCGAGGAACTGGAAGCACGGGTCGGCCGGAATTCCCAAAACTCGAAGCGACCGCCATCTTCGGACGCCCCGCACCAGCGGGTCAAGAGAAAGAAATCGAAAGACGGGAAAAAGCCTGGGGCAAAGAAGGGCCACCCAGGCCACCAACAGGCTTTGTTGGAGCCGACCGAAACGGTGCCGGTGCCGCCCACCGCCTGCTCGTGTGGATGCCGGGAATTCGTCGGCCTGAGAACCTTTCACACCCATCAGCCTATCGAGCTGCCCGAGATCGCAATGCAGGTTACCCATTTCCTTCTTCAGGAAGGAGAATGTGCCGCCTGCGGAGCCACGGTCAAAGCGTCGGTGCCCGAGGGCTCCATGACCGGATACGGTGCCCGTCTCACGGCTCTTGTGGGGGAGCCGAGCGGGGCGCAGCGCAGCTCGCGCAGGGCTGTGAAGCGCTTCTGCGAATCCGTGCTCGGCCTCTCCATGAGCGTTGGAGCCATTGAGATCTGTGTCGATCGCGTCTCCCAAGCCATTGTGCTCCACTATGAGAGGATCGCCGATCGGGCGAGAAGCGCGAAGGTCAACCACGTGGACGAAACCCCGTGCTCTCAGCACGGCGTGCTGGGCCGGTTGTGGGTGATGGTCAACCACACCGTGGCCTTTTTCAGCGTCAAAGCCAGTCGTTCCAAAGCCGCCTTTGAAGAGTTGATCGGCCACTGGGCCGGGATTCTGCTCTCTGACGGTTTGAAGCTTACCGCACATGGGCGCAGGCCCGGCAGACCTGTCTGGCCCATTGGATCCGCAGGGCCGAGGGGCTGGCCGAAAGAAAGGATGGCGCTCTGGCGCATTTCGGGAAGCGTGTGGCCACAGAGCTCGCTCGCCTGATCCAGTGGGCCCATGGCCCGCCAAATGGGGCAGAAGTCGCCACCTGGTACGCGCGGATGGGACATCGGATCGCCCAACACCGAAAAGATGAGGCGAGCACGTTTGCCCGTCATCTGGATGCCGAGATGGCTCATCTTTGGCTGTTCCTGCTCGAAGAAGGGGTCGATCCCACGAACAACCGCGCCGAGAAAGCCCTGCGTTTTGCCGTGTTGTAGGGTCGTATGACGCAGCGGAGATTCAAAGAAAAGGCAGGCTGCTGGGTCAAGCGCATTCTTTCCCTGCGCGAAACCTTTCGGCTCATAGGCTTCACAACCTCCTCGATTCACGTTGACGCTGTTACATCTTAGTTCCAAGGCACAGCTTCCGACGTCTCGTGGATTCAGGGAGACATTCTGAACACTTAAATACAATTATGCATCCAGGTATAGTTCGGGCTTTCGAAGCACGGCTAGGATCCAGCCTCTCAGAAACCTTAAGGCATTCATTCTCCGGATGCAGTGCTCATAACATGTTCCAGCAAAGAACAGAAAACTGTTAAAGGTGAGATAATTGGGATATTGACTGAGGTATTCGAATTTTTCAATGACAAAACCCGAGGCAAGACATAACCTTTTTATGGCGGAATAGGTATTGGTTTTATAGAACGTCGGGAAAGTATCCTCTTCATCTCGTCCTTCAACAAACTTAACGATTCTTCCATGCCAGGATTCGGGTACCAATCGGGCCACAACTGTGGCGTAATCCCACATGTTGGCCGTTAGAAAAAGCAATGTTCCACCGGGCCGAAGGATTCGGTGAATTTCCTTATACACCCCCAGGGGATCCGAGAGATGTTCAAAGACGCTTCGGGAGAAAACGCAATCGAAGCTATTTGGGGCAAAGGGAAGTTGACCGAGTTCTGCATTCACAAGATGCAGTCCGCCCCCGCTGGCTTTAAACCGCACCAAGTCGACGCCGACGAGCAACCGAGCCTTTCCCCTGAAATTCTTCAGGACCGGAGCTGACCGCCCACAGCCTGCATCCAAAAGGGCCTGAGCTCCTCGATGGATGGTTCTCTCGATGAAGTCCTCAAAGATACGATAAGGATGGGGAACACCCTCGTAGTAGCGCTTCATGAGTAGCTTTGCGAGTGACGACACATTTCTCCCTCGGTTTTGTGACTTTGGCCTAATAAAAAATCGTCGCGGCTGAAGCTATTCCCACAGAGGAGGGGCGTATAGATAGGATGGGCTATGCGTCATGGAGTAACCGAAGCGCAGGTGGTACCGTCGGATTTGAAGCAGCGAGCCCCGAGTGGAACTTGGGTCATCAGTGAATGGATCACGCGAGCCGTTCGAAGCATGGGGTAACCGATGCCGCATCGGCCATGCTTGGGCTCGGCGGATCGCCCTATTTCCACTCGAGGCGAATGGAGGAAGGGACGCCTGCCGGCGTGGAAAAGGTCAGCACTCCGGAAGCGTTGGTTTGAACCACGGCGGCCTGATCGTTCACCCGCAGGTTAATGGGGCGTTTTTGCGGAAGGTTGGTCACCAGGTGGAAAACGGGTGAGGAAGATGCCGGAACCGAGTAAGAGGCGCGGCCTTCGGCGAGCTGGATTTCGTTGAAAAGCACACAGGTACCATCAAAGAAAACACCTTGCATGGGCTTGGCTTCCACAAGAATGGGATGAACCGTCGCTTCGGGGGCTTCACTGAGCCGTGGCTTGAGGACCACCAGGAATTGATCGTCCTTTCGAGGCGCCCCGGGCTGGAGTTCCAGACGCCACAGGCCGGCATCGAACCAGGGCTTAAGGTTTTCTCCTTCCACCATGTTCACACCGTCGAGCACCTTCTCGTCGCCGTCCGTTTCCACATAGTAGCGATAGTCCACACCACCCACTTTTCGAATCACCCCATCGGCGGGTAGCACGCGATGAATTTCCAGCGCCGCGCCTTGATAGGCCATGAGCGCGTACGCATCCGCCGATTGGCTGATCCCGTTTTCGGCCGTCCCTCGAAGGAGCGTCTCTTGGGCGGTCTGGGGTTTGCTCCAGCCGTGAAGCAGCCATTTTTTCACGTACTCCGGCCGCACGCTTTCCACCGTATCAAAAACGACCAAAACGTCCCGATCCCTGAGATACACCAAGGCGCGACGCACCTTGGCCACCTTTCCACCGCCTCCGTTGTCGTCGTAGCTCGTGTTGTTGTACGCTCCGGTCAAGTCCGCTGCCACATAGACGAACCGATCATCGGTATCATCGTAGGCGGTGATGACGCCCCCTTCGTAATGCCGGCCTTTCCCCAGGTTCTTGCGCCAATCCTCCAGGCTTGTCACGGCGCTGCCCGTGGGCATCACGATCCTCTGGCCGCCGTCCGCCACATTCGTTTCGAAAAACCGGTTGGGTTTGACTCTCTCTTCCGGCCGCAACACAAGCAACGAATTGGCCGCTACGGTTCGAATGTAATAGTTGAGCCGGTGCGGCGAGGTATATCCCCCGTAGGTGCCGCTGGTGATGGCCAGAGGCACCTTTTTGGTGATGGTGAAATGCCCCGCCTGGTAGTGCCCGTGGTGGGTGAAGCTGTGCCCGGCCATAAAAGAGATGAACGTGGCTTCAGACTCCCAATGGGACCGCATAAAAACCTGCCCCATGCCGTTTTCCTTGCCAAAGACGGCACTCTTGGGCAAACGCCCTTCAAAGGCGGAAAGATCCTTGAGCGCCTCCTGCACCCCATGGTCCGCGTCCGTCTGGCCTCGAAACAACGGAATCCCCCACCGGTAAGCGCTGTAATAGCCTTCCTCACCGTTTAAGCCGCTCAGGTATCGGGAGTAGTCCCGAAAAACGGGCACTCTCGTCCCGAGATACACGAGATCTATGACGCGTTGGGTTTCATCCTTCAGGTCGTTTCGAGGGCCGCTGTCTCCGAAAAGCACAAAGCGGCCGATGGGTTCCGTGCCATGGATCATCCACAGCCCCACCTGAGCGAGCACCTCCTGAACGGTCTTGTGCCAAGACGGCTCATGCACCGCGTGCATTTGAGCCAAGCAGGCGGCAACAAAAGGAAACGCGCGGTTGTTGATCCAATACGTATAGCCTTCGGGCCAGCCGCCGCTCCATCGAAGGGCCTCCACGGACTCGAGAAAATGCCGCTGGGCTCGAGCCCGGAGTCTTTCGTCCTCACGGCCCATGGGATCCATGGCTGCCGCGACCACCCAGGCCGTCGCCGCCAATTGCGTCCGGCTGTGCCAAAGGGACACGGAATCCCCGTCCAAAATCGACAGAACCTCGTGAAGATATTTTCGAAATTGAAGGTTTACCCGTGCGCGGGATTCGCGGGTCCATGCAGGGTGATCCGCCGAGAAATCGTATGCCAAAGCGTATTCCAAGGCATCGGCATCATTGCCTTGCTCGCGGGGCGATTCCAAAACGGTCTTTTCCAAGTGCCTTATGACCTCCGCCCCCGCCGACGCATCAGCGGCACACACCCATCGAACCACCTTGGCCATCGGGGCGGCGGCTGCGGCGATCGCGTCCACCCTTTTCCGATAATTTGCATCGTTTTGGTAACGGAGCTTGAGTTCGTGGACGGCCTCTGGTCCGGCAAAGAGCACGCGCGGATGGATGTTCGTCGGTGTTCCCTCTAAATGGCGAGGATCGAACCTCGGGCGAGGGGCTGTGGCGCGCTCGACGATTTCCGGCCACAGACCGAGTTTCTTTGACACCTTGACGGCCAACTGGCGGACGGAAAGCTCGGACGAACGAAGAACCGAAAACCCGAGATACGCACCGCCCAGAAGACTCATGAGCCCGATAACAGCCAACCCGTGCCAGATCAGGCGAAAAAGTGTCTTAGCCATTTGCGGCGGCAGGCTTCGCCCTTGAGCCTTCTTCAAACCCCCTCACCCTCGGGGTGCGTCACCCCCAGCCTTTGAGCCACGTGGGAAACCACATAGCGGTATTTGCCCGACGCTTCCGATGGAATGTGCTCCACATGCTCGACCGAGACATCAACGTTTTGTCCCATGCGCTTCTTAAAGCCCCTTCGAATCCTTTCGTCCCCATCGGGTGGGTACAAATCGGGATGGACCTTAATGAGCACCCGCATGCGGTCCACTTCATCTTGAATGATCTTGAATTGATCGACCCCCTCGATGTCTCGCACCACATAGATCACCGACAGGCCGTGTTGCCAGCGTCCGTCCGGGGTCACCACAAAATCGGTGCTGCGCCCCTGCACCGCACTCATGGTGGACAACCCCCTGCCGCACTCACAAACACCCTCGCCTGGAGAAGCCATGTCCCCTGTGCGGTAACGAATCAAGGGCATGCCCCACGCATCCAAATGAGTGATCACAATTTCACCCGTTTCCCTCGGCTTCGTCGGCACACCGTCGTGAAGAAACTCGATGACGTAGTTGGGATCCATAACGTGGTACGTGCTACGGGGGCATTGGTGATTGATAAAACCCCCTTCGCGGCTTCCATAGGAATCCACCACGGGGACACCACCAAAATACCGAGAAATGTTGCGCCGCTGATGATCGTAGAGCACCTCCGCCGTGCAAAAAACAACCTTCACTCCAAAGGCATCCAAACGGTAGCCTTGGGTTTCGGCCATGCGGCCAAAAAGGTCGATGGTACTGGGGTAGCCGAACACACATTTGGGCCTGAATCGCCGAATTTTTTCCACAAAGCCGGGGACCTGTTTTTCCGATAACTCAAACGCACTGAGAAGCAGCTGATTGGTCAGGGCATCGCGCCAATCCTTGATCCGATCCTGTCTCGTCATTTCCAACGGAGATCCCCACAGATAGAGTTCTCGATCGCCAATATCGATTCCCCACCAGCGGTGGCACATGGCCCGTGCGGCGGCATCATAGGCTTGGCGCCTGCGATCGAAATAGAACACCAAAGGCTCACCCGTAGATCCCCCCGTGTTGTAGCGATGAAGGCCTCCCGGGCATGCCTTCCAGAGCATTTCCTGAAGATTTTTCCGGATTTCGGCCTTACTGAGAAGAGGGAGCTTTTTGAGATCGTCCAAGGCGCTCAGTCGGTTGGGGTCGAAGCCCGCTTCGGCGAAGCGCTTGCCATAAAAGGGAATGTTTTTCGCCGCATGGATGAGCAGAGCCTTGAGCTTTTCCAGTTTCAAGGCGTCCAATTCCGAAGGGGTTAACCATTGCTCCTTTTCCAGGCGGCGCAGATAGGCGAACGTCTGCCGCCCAAGGATTTTCTCATGCAAAGGAAAAATGACATTCTTTACGATCCACGGATGCATCGTCGCTCCTTTCCCCGTCTCGCTTAAAAAGCACGGTTGCTCAACGTCCCGGTGATCTTTCTTCCAAATAAATTCTTCGCCACTTTTCAAAGACGATGAGGCCCCACAAGGGTGTTCCAAGATCCTGTGCGCCGCTCTGGTGCGCGTCCCACAGACGGCGGACCGTTTCCATTTGAAAATACTCGGCAAGCCCGGAGTCTTTGGAAAAAAGCGTTTCCTCGGCCATTGGGCGTAAATCTGTTCTGAGCCATCGCGCCAAGGGGACCGTAAAACCGTGCTTTTTTCGGTAAAGAATGTCTGAAGGCAGTCTAGGTTCATTCATCTTTTTGAAGATATACTTGGACACTCCCCCTTTGAGCTTGTATGTACTCGCAAGCTTTGCCGCCCATTCCATAATGTGATGGTCCAGAATAGGTGCCCGGACTTCCAGCGAGTGGGCCATGCTCATGCGGTCCACTTTGACCAGAATGTCTTCCGGAAGATAGGTCTTGATATCGACGTATTGGGCTCGAGTCACGGGGTCTCGACTTGGGCAGTCCTCGAAATGGCGGAGGAGCACATCCTGGGGCCGCGATGTTTCCAGTTGTTTTTTGAGTTCCGGCCGGTAGAGCTGCGCTTTTTCTTCGGGTTGAAAATAAAAGGCCATATCGCGACAGTAAGCTTCTTCAAGGGAAAGGGACAGGTTTTGCAAAAACCGCTTTAACCGAAGCGGTCGTGGCGCACCGTCCAGGCGGGGATAGAGGGCTCCTAAGGGCTTGAGGATGTTGCGACGGAGAACGTCCGGTATCTTTCTGCGAATTCCGTCTTCCAGTCGGCCCATGGCATAGCGTTGCACATAGCCGGCAAAGGTTTCATCTCCACCGTCCCCGGAAAGAGCCACGGTGACGCTTTGGCGGGCCATTCGGGACACATACCACGTGGGCAGGGCGGAAGCGTCTGCAAAGGGTTCATCCAGGTGCCAAACCATGCGGTCCATAATAGCCAAGGCGTCGGGCTTCACCACGAACTCTTCATGATCTGTCTCATAGCGCCGAGCCACAAGTCGAGCAAAAGCCAGTTCATCGTAGCTTTTTTCGTGAAACCCGATGGAACACGTCTTCACTTTATCCCCGGGATTTTGGACAGCCATGGAAGCCACCACGGCGCTGGAATCCACCCCGCCGCTTAAAAAAGCCCCAAGAGGAACATCGCTGATAAGACGAAGGCGAACCGCTTCATCGAAGAGCGCGCGCAGCTCCTCAGCCACTTCTCGTTCCGGTACGTTTCGAACGGCACCCTCCATCGTCAGGCGCCAATACGTCTGCACGCGAAAATCCGTGGCGGTGCAGACAGCCCATTGCGCCGGTTCCAGTTTACGCACGTGCTGGAAGATCGTGTGCGGCGAAGGCACATACCCGTAACTTAAATAAGCGTCCAAAGCGGTGGAATCGATGACACGAGGCACATCATGAAAGGCCTGCACAATGGCCTTCAGTTCCGAGGCAAAGAGCAAACGGTTTTTACCGAGCACATAATAAAGGGGTTTCTTGCCCACGCGGTCCCGGGCCATGTAGAGTACCTGGCGGCGTTCATCCCAAAGGGCGAAGGCGAACA
>Ga0209227_1002502_pt1 | contig 13066 bp, 8 predicted proteins | sample YNPBryantNP2012_FD_185815 | JGI IMG/M metagenome (GOLD analysis project Ga0209227, IMG submission 185815) | Anoxygenic and chlorotrophic microbial mat microbial communities from Yellowstone National Park, USA - YNP Bryant NP 2012 (SPAdes)... ...
GGACGTGGCGCGGCAGATCCTCGACGACTACCTGGAGACCTACCGCGAGCACCTGCCGCAGTTCTTTGGAGAATAGGCCGGCCCGGCCGGCTACCTCCACGCTGTGGGCAGGCAGGCTTGCCGCCCGCTGAGGATGACAAACGCGGCCACTTCCGTCGCCAGCGCTCCGCTGCGCGAGGCAAACGCAGGGTCATCCCATCCCTCCGGTCACCGCCTGAACAGGTCCCTTAAGCTATGGTATAGCGGCAGTGAATACGCAGCGCACGGCCCCGAATCCGATCACGTCACCGGAACGAAGAACGTAGGGCTGATTCGGAGGGATGGGAGTCCCACCAATGAAGGTGCCATTGCGGGAGGAGAGTGGCAGGAGAATCCACTGCTCCCCTTGTTTGAGCAATCGGGCATGGGTGCGGGAGACGGTATCTCCATCTGGCATGATAGACAGGTCTATATCTGGCTGCTGGGGGCTTTGCGAGTCTCGCCGTCCAATCAGCAGCTCCGTCTTGCCCAGCCGGTCCAGCATCACGGGCGCACCGGTGACGAACCGCAGCGTGGCTGAACCCCGCACCTGCGCTCCTCCGTGATGGGATAACTGAAGGGAGTGCTGGACCATTTCCAGGGTGTCCCCCATCTTGATACCGATTTCTTCCAGCGTCCGGTGAGGGGAGAGAGGTTGCTCCTTCCAGGCCATACGGTACTCCACCAGCCATCCGGCACGGACGGTGGGGATTCGGAGGGCCTGGATTAACGCTGCCGTCAGATGCCGCACCGGGACGTTCTCCGGCACTTCCAGGTCTACCTTTCGGGATTCGGGCAGTTTGAGGGTAATGACGATACTCATCTTGCCTTCTATTTTATCACTGTCCGCTCCGCCAGAAAAGCCGCGCCCTCCATCGGGAGTTCAAAGCAGTCCCATACCAGGGCTTCTATCCTGCGACCAGTGCAGGTAAATTCCCGCCTCCGCCACTGACAGCCTGAAATTCTGTAAGGGGGCGATCCCAATCGGCCTTCATGTTCATTTGTGTCCAGGAAATCCTCACGTTTACGCGATAGTTTCCTGCTATAACGTAGCTATGATCCGGTTGGCACCATCAGTGCCGGCAGGCTGGCCGCTGCAATAGATTGTCCTACACGCCTGATCTTTTCGTCTGGCAGGTGAAGAGCGATCCGCGCGGCTAAATCCGGGAATTCCGCGTTAAGCACTTCATACGCCCCGTCCAGGATCAGTTGTCCCCCCTGACCTGAAGTGCACCGCCCCAGGATCAACACGTGCCTGATGGCGTAAAAGTCAGCGTAATGGGCAATCCCATATCCCATATAGACGCCCATTGTCTGCCAGATTTTGACCGCCCCTTCGTGCCCCGCCTCCAGGTGCTCCTGGACGAACTTCAGTTTCTCCGCATTCGACAGGTTGGCGGGGATGGTGATGCCTGCTGCAGGCGAGAGGCGGAAAACACATTGTTGGGAGAAATACTGCGCGCCACAGCCTCTATCACCGGACCACTCGTCCTGTGGAGCGGTAGGGCTATAATCAATCGGTGCGAAAGCCAGCTCGTTAAGCCAGTCGGTAAGGTATCCCTCCATTGTCACATAACCTGCGGCCTGGCTTGAGCCAAGCGCAATACCGAGCACGCCGTTATCCTCCAGCGACATCGAGCCGGCCAGCGCTGTCACTTCTCCGTCGTTGATCACTTCCAGCGGTACGCCCAATTCATCACGGATGCGTAGAAAGAGAGTGCTGATCTCGTCAAAGCGTTCACGGGGCACGCCACGGAAAAGTGAGGCGACGCGCGGGCGGTTGTCCACATACACACCCGCAGCACTGCCGCCAATCGCGTCTACGCGCGGCAGGTGCGCAGCGGCTGCCCTGATCGCTGCCATGATCTCTGCGTAGTGATACTGTGGATCGCTCTGCTGGCCTGGATTCCACACCACTTCTTCGCTGAAGATCGCCTGGCCGTTAATCACGGCCGAGACCTTGCGATCTGAGGCGCCCAGGTCGAACCCGATGCGGTAACCGTCAAGATGGCGGCCCAGTTGGCGTCTGCTCTCACATTCGGCGGGGACCTCTTCGGGAGCGCAGGGCACTATGGTGAAGGTTCTCTCGTAGACCTGCTCGCCCATAAAATGATAGTCGAACTCACGGACACCGCCAGGGGCGTAACATTGGCTGAGATAAATGCCGATGCTCCCAGGCCCGCCGACGTAGACACGCCATGCACCATGTTTCCACAAAAGGAACTTGAACAGCCGTTCAGCGTAGAAGAGATTTGCCTCAGCACGTGGGTGGTCCTCAGGAAAGACACGCGTTTCGAAACGGGAAATGGCCCCGTTCGCGCGCTCCAGTCCAAATATCAGAGGCACACCACCCCCGGCTTCATCCACTTCCCGCCGGAATGACCGATTTGCCAGTACTGCCGGTCTGAAATCTGCGTCCAGCGGTGGCATTACACCTGGTTTGATCAGTCTGAAAGCCTCAACCACCCGGCATACCTCCCTGGTGTAGATTAACTCGCTATGGGGGCAAACAGTCCCAACTCAGAAGCCAGCACCAATGCAGAAGCCCCCAGGATCACAATATCCTGCCCCATACGCGAAATTTCCACTTCTACGTCACCTGCTATCAATGCCAGCGAACGCCTGGCCATCTCATGACGCGCTGCTTCAAGCCAGGTTTTCCCGAAGCAGGTGACGCTGCCGGCCAGCACAATGCGCCGCACACTGAGCACGCCGGCGAGTTGAGCAAGCGCGTAACCCACGTAACGCCCCGCCTCCAGGATGAGCTGTTGCATGGCCTGATCGCCGGCCTCTGCCGCCTGAGAGATTGCCTCCAGTGTGATCTGGCCTGAAGGGGCGGCATATTGGTGCAGGAGTGAAGCGGGATCGCTGCGGGCCACTGCCTGGGCGCGCTGGATAATGGCCCTCTCGCTCGCCACAGTTTCCAGGCAACCCAGATTGCCGCAACGGCAGCGCTCACCGTGCTCAACGACCGCGATATGGCCGATTTCACCGGCGCCGCAGAGATCGCCATAGAAGAGCCGGCCGTGAAGCACGATCCCGGCGCCAATCCCGTGGCCGACTTTAACCAACACCAGGTTGCTCTCGTCTCTGTTTTCTCCGAAGATATACCCGGCCATAGCGGCTACTTGAGAGTCGTTGGCCACATATACCGGCACACCATAGCGCCTTTGTAACAGATTGCGCAACGGCAAATCCTGCCAGTCCAGGTTAACCGCCCGGCGCACTATCCCGTTCACAGGGTCCATCAGCCCCGGCGTGCCGATGCCGATGCCCAGCAAGGGGCTGGTGGCTTTTGCCCTCAGCTCATCTATCAACTGGTAAACCAGCGCGAGCGCCTGGTCGCCGTCCTGACCCTGCAGCGGCAAGACGGTCCGGTGGCGAACCTCACCGCGCAGGTTCACCACCGCGCCGCGGAACTCATTGTTGGCCAGGTCAACGCCGATCAGATGGCGTGCCTCATCCTTGACGCCTAGCAGAATGGGGGGCTTGCCGCCGGCCGACGGGCCGACCCCGATCTCCTCGATCAGTCCATCGCGTATCAACTCATCCGCCACTTCGGAGACCGTGGTGCGTGTCAACCCGGTCAGGCGGGCGATCTCGGCGCGGCTGATTCGCCCGTGATCGTAGATCAGCCTGAGTACCAGACGGCTGTTATGAAAGCGGGTCTGCTCACGGGTGGCTTTTTGTGGGGTGTGCCTCATTGTAGCAACTGTCAGACGGATTTCAGCCCCCAAATGTCCAATCTGTCACATTGCACTGGATTGGGCATGGACATTTTATCATTGCACCTGTGGCTTGTCAAAGTCCCGCCACCCGTGTTTGACCGGGGCATCTGCCACCGGGCAGGTATGTGTTTAGCCCTTGACCGATCCTGCCAGAATACCGCGGACGAAGTAGCGCTGGAGAGAGAAAAACACGATCAGCGGCATAACCATAGACAGGAACGCTCCCGAGGTCAGGAGGTGCCAGTCTTGCCCTCTCGTCCCGACCAACTCGGTCAGCACCACGATCGCCGTCGCGACATCCCGACCAGTGCCCAGAAACACCAGCGACACCAGCAGGTCATTCCACACCCACAGGAACTGGAATACGGCGAAGGAAGCGATGGCCGGCAAAGACAGCCGCAGCACCAGCGTTGTGAGGATCTGGTAGTGCGAGGCACCATCAACAGTCGCCGCCTCGATCAGGTCGCGTGGAATCTGGGAGATGAAACTATACAACATATACACAGCCAGAGGAATGCCGAAACCGGTATGCGCCAGCCATATACCGGGGAAAGTACCGCTCAGCTTGAGGGCCACGTACATGCGCAACACCGGGATGAGGGTCATTTGCAGGGGGACCACAATCGCTCCTACAATGATGGTAAATAACACATCTCTGCCCGGAAAGCGCATCCAGGCGAGAGCGTAAGCTGCAAAAACGGCCACGGTGATCGGGATCAGCGTGGCAGGGACCGTTGCCGTCACGCTGTTCAAGAAAGCCTGTCCCAATCCATGGGCACTGAGGGCGCGGCGATAATTGTCCAGAGTATACTGTCCCAGATCAAAAGGGCGTTGCAGGACCGTCCACCAACCTGAGGTTGCGATGTGATTGGGGCTACGAAACGAGCTGACGAATAGCCCGAGTGTCGGCACCGTCCAGACAAGACAGATTAACGCAACAACCACCCGGAGTGTGAGCGGGGCACATATCTTGCGCAGCACATTACCCTGTCTGTGCGATCGTTTCATTGCCCACCTCTCTGCCTGCGCATATTGCGGACGTTGACCAATGCGGCCGGCACCACTGCCAGAAACAGGATCACGGCCAGTGCACTGCCATGCCCAAAGTTCACGAAACGGTACATTTCCACGTACATCCGGTTGGCGATCACCTCGGTATCATAGTTGCCGCGGGTCATCACATACACGATGTCGAACACTTTGAGCACTGCTATCAATACCGTGGTTGTCACCGTGATCACAATCCCCCTGATGTAAGGGACGGCCACCAGAAAGAACAGTTGTAGTTCGTTTGCTCCATCAATGCGGGCCGCTTCGAGCAGTTCCTCCGGCACATTCTTGAGCGCGGCCGAGAGGATCACCATACAGAAACCGGTCTGTAACCAGATCATAATCGCCATTAGCGCCAGGTTGTTCGACGGCGGCTCCAGATACCAGCCCACTGGCTCCTTGCCCAGAGCGACGCGGATGGCATTGAGCAGGCCGATCTGGGGCCGTCCTGGTGGCTGCCAGGCATAAACAAAGCGCCAGATCACGCTCGCCCCTACAGAGGAGATCGCCATAGGCAAAAAGAGGCATGACTTTGCGATGCTCTCCAGTTTGATGCGGTCGAACAACGCTGCGGTGAGCAGTCCCAGTGCCACGCATACGCTCGTCACCACGACGATCCACTGAGCATTATTTCTGAATGCAATGCGGACATTGGGTTCGTTAAATATGAAAGCATAATTATCCAGCCCGACGAAGTTCTCCGACCTTTTGTCGAAAAAGCTGATGTACAAGGTATTCACAGCGGGGTAGATAAGATAAGCGGTCAGCAGAAAGACCGCAGGGCCCAGGAAAACGAGCGGCAGCAGTTGTTCCTGCATACGTCTGAACGGTATGAGCGATACCCACTCATTGGCCAGCCAATACACTGCCCACACACCTGCCACTCCCGCTATCACCGCAACAAGTGCGCTCAATAATCGGGGCGTTTCTGCGCTCTGGATGAAGCGGAAACACCACCTCAGAACGAAAAACAGGGTTAAAGAGAGCGCGAGAGAGATAAGCAGACGCGTTGTTACCCTTGGGTCAGACTTGTACATGTTGCTCCTATCGCTTCTGGCAGCAGGGAAAAGTTGGGGCAGGGCAATGATGATTGCCCCGCCCCATGGTCGGTCTCCTGGCCTACTTGGGCCAACTGTTCTCAATCTCCTGGAGCACAGTGTCAGTATCTTTCTCGCCGCTCACCCAATCAATCATGCCGGTCCAGAATGTGCCTACTCCCACCTCTGCTGGCATCAGATCTGAGGCGTCGAAGCGGAACACGTCGGCATTCTTCATAATCTCACCCTGAATCCGATCCGTCTCGTTAGCGTACCATTCCAGTGGAACCGAGCGGTTGGGTGAGATGAATCCACCTGTCTTGACCCATACCTCACATCCGGCCGGGGTGGCCAGGTATTCCATCACTGCCCGGACCTCTGGACGGTCGTTGAACATACCGATGGGGTCACCTCCGCCTAACACCGGTTTGCCGTATTCTTCCTCAATGGGCGGGAAGTAGAAGAACGAAGCATCCACTCCGGCCTTCTTGCCCTCGGGGAAGAAAGCAGGAATCCAGCCGGCCTGTTTCATCATCCAACAGCGCGGTTCCTCGGTCTCCGTAGGGAACAGCTCCGCTGTCTGACCAACCCAGATAGTCAGGATACCCTTACGGCCGCCGAATACATACTTGTCGTTGAACATAACCTGAGACACATAATCCATCGCCTCTCGGATTTCGGGATGGTTAAAGGGAATCTCATGGTTAATCCATTGATCGTATATCTCGACTGGGGCAGTGCGCAACAGGACATCCTCAACCCAGTCAGTGATTACCCAGCCGGTGCTCCCGCCGTGTTCTGCAGGGATGCACCAGGGGGTGCGGCCGTCGGCCACCATTTTGTCCATCAGAGCAATCAACTCGTCCCACGTCTGGGGCACCTGGTAGCCTGCTTCCTGGAACTGAGGGGTCGGATACCAGACGATGCTCTTGGTGGCCGCTCGATAGAAGATCCCGTACAGATGGTCGTTGAATGTCGCCAGGTCAAGCCAGGACTGAATGTAATCCTTTTTAAGCTGGTCCATATTCATAAAGCTGTCCAGGGGCACCAGCTTACCGCTCTCTGCGAGCTGTTTCATCAGCCCCGGCTGTGAGAACTGCGCGATGTCGGGGGGAGAGCCACTCTCGGCCCGCACTACAATGAGGGTCTCGAAATCAGCCGAGCCTTCGAACTCAACATCAATACCGGTCGCCTGCTCAAAGGGCACCAGCGCTGCCGAGAAACGATTGGCATCCTCACCGGTGTAGACGCCGAAGATGGTCACCTTGGTGCCGGCGAACTCGCCAGCCCTGGCGCGTGCCAGGTGTTCGTAGGGTCCTGTTGGCACGGGTGCAGGTGCGGCCACTGTGACAACCCTTGTAGCTTCCACCGGCACCTCGACCGTGACCTGCTGCGGTGTCGGTGTTGCTGCTGGTGTACAGGCTGCCATCACAAGTATGATCAGGCTTATCGCTGAAATGGTGAATATGGGTCTGGTACGCATTGGAAATCTCCTCCTAAGCAAGTGAAAAGTTAATTGACTACGGATTTTTCGCCTGGTTTACCGATAAATTCCTCCGATATCTTCCCCCCTTTCGCCGATTCCCATCTGGCCAGCCAGATGTCAGACCGTCCAGACAGGCTTTCCAGCCTGTCCTACGGGCTGACCCCATCACGACCGCGCGACGCCGGGTAAAGCTATAAATACGAGCCGCACTGTCAGATGGCCTGGCACTTAGAAAGTTCATTAAACTTACAAAGTATTATATCACCAAAATCGCAATTTGTCAACCCCCTGCCAGGGAAATTCTACCAACGGATATTCCGCAGCTTGCACATGCAGCCAGTGGTAAATGCAGGCGTTAGTCGCGGCGCGGAGGTGTCTTACCCCTATGATACAATCATCCGCAGGCGTGCCATTGGACAGAGAAAATCCACCGCCGGGTACGTAGCTCAGAGATGCCTGATTTTCTCGGCGTCCGCAGCATCCTCTGCAGTTAGACCTTAATGAATGTTATAAGCTCCGGCTCTTTCAGGTCAGGAGTAGGGAGGTGAAATGTCTTGTTTGAAATTAAAAGAGTCAAAGATGCTTTGCGCGAGATCGGTGTCGTCGGCATTAACGTCTGCGAAGTTCGCAGGCATGGCCGGCAGGGTGGCACTATGCTCACAGGGTACACCGGCACTATCAGGTGGGTCTGTTGCCCAAGATACAACTCAATATCGTGCTCAGTGACCATAATGTGGATAAAGACGGCCGAGACGATTCACAGGGCCACAGTGACGGGGCAGGAGGGGGGGATAGCATCATCTTCGTCTATCCTGTGGAGGATGTGATCCGCGCCGACTGGCGCAGGCGCGAGGCATTGATGTACGAATCACGCTGAATCGTTACATGGCGGATTTGTCCCGTTTGTGATATACTGGCCATGGCTTCAACGAGTCTGGTATCTGCATCCGGTATGCGTCGTATGGTGAGGGGACTCTGGACATGTCTGGCGGGATGGGAAGTGAATCGCTGGCTGGGACCGCCGCGCTGCGGGCCTACATGCTGGGACCGCCCCGGGTGGAGTGGGGCGGTCAGCCTCTGCCCCTCCCCCGCCGCCAGACCCGCGCCCTGCTTTACCGTCTGGCCGTCAGACCAGAACCTGTCCCCCGCGAGCAACTGTGCTTCCTCTTCTGGCCCGACACTCCCGAATCCACTGCCCGCCGCAATCTCACCCACCTGCTGACTCACCTCCGCCGTGCGCTTCCAGAACCGGACCTGCTGCTCATCGCCGAGGACTGCATTGGGCTGGACCCTCGCTTTGCCTGGTCGGATGTGGGAGATTTTGAGCGGTTGTGCGCGGCTCTTCCCTCTTCCTCCCTGCGCCTCTCTTCTCTTCCGACGTTGGAGGAGGCGGAATCTCTCCAGCAAGCGGTAGACCTCTACCGCGGCCCCTTTCTGGCGGGCTTCTCTCTCCCCGGCAGCCCCGAGTTTGAGGCGTGGGCCGACCAGGCGCGATACGTCTGGGAGCGCCTCTACCTGGAAGCGCTGGCGGCGCTGATGGAGGGGTGGGCAGCCAGCGGAGAGTACGACCCGGCCATCGCCTGCGCCCAGCGCTATCTGGAGACCGACGAACTGGCCGAAGATGTGCACCGTCGCCTCATCCAGTTCTACGCCGCGGTCGGCGACCGCCGGGCGGCCCTGCGTCAATTTGAACGCTGCACGGTGGTCCTGGAGCGGGAACTGGGCGTCAGCCCGCTGCCGGAGACGCGGGCCGTCTACCAGGCTGTCCTGGCCCATCAGCCGGTGCCTCGCCAGGCCGCGCCGCCCGCATGGACGACCCTGCCCGGCCTGGATGTGCCGCTGGTCGGGCGGGATGCGGCGCTGCGCCATCTGGAGCAGGCGTACGCGCGCGTCCGGGCAGGCCAAGGAGAGGTCGTGCTGATTTCGGGGGAAGCGGGCATCGGCAAGTCGCGCCTGATGCAGGATTTCGCCACCTCTCTCTCGGACCAGGCGCTGATCCTGGTGGGCACCGCTCAGTCGGCCATGCAAACGATGCCCTACCAGCCGGTGGTGGAGGTTCTGCGCCTGGCGCTGAACCTTCAACCGGTATCGGGCGACCTGCAACCTATCTGGCTGGCGGAGGTCTCGCGGCTGTTGCCCGAACTGCGCACCCTGTATCCGGACCTCCCGCCGCTGCTGCCAGCGGAGCCGGAGGAGGCGCGTGGACGCCTGTTTGAAGCCCTCAGTCAGTTCATCCTGGGATTGACAACTTCCCCACTGCTCCTCTGCCTGGATGACCTCCATTGGGCGGATAGTGCCACTCTGGACTGGCTGGCCTGCCTGGGGCGGCATCTCCCCGGCAACCGTTTGCTGGTCCTTGGCACCTATCGGAGCGAGGAGGCCGACGCTGTGGCGGGCCTGCGCCGCCACCTGGCCCGCCTGGGCATCCTCTCTGAGGTGAAACTGGCGGGGCTGGACGCGGAAGCGGTTCTCCAACTGGTGCTTTACCTCACCCCCTCCACCAACTCCCCTCCCCCTCTCCTGTCAGGAGAGAAAGAGGGGGCAGGGGGTGAGGGTGAGGTCGCCCTCGCCCATCGGCTCCAGGTGGTCACCGGCGGCAACCCCTTCTTCCTGCTGGAGATTCTCCGGGCACTGGTGGAGACGGGCGGGTGGCCGGTTCACCTGGCCTCTGTGGAGGACTTTCCTCTGCCGGACACCGTGCGGGACGCGGTGGACGCGCGCCTGCGGCGCCTCAGCCCGGTGGCGCGGCAGGTGTTGGAAGCGGGGGCGGTCGTGGGCCCTGCCTTTGGCCTGGACCTGGTGCGCCTGGTAGCGGGCCGCCGGGAAATGGAGACGATGGACAGCCTGGACGAATTGGTTGCGCGCCAGTTGCTGGTGGAAAGCAGGGGCGGGGCTCAGTCCTATCTCCCCTTCCGTTTCCAACACGAAATTGTGTGGCGGGTGGTGGAGGAAGGCATGAGTCCGGCGCGGCGCCAGTTGCTGCACCGGCGCGCCGGCCGGGCGCTGGAGCGACTGGAGCCGGAGGCGGTGCCCGCCCTGGCGCGTCACTTTGATGCGGGCGGCGAGGTGCGGAAGGCCCTGCACTATCACGGCCTGGCCGCGCAGCGGGCCGAGGCGCTCTTTGCCTGGCGGGAGGCTGAGGAGCACCAGAGCCGTATGCTGGCCCTGCTGGAGTGGATAGACCCCCAATGTAGCCAGCCTGACTGTCTGGCGCAGCGGGGACGGGTGCTGACCGCCCGTGCCCACCAGCGCTACCTTCAGGGCCGGCTGGCGGAGCGGGATGCCGACCTGGCGGCGCTGGCCGCCCTGGCCGATGCCAGCGGCGATGAAGAGTTGCGCCTGCAGGCGTTGATCCACCGGGTCCGCTACCTGAACCTGGATGCACAGTATGAGAAAGCGATCGCGGTAGCCGATGAGGGTCTGGCCCTGGCCGACCGCCTGAATAATGCTTCGGCTTGCTCCCGCTTGCTGACCCAGATCGGCTTCGCCCACTACTTCCTTGGCCAGCCACGAGAGGCCTTGACTGCCCTGGAGTCCGCCCTGGTGGTGGCCGGAGAAGGAGTTGAGCCTGAGATGAGGGGACGCATCGCTCACATCCTGGGCTACGTGTACTTTCACCTGGGGGACTATGCCCGGTCGCTTACCTGTCAGCAAGAGGCATACGTCTGCCACCAAACGGTGGGCGACCAGGACCGCGTGGCCTGGGATGGCCTGGACATCGGGGCCGTGTACCTGGAAATGGGACGCTTTGATGAGGCCAGGCAGCATCTGGCCGAGGGCCTGGCTCTGGCCCGTCAGATCGGTGCCCGGCCCACCGAGGCTTATGGCCTGACCCTGCTGGGTTGCTGGGAACTGCATAGCGGTTGCTATCTCGCCGCGGCCGGCCGCTTTCAGCAAGCGCGCTCTATCCAGCAGGAGATCCATAGCGATCATGGTCAGATAGCGGCTGAGGAGGGGATGGGATTGGCGTTTTGCCACCTGGGTGACCTGGATGAAGCCCGGCACTGGCTGGAGCGCGCGGTTGAGCGAGCCCGCTTCATTGGGCACCGCCGGCGGCTGGCGGAGGCGCTGGTCGGGCTGGGTCTGGTGGAGTTAAAGGACAACCGACTGCGGGCAGCCCGGCGGTGCCTGGCCGAAGCGGTGGAGTTGGCCCATGCCAGCGAGTGTCGGGAGAGTCTGGCGGCGGGGCTGGCCGCCCTGGCCCGCACCGAACGAGGGGGCGGCGAACTGGCCAGCGCCCTCGTCCACGCCGGGGAAGCCGTTCGGGTAGCCCAGGAGGGCTCTCTCCCTGTCTGCGAGATGTGGGGTGAGATGGAAGTCGGCCTGGCCTTGTTGGCTCAGGGCCAGCCGGTGGCCGCTCTGGAGCACACCGGGCGGGCCGTGGCCCTCTTGCCCCATGCCCACGAAGGCTGGATCGGCACCGAGGAGGTGCATCGCGCCCACGCCCAGGTCCTCCAGGCCCTGGGGTGCATTGAGGAGGCCGAGGAGCACGTCCGGCGAGCCGAGGCCATCATTGTGGCCAAGGCCGGGCACATCTCGGATTCCGGGTTGCGTCGGCGTTACCTGGAGCGCGTGAAACGAAAAACGTGAATCTGCATCACGGCTCACGCCTCCAAGTTTTACGCCTTGTAGCCATTTTGTAGCCACCCGTTTGCTATACTGCTATCCAGAGATGGGTAGCAGTTTTTTGTTTCCCCGCTCCCGCGCTCCTTTCCCTGTCAACCCGTGGAAGGAGGGCCGGGAGAAGCAGGCAGGGCTTATCCATGCTGACTGCACTGCAAAAACTCACCGCAGAGGCGCAGAGAGCGCAGAGTTTTACTGGTATATCCTCTGCGTCCTCTGCGTCTCGGCGGTGAAATAACCTTACAGAGAGGTGATTGCGATGGTGCTCTTCGTGGTCAAGTGGGACATCCACCCGGACAAAGTGGACGCCTACCTGGAGTGGCTCAAGACCTCGATCCCGCGCACCGTGGGCGGGCCGGGAGTGGTCGAGTTCCGGGGGTACCGTGGAGCCGTCGGCGCTCCCCAGATCGTGGCGACCTACGAGTTCGCCGATATGGCTGCCTGGGCAACCTGGCACACGAACGAGGAGATGCAGAAGGTGTGGTCTGAGCTGCACACCCTCGGCCTCAACGTGACCGCGGAACTCTGGGGGCCATCACCGGCCGCGCCGGCGCCCATCCGGCCCGGCAGGTAGGCCCTGTCCCCAGCCAAAGGGGAGCCCGGTGCCTTGGCCTCGTCGCAGGGCCGGGCTCCCTACCCCGACATCTGCACCGTAGAAGCGAACAGGCACCGATTCGTAGTCGTTTAGCATGAGGGCAGAGATGGCAATTCACAGGGAATCAATACTTATTGCTCTGATAGCCACATTCATTGCGATGGCCGTTGCCTGCGAGGTATCCACACCAGAGGCCAGGGGGCTGGAAGTCACCGCTATGCCTGGTGAAACTCGAACCGGCGCCCCACCGATGACGGCTGCCGTGGCAGGACGGACGACAGCTCCGACGCTGGCGGCAACCTACTATGTGGCCCCCACCGGAGACGATGCCAACCCCGGCACGTTGGCGCAGCCCTGGCGCACCATCCAGCACGCGGCGGATACCCTCACGGCCGGCGACACGGTCTACATTCGGGCCGGGACATACCCCGAGCGGGTCATCCCCCAGCACTCCGGGAGCGCCGGCCAACCGATCACCTACGCCGCCTACCCCGGCGAAACGGTCACGCTGGACGGAACCGGCATCACC
>Ga0209227_1002503_pt1 | contig 13063 bp, 6 predicted proteins | sample YNPBryantNP2012_FD_185815 | JGI IMG/M metagenome (GOLD analysis project Ga0209227, IMG submission 185815) | Anoxygenic and chlorotrophic microbial mat microbial communities from Yellowstone National Park, USA - YNP Bryant NP 2012 (SPAdes)... ...
CTAGTATCTATACAGGGATAGAGTGGGCGCGTCCGTTTCCTCCCGCCACTTCTTCCACTTCCAACGCCGTCTTCGCCTCCGGCATCAGAGCGAGCTCCAGCACTTCGTCCAGGTGCTCAACCAGCACAAAGGAGAGTTCCTCGCGCACTTCCTGCGGCACTTCGTCCAGGTCTATTTCGTTGGCTTTGGGCAGGATCACCGTCTTGAGGCCATGGCGGTGCGCTGCCAGTACTTTCTGTTTGACCCCGCCGATGGGCAGCACCTGGCCCTGGAGCGTCACCTCGCCTGTCATCCCCACATCCCCGCGCACGGGCCGGCCGGTCAGATAGGAGACCAGGGCGGTTACCAGTGTGACCCCTGCTGACGGACCGTCTTTAGGAATTGCGCCGGATGGGACGTGCAGGTGGACAACTTTGCCGTCCAGTGCGTCCTCGGGTAACCCCAGCCGTTCCAGCTCGCCCTGTACGTAGCTGAGCGCAATGCGGGCCGACTCCTTCATCACATCACCGAGCTGTCCGGTCAGGATCAGCTCGCCCTTGCCCTTCATCACCCGCGCCTCTACAAAGAGCACCTCGCCCCCGGTAGGCGTCCAGGCCAGGCCTGTGGCGACGCCCGGCAGCCCGGTACGCAGCGCGGCTTCATCGCGGAAGCGCGGCTTGCCAAGGAGTTCCCGCACTCTCTCCTCGTCCACGACAATATGGCAGGCTTCGCTGCACGTGGCAATTTGCGTGGCTACTTTGCGCAGGGCACGCCCGATCTCACGCTCCAGGTTGCGTACACCGGCCTCGCGGGTGTAGTCGCGGATGATGGTCTTCAGGCTTTCCGGTGTGAACTGCACCTCATCGGGGCGCAGTCCGTTGACCTTGAGCTGGCGTGGCACCAGATAGCCCTGGGCGATCTGGATTTTGTCGTATTCCGTGTAGCCGTCAATCTCGATCACCTCCATACGGTCGCGTAAGGCCGGAGGGATGGTGCTGAGCGTGTTAGCCGTGCAGATGAAAAAGACCTGGCTGAGATCGAAATCCACATCCAGATAATGATCCCTGAACGCGTGGTTTTGCTGTGGGTCGAGCACTTCAAGCAGTGCGCTGGCCGGGTCGCCTCGCCAGTCGGTGCCGATCTTATCCACCTCGTCCAACATAAAGACAGGGTTGCGGGTGCCGACTCTTCTGAGGGCCTGAATGATCCGACCGGGCATTGCACCGATGTATGTACGACGGTGGCCGCGTATCTCGGCTTCGTCGCGCACACCGCCCAGGCTCATACGGGTGAATTCGCGTCCCAGTGCGCGGGCGATGGAGCGCCCCAGGCTGGTTTTACCGACACCCGGCGGCCCGACGAAGCACAAGATAGCTGCCGCTCGCTCATCATCGTCATCATCAACTCCGCGCTCCAGACGCAGTTTGCGTACCGCCAGGAACTCCAGAATGCGTTCTTTGACCTTTTCCAGCCCATAATGATCCTCATCGAGAACCTGTCGGGCGTGATTCAGATCAAGGTTATCCTCCGATAACTTGTGCCAGGGCAGGTCAAGCAGCCAGTCCAGGTAGGTTTTGATCACCCCGGCTTCAGCGGACTGCATGCTCATGTGCGCCAGCCTGTCCAGCTCCCTTTCGGCCTCTTTGCGGGCCTCCTCTGGCAGGTTGGCCTCCTGGATCCTGGTGCGATAAGACTCTATCTCCGATTCCTCATCTTCCTCACCAAGCTCCTTGTGGATGGCCTTGAGTTGCTGGCGCAGGAAGAACTCCCGCTGCACTTTTTCCATTTCTGATTGGGCCTGCTCACGGATTTGCTTGCCCAGCTCCAGGACTTCCAGCTCGTGCTGCAGTATGCCCAGCAGAGTGCGCATTTGGAGGGAGAGCGTCTCGCCGGCCAGGATTTTCTGAGCAGGCTCGATCTCCATACGGATGTTGGAAGCGATGATGTACAGCAGCAGGCTCAGATCGGTGACCTGCTCCAGCATATCCACGACGCCGTCTGGAACCTGTGGAAGGAAGACAACCAGGCGTCTGGCCAGGACCAGTAACTCGCGTCTGAGGGCCTCCATCTCGGTGGCGTCGCCCTCCTTCTCCGGCCACAGCTCCGCATGTGCTTTCAGATATGGCCCTTCGGTCAACCATTGGGTGATGCGCACCCGCGCCAGGCCACGTACCAGCACCTGATAGCTCCCGTCATCAACGCGCATGGCACGCTCGACCTGAGCCAGGGTACCCACCTGATAGACGCCTTCGGGGCCGGGTTCCTCGACCGTCGGGTCTATCATGGCTACAAGCACCACCAGCCTGTTGCTCTCGATCACGTCCTCTATCAGACGCACGGAGCGTGGCAGCCCGACCGAGAGCGGCATGACGGAATAAGGAAAGGCCACCACATTGCGCAGGGGCAGCACAGGCAGCTCCGGCGGAAGCTCGGCGGCCTCTTGTTTACCCTTTATCTGGATCAAAGGCATTAACACCTCTATCACCCCTTTAACGCTTAGTTTGCTCACATTATCACACCTCCATGTTGGAAATGTATTTTCATTACGTTAGATTTACATTAGAGAGCGGTTATATAGTGGAAACGACTGGTCTCTGGGGGGTAACGGAGGGGTTGACAATTGAGTGTATTGGTCCATACTTTCGGGGGCGGTTCATAATCGGTTGACACTCCAGTGATGCACCGGATGCCGCGATTGAAATCGGCCTCTTGGGGTAACTACCTACGTGCCGACTAAAGTCGCCCGCCATAGGCCTTCGGCCTGCGGTCGGCACGGCATCCCTCAGTTAGCGCTGCAGGCAGCCGATTTGCGAGGCAGCCTTAAGTGTAAACCTTCGAGGAGAAAATGAACCATCCCGCCTTTCGGATGACGCTCGGGGATCGAGCCTTCAGGCAGAAAACCTTGCTGAAGCCTCTACTCTGGCGCCTTTGAAAGTATTGGTATCTGCCGGGGTTTGTAGTCCGTAGTCCGAAGTCCGCCTACTCCGGTGCCTTTGCGAAAGTATTGGTATCAGCCCTCGGACCAGGGCACGTAATCCTGGAGGATGGAACCGCCGATGAATTCGCGCAGGATAGAGTTGTCAGGGACAACGTCGGGAGCACAGGTCTCAAACCATTGGAGGAAGGAGAGCAGTCTTTTCGCCTCCACCCGACGCGGGCTGGAAGGCTCGACCTGGAGCAGCAGCGGTTCAACTAACGGTTTGAGGACTGCCAGTTCGTACACCAGCGCAGAGTTGAACATCACGTCTGCGTGCTCCTGGTATGGGAAGATATAGCGTTTTTCCCCGCGTCTGACGCTTTCCCATCGGTTAAGCGTCTCTTCGGCCGTGTAGCCACGGTATGTGGCGTCCCGCACGATGCGGCGGATCAGGCGTGTATCTGTAGTGGGGACACGATTATGGCGATCTATGTTAAGCTGCGTCAGATCCGAGACGTAGATGCGGAATGTGCATTCGCGGGGTATGGAGTAGGCCAGACGAGGATTCAGCCCGTGGATGCCTTCCACGATAATGATATGATCTGATCCCAGGCGTACTTTTTTACCGCTGCTGCGCGTGCCTGTCTTGAAGTCGAAGTGGGGAAGCTGCACTTCTTCCCCATGCATCAATGCCAGCAGATGCTGGTTGAACAAAGACAGATCAAGAGCCTCCAACGCCTCGAAATCATAATCGCCATGCTCGTCTCGTGGTGTATACTTCCGTTCCACGAAATAGTTGTCCATCTCCAGGGGGAAGGGCCGGATGCCGTGAGCGAGCAGTTGAATGGACAGCCTTTTGGAAAAAGTGGTCTTTCCGGCTGCCGATGGGCCGGCAATGAGCACCACGCGGATGCGGTGTGGGTGGTGCGCGATTTGTTCGCTGATGTGAGCTATACGTTGCTCATGCAGCGCTTCCGAGACCAGGATCAGTTCCTGAATCCGTCCACTGGCGATGGCGTCATTCAGGTCGCTTACAGATTCCACACCCAGCAGGCGCAACCATTCGCCGTACTCACGGAAGACCGCTGTCAACTGAGGGTAATCGTGCACGGGTAGCAGCTCTGTCGGGCGGTGGCGGCGTGGATACTGAAGCACGAAACCAGGCGGCCAGGGACGCAACGCAAAGTAGGGAAGGTAGCCGGTCGAGGGCACCATGTAGCCGTGAAAATAGTCGCGAAAGCCGCCCAAGGTATAAAGCGTGAGGTAATCCTTACGCCGATGGGCCAGCAGCCGTACTTTTTCCGCCTCGCCACGGGCACGGAATAGCTCGACGGCCTCTTCCAGAGGCACCTCTTCCCGCATTATGGGGATATCCGCGGCGACCAGCTCTCGCATACGGGTCTCTATACGTGCCAGCTCTTCCAGGCTGAACGGTTCCCGGCCGCGCACCTGGCAGAAGAATCCCCCGAAAGGCATAGTGTGGTCCACATATATCTGGGCCTCAGGGAAAAGTTCCCGTGCTGTGGCTACCATAAGGAAGGCGAGGGAGCGCCGGTAAATGCGCACTCCGTCGGAGTCGGAAAGGTATACCGGGACCAGGCTGGCGTCTGTGGAAACCTGGTAGGTTAGCTCGCGCAATTGGCCGTCAAGCAGTGCTGCAATAACCGGTACTTCGCTGTTGCCTAGAGCAGTTCTGACGTACTGTTCTATTGGCGTTCCTACCGGAGCCTCAAAGATACGGCCGTCTGGAAAACGTAGCTGTGCTGTCTCACGAGGCTGTGCTATCCATACTGGAAAGTTAGAAGCGGTGTTACGATATACCAAGGGGCAACCTCTGGCAGGGCGTACACGGGTGAGACAAATTGTCCCCTCTGGTGACAGGCAGTTCAGGTCTCAGGCGGCGTCAAAACGGCAGCATAATCCGACCGGTTACCAACAGTGCCATACAGCCGCACAGCGCCACGTCCAAAAACAGCATCAGCGCGAGCACGAAACGTTGCATCGGCGGCAGGTTCAGGATGGGCTGGTAGAATGGGCCCTTCCTGACCTGGGCGTAATACTCCTCGCTGGCCTGGATTAACTGTTCCCGTATATTCTCCAGTTCATCTTCAGGCCCGGCCTCAGCCTCCTGATCGGGCCGTACGAGCTGCTCCTGGAGGTCTTCCACGATGTGCTGAGGCCGCACTGACGGTTGCTGCTGTTGTGCCAGCTCGCTCAGTTGCCGGTCACGTAGTTCGGCAAGCCAATCAGGCAGTTTACCTTCTTCCATCACACTCACTCCTTCCCGTGCCCGCCCATCAATTGAGCAGCCAAAAAGCCCCGGCGAATCAGGCTGCCGGGGCTGGAGAGGCTCGCTTTTTAGTTTTTAAAAGGGGACGCCTCAGGCTTGCAGCTAATCAATCCCGACGACGTCTACTGCCTGAGGTCCTTTGGAAGTGTCTTCCATCGTAAACTCTACTCGCTGCCCTTCGCGCAGGTTGCGGTAGCCTTCGCCTCGGATGGCAGAGTAATGCACGAAAACGTCCTCCTCCTGCCCATCAGGGCGAATGAAGCCATATCCCTTCACACGACTGAACCACTGGACGGTTCCCACAGTACGACCATTGTCTTTCATTGTTTTCGTTCCTCCTGACTGATGTTACTGCGCTACTCCGGGCAGGTACCCCCGCTGCCCTCTCCGTACAAGGGGTATACAGCCGGAACAGCTTAAGGTGCAAGATACCACAAATTCGGCGAGTTGTCAAGGTGGTCTGTGGGTGCGCGATGTAATCACTGCAATGCGCATTGCTTTTGCATGAGGGGGAGATGGTCCATTCGACCAGGGAGCAGTATGGTGGAAGAGAGATATGCCTCCCCGGCTAATGGTTTAGCGATCAGGTGGTCCAGGCTGTCAACGCTTCGTTCCAGAGGAGGCTTCTTCCATCCTGCAATATGGCTACTTTTTGCTGGCGAGCCTCATCTTCCGCACCCGGAGTAGCCCGTTCACCGGCCACCACCGGTACGGCACGATAACCGGCCTGTCGAAGCAACGCCGCCCGCCGTCGCGCCCGTGTCACGTCCCCCTCGTCTACTACCGCGGATACCTCTACAGCAAGCCATATCTCTTCTGCTTCAGTCTGTTGCCGGGGACGGCCCTGCACGATCAGATCCACCAGGAGCACGTCATCGAGTTCATTAACTGTCAACTGGTTCTCGAGCTTTTCCCACAACTCATTCGGGTCAACCACTCTCGGCCGCCGCAGCAGACGCCCAAAATATGCCGGAGCTTTGTCGCGGTAGGCGATTTCCAGCACTCGCCCTTTCAGGCTGCCCAATTCGTCCACAATCTTTTGCTGAGACATGACCAGGGCACGCACCTGCTCAGTCAGAAGGAAAATGTTTGATTCTGCCCGGCTCAGGCGCTCTTCCACATTGCTAAGGCGTTCCTCGCTCCGTCGCTGCGCCTCGGCCAGCGCCGCCACCGTCTCTTCAAGCCGGTTCAGACGCTCCTCAGTGCGTCGCTGCGCCTCGGCCAGCGCCGCCACCGTCTCTTCAAGCCGGTTCAGACGCTCCTCAGTGCGTCGCTGTGCCTCGGCCAGCGCTGCCACCGTCTCTTCAAGCCGGTTCAGACGCTCCTCAGTGCGTCGCTGTGCCTCGGCCAGCGCTGCCACCGTCTCTTCAAGCCGGTTCAGACGCTCCTCAGTGCGTCGCTGCGCCTCGGCCAGCGCCGCCACCGTCTCTTCAAGCCGGTTCAGACGCTCCTCAGTGCGTCGCTGCGCCTCGGCCAGCGCCTCGACCCGCTGCTCAGTGCGTCGCTGCGCCTCGGCCAGTGCAGCGACCTGCTGCTCAGTGCGTCGTTGTGCCTCGGCCAGCGCTGCCATCGTCTCTTCAAGCCGGTTCAGGCGCTCCTCAGTGCGTCGCTGCGCCTCGGCCAGCTCCTCGACCCGCTCCTCAGTGCGTCGCTGCGCCTCGGCCAGCTCCTCGACCCGCTGCTCAGTGCGTCGCTGCGCTTCGACCAGTGCAGCGACCTGCTGCTCAGTACGTCGCTGCGCCTCGACCAGTGCAGCGACCTGCTGCTCAGTACGTCGCTGCGCCTCGGCCAACGCTGCGACGATCTGCTTCAGCTCGCTGAAATCCTCGCGCGTGACACCGGCCGCATGCACCTGTGCCACTACCTTGTCCAGCACGTTCAGCAGCGTCCTTACGGTGCGCGCGTCAAAGACTTCTTGTAATTCGGCCTGTAATGCTTCCCGGTCAATCAACACCAACCTGGCTTCACTCACTTACCCCTCCTGATCACAGGTGACTTACCCCGGCCTGTCTCGAGAGTAAGCGTTTGCTCCGACGATTTTGGAGAGCATATGGGGCTGTTTCGATTCGTATCTGTTCAGGCGGTGACTGTGGGCGAGGCGTTCCTTACCCGTACACCTTTTTCCGCAGACCTTTGGTCAGCCTCTACCGACCGGCGCGGAGTGCCTGCATGGACCGATCAATCAGCCTGAAAGCTGTTTTAATTCTACCATACTTCGGCGTTTATTCAAATGGGGGTACAAGAAGCGTACCAATGGACGGGATCGCGGAGGCGATGCGCAGATGGCACACCCTCCCGCGCCTGACCCCGATCGGGATGCAGCTACCTCTGGGTTCACCGTTCGCGGAAACCCGTACGTATGCGGCGATTTTCACCCCAGCACCCGCCGGAGAATCTCCGCCAGGCGCTCCACTTCAAAGGGTTTGCGGACGACCGCCGCCACGCCGGCCTGACGGACGCGCTCCACCTCCTGGTCCTCGCCGTAGCCGGTGATGGCGATGGCCTTCAGGTCCGGGTTCTGCCGCCGCAGCGCCTCCACCAGCGCCGCGCCGCCCATCCCCGGCATCACCACGTCGGTGAGCACCAGGTCCACCCGTTCGGCAGCGTACACCGCCAGCGCCTCCCGACCGTCCGCCGCCTCCAGCACCCGGTAGCCCAACCGCTCCAGCACCTCCCGCCCCGCTGCCCGCAGTGCCGCGTGGTCCTCCACCAGCAGAATCGTCTCCCCACGGCCGTGGGGGACGGAAACCGCCTCCCGCTCCTCCGGGTAGAGCGTCGCCCGTTCCAGCGCGGGCAGGTAGACCCGGAAGACCGTCCCCTTCCCCACCTCCGTCTCCACGCCGATGTACCCGCCGTGTTGCTGGACGATGCCGTAGACCTGCGCCAGCCCCAGCCCCGTCCCGACGCCCCGGGGTTTGGTCGTGAAGAACGGCTCAAAGATGTGGGGAAGCACGTCCGGCGGGATGCCGGTGCCCGTATCGGCGACCTCCAGGCAGACCCACTCGCCCGGCCCCATCCCCGCCAGCGGCGGCCTCTCCCCCGGCCCCACCATCAATCGGAAAAGGCCCAGGCGGACCTCCCCGCCTTGGGGCATCGCGTCCCGCGCGTTGAGCACCATGTTGACCACCGCCTGGCGGATGCGGGTCGGGTCGCCGTTCACCAAAAACGGCCCCTCCCCCGCGACCAGCCGCAACCGGATGCTTTCCGGAATCGTCCGCTCCAGAATCTTCACCGATTCTTTGAGGAACGGCACCAGGTCCATCGGACGGGCCTCCATCGGCGCGCGACGGCTGAAATCCAGCACCTGCTGCACCAGTTGGGTGGCCTGCCGGGATTCGCCGATAATGATCTGCAGGGGCTGGGCCAGGTCGGAGGGCAGGTCGGGATGCCCCTGCACCATCTGGGCGTAGAGGATGATGGTGGTGAGGAGATTGTTGAAGTCGTGGGCGATGCCGCTGGCCAGTTGCCCCACCGCCGCCAGTCGCTCCTGCTGCTCCAGTTGTGCCTGCAGGTACCGCTCCTGGGTGACCTCGCGGATGACCAGCACCCACCCGCCGTTGGACCCAATGCCGGATACCGGCCGGGCGGCGACCTGGAAGACCCGCGGGGGGCGGCCGGAGACGACAATCTCATGCCAGGCCGTTCCCGTCGGGAGGGTCAGCAGGGATGAGAGCGGGCGGTCCGCCAGATGGGTGAGCGTATCGCCCACCCGGGCGTTGTTCAGAACCGACAGCATCTCCTCCCCCGCCGGGTTGGCCAGCAGGATGCGGTGGTCGCCGTCCAGCAGGAGGACGCCCTCGGGCAGATGCTCCACCAGCGCGGCCAGCCGCGCCTCCTGCGCCGCCAGCGCGGCCCGCAGGTCGGCCTGATAGAGGGCGACGGCCAGTTGCGCGGATACTTCCCGCAGGACCTCCACATGCCCGGCGGTCAGCGCGCCCGGGGTGGCGGAGGCGACGGCCAGCCAGCCCCGCAGTTCCCCGCCTGCCAGCAGGGGCACCGCCACATAGGAGCGCACGCCTGCGGCCAGGAGGGCCGCCTCGGCCAGCGAAGGGGCAGGGAGCGCCTGAATATCCGGCACGAAGAGCACCTCGCCCCGCTGACTGGCCTCAATCTCCTTCTCCACCCCCACCAGCGAGAAGCGGAACCCGGCACCGATGGGAATTCCGCTGTCGGCGATGCCCGCCAGGACGATGCCCTCGCGGGCGGCCCGGTTAAATGTCACCACTCCGGCCCCGTCGCAGGGGACCAGGCGGCGGACGTGCTCCAGGGCCACGTAGGCGACCTCTTCGGGGGAACGGGCGGCCAGGATGGCCGCATCCAGCGCCCGCAGCGCCTGCAGCCGCTCCGCGTACCGCCGCAGGGCCTCCTCCGCCCGCTTCCGCTCCGAGATGTCGGTGAAGACGGCCAGGGAGCCCACAAAGCGGCCCGTCTGGTCAAAGCGGGGCACGCCGCTGACCAGCACCGGCAGCCGCTGCCCGTCTTGGCGCAGGAGTTCCAGTTCGTAGCGGTCGCTCCGCCCCTTCCGCCGCCGCCGGTCCGCCGCCCGGATGACCGCGCGCTGGTCGGGCGGGACCAGGTCCTCCTGCGAACGGCCAATCCAGTCCTGAGGCTGGCCGCCCACCATGGCCGCCGCCGCCGGGTTCATGAAGGTCAGGCGACCGGCGGCGTCGGCCATAATGATGCCTTCGGACACAGAGTTGACCACGTCGGCGTTGAAGGCGGCCAGCGCACGGGTCTCCTGGAAGAGGCGGGCGTTCTGGATGGCCAGGCCGATCTGATGGGCCACCGTCTGCAGGAGCGCCACGTCCTCCGGCGTGTAGGCCGCGCGGCGGTAACTCTGCACCTCCAGGAGCCCCACCACCCGTCCCTCCACGACCATGGGGACGTAGAGGGCGGAGAGGGCATACGGCCCCTCGCCGACGACGATGGCCCGCCCCTCCTGGTAGGCCGGGCTGAGGTCGGGGATGATTTCCGGACGGGCCGTGGCGATGGCCCGGCTCCGCCCGGTGGGCGCATCCGGGACGTGGGTCAGCGGCGGGAACTGGCTCACGTCCAACTCCGTATCCCCTTCGGCCATAAAGGCGGCGGTGATGAGTTGCCGCTCCGCGTCAAACAGGGAGATGCCGAAGACGGGGGCATCCACCAGTTGCCGGACCCCGTCCCGCGCGATGCGGTAGATGGCGGGGAGGTCCAGGGTGCCCGCCAGTGCCCGCCCGATTTCGTTGACAATGGCCAGTTGGCGGGCCCGGTGCTCCGCCGCCTGACGGGCCCGGGCGGTGGCGATGGCGGCGGCCGCCTGCTGACCGAAGAGGGCCAGCAGGCGCATATCGTCTTCAGTGAACGGCGGTTGCTCCGGCTCGCGGGCGACGGTCAGCACGCCGATGGGCGCTTCCTGCCAGGCCAGGGGGATGGCCGCCACGGCCCCTACTGATTGGCCGTCAAAGAGCGGACTGCGTCCCTCCCACGTCCGGTAATCGTCCACTTTCATCGGGCGCTGCTCCTGGAACGCCCGTCCGGAGAGCCCTTCCCCCGGCCGCAGGTGGACGCCCACGTTCTGGCGGGCGATACCCTCTCCCACCACCCACTCCAGTTCATCGGCGGCGGGGTCGTAGAGGTAGATGCCGCCGCCCCGGGCGTGCAGGAGGGCCGTGGCCCGCCGGATGGTCGTCCCTAACAGTTCGTCCAGGGAACCGGTGGCGGCCAGGCAAAGCGCGTTGTCGTAGAGGGCGCTCAGTTCCTGCATCCGCCGGGAGAGTTCCCCGAAGAGGCGGGCGTTTTCCAGGGCGACGGCCAGTTGGTCGGCCAGCGCGCTCAGCGCCTCCAGCGCGACCAGGTCAAAGGCGTCGGGGGTCGTGGCCTGGACGTCCAGCACGCCCAGAATCCGCTCGCCGTGCTTCACCGGCACGGCCAGTTCGCTGCGGGTGTGGGGGAGCGGCTCGTAGGGGAGATAACGAGGGTCCTTTGTAACATCCGGGACCAGGAGCGGGCGCCCGGTCTGGGCCACGGTGCCGATGATGCCCTGCCCCGGTTCCAGCCGATAGCCGATGGGAGGCTGGCCGTCCTCGTACCCACCGTGCCCGGCCGCCAGGACCAGCCCGGCGTCGGTGAGGAGGAAGACGTTGACGTTGTAGGCGCCGGTGATTGCCTGCACCGTGCGGACGACCTCCCGCAGCAGGGTGTCCTGGTCCAGGAAGGAGGCCATATGTCGCACCGGCCGGGCAATGGCCATGAGGGTGGAGGCCAGGCGACGGGTCTGCTCCTCCGCCCGTTGCCGTTCCCTCTCCACGGCCAGGCTGTGGAGCGCGAAGGCGATGTCCGAGGCGACTTCCCGGAGGAGGTCCGCCTCCTCCGGGATGTCGGCGAACCGGCGGGGGCTGCGGACGCTCAGGACTCCGTATATTCTATCTCCGTATTCCAGCCGCAGGGTGAGGGTCTGCCAGTCCGGCCGCTCCGCCCGCAGGGGACAATCGCCACAGATGTCCTGCTCGGGGCCGGTCACCACGATGGCGCGGCTGAGCAGCGCCTGGCGGGCGCAGGCGGGGAGGTCTCCGCGTTGCCACCGTTCTATCAGGGTCGGGAGCGCGTCCTCCCGGAGGCCGGCCGCGGCCGCCGCGATGAGATTCCCCTCCGGGTCCAGCGCCACGCACCAGGCGGTCAGGTAGCCGCGGGTCTCTATCAGGTTCCGGCAGACCTTCTGGAGCAGTCGGAGGGGGTCCTGCTCCCGGAGGATGGTCTGGTTGACGTTGCGGATGGCCCGCAGGAGGGCGTTGAGGTGGGCGACGCGGTCCTCGGCCTGGGTCCGTTCCGCCAGGTCCTCCAGAAGGCGCCGCACCCGGGCCGCTTCGCGCGCGGGGGCCGGGAGTTCGTGGAGGGGAACGTAGTGGTGGTTTTCGTAGACCTGTCCGCCGAAGGCGACCAGGGGGTGCCGCCAGAGCATGTCCAGCAGGAATTCCGGGCCGAACTGCCGCCGGTCGTACTGGCATAGGCCGACGAAGGGGAGGTCGGGGAGGAGGTCGTTGACCTGGGCTTCGTACTCCAGGAGTTGTTCGGTGCCGGGCATCCCGCGCAGGGCCCAGGACATCTCGCCGGTGATGCGCAGGCCGGTGAAACCGTCGGCCAGGGCGCTTTCCGTCTCCGCCCGCAGGAGGGCCAGCATCCGGTCGGGGTCAAAGCGGTCGCCCTGGAGGTAGGTCTCCTGCGCGGTCCGGAAGACCAGTTGCCCGCGCGCGACGGCGGCGTCACCGTCCACTCCGGCGTCCTGGAGGTATCCCCGGATGGTCTCGGCAGAGTGGGCATCGGTGACGTAGACCACCCGCTCGCCCCGCTCCAGGCCCTGGAGGAGGAAGGGGGTGATCAGCGCCCGGTGCTCCTCCTCCGATTCGTAGAGCCCGCAGATGTGGGACGATGACGGAAAAAAAGGAATTGCCTGTATAAGCATTTACCATCAGGTTACCGTGCCGTTGTCAGCCTGTTGGGGGTACAGAGAGTTGCGCAATTATATCCACCGTCTGACCGCTCTGGACCAGGCATTCTTGCTGGCCCCATTTGCTACATTCTTTTGGAGCTGGTCCGACGTATGTATTATACCATAGCCATATGATTCAACCAGTCTGGTAGCGGGTGATCCCGGCTGGGCCGCTGTCCTGATTACAGCGCTCACCTTTATCGTAGCAACGCAGGCTGTAGCGCAGGCCCGGTGGGTGCCGGACCAGTCCCGCGGCCCCGGCCGGCGAGGCCAGGTCGCCGGGCGGGTCGGCGGCCAGGGCTGGCCCGTAGGCCGGGTCAGGCAGGCCGTCCAGGGTGACCGTCGCGCCCTGGGCGGGGAGGGGGGCGGAGAAGAGCAGCAGGACGCAGGATGCAGGACGCAGGATGCAGGA
>Ga0209227_1002509_pt1 | contig 13043 bp, 10 predicted proteins | sample YNPBryantNP2012_FD_185815 | JGI IMG/M metagenome (GOLD analysis project Ga0209227, IMG submission 185815) | Anoxygenic and chlorotrophic microbial mat microbial communities from Yellowstone National Park, USA - YNP Bryant NP 2012 (SPAdes)... ...
TCGAGGATCAACGCCAGGCGCTCGGGGTAAAGCTTTTTCGGCTTGGTGAGCACCGCCTCGCGCACCCCCACCTTGCCGAAATCGTGCAACAGCGCCGCATAGCGCAGCTGCAACAGCTCGTCCGGGGAAAACCGCAGCTCGCGGTAAGACGGCGGTGGGCTCTGCTCCACCGCCTTTGCCAGGGAAACAGTGTAGTGCGCCACCCGGAGGGAGTGGCCCTTGGTGGAAGGGTCTCGCTGCTCGATGGCCAGCACCGCTGCCCGCACGAACGACTCGAAGAGCCGCTCGATTTCCGCCACCAGGCGGGAGTTCTCGATGGCCACCGCCGCTTGCGCTGCCAGCGCCCGGATCACCGCCGCATCCGCTTGGGAGAAAGGCACCACCCAGCGATCGGCGTCCTCCGGGGAACGGATCACCGCTGTCCGCTCGCTCTTGCGGTTGATGAGCTGCAGCACGCCCACGATCTCCCCGGCGCGGGTGGCCATGGGGACCGTGAGCACCGACCGGGTGTGGTAGCCCACCAGCTCGTCGAACCGGGGGTTGAAGCGGTACGGGGCTTCCCGTGGCAGCCGCCGGACGTCTTCCAGGGCCACGGTTTCGCCGCTCCCCGCCACGAACCCCGCCAGCGAGCCGGGATCCACCGGCACCGACCAGGTGGAAAAAGCCAGGGGAACCGAATCGTTTTGCGCCAGCATGAAGTGCAGCAGCTTCCCCCCGTCCCGTTCCTCCAGGAGGTAGAGCGAGCCCGCGTCGGCGCTCACCAGCTCCCGGGCACTGGAGAGGATGCGCTCCAAAAGCTTTTCGAGGTTGCGCTCGGCCACCAGAGCAATGCCGATGCGGGCAAGCTCCAGCTCTTTTTCCTGAGCCGAGCGCGCCAGCCTCTCCAGCTCCGCCATCCGTCCCCGAAGCGCAACAGCTTCCAAGGCCGCCCGCACCGCCCGCGCCACCACCGGATCCGGTGCCGAAGGGGGCAGCAGCAAGAACGGCTCCACCGGCAGAGGACCCCCGTTCCCCAGCACCACCCACAGCACATCCTCGGGCAAAGGCTGGGGCCACCGGGCCAAGGTGCGCTCCGCGGTGAGCACCACGGAGCCCCGGGGGACCGGACCGGGTTGCACCACGGCTTCGGAAACCCCGGACCGCCCCGCCACCTCGGGCGTGGCATACACGCTCGCTGTCATCGCAGAAAGCATAACAGGGAACGCAGCGATGCTGTTCCCGCCGGCTGCTGGCTCCAGAGAGCGAGGTGGCAGTCTTCGGGCGCAGCTACCCCTTGAGAAGCAAGTTGGAAAGCAGCGCCACCACCGCCAGCAGCACCGTGAACTGGAACGCCATCAGCCACCAGAAGCGGCGCCCGAGCTCCCGCAACTCCTGGCGAATTTCCTCGGAGCGCCGCTCCCAAAGCCCCGCAACCTCCAGGAACCGGGCCTCCCAGTGCTGGTTCATCTGTTGTAGCCGGCCTTCCATCGCCTGGAAGCGGGCCTCCCAGTGCTGGTTCATCTGTTGTAGCCGGCCTTCCATCGCCTGGAAGCGGGCCTCCCACTGCTGATCCATTTGTTGAAGCCGTGTCTCCCAGCGCTGGTCCATCTGTTGTAGCCGTTCTTCCATCTTCTGGAAGCGCTCTTCCCACCGCTCCTCGAGCTCCCGAAAGCGGCTCTCCCAGCGCTGGTCTTGGCGGGCCACCGCCGCTTCCACCGCCGCCAGTCGCTCCCCCAAGTCCCTGATGGCGTCCCGAAGCAGCAGCTGAAACTTCTCCTGGCCGTCCCGCCACCCCTCCAGGAGCGCCACGCGGCGGCTCAGGTCGTCCAAGAGCTGGTCCCTGGCGGTGGCGCTCATAGCCTAACGATAGCACGGGAATCAAGCGATGGGCTCACGGCACCGGGAAGTAGCCAGCGATGGTGCGTACCGTGACCCCTTCCCGCCTCACGCGGACCGTCACCGTGCGGAACTGGTCCGCAGGCTTTTCCGAAGGAGAGCGGTACACCAGCAGGTAGTAGCCCCGGAGCTGCTCGCCGATGCGCTGGTAAACCCCGGGGAGATCCTCGGCCTTGGCCACGAAGAACGCTTCCCCCCCGGTGCTGGCAGCGAGCTTGCCGAGCTTGCCCCGGAGCAAAAAGTCCAGGGCCGAAACACGCACGCCCACCGGGAAAACCGGGGTTCGCATGGTCGTGGCAAAACGCAGCGCCGCATCCCACCCGGTGCGGGAAGTGGTGTCCTCCCCGTCGGTGAGCAGCACCAGCCCTTTCGGGCCTTTCCTCCCGGAAAAAAGCTCCAAGGCTTTGATGAGCGCATCGTGGAGCGAGGTCCCCCCTTCCACCCGCACGCTGGCCAGCCGGTCCAGGGCCAGCCGGGGATCGCTTCCCCAGGGAAGCAGGAGCGTGAACTCCCAGGCGAAGGTGCCCAAGAAGTAGCGATCGCCAGGGCGGAGAAACTGCACCAAAAATCCGCTCACCGCCTGGCGCACCAGGGGGAAGTCCCGCTGCATGGAGCCGGAAACGTCCACCGCCAGCCCCAACGACAAGGGCTGATCCTGGCTGCGGGTCACCGATTCCACCGCTACGGGCTTGCCATCTTCCAGCACCTCGAACTCCTCGGCCCCGAGCCCCAGGACGGGTTTGCCGCTGCGGTCCAGCACCACCACCGGCAGCTCCACCACCTCCACCCGCACCGCCTCCTGGAACGGGCTGCCCCCCAGCACCAGCACCGCTTCCCCCTGGCGACCCCGCCCTCGGGCTTCGGCTACCAGCACCTTACCCTGGGCCAGCTCCCCCCGGGCCACCTTGGCCACGCAGGGGCAGGCGAGCCAGCGGGCCAGGGGACGGTCGTCCAGCTTCAGGAGCACCTCCTCCTCCGCCCCGGGTGGGGAGACAGCCACAGTGACCTTCCTCGTGGTTTCCCCCTCCTGCGCCGGCCCCAGCAACAGCTGCACCGCCAACCGGTCCCCACCCTCCTGGAGCACCACCGCGTCCTCCCCCAAAAACTGCCCCCCCGGGCCGTAGGCCTCCGCCCGCACCACCGTGCGCCGGGGGGTGGCGCCCAAGGAGAGGTTCAAATCCCAAGGGGGGCGATTCTTGGTGAGCACCGGCTGCTCGTCCCGGAAAAAGCGCACCTCCAGGGTCTTTTCCGGGGCCAGGAGTTGCAAGCGCACGGTGCCCACGGCGCTGCCGGCTTGAGGGGGGAGGAAACGCACCCCATCCTCCGCCGGGGGTAGGGGCGCCAGCGCCACCGCGTCCGCCGGTGCCGCCTCGGGCGGCGCGAACGGCTGCTCCATGGTGGGTACCGCCACGGTTTTCCGAACGCTCCCCTGCCGCGTCCCGTCCAGGGAAGCCAGCGTCAGGGAAAGCTCCCCCTCCCCCGGGGGCCATTGGCGGTACAACAGAAAGCTGCCGTCGGAGCCCAGCTCCACCACCCCGCTGCCGCTGTCCGCGAGCTTTCCCCCTTGCCGGAACTCCAGGGAAAACTGCGCCTTTCCCCCCAGAGCCTCCCGGTCCTCGGGTGCCACCTGCACCGCCACCCCTACCACGGTTCCCGAGGCCCCTTTCCCCAGGGGCTCCACCTCTACCCGCAGCCCCAAAGGCAGCACCGCGGCAAGCACCAACGCTAGCACCCTGGGGCAAGCATAGCAGCGGTCGAGTTGGAGCAATATGAGCCGCTATGACGCATATCCGTCACATTGGCCATCAGGAGGACTTGACAACGATAGACGCAGGTCCTATATTATGGGCGGAGGTCGCGAGAGAGGGACCTCCAGAAAGGAGGAACGGAGCATGACCAGCCTGGTTCGTTGGGACCCCTTCAAGGAGATGGCAGCGATGCAGGAGCGGATGGCGCGGTTGTTCGATGAGGTTTGGGGCCGTCCTCGCCGGGGCGAGGAGGACTACATCACCGGCAGCTGGCTCCCAGCGGTGGACGTCCGGGAAACCAAGGACGCCCTGGAGATCGCTGTGGAGCTTCCCGGTGTGGACCCCAAAGACGTGGAGGTCACCGTGGAGGGCGGGGTCCTCTCCATCCGTGGCTCCCGGCAGTTCCAGAAGGCCGAGGAGGGTGAAACCTACCACCGGGTGGAGCGGTCCTACGGCTCCTTCGAGCGGACCTTCACGTTGCCCTCGAACGTGAACCCCGACAAGATCAGCGCCACCTACAAACTCGGGGTGCTGCACCTCACCTTGCCCAAGCGCGAGGAGGCCAAGCCCAAGGCGATCCCCGTGAAGGTGGAAGAGAAGTAACCTCCGCTCCTCCTGCTGCCAGCGCCGGCACCCGCCGGCGCTTGTTCTTTTTGCGCGAAAACCGCAAACCTCTCGCGCCGCCCCAGGCCCCTAAACCCCGGACGCGGTGGGTTCCCAGGCCCGGGCCAGGAACCGCTGGAGCTCCGGGGTGCGCGGGCTGTCCAGGAGCTCGCCGGGGGAGCCTTCCTCCACCACCTTCCCCTCGGCCAGCAGCAGCACCCGGTCCGCCAAGCGGCGGGCCAGCGCCACCTCGTGGGTCACCAGGAGCATGGTGAGCCCCTCCGCCTTCAGCTTGGCTAGGGTCTCCACCACCTCCCACTTGCGCTCCGGGTCCAAAGCGCTGGTGATCTCGTCCCCCAACAGCGCCGAGGGCTCCATGGCCAGCGCTCGGGCGATGGCCACCCTTTGCCGCTCCCCTCCGGAAAGCTCCCGGGGGAAGGCCTCCGCCCGCTCCGCCATCCCCACCTTGGCCAAGAGCGAAAACGCCAGCTCCCGGGCTTGCTTCGCCGGCAGGCGCCGCACTACCCGGGGGGCTAGCGCCACATTCTCCCAAGCGCGCTTGTGGGGAAAAAGCGCGAAGTCCTGGAAGATGAACCCCAGCTCCCCGCCCCAAACCCGGCAAACGCGCTCCCCACCCCTAAGCACCCTCCGGTCCACCTGTACCCACCCCGCTTCGAAAGGCAAAAGCCCCGCCACGCACCGCAGCAGCGTGGATTTGCCTCCCCCGCTGGGCCCTAGGACCACCAAGGTCTCCCCCGCCTCCACCGCGAAGCTCACCCCGGAGAGGACCCACCGGCCGCCGAACGCCTTGCCCAGCTCCGCCACGCGAATCCGCACCACCTCACCCTCCCGGCGCCAGCTGCCGCTCCCATCGCCGGGCCAGCACTCCCAGCGGCAGCGCCATGGCCAGGTAGAGCAAAGCGGTGAGGATCCCCGCTTGCACGAGCACCGCGAAGCTCGCCCCGGAGGTGGAGAGGATCTGGTACTGCTTGGCCAGCTCCACCACGGTGATGGTCCCCGCCAAGCTGGTGTCCTTGAAAAGCGCCACGAAATCGGTGGTGGAGGGGGGCAGGATCGTGCGCAGCGCCTGGGGAAGCACCACGTAGCGCAGCGTTTGCCCCCAGGAAAGCCCCAAGCTCGCCGCCGCCTCCCACTGGGAGGCCGGCACCGCCAGCAGCGCTGCCCGGTAAATCTCCGCCTCGTAGGCCCCGTAAACGAGCCCAAGCCCCAGCACCGCCGTGAGGAAAGGCGAGATGTGCATCCCATCTTGCCCCGTGACGCCCCGCCACGCCGCAGGCAAGCCGAAGTACAGCAGGTACAGCAGCAGCAGCGCCGGAACCCCACGGAAAAACTCCACGTAAACGAGGCTTGCCCCCGCAAGCCAACGGGGACCGAACACGCGCCCCAAGGCCACCCCTGTGCCCACCACCACCGCCAGGGCCATGCTGGCAACGGCCAGGATCACCGTCACCCCGGCGGCGCGGAGCAAAAGCGGCAAGCTCAGCACTGGCCGGAAAGCCGCCACCCGGGCTCCGGTCTCCGGCGCCCTCCCACGCTCCGGCGCGAAAAGCCCGGGCGGCCAAAGCTCCTCCTGCCCCTGGTCCCAAAGTCCCCACCGCTGGAGGATCGCCTCAAGCTCCCCCTTTTGCACCAGCGCTGCCAGCGCCTCGTCCACCGCCCGAGCCAGGGGCTTGTCGTCCTTGCGCAAAGCCACCGCGTAAAACCCGCGGCCAGGGAGCGGTGGGTCCTCGGCGGCCAGCTGCGGGAAGGAGCCCACCAAGGTCCTGGCGATGGGCAGGTCCACCAGGACCCCGTCCAGCCTTGCCAGGGCGAGATCCTCGAAAGGCGTCACCTGGCTGTCGTAGAGTGCCGTGCGCGCACCCAGGGAAAGCAGAAAACGCGAAGCCGAGGTGTTCTCCAGCGTGCCCACCAGCCCGCGGCGCTCCAAGCAGGCGGCCAGCGTGGGGCAGCGGGTATCCCCTCTCCGCCTGACCCACTGGAGACGGAACACGTAGTAGGGCCGGGAAAAGCGCACCCGCCTGGCGCGGTCCTCGGTGACCTCCAGCCCGTTCATGGCCAGGTCTATGTCCCCCCGCTCCAGCCCTTCCATCAATCGCTTGAAGTCGTACTGGCAAAACTGCAGCGGACGGCCTAGCTCCCTGCCCAGGGCCCTGGCCAGGTCCACCTCGAACCCCGCGATCCCCCCGGGGGCCTGGGGGTCGAAGAACACGTAAGGTGCACCCCCTTCCGCGTCGGCACCCCAGCGCAGCGGCGCTCGCTCCCCCGCCGCAGCTGTCGGCGCCAAACAAATGACCAGGATGCTCGCCAACCGGCGAATCATTCCGGTGCGGTGCTGGTCATCCGCTGCAGCGCTCGGGCGATCACCATGCGCTGCACCTCGCTGGTCCCCTCGTACACCGTGGTGACCCGCACGTCCCGGTAGAGCCGCTCCACCACGTACTCTCGGGAGTAGCCGTACCCCCCGAACACCTGCACCGCGAAGTTGCAGATGCGGTTGGCGGTCTCGGTGGCGAAAAGCTTGGCCTGGGCGGCGATGCGCGAGATGCCCGCGCCACCACGCTGGGAAAGCCACCCGGCACGGTAGGTGAGCCAGCGAGCCGCTTCCAGCTCGGTATCCATGTCCGCGAGGCGGAAGCCGATGGCCTGGTGCTCGATGATGGGCTTGCCGAACTGCACCCGTTCCTTGGCGTACTGCAACGAGGCGTCCAGCGCCGCCTGGGCGATCCCCAACGCTTGGGCGGCGATCCCCAGCCGGGAGTGGTCCAGGGTAGCCAAGGCGATCTTGAACCCTTGCCCTTCCTCCCCCAGCAGGTTGCCCACCGGCACCCGGGCATCCTCCAGCGTCACCCCGGCGGTCACCGAAGCCCGCAGCCCCATCTTCTTCTCCGGCGGATCCACGTGCACCCCCGGCTGCTGGGCGTCCAGCACGAACGCGGAAATCCCCCGGTGCCCCAAGCTCCGGTCCTTGGTGGCCAGCACCACGAAGTACTTGGCGATCCCGGCGTTGGTGATCCACATCTTGGAGCCGTTGAGCACGTACTCGTCCCCCACCTTGCGGTAGGTGGTGGCTAGGGAGGCCAGGTCCGAGCCCGCATCCGGCTCGGTGAGCATGATCCCTCCCAGCACCTCCCCCCGGGCCAGCGGTGGCAGCACTTTGGCCTTCAGCTCCTCGGAGCCGAAGTGGACGATGGGCCACTGGCACACCGAGTTGTGCACCGAAACCCCCACCGCCACCGCGGCGTCTGCCCAAGCCAGCTCCTCGATGGCCACCAGGTAGGACAGCACGTCCAGCTCCGAACCCCCGTAGCGCTCCGGGGTGACCATCCCTAAAAGCCCTAACTCCGCCATCTCCCGGAAAAGCTCCCAGGGGAACTGGCCGGTTTCGTCCCGTTCCCGGGCCCCCGGAGCCACCCGCTCCCGGGCGAACTCCCGCACCATCTGGCGAATCATCCGCTGCTGCTCGGAAAACTCGAACTCCATCGTGCCTCCCTGTTCATCATAGCCTGTTGCCAATGTGGGCCGGCACCACGCTATAATCCCGGTGGAGGGAGGCTAAGTTTTGGCTTTGCCACCTGCCACCGAGTGCCCCGTCCCTGGTCTTCCGGGCCGGCCTTGCCCCATTGCTGGCGCCCCATGCCCCGGACCTTGCCCGTTTTTCCAGCTTGCCGCCGTGGAACCTTTCGGCATCCTGGTGTTCCTGGAGCCGGGTCGCAAGCCTTTCTACGCCAACCAGCAAGCCCAGCGGCTTGTAGGGGCGGATTCCCCCGAGCTCGCCGCCGCCGAGATCCTCCGGCAGCTGAATTTGCAGCCGGCGCCCTGTCCACCGGCGGAACTAGGCCCGCTCCTGGTTCTCGAAGCCACCATCGCTTTGAACCACCGTCAACTCAAAGCCACCGTCTACCGCGATGCTGCGAGCACGCTGATCTTTTTGGTAGACATTACCGAGCTGTGTCGCTTCCAATCCATGGCCGCGGAAGTCGAGCTTTCCGACGTATTGAACCGTCTCTTTTCGGTACTGCGTCACGAAATCGGCAACAGCGTAAATTCCATTGGCATGAGCCTCCGCGTTCTCGAGGTAAAGCTGAAAAAGGCAGGTTTCAGCGAGCTGCTGGACTACTGCTCCCGCATCACCCACGAGCTCCGCGAAATCTCCGACCTCCTCGCCACCTTCAAAGCCGCGAAGATCGGCGAAGACTACACAGAAGAACTGGTGGATGTGAGGAAAACCGCCGACCTTGTCCTTTCCTTGTTTCGATCGGAGTATCCTTTTGTGGCTCTCGAGCTGGCTACGCCAAGCCCCACCTTTGTCGCGCTTGGAAGCGAGCGCCTGCTGGAACACGCATTGATAAACCTTGTTCAAAACGCTGTGCAGGCGGTACAGGGCCTCAGCGATCCGAGGGTTTTGATTCGCCTGGGAAGCTGCGAATTAAAAACCAAGATTGACGTGGAGGATAACGGTCCTGGGATTGCTCCCGAGCTTTCGGGAGAGCTCTTCAAGCCGTTTTTTTCCACTAAGCCGGGGGGCACAGGGCTAGGGCTTTTCCTTGCAAAAACCTGGATAGCCCGAATGGGTGGCACGCTCACACTGGAATCCGCGCCGGGTTGCACGAGGTTCTCGATCCTCCTGCGACGGCCAGCTGGTGCGCCGTGAGGTTCCCATGAGCCGCGTGCTCATCGTTGACGACGATCCGGTTTTTACCGCTTCCGCCCGGGAGTTTTTGCAAGACCACGGGATCGAGGTGGCGGTGAGCGAAACAGCAGCTCAAGCTATCCAGGCTGCGTCGTCGCTGGATTTTTCCGTGGCTGTCGTGGATCAGAGGCTCCCGGACGAGGACGGGGCGGAGCTCTGCGGCAAGCTCTTGGGCATTGCCCCGGAAATTCGGATCATTTTCGCCACCGCCTACCCCAGCTACCAGCTAGCCCGAAAGGCGGTACAGCTGGGAGCCTTCGACTACCTAGCCAAACCTTTCGAGCCGGAAGAGCTGCTGCTGACCGTGCGCCGTGCCCTGGAGTTCGCTGCGCTGCAGCGCGCGGCGCAAAGTTACCGCGAGCTCGTGCAGCGGCAGTTCGCCAAGGGGCTCGTGCTTTCGGAGCAGCAAACGCTTCGGGAGGCTCTCGCCCTGGCCGAGCGTGCAGCAGCCACGGAGGCCCCAGTGCTGCTGGTGGGGGAAACCGGCACGGGGAAAGGGCTTTTCGCCAGCTACATCCACGCAAAAAGCCCCAGAAGCCAAGGGCCTTTCATCGCGGTGAACTGCGCGGGGGTGCCGGAGTCGCTTTTCGAGGCCGAGTTCTTCGGTCACGAGAAGGGAGCGTTTACCGGGGCCAGCGCGTCACGGCCTGGATTTTTTGAGCAAGCCTCCGGAGGCACGCTTTTTTTGGACGAAATCGCTGAGCTGCCGGTTGCCTGCCAAGCAAAACTCCTGGTGGCGTTGGAGGAGCGCAAAGTTCGGCGGCTGGGCTCCCGCAGGGAAACCCCGGTGGACGTGCGGCTGATCGCTGCCACCAACCGAGATCTCTACGAAGCGCTCACCACAGGAGCGCTGCGGCAAGACTTGTACTTCCGCCTCTCGGTGGTGGTCATCGCGCTGCCCCCGCTGCGCCAGCGCCTCGCGGACCTGCCCACGTTGGTACCCGCGCTTTTGAGACAAATTTGCGGCGTTGCCGAGCCTCCCCCTTTGGCGGAGCAAGAGTGGGAGGCCCTTTTCCGCTACAGCTGGCCTGGAAACATCCGAGAGCTGCGGAACGTGTTAGAGCGGGCCTGGATCCTCCAGGGTGGGCAAGGTCCGCTGCGGGTTACCCCGTTCCTGGGCCCGCCGCTTGCGACGCAGCAGCCAAGCGAGCCGTCGGGCGCAAACGACGCACTTCTGCCGTTGGAGGAAGTAATCCAGAGGCACGTCCGGGAAGTTCTCCAGGCCACGGGGGGCAACTTTTCCCGAGCGGCCCGGATTCTCGGCGTTTCCCTTTCCACCCTCAAACGCTGGTCGAAAAAGTTCCGCCTGCGGAAACATGCATCCCCGCCTTCCCCCCACCGCGTTCCTGACACGTCCCCTGGTGCAAAGTGAGCAGGTGGTTTTGAGCCCTGGGCCCAGCTTGAACCAGGCGACTGCTCCTATGCTCCTGCCGTAAGCTGGCATGAGAGTTGCTCTTGGGAAGATCGGGCGCTGGGGCGGCAAAGCCGCCGGCGGGAAACCGCAAAGGCGCCCGAAGGAGGATAGGTCATGGCGATTCAGGATGCACTGCAACAGCTCATGCAAGTCGAGGGGTACCTGGCTAGCGCGGTGTTTTCGCCCACCGGGGAGCCGCTAGCCACGCACACCGCCAACGCCAACTTCAACATGGCTCAGGTGGGGGTCTTGGCCAACAACACGCTGCTGAACGCACAGAAAGCCTCCCTGGAAATGGGGGCAGGTCGCGGCCAGTTGATCCACATCGAGGGAGAGAGAGCCCATATCCTGGCCCGGTGCGTCAACGAAGGGAAAGACCCAGTGAAAAGCGAGCCGGGCAAGGCCCACTACCACATGATCCTGCTTTTGGCCAACGACAACGCCATCGGCATGGCCAAGCTGCGGCTCAACCAACTTGCTGAATCCATGGCGCCCGAGCTTCGAGCCTGAGCGTTTCGCCCCGTCCCCCTGGGCCCCTTTACCATGGGGCCCAGGGGACTGAATACACCGTGGAGCGCGATGACCCATGACGCGCATTCTCGTGGTGGACGACGAGGGGGTCTTCCTGAAAAGCCTGGTGGAGGGGCTGCAGGAGCTCGAGCCCGACTGGGAGATAGAAGCCACGACCAAAGGAGCGGAGGCGCTCCGGTGGCTTGCGGAAAAAACCTACGACGTCGTGGTAACCGACCTGCGAATGCCGGAGGTGGACGGTTTTTCGATCCTCGCCCAGCTGAGCCACATGGAACCCACCCCCACCGTGATCGTCATGAGCGCTTACCTGAGCCCGGCAGCGGAGAAACCGCTGCAGGAGGCGTTGGTGGACCGGGTGCTGGAAAAGCCCTTCGACCTGGAGGAGCTGCGGGGAGCCATCAAAACGTGCCTGGCAGACAACACCCGAGGGACGCTGGAGGGCATCTCGCTTCCCACGGTACTTCAGCTGCTGGAGATGGAGCAGCGCACCTGCACCCTCGAGGTGCAGGCCGGTGACAGGACCGGTTTCGTGTACTTCCGCGGCGGCAAAGCCTTGGACGCCAGAGCAGGGGATCTTTCCGGCGATGCGGCGCTTTTCGAGCTCCTCAGTTGGAGCCGACCGAAGGTAAAGATCACCCCCTTCTGTCCGGTACGCAAACACAAGCTGTCGGGATCCATCACCTCGCTGCTGTTAGAAGCGGCGAAAGCCGCCGACGAGCTGGACCTTCCCACGGTAGACACCCCCGCCCAGTCGCCGCCCCCCGCGCTACCGCTGCTCCCGGACTTGGAGCGTTTCGCAAAACAGGTCCAGCAAGCTTTGGCCAATTTCGCGGAAAAGCACGAACTGCCATTGGGGCTAGTTTTGAGCTTCCCCGGCGAGATCGTCCTCCACTGGCCTCCGGACGCCTCTCTCCCCGAGCACGAGACGGTGGTGGCGCTCCTGGGCCTCGCCCCCGACCTGGAACCAGCCTTACCTGGCGCCGCGGCGCCGGTCACCCTCACCCACGTGGAAGCCGAGCGGGGCCACATACTGGCGGCCAGGGTTGCTCTGGCCCAAGAAAGCCAACCGTTCCCGCAAACGGTGGTTTTGGTCATCCTGGTACCCCCAACAAGCCCCGCACCGCTCTTGCGGGAACAGCTTTTCAGGCTCTGCCACGCTTGGGCAAGCGAAGCTCGGTGACGGCTTCGAGGTAAGCAAGCGTGCCCCGGCGCCGGTAGCAGGTTGACAGCCACGCTACCCTTGGGCGGATGGGGAAGATTCGGCTGTTGCCGGACGCGGTGGTGAACCAGATCGCTGCCGGGGAGGTGGTGGAGCGGCCCGCCTCGGTGGTGAAGGAGCTGGTGGAAAACGCCTTGGATGCCGGCGCCACCACGGTCACCGTGCGGGTGGAGGCCGGGGGCCGGGAGCGCATCCAAGTGGAGGACGACGGCTGCGGCATGGACGCCGAGGACGCGATGCTGGCCTTCGAGCGGCACGCCACCTCGAAGATCGCCAGCGCCCAGGACCTCTCGCACCTGGCCACCCTGGGGTTCCGGGGGGAAGCGCTGCCCTCCATCGCCGCGGTTTCCCAGCTGGTGCTGGAAACCGCCCCCGCCCCTGGGGAGGGGACCCGGGTGCGCTTCGCCTTCGGCAAGCTCCTGGGCCAGGAGCCTTGCGGCCGCCCCCGGGGCACCACGGTCACCGTGGAGAAGCTGTTCGCCCGCACCCCAGCACGACTCAAGTTCCTCCGCTCGGAAGCCACCGAGCTCCGGCACATCGTGGAAACCTTGGAGGCGCTAGCGTTCGCCCATCACCAGGTGGCGTTGGTGCTGTTCCACGGCCCCCGCAAGCTGCTGCACCTGCCCCCTTGCCGGGACCGGGCCTCGCGCCTCGGGGACCTCGTGGGTGTCGCCGCCACCCCCTGCCAGGCCACCCAGGGGGCGGTGGCCCTGGAAGCTTTTCTCCTGCCTCCCACCCCCAGCCGGCGGCTGGTGGTAGCCATCAACCGCCGGGTGGTGAAGGACCGGCTGCTTTCCGCCACGCTGGCGCGCACGTTGCGCTCGGTGAAGGGGGATTGGCAGGCGGACCTGTTCCTGCACCTGGAGCTCCCCCCCCAGGAGGTGGACTTCAACGTGCACCCGGCCAAGGCCGAGGTGCGCTTCGCCAACCCCGGCCCGGTGC
>Ga0209227_1002514_pt1 | contig 13017 bp, 9 predicted proteins | sample YNPBryantNP2012_FD_185815 | JGI IMG/M metagenome (GOLD analysis project Ga0209227, IMG submission 185815) | Anoxygenic and chlorotrophic microbial mat microbial communities from Yellowstone National Park, USA - YNP Bryant NP 2012 (SPAdes)... ...
GGGGAAGCGGCAAGTCAATGGGTGGAACAGGTGAAACAGAAGTTGTGGGAAGGGGAGGTTGAGCAAGTCATCCAGGCGTGCGAGGAGGTGTTGAAGACAAAGTCAGGGTGGAGCGCAGGGGGAGTTCGGACGGCAGAGTATTTTCGGGAACGTCGAGCCCAGATGGATTATCCAGTTTTTCGGCAAGCGGGGTATCCCATTGGAAGCGGAACAGTAGAGAGCGCTTGTAAGGGGATTGGCTGGCGCTGTAAGGGGCGTGGGCAGCACTGGAAATCAAAAGGATTGGGAGCAATGTTAGCCTTGCGCAGTGCTGGGATGGGCGCAAAACGGGAATGGGAGCAGGCCTGCAAACAGATTGGCCTGGCCACCTGACTCATTCTCGACGAACTTGGGACACACCCCGCCAACCAACCCGCCATCCGCCTGCGGGGCTATGCCCCCGCATCGAAGAGCGCTTCGTCCGTTTCCATGCCGCTCCCCCTTCATCTTGCCCCCCTGCATCCCTGTGATACAATCAGAGCCATCATCTCACGCGGAGGATGTATGCGAGAATTCATTGACGGAGCTACAGCCATTGTGCGCGGAGCGTTGGCAGCAGGGTGCAACTTTTTCGCTGGCTATCCCATCACCCCGGCCACCCCGATTCTGGTGCAAATGATGCGCGAACTCCCCAAAACCGGCGGCCTGGCCATCCAGGGCGAGGACGAAATCGCCAGCATCGGCCTGTGCATTGGCGCCGCGAGCGCCGGCGCGCGCGCTATGACCGCGACCAGCGGCCCCGGCATGAGCCTCTACAGCGAAAACCTCGGCCTGGCCCAGATCGCCGAAATCCCGCTGGTGATTGTGGACGTCCAGCGCTTAGGCCCGGCCACGGGCGGCGCCACGACCGTAGGCCAGGGGGACGTGCTCTTCGCCCGCTGGGCCACCGCCGGCGGATACCCCACCATCGTCCTGGCTCCTTCCTCCAGCGAAACCTGCTACACCCTGACGCTGGCAGCCTTCGCCCTGGCCGAACGCTTCCGCTGCCCGGTCATCCTGCTCACCGATAAGGAACTCAACACCACCCTCAGCACCGTGGCACTGCCCGACGTCCCGGTCGCCCCGGCGGTACGGGAGCGCCCCAGCTTCGATGGGGAGACCCTGCTGCGCATCACCGGCTCCACCCACGATGGCAAGGGCTACCTCACCAAGGACCCCCGTCAGATCGAGGCGCTGAACCGCCACCTGTGGGATAAAATCATGAGCCACCGTCACGAACTGGAGCGCGGGGAGGCCGATCTCCAGCCCGTTGCCGCCACACTATGGGTCGCCTTCGGCGTGAGCGCCCGCGCCATGCAGGCAGCGGCGCGTCAGGCGCGGGCCAGGGGGATGGCGGTCTCCACCCTCACCCTGCACACCCTGTGGCCGGTGCCGGAAACGCTGTTACGCACGGCCGCGCAAGGCGTCCAACGCATCGTGGTCGCCGAACTCAATCCTGGCCTTTACGTGCGCGAAGTCGCGGCTCTGTTCCCCGATCGCGAAGTCCTGAGCCTGGCCCGGATTGATGGGCAGTTAATCGCGCCGGAGCAATTCCTGGCCCTGCTCTGACGGCGCTCAGAAGCTACAATTACCAAACCCGACGATGGGAGGAGACTTATGGAACAGAAACCCTTTGAACACGAAACCACCTTCTTTGTGCGCTATGCCGATACCGACGCCATGGGGCTGGTCCATCACAGCGCCTACCTGCTGTGGTTTGAAGAAGCGCGCTCATCCTGGCTGCGTGAGCGTCTGGGATCGCCGCGCGGCTATGCCCTCATCGAAGAGGCGGGGTATTTCTTCGCCATCACCGAAGTCTGGGCGCGCTACGTGGCCCCGGCCCGCTTTGGAGACCGCGTCACGGTGCGCACCTGGTGCACCGCCTTCCGCAGCCGCGGCTTTACCATGGAATACGCCGTGCACAATGCCGACACGCACGCTCTGCTGGTCGAAGGCCGGACCCGGATTGTCGTGCTCAATCGCGCCGGGCGCCCCACCCCCCTGCCTCAACCCTGGGCCGATGCCTTACGGCGCTGCTGTATGGAGTAGTTCACGATGTTCCCCTGGCTGCGCAGCTATGATCCACCTGTACCCGCCAGCCTGGCCCCCTATCCGACGGTGCGGGTAGAAAGCTTCCTGCGCGCCAGCGCCGAACGTTTTCCCGAACGGGTGGCGCTGCTCGATGCCAGCAGCGGCCATCGCCTGACCTACGCCGACTGGGACGCGCAGAGCGACGCCCTGGCGCTGACCCTCATCCGCCAGGGACTGCAACCCGGCGACCGGGTCGCCCTCTACGCCCCCAACGGTCCCTTTTTCGCGGTGGCCTTTTTTGGGATTTTAAAAATGGGGGGCAGCGTGGCCGCGCTCAACCCGTTGTTTGCGCCGCCTGAACTGGCGCAACAATGGACGAGCAGCGCCGCACGCCTGATGTTGGTGGAGGGTGCTCTCTATCCCCGCCTGCAGCAGATGCGCGCACAGATGCCAGCGCTACAAAACCTGCGTGCCCTGGTCAATACCCCGCCCGTGCCCTTAACGGCAGGTGACCTGGCCCTGGAACCGCCCTACCCCCAACCCGGCACGCCGCCGGCGCTCAGCGTTGCCCCGGAGACACCGGCCATCCTGCAATACACCGGCGGGACCACGGGCATCCCCAAGAGCGCCATCGGCACCCATGCCAACCTGGTCGCCAATACCCTGCAATTTGAGGCCTGGGTTTACGACCGGGTTGAGCACGAGGTGATTCTGGCTGTCCTGCCCCTGTTCCACGTCTACGGGCTGGTGCTGGCGCTCATCCGCGCGGCGTATCAGGGGGCCACGCTGGTCTTTGCGGAACGCACCCCCGAAGCCATGATCGCGGCCATTCGGACCTATCGCCCCACCTTTTTCCCTGGCGTCCCGGCCCTGTACTACAGCCTGCTGACCTACCCACACATCGAAGAGGTGGCTGCTGACCTGGGGTCCGTGCGTACCTGCATCAGCGGAGCGGCGCCTCTCCCCCCCGCCCTGGCCGAGCGGTTCGCCACCCTCACCGGCGCCCGGCTGCGCGAAGGCTACGGCCTCAGCGAAGCCCCAACCGCCACCCACTGCAATCCCCTCAGCGCCAACCGGCACGGCTCCATCGGCCTGCCCCTGCCCGACATTGAGGCGCGGATTGTGGATGCGCAGGATGGCCGCACCCTTTTGCCCACCGGCCAGGTCGGGGAGCTGATTGTGCGCGGTCCAACTGTCATGGCCGGCTACGATCGCGACCCGGCAGCGACGGCCCAGGCCCTGCGCGAAGGCTGGCTGTACACGGGCGACCTGGCCCGCATGGACGCTGATGGCTATTTTTACCTGGTTGACCGCAAAGCCGACGTGATCAACACCAGCGGGTTCAAGGTCTACCCCAGCGAAGTGGAGGCCGTCCTGCGGCAGCACCCGGCCGTGCTGGACGTGGCGGTCGCCGGCGTGCCGGACCCGCGACGTGGCGAAGCGGTCCACGCCTGGCTGGTGCTCCATCCCGGCGCTGAGCTATCCCCTCAGGCCTTGCGTGAATGGGCCAGCGCTTACCTGGCCCGCTACAAAGTGCCCCGTGAGATTCACTTGGTGACCAGTTTACCGCGCAGCGCGGTCCAGAAAGTCCTGCGCCGCGTCCTGCGCGCTCAAGCCTTATCCCAGGCCAAGGAGGAGTGAGTGTCCATCATTCTGCTGGTATCTCTGGCTTCTCGAACCGCCCGCAATCATCACGAAACCCTGCCGGCGGACAGGCGGGAACGCTTCAAAAGCATCCTCCAGACCGAGGCGCGCCGCTACGGCGGACGGGTGCTGCAAATCCTGGGGAACCGCGCGCTGGTGACTTTTGTCAAAGGCGATCCCATCTCCTGCGCCGATGGGCTGCGCGCCCAATTGAGCGACGAGCTTCTGGCTCCCATCCAGGTCCTGCACGCCGGGGCAATTCAGGGGCGCGATGTCCTGAGCGACGACCAGGTCCTGCGCCAATTGTTGAGCCTGCAGGAGATCGCCTGGCCCGGTCAAATCCTGGCCAGCGCCGAGGCGGCGCAGATCTGCCAGTTGCCGCAGGGATTTGTGCTGCGGGATTCAGGCGTGCATCTCTTACTCGACCTGAGCGAACCCCGGCGGGTCTATCAGGTGATTTCCCTCAGCGCGCCGGCGGAAGCCTCCCCGCCCTTGCGCAGCCTTTCCCAGTATCAACACAACTTGCCCTCTCACACGATCCCCTTCGTCGGTCGGAAGGAGGAACTGGAGCGCATCGTCGCCTTCTTCCGCGAACGGGATGGGCGCTGGCTCACCCTGCTGGGACCTGGCGGGATCGGGAAAACCCGCCTGGCCCTGCAAGCGGGGGCGCTGCTCGTCCCCGATTTTGAAGATGGGGTGTTTCGCGTTTCCATGGGCCATCTCGGCTCCTTAAACGCCTTCCTGATCGCCCTGGCCGATGCCATGCGCTTCACTTTTTACGGGCGCGAGGACCTCCATCAGCAGATGGTCAACTACCTGCGGCACAAACACCTGCTGCTCATTCTGGATAGCTGCGACCGCTTCCTGGAAGCGCAGGCCTGGCTGAGCGAGCTGCAGACCGCCGCGCCCCGGCTGAACGTGCTGGCCACGGCCAGGGAACGCCTGCACGTGACCCATGAGGTGGTGATGGAGCTGGCCGGCCTGCAATTACCCGATCCGGAACGCGGCCTGACGTTGGAAAAAGCCAGCGCGACGCGCCTGTTCCTGCAATGCGTCCGTCAGAACAACGCCACCTTCTGGCCCACCCCCGAAGAAGCCAGCGCCATTGAACGCATCTGCCGCCTGCTGGGCGGCCTGCCCATGGGCATCGAGCTGGCAGCGGCATGGGTAGGCGCGCTCACCTGCCAGGACATCGCCGAAGAGCTGGAAAGCACCCTGGATTTTCTGGAGCCGGCGTTGCCCGGCCCGGGCACACAAGAGCGCAGCCTGCGCGGCCAGTTCACTTCGGCCTGGGCCTTGCTGGGCAAAAGCCTGCAACAGACTCTGGTTTCGCTCACGGTCTTTCCTGCCAGCTTTGCCGCCGAGGATGCCGTCGCTATTACTGGATGCCCGCTCGATCACCTGCCGGCCCTGGTAGATAAATCCATGCTGAAAAAGGCGGAGAGCAACCGGTACGAATTCCATCGCGTCTTGCACCAGTACGCTCAGGAGAAGATTGACCAGCAGGAGCGGCAACGGTTACAGCGGAGATTTGTCCATCACTACCTGGGCCAGTTGGCCAACAGCCATCCGGCGCTGCGCGATCAAAGGCAGCTTCAGACCATCGAGGCTTTAGGCCTGGAACGCGACAATTTTCTGCAGGCCTGGCGCTGGGCCTTGCAGTATCGCGAACTGGAATTGCTGCGTCAGGCCCTGCCGGCGCTGGCCCAACTCCTGGATATGCGCGGCCTGTGGCAGGAGGCCATGCAACTGGTCCAACAGGTCCTGCAAAGCCTGTGGAGCGGTGGCGTTCCTCCAGAAGAGGAGGAGCCGCTGGCCGCCAGCGTCTTTGGCGCGCTCGGTTTCTTTGCCCTGCGCATGGGGCAGCATCAGCAGGCCGAAACCTGGCTGCGCCGCGCGCTGGAGCTTTTCGAGCGGCACAAGGACCGGGAAGGCATGGCGGGCGTGCTTCACCGCCTGGGGGATGCGGCTTATTCTCAGGGCGATTACGAAACGGCCCAGGCGCACTATCGGCGCGCGATGCAGCTTTACACGGAGATGGACGATCGCTGGGGGCAGATGGTCGTGCTCAACAACTGGGCCAATCTGCTGCTGAACCTGGGACGCCGGGAAGAAGCCAAGGCCTACTACGAACGTTGTCTGCGTTATTCCGAAGACCTCGGCGAACAGTGGATCCGCAGCACCGCCCTGACCAATCTGGGCAATGAGCTGGCCTATGAGGGGGATTTTGAAACCGCCCTGCAGCTCAATCAGGAGGCGCTCGCCATCAAGCGTACCTTCCGCGGACGGATGGGCATCGGCGTCAGCCTGCTCAATCTGGGCACGCTCTACAACGCCCTGAACAAGCACCTCATCGCCGAAAGCTTCCTGAAGGAAAGTCTGACTATCTACCGCGAAATCGGGGACTGGCGCGGCCTGGCTGCCGCTTACGAGGAGATCGGCTACACCTACTCGCATCTCCAACGCCATGAGGAAGCCCTGGAAGCGTTCGGAGAGTCCCTGCGACTGCGCCGGCTGATGAACGATCGCTGGGGCAGCGCCAGCGCCCTGCGCGGGGTAGCGCACGGCCTCATCCAAAGCGGCGCCCATCATCTGGCGATTGATTATCTGCACGAAGCCTGGCAAACGCTCCTGACAGTTGACGCGCCTCCCATGCAAATAGCGGTGCTCATCGAGTACGCTGCCGCCCTGATGGCCCAGAAGGATTACGTGCAGGCCTATCGCATTTTGGAAGTCGTGCTCCGTCAGCCCCTGGATGCCTTCAACCGTCTGCACGCTCAGGAATTGAGGGAGCAGTTGAGTCAGCGCCTGACGGATGAGCAGATGGCTCAGGTGCAGCAACAGGCCACACAGTTGAAGTTGAGCGATGTCGGTGCGGCCCTGGGGGTTGAAGCGACATGAGAACTCTGGAAATCATCCTGATGATGCTTCTGGCTGTGCCCATTGGCGCCACAGGCGTCCATCTGGCTGAGGCGGCTCTCCATCGTCGCTGGCAGGTTCCCGTCTGCGCCTTCTGTGGGCAGCCCCTCTCCCGCCGCCAGTGGAGCGCCCTGCTCGCCCTGGTCCTGGCGCCGCGCTGCCGGACCTGTGGAAAGGCCATCCGCTGGCAACGGCTCTATGGTGAGCTGCTGCTCGTCGGCTTCTGGGGCCTCATCGTCGCCCGCTACGGCCTCACCTGGCGCGTGGCCTACACCCTGGCCGCCAGTTTTCCGCTGATGATGGTCACGGTCACCGACCTGGAGGCCCGCCTCATCCCCAACAGCATCAGCCTGCCGGCCATCGGCATCGCCCTGCTGACCGGCCTGGCTTTGGGTCCGGCCCTGCCCTATGGGGAAGCCTGGCGCGCCTGGCACGCCCCGCTGGGCGGGCTCCTCTTCGGCGGCCTGTTCTTCCTCTTGTTCAAGCTCGGCACGGCCCTGCTGGGCGATGGGGCTTTGGGCGAGGGCGACATCACCCTGGCGACGCTGGCGGGCCTGCTGGTCGGCCCCTTTTACGTCCTGCTGAATTTCGTGCTCACGGTGGTGTTGGGCGGCGTCATCGTCACGGTGGGACTGCTGAGCCGACGCCTGCGTTTGAACAGCGCTGTGCCTTACGGCCCTTTCATCACTGGCGCCACCCTGCTGGTGATGGCCCTGGGGCCGGATATTCTGGCCTGGTGGTTTCGCTAAATTTTCTGACCTAAGGAGATCTTACATGAGGGTACGTTTTCGCAATGAACATCTGCCCGGAGAGGCTTTTTTCTGGGAAGGCGGTCCGGTGGGGATTTTGCTGTCGCACGGCTACACCGCCACTACCGCCGAGGTACGCCCGCTCGCTGAGTTCCTCCACGCGCAAGGGTACACGGTAGCCGGCCCCCTGCTCCCCGGTCACGGGACAACGCCAGAGGAGATGAACCGCTGCACCTGGCGCGACTGGTACGCAGCGATTGAACGCGCTTACGAGGACCTGAAGGCCCGCTGCCGTCAGGTCGTCGTCGGCGGCGAGTCCATGGGCGGGGTGCTCACACTCCATCTGGCCTCGCGCCATCCGGAGGTGGCCGCGGTGTTGCTCTATGCACCGGCCATGCGCGTCGCCGATCCAGTAGGCCGCCTGCTGGGACCGGTGATCTGGCCCTTCTTGCCTTTTGTCGCCAAAGGCCCCATGGATCCCAACATCGTGGCCGATACGCGCTGGAAGGGGTATGAGGTCAATCCGGTGCACGCGCTGGCGGAGATGCTGGCCCTGGAACGTGCTACCTGGCCGCGCGTGAAGTACGTCACGCAGCCCTTGCTGCTGGTGCAGGGGCGCTTCGACCGGGCGGTGGATACGCGCGCCAACGAAAAACTTTTCCAAAGGGTCGGGTCTAAGGTCAAGGAGTTCCACTGGATGGAACGCTCGACCCATTGCGTGATGTTGGATCAGGAGCTGGAGGAGGTCAAGGCCATTACCCTGGCCTTCCTCAAACGCTGCGGCCTGTAAGCCGGGCAGGCATGGGAGGGGCAGGCATAGGGATGCCTGCCCTACCATAATCCCCCGTGCCGTAGCGGCGGCATCTCCATGCCGCCGCGCATAGGGATTGCTTTGGTCAAAAAACGTAACTACCTGCCCCTGTAGCGCAGGCCTGGCGGCCTGCGCAGGCTAAAGCCTACGCTACATCTGCAAACGATTCAGGGTAGGTAATTACCAAAAAACAAGCCAGCTGTGAAGCTGCAGACTAAAAACTAAAAACTACAGACTCCCCCTCACTCCCTGGCCCGATCGCAATCGAGAATATGCCCATAGGCGCGGCGCGCCTGTTCCAGCTCCTCCGGGGTAGGCGTGCGTTCACCATAGTGGGCGCGCAGGTAAAGCCGGGTAATCAGCGCCAATTCTTCGCTGACTTCGGGATAAAGGGCGGTCAGTTGGCCAAGGTATACATCCGGCGACAGGTTCACCGCCCGCGGCACGCCCCGGGCTGCGGCCAGCCGGCAAATGTTGGCGTACATATTCTGCACCGAGATGACATCGAGCAGGCTGCGCCCCAGGCCAAACTGCCGCACGGCCTCCAGGGTTTCGCGCAGCCCATGCGTCAGGCGTCCCAGTGCCGCCTGCAGGGAAAACGGCTCGTGGCGTTCCGCCTCGCTCCCCAAAGCCCGGCCTCGCCCCCGGCTCACCCGTTGCAATACCAGGCTGACCAGCCCAAACAAGAGCAGAAACAGCAGCAGCCCTCCTCCCCACTGGAGAAGGTCCTGTAAAGTGCGCAGGGTCGTCTCCGGCCAGGGCGCCGGAGGCGGCGTCGGCCCGCCGGGACCAGGGGTCACGGCCTGAGGCGGCGGACCAGGCGGCGTTTCGGGCACAGGCAGGGGCCGCCCCTGAAACAGGGACACCAGAACCGGCAACAGCCCCTGGAACAGGGTGAGCAGGGCCGCCACGAGCAGCGCAAACCCGGCGCTGAGCAAGGTCCCCAGCAAGGCCAGCAGGCGCCACGCCAGACCAGCCAGCCAGGGCGCGCTCAGCCAGCTCAGAGCTGTGTCCAGGGCTTGCGTCCCCATCAGCGCCAGCCAGTGCCGCGGCGTGAGACTGTGGCCAGCCGTGTGCGCTCCGGCCGTGCGCGAGTCCACCCGCGCCAACAGGACGGCCAGGCTGCCCGAAAATAGCGGCACCAACAAGAAAGGCCATAGCCGCACTCCCCCCAGCGCCTCCAACGTCAAGGCCAGGAAGCAGAAAGTCACCAGAGCGCGCAGGAAGCTTTCCAACACAAAGCGGTCGTACAGGTTGCGATCGCTCATCGCTGCGGCCCGCAAGGCCACCAGCCCATGGGTCACCATCAGCACCAGCTCCAGCCGGGGGTGCGGCGTCCAATCGAAGGGCACGACGAAGAGCGTTTCCCGCAACCAGGCCCAATTCGACCAGGGGAGGCCGGGATAGAAGATCAGGCGTACCGCTCCCAGGGCAGTGACCAGGATGAGCAGGGTGAACAGGGCACGATAGAGGGTGAGACTGAGCGGCCAGCGGGCCAACACGGCGCTCATCAGCGTCCAGAACAGGAAATCCAGCCACAGTCCCACCCACACCGGCCAGGGGGACCAGCTCCATCCCAGCCAGAAGCTGACCAGCAGCGCCAGGGCCGTGAGCACCGCCATATCCATGCCGCCCAGCGCGATAGCCAACCAACGGCGGCGCCAGGTCGCTCCTGCCATCAGCCCACCTCCTCTAGAGCCAGCGTGTCCTCCAGCAGGTGAGCGTGATAGATGCGCACATCCACCAGGACCGCTGGCGGCTCGGCCAGGGTCACCAACGCCACCTTGCGGCCGGAACGCGCCAGGTCCTCCAGGGCGGAAAGCAGCGCCGGATAGGTCAGGCCGGTCACCAGCACCAGCGTCGCCCCCCAGGGCAAACGCGCTGCCTGCATGAGCAACAGCTCCTCGATGGGGACGACGGGCAGCCCCTGCACGACCGCCAGCATCTCCAGCAAACGCATCACCTGATCCGGGCTGCGGCCCGGCGCCAGGCGCAGCCACTGATCGCTGCCCGGCCAGTAGGCATTGGCTGCCAGGCCGACCGGCAAGCGGCGTGTGCTGCAATCCAGCACCAGGCTTGCCGTCACGCTCACCACGCGCTCGAACAGCTCATGCACACAGCCGGCCCAATACTGTTCCAGCGTAGCCGTGTTGAGAAAGAACATCACCTGCGCTTCCTCGCTCGGCTCGTAGACGCGGCTGAGCAGGCGCTGATAGCGAGCGGTGGCCTTCCAGTGCACCCGGCGCCACCCGTCCCCCGCCTGCCAGTCGCGCACCCCAGCCACGCGCAAGGGATCCTCGAACAGCGTTTGGTGCGATATCCAATCCCCCAAAGGCTGCTTGCCGGGCAGAGGCGCCGCCCATACCGGGTAGACCTTGGGGTAGATGATCAGGCGATCGCGTTGCGGAAGTTGCGCTCGCGTGGTAAACAGGCCTAAGGCGTCGCCGGTGGTGAGAGCCGCGGGGCCAAACGCATGATAGCCGCGTTGCGTGCAGCGGATGCGAAAATGGCGCTCCAGCCGTTGAAAAGGCCCCGGCAGCCAGAAGGAACGCAGCTCATAGATTTGGGTGAGCGGATTGAACGCTTGCTCACAACCCGCAATGGGCAGTTCGCCGGGGAAAGCGTCCTCGATTTCCAGGAGCAGGGGCAGGGGTTTGGCGTTGCGCAGGGTGAGGGTCAGGGTAACTTCCTCGCCCAGAAAGGCCCGCTCCTCGCTAAAATGCCGACGATAGCTCAGCCGGACCAAGCTCAGGCGATCCCAAAGCCAGCTCAGCGCGAGCAGGCCCAAAAGGACCAGGGCACCGCGCACGGCCATTTCGACCCGCAAGAGCAGGCCGGCCAGCCCCAGGAGCGGGATGAAGCGCGCCCAACGCCGCGCGACCTCCGCTTCTCGCTCAACGCGGCTGAACTCTCCGTTAAGGCGAAGCGTCAAACGCTCCCACCAGGCTCGCCAGAGCTGCTTCACCTATTCTACCACCGGCACGGGCACCGTTTCCAGAATCTGCGTCACCACCTGCTCCGGGGTGCGCCCGCGCAGACGAATGTAGGGGCTGATGTGGACGCGATGGGTGAGGACCGCCGGGGCGAGCGTCTGCACGTCGCTGGGAATCACGAAATCCCGTCCGCGCAGCAGGGCCAGGGCCTGAGCCGCGCGGAACAGCGCCAGCGAGCCGCGCGGCGAAACGCCCAGGGCGACCGCTTCATGCTCGCGGGTGCGCCGCACCAGCTGCAGAATGTACTGGCGCACATCGGGACTGACGTGCACGGCGCGCGTCGCCGTCTGCAAGGCCAGAATCTCTTCCAGGGTCACGACCGGCTGTAACTCTACCAACGGGTCAGCCTGCTGATAGCGGACCAGGATTTCGTCCTCCTCTTCCAGCGAGGGGTAGCCCAGGGCGATCTGCATCAAAAAGCGGTCCATCTGGGCTTCGGGAAGAGGGAAAGTGCCTTCCAGCTCGATGGGGTTTTGCGTGGCCAGGACCATGAAAGGCGCGGGCAAGGGGAGGGTGGCGCCATCTACCGTGACCTGGCGCTCCTGCATCGCTTCCAGCAGGCTGGATTGCACGCGCGGGGTAGCGCGGTTAATCTCATCGGCCAACACCAGGTTGTGATGGACCGGGCCGGGACGGAACTCGAAGTTCTGCGTGCGCTGATTGTACACGTTGATGCCGGTCACGTCGCCGGGCAGGAGGTCGGGCGTGAACTGAATGCGGGAAAAGCTACAATCCAGGCTGCGCGCCAGCGCCTTGGCCAGGGTCGTCTTGCCGATGCCCGGCACATCCTCCATCAGGACGTGGCCCTCGGCCAGGAGCGCCACCAACAGCAGCCCGGTCACCTCTTCTTTGCCCACGATCACGCGAGCCACATTGGCTTTAACTTTCTGCAGAAGCGCTGAATAGTCCATGGGCATCCTTTTCTTCAGGCACAGGGATTCATGGGCAGTCGAGCATGAGAACCTGGCCTCTCCACGATTTTGTAACTGCTCAGGCTGGCAGTTGAAACCGCGCCGCTCTCTGCCTCCGAGCGCCCCAGCGCATAGGGATACGCTGGCTAAGGCATAAGCCTGCAGTCGGCAGAAGGTGGGCGGCTGAGCAGTTACACAATTTTGATTGTACCACATTTGCCCCCTACGGCAATCCGGTTCGTCCGAGAGTGGCCTCCGCGGCCCATGGGGAAATGCGTGTATAATAAGCGACATTCGGGATTGAAAAGAGGTGGAAGGTGTCAACACGAAATCTGTATCTGATGGCGGTGATTTTGGCCGTTCTGGGGCTGGGATTGCTGGCTTTGCCGACGGCGGTGCGCGCCTTGCCTGGCCGTTACGCGGTGCGGCTCCCCGGTCCTCTGTACGAAATGTGGACGATTGACCATCCCAGCACCTTGCCCACGCCGGTCAGCCCCGGTACCGGCGGCGCCCACCTGCTCCTGACGCCGCAGGTCACCCCCACCCCCACCCCTTCCCCTACCCCCTCGGCGTCCCCGGCGGGGACGGCCACGCCACAGCCCCTGTTCACCCCCACGCCTACTCCTACGCCCCTGCCGGCCTACTACTTCCTCACCGGCCTGACCTACGAAAGACAGGGCTGGAACAACTGCGGCCCGACAACGCTGCTCATGGCCATGTCCTTCTGGGGCTACACCGATTCGCAACAGACGATCGCCGCAGCCGTGAAACCCAATCCCGAAGATAAAAATGTCAGCCCCGAAGAGCTGGCCGCCTACGCGGAAAGCCGGGGCCTGCGCGCCCTCGTGCGCGTCAACGGCGACCTGGAGCTGATGAAGCGCTTCATCGCGCTCAAGTACCCGGTCATTGTGGAAACCTGGTACATCCGCAGTGCCGAAGAT
>Ga0209227_1002515_pt1 | contig 13016 bp, 7 predicted proteins | sample YNPBryantNP2012_FD_185815 | JGI IMG/M metagenome (GOLD analysis project Ga0209227, IMG submission 185815) | Anoxygenic and chlorotrophic microbial mat microbial communities from Yellowstone National Park, USA - YNP Bryant NP 2012 (SPAdes)... ...
GGTGGCGCAGGCCAGCCCTGCTCATCTCTGAGCGCGGCTCAGCCTTTCAGGACCAGGGGCAGGTAGATGAAGTGGCTGTACGTGATCGCGCCATACTCGTCGGCGCCCACGTCGGGGGCCGGGCCGATGGGCCGGGGCTGGCCGTCGTAGTCGTCTGTCACCTGGGGTAAGGATGCGGCGTGGTCTATGGCGTTAGTGGCTGTGGCCTTCAGGTGCAGGTCGGCGGCGGCCGGGTTGGCGAACCAACTGGCCTGGGCGTTGGTGAGGTTGCCGGTCAGCACGCCTTGCGCGCCGTCCCGGTCGTTCCAGATGCGCATATTGGTCAGGTTGCAGGCGAACGTACCCTGAGTATCCGGGAAACGCGCCTCCAGGCCCCAGTCCAGGCCGTCCGGGTTCAGGAGCAGGGCCGTGTTGTTCGCCACCAGCCAGCCGGTGGCGTGGACCATCTCGATGACCGAATCGTGGGGCTGGGCGGCGTAGATCATGTTGTTGCGCACGACGCCGCCGGTATGGTCGCCGGGGCCGTGGCTGGCGTTGCCGAAGGCGATACCCTGGTAGCAGTCTACCAGCAGGTTGCGCTCCACAATCGTGTCTGATGAGCCGGACCAGAACAGGATGGTGGGGACCGGCGCGTTGCCCGGCGTGCGGATGCGCCGCCAGACGTTGTCGCGTACTATCCAGCGTTGGGCCTGGTGCGCGCTGATGCCGTTGGTATAGTCTTCGGGCGACGTGGTGGTGTATTCCAGGCACGAGCAGGCCAGCAGGCCGTCGGCGCTGCCGTCGCCTACCGGGTTGACCTTGACGAGCTGGTAGCCGGTGTCCAGGATGTGCAGGTTGTAGAGGGTGGGCCGGTCACGGCCCTGCACCGAGATGCCATGCTCGTCGGCGTTACGGATGGTCAGGTCGGCGATGGTCACGTCGTCGGCGTCAATGGCGATGACGTGGGTGTGGGTCCAGGTGAGCATCCCGCCGCCGTCCAGGATCACGTCGTCACGGCGGCCGGTGGCGCCGCGGATGGTGACGCCGTCGTGGACCACCCAGATGGCGTCTTGCAGATCGTAGGTGCCGGGGGCCACCAGGATGGTGGTGCCGGGGGCCGCGTTATACGCCTGATCGCGCAGGGCGGCCTCGGTGGAGACGGTGACGGTGGGGCCGGACGGCGGGGGCAGGGCCGGGCAGTGGCCGGCCGCGGCCATGCGCCGGGCCGGCGGGGCCGGGACGAACCCGGCGCAGCCGGCCAGGAGCAGCAAGGGTATGACCAGGCCGGGTATGGTGTTGACGTTCATGGCTGGCTTCTCCCGTTTGCGGTAGACCCGCAGGGTTTGGCAAACCCTGCGGGTCTCCGTTTCAGTAGTTCTTCAGGATCAGCGGCAGGTAGAGCTTGTACCCGCCCACGCCGTACCAGTAGCCCAGCCCGGCCGCATAGTTGGTGCTGGAGGATAGGCCGCGGGCCGTCTGGCCGATGGTATAGTTGGCGGCATAGTTGGTGGAACTGGCTGGCCCGCCGCCGGTCAGCAGCACGTACCAGTCCAGCCGGTAGTTGGTGGAGGACATGCCTGCCAGCGCGTTGCCGGCCAGCAGGAGCAGAGCGATAAAAGCCAGGAGCACTGCCGTTCGTTTCATGGCGCGCCTCCTCCTAATAGTCATGGTCCAGGGTCAGGCGCACCCCGCCGATCAGGACATAGTCGGTATCGTTGACGAAGTACAGGCCAAGCCGGAGGGTGAGGATGCCCTGGTCCGCCGAGAGGGTGTTGTTGGCGCTGTCCGTCGACAGGGTATAACTGGTGGCTGTGTTGCTCGTGCGGTTTGCGGTGTCATCGACGAGAGACACGAAGGAGTCGGCATCGGTCTGCTTGTACAGTTCCGTCTCAGAGATATAGTTGTTCGCGCCGTTCCCGCACTTGTAGTAAACCCTGATGCTGGTCACGCGCACCGGTTGACCATAGAGGACGCTGGGGATCGTGATGGGGATGCGGATGGACTTGGTGCCTGCGGGCCCTCCTCCTTGATAGATCAGGGCTGATCCAGCCGACATATCCCATCGAGTCGTATCGGTGTTCTTGTCCTTGACCATCGCAGTGCCTGGCACAAAGACGTACGAGTCGGCGCCCTTGATGATCGCGCCGGGTCTCACGGTCCAGGCATAGGGGACGGGGTAGATACCCTGGCGGGGCGTCATCTCCGGGTCGGTCCCCACCGTGATGCCCAGGTAGAGCGAATCGCCGCTGATGTCCGAAGCCGTGCAGCCGTTCAGGTCCATGTTGAACAACCCATTGTCCACCGTTACGGTGTCCTTGTCGTGGCAGAGGTCCGTGCCGTCGGAGCTGGAGTTCCAGAGAGTGGCCGTGATTACGTAGCTGCCGCTGAGCGGGTTGCCGCTGGCATCCGTCAGCCGGCCCTGGATGGGCACGATGGCGCTCACTGCGCCGGCCTCATCCGCCGGCTGGTCTTCGTCTGGCGGCTGCGGCCCCTGGGCCTGGATCCCTCCCACGGCCAGAGCCAGCAGCAGCGCCACGATCAACAGTCCGATAAGCATTCGTTGTCCGTTCATTGCATACCTCCCTTGAGTGATAGGTTGAATGGATGGAAACCACCGTCGCGTGTTCATGATGCACCTCCCGTTCGTCTGACATCGGATCGCGGTTGCCGGCTATTCTCCCGCACATCACCTCTTTCCTCAATGACGCACTCTGACGGCCCGGCCCTCTGCCGGGCCTGTACCGATCATTCTCGATCTGCCGGGTTCGCGCATCGGCCGGGAAGCGTAGTTGCACTACATCAGAAGGCGCATTTACCAACCTGGCGGATTGCCCGCACCCACGGGGGGCTGCGCTGTGGGCTACGCCTGGTCCGCCGCAAACTCCATTAGCTAAAAAGGGGCGACCGGGTCGCCCCTGCTCGATGTTCTCTTAACCGCCCTATGCAGATCATCTCCGGTGGCCCCGGGTGGGCACGGCGTGCCCGGCCCGGCGCAGGGCCGCCAGGTCCCGCTTGACGGTGGCCCGGCCCACCCCCAACGCCGTCGCCAGGTCATCCACGGTGGGGGCCGCGCCCTGGTCGGCGGCCTGGGCCAGCAGGCGGCGGAGTTGGGCCTGGCGGCGGTCTGCCTTGTCGGCAACCTCGGCGTCCTCCGGCGCGGCGATGGTCCAGGTCACGGTCACGTACTCGTCGGCGCGGCGGGGCCGGCCCGTAGGGGCCCCGGCGCGGGGCAGGCGCACGGTCTGCCGCTGGGGAGGTATGGGCGGCCGACCCGTGCGGTACGCGGTCAGGATGCCACGGTTCCCGGACACGTTTTCCAGGAAGGAACGGCGCAGGTCTGGGTCGCCGATAGCGGCCGCCAATTCTTGTACGAGTTGATAGGCCCGCTCCAGGTAGGGCCGCGCGATCTCAATACCCTCCACGGCGGCGACGATCTGGTAGCGTTCCAGGTAGACCGTCCTCATGCGACCCAGTCGGCTCCCCAGACCCTCCAGCATATCGAGGGCTTGCGCCGACAGACGGTTGGCCTCCTCCAACTGGCCTGCATACAGGCAAGTCAACGCCAGGTGCGACTGGTTGATCGCCGCATCCATCGTTTGCTGGTTGGCCTGCGCCACCGCGATGGCTTGCTGGAAGTAAGGCCGGGCCTGCTCTGGATCGTACTGTTCCAGAGCGAGCTGGCCCAGCAACTCCAACAGGGCGATCTCAAAGTTGCGTTCGCTGACCGCCCGGCAGATCGCCAGCGCCTCCCCCGCTATGGCCCGGGCCTGGACCAGATCCCCCAGGCCCCAATAGTTGGCGGCCTGCCAATGGCGGATGATGCCTTGCCATTGACGGTCGCCCACTTGATCCATCACCCGGGCTGCCTCGGCCAACATCTCCAACGAACGCCGGTGGCAGCCCAGCAGGGCGTAGGTGATGCCGATGTTACCCTGGGCACTGGCCTCAGCGTAGGGATCGTCCAGTTCGTGGGCGAGGCGGCGATTCTCCTCAAAGTAGACCAGGGCCTGGGCACAATCGCCGGTCAGGCCCAGGTGCAGGTTGCCCAGCATGTTGAGGACCTGCAACTCACCGCGACGGTTGCCGGTCTCCCGAAAGAGCAGTCGGGCTTCCTCGATGGCGGCCTGGCAGTGCGTGGCATCGCCGATGCGCCACCAGGCCCGGGCCGCCGCCGTCAGACAGAGACCCAGCAGATCGAGTTCGCCGGCCGCACGGGCCAGGCGCGTGGCCTCATCAAGCAAGGCAAGCGCCGACGCAGATTCGCCGGCCAGGACCTCGCGCCAGCCCTGGCGATGACGTGTGCGCGCCTGCCGCGGCAGGTCAGCCAGCGTCTGGGCCAGGGTCCACATCTCGTCCAGGATCGCCGCCTGTGCTTCTCGACGGCTCAGGACGGCCAATGCCTGCTCCTGCCGGGCCAGCACGTCCCAGCGGGCCGCCGGGTCATCGCCCACCAGCGCAACGGCACGTTCGTAGTGCGTCAGCGCCGCCGGGTAATCGTAGCTGCTCTCGGCACGCTCGCCGGCCTGCAGCGTGTGGACCAGAGCCTTGTCCGGCACGCCGCCCCGGTCAAAGTGGTGAGCCAGGGCTTCGACACGCTCTGGGCGCAGGCTCTCCAGGGCCTCGCCAGCCTGGATATGGAGCCGGCGCCGTCCCTCGTCGTCTAGTGTCTGGTAAACCACCCGGCGCACCTGGTCGTGGATAAAGGCATAGGCGGTCGGGCCTTCGACCAGGAATCGCCGCTGCACCAGGTCGCTCACGATGGGCAGGGCCGCCGCGCGGTCCAACCCGCTGGCCTGAGCCAGCAGCGCAAAGTCGAAATCGTCGTCCAGGACGGCGGCCACGTCCAACAGCGCCCGGGCCGGTGGATCCAATCGCGCCAGCCGCCGGGCGATGACCTCGCGCACGCTGGCCGGCAGGGGCAGCTCGGCATAGTCGCCGGTGGTCTCGTCCCAGGGGGTACGCCAGGCGCCGGCCGCGTCGCGGGCCAGGATGCCTTCGTCGCGCAGGGCGCGCAGGGTCTCCAGCAGAAAGAGCGGATTGCCGTGGGTCTCGGTGTAGAGTCGGGCCTCGAAGCGGGGGGCCGCCGCCGGCAATCCCAGGCTGCGGCGCACCAGTTCGCCGGTGGCGGCGGCGTCCAGCGGCTGGAGGATGAGCCGGTCCCGCAGGCTGGTCCGGTCCAGGTCTTGCAGCGCGGCCCAGATCGCCGGCCGGTGGCGGGCTTCGCCGCTCCGGTAGGTGGCGATGATCAGGACCCGGCTCTCGGCCAGGCGAGGCGTCAAGTGGGTTAATGTCGCCAGGGTGGACTCGTCAGCCCAGTGGAGGTCTTCCAGGATGAGCAGGTGGAGAGTGATCTGCCCCAGGGCCAGGATCGTGTCGGCCAGGGCATCCAGCAGGCGCGCGGTCCTGGGCCGGGCCAAGCGGCACGTGGGGGGGCAAGGCATCACGCGGCAACCCGGCGGTCAGGGCCGGGAGGAGCCGACCGGCAGCCCGCAACTCGACGCCGGGGATCAGCTCGACCAATTGACTGGCCCGCAACGGCGAGAGGGCCGCTTCCAATGCCCCGATCAGGACGCCGTAGGGGGGTGTTGGGGTCAGCTCCAGCCCCCGGCCCCAGGCCACCTGCGCCCCGCGCCAGGCCGCGCCCTGGGCGATCTCTTGCAGGAGCCGGGTCTTGCCCACGCCAGCCTCGCCCTCCACCAGCACCAGGCCGCCGCGCCCGGCCAGGGCGGCCTCCACGTGCCGCAGCAGCGCGGCCCGCTCGGTTGGACGACCCACCAGGGGTAGGGTTGCCGTCTCTATGCCGGGCACGGGTGGCGGACGGGGAACCTCGGCCGGGGCAGCGACTCCTTGCGCCAGGGCGGTGGTCTCTGCGGCCGGCTCCACGCCCAGCTCGTCGGCCAGGACGGCCCGGCAGACTTCGTACTGCTTCAGGACCTCGGCCGGCCGGCCCAGGCGGAGGCACAACCGCATGATCGCGCGATGGGTCTCTTCCCGCAGCGGGTCGTCGGCGGCCAGCCGGCGCGCGTAGCCCAACGCGGCCTCGTGGTCTCCCCGGGCCTGTAGCCCATCCACCAGCCGCTCCAGCGTGGTCAGGTAAAGGTTCCGCAGCCGCTCCCGCTCCAACAGCGCCCAGTCATCGTAGACGCCGGGCAGGAAATCGCCGCGATACAGCGCCACCGCTTCGCGCAAAGGCTCAGGTCTCGGGTCCCAAGCCCCAATCTCCGGTTCACCATCTTGGGTTTTGGGCTTTGGGCTTGGGGCTTTGACGCGGAACTCGTCCACATCCAGCCAGACCGGGGCGGCCGGATTGAACTGGATCGTGTCGGCATCGGCCAGGAGGAAGGGCACGGGAGAAGGGAAATCAGCGAGGGTGGAACGGATCTGCCAGAGGGTCTGGCGGAGCCGGCGACGGGCGACCTCATCCGGCAGGTCCGGCCAGAAGGCACCGGCCAATACCTCGCGCGAGTGGGGCCGGTCCCGGAACGTAACCAGGTAGGCCAGCAGGGACCGGGCGGCAGCGCTGGTGGGCGACGGCAAGGGCCGGTCCCCCCAGGCCAGACTCAGGCCCCCCAAGAGTTGGATGCGTAACACGGTAGGCGTCATATGTCATACGGCAGGCGTCATCCCGTACCGGCATGGCGTCGCTTTGATGTTTCTCGTTCATCGCCAGGACGCGGTCCAGGTACAGGTAGGCGCTCAGCAGGTCAATGTCCGAGGCCGGGGCCTGGGTCTGGCAAACTGCTTTCGCAGTGGGCGGCTGTGGGCTGCCGACTAGAAGAACACCTCAGCCAGGCGATACAATTCCAGGTCCACGGTCTTGGTCTGGCCCACAGCGTCGGCCAGGCGCACCGGGACCACCTGGCCCCCCTGGATGGCCGGCATATAACCCCAGCGGCCTTCCCGCACATAGTCCACGGCCGCCACACCCAGCCGACTGGCGTTGAGGCGGTCATTGAGGGAGGGGCTGCCTCCGCGCACCAGGTGGCCCAGCACCATCACCCGGGTCTCCAGGCCGGTTCGTCGCTCGATCTCCTCGGCCACCCTCGGCCCCACGCCCCGCTCCTTGAGCAAGACGTGGCCGAACTCGTCTTTTTCCAGCCGCGACTCGTCCACCTCCGTGGTGATCTGGACCCCTTCCGAGACCACCACCAGACTGTAGCGTTTGCCCAAGGCCCAGCGGCGCAGCAGGTGATCGCAGAGGCGGTTCATGTCCACCGGCACTTCAGGGATGAGGATGAAATCTGCGCCCCCGGCCATGCCGCCGATGAGAGCCACCCAGCCGGCGTGCCGGCCCATCACCTCCACCACCATAACCCGCCGATGAGCCATGGCCGTGGTAGTGAGCCGGTCCAGGGCCTCCATGACGATGCTCACGGCGGTATCAAAACCGATGGTATAGTCGGTGCCCGAGATGTCATTGTCCATGGTCTTGGGAATGCCCACGCAGTGCAGGCCCTCCGCGCATAGCCGCGCCGCCACGCCCAGGGTATCGTCGCCACCGATGGCGATGAGGGCGTCCAGGCCCCACTTTTCATAGTTGGCACGACAACGGACAAGGCCACCCTCGTGCTTGAAGGGGTTGGTGCGCGAGGTTCCCAGGATCGTGCCGCCCAGATGGTGAATGTCCGACACGCTCTCGTGGGTCAAGGGTTCAGCCAGGCCCTCCAGCAGCCCCAGCCAGCCTTCCTTGATGCCCCAAACCTCGTCGCCGCCTTGCAAAGCTCGCCGGACCACGCCCCGAATGGCCGCGTTCAGGCCCGGTGCGTCGCCACCGCCAGTCAATACGCCGATTTTCATGTTCACCTCCACAACGAACAAGTCTGTTTGGCCCCCAGGCTACTACAACTAATGGGGAAAGGAACGAATCTACCAACGACGGGTAGAAAGACCCGGAACGGGACTACGACTGTGGCCTGGCGAGTCAGACTGAGACCCCGGCCATCGCGGATGAGGGCCTGGTTGACCAGAGCGATTCCCCGGTCTGGCCCGGGTTTCACCGTGACCCGGTAGGTGATGGTGATGACGGCCCCGGCCTCCAGATTCCCGTTCCAGAGGACGGCGTGCATCGCCGGGTCGTACCAGGCGCCGCCGGTGATCCCATCAGGCACACAGGTGACCCCGGCCGACAACATATCCCGCAGCGTGGCCCCAACGGCCGGCCAGTCCCCACTGTTGGCCAGGACCAGGGTATACGTCAGCGTGGCCCCCGACTCGGCCAGGAAGCGGTCCGCCGCCTTGCTGGAAGGGGACAGGTCCGGGGCGCGAGTCCGCACCGGAGTGGACCGGGTGAAGACCGGATGCCAGCCGTCGGCGATGTGAGCCACGGCGGACAGCTCCAGGCCGTTGGGCACGGTGATGGGGACCCGGGCCGCCAGCCGCACGACGGCAGACTCGCCCGGGGCTAACGGGTCGTGCCAGATGAGGCCATCGCCCCTCTCGTTCACCGTGCCCCGGCTGGCCCAGGCGGAGCCGGGCACATAGACCAGGGGGGACGGGACAGCGACTGTGAGACTGGCTGTGGCGAGAGCCGTACCGGTGTTGGTGAGCCGGGCTGTGCAGGTCAGCACCGCGCCGGGGCCGGGCGCGGGCGAACTTACCGCTAAGGTGGCAGTGTCCAGCAACGGCACGTTCACCTCGGTACGGGCCGGACGGTGCAATGGCAGCCCGGTATCGTCCGTCAGGATGGCCGTGGCCGTCACTACAGTGCCAGGGGGCAACGGGTCGGCCAGCGTGCCCCGGAAAGTGATGACGTGCTCGCCGTGGGCCGGCAGCGCGCCGCTCCAGATGATGCGGGGGCCGGCCGGGTCGTAGCTGGCACCCCCGGTCACGCTGCCGGGCACATACGTTGTCTCGGCCGGCAGCCGGGCCGATAGCGTGGCCGATACCGGCCGGGCGTCGGCATTGCGAACGACGAGGGTGTAGCTCAGCTCGTCGCCGGATGCGGCCACGCGGCGGTCCACGGTCAGCGTGCTCTCTCCCAGAGGAGCCAGCCAGCTCACCACGCGCCCCATCACCTGGGCCCCGGCGGCCTCGTCCAGGGCCTCAAAGGGCCAGGCGAAAAAGACGGTTCGGGCATCGTGAGCCGGGTCCTGGTAGGTGATGCCGCACGCTGCGCGGGCCCCGCCGGCCGGGTCCACAAAGGCCACATTCGCCGCATTGGTGGGGGTGACGTGATCGCTCCAATTGTGGAAGGGATAAGTGAGGGCATATGGCCCCAGGCCGTCGCCGATGGGATGACCAGCCTGCCCCAGCACCGTGGTCACGGTTATGTCCTGGGTATAGGTGAACACACCCAATCGCTCGCGGGCGAACGCGCCGTCGCCGTGGTAGTACAGGTAATCCTGGCTGGAGAGGAAGAGCCGGCCGCCTGCGTCCAGATAAGTCGCCAGGTTAGTCTCATCCTGGGCCGATACCGGCTCGTACCAGTCGTAGCCGGTCCACCAGATGATCTGGGGGTAGAGCTGCAACCGGCTCAAGGGGGGGCTGCCCTGGGCCGGCGAGCCGGGGGCCAGGATGTTCCAGTAGTCATACGGGAGGCCGTTGCGGTCCAACGCCGCGAAATATGCCGCACTGGTGTCGTACCAGCGGCTGCCGTTCACCAGCAGGATGGGGGCCGGGGTCTTGGTGCGCAGACTGGCCGTGACGACCAGGGACGGGCTGATGGTGCTCTGCGCTGCAACCACGGCCACGTCGGCCGTGTGCGGCGGAGCGTCAGGCGGGATTTGAACCAGCACTCCCACCCTGGTAGCGACGCAGGGCATGAGACAGGTGTGGGTGAGCGGTTGGGTAAAGCTACCATCCCAGAGGGTGGTGGGCCAGGCCGCGCCGCTGATGGACAGGGCCACATCATCCGCATAGAGGCCGTTGTTCCACAAGCCCAGGGTATAGGCCACGGTGGTCCAGGTGCCGCCGACGGTGCTCTGTTGAGCCGGCCACAGGGTCAGGTCAACCGCCGGTGGGGATGAGAAGAATCCCTCCAACACCCGGCGCAAGACCTCCTGCCGCGTGGCGGCCCCACTCACTCCCTCCAGGCCAAAGGCCAGGTAGACCACCCGATAGGGGGTGCAGGTGCGCACAGCCAGGCCGCCACAGTCGTCCCCGGCATAGTCCGCGATACCCTGAGCACCCTCCAGGGGCTGGATCACGTCCGGGTAACGCTGGTTTCCGGCACTGTCCGGGCCGTTGAGGGTCAGGCTCAGCCCGGCCAGCAGGCCATTGGAGCGACCGGTCAGGTTCCAGTTGCCACTGTCGTCGGCCAGGAGGCGAGCGCGCAGGTGAGTGGCATAATATGGCGCGTAAAACCACCCCGACCCCCCACCATCCCAGAAGCCCACGTCTTGCCCGCTGACGAACAGCTTGCCGCCGCCGTCCAGGTAGCCGGCCAGGGCTGGCCCGGCGCCGACATAGCCCGGCGCATCCTGCGGCGCCGACCAGATCACCACGTCGTAAGGCGCGAACTGAGCCGTAGAGAAAGTGGTGACAGTGGAGGTGATGGACCAGACGTGATACACGTAATCCAGGTCATCCAGAGCCGCGCGGTAGGAGGCGATGTGACTGTCATAGTACCAGGCCCCGCTGTCCACCAGCAGGATGGTGGGAGCCGGAGCCAGCAAGAAATCGCGCCTGGCAGTGTTGCCGGCATAGATCGTCACGCTGCCGTGGGCCACGCGGTAGCCCCAGGCCGTCACGCGCAGGTCATAGGTGCCGACCGGCAGGGACAGGCTATATTGCCCACTGCTGGCGGAGGCCGTGGCCCGGGCCGGCGTGCCCACTACCTCGATCGTGGCCGGGATGGGTGTGCCGAGAGCGGCCTGAAGCACCGTGCCGGCCAGCGTGCCGACGGGCAACGCCGTCAACGCAAAATCTCGCGTAGTCACCGTGTTGGTAACGATCGGGAGGGCAAAGGCCAACGCCGGGCTATACCCAAAAGCAGTGACCGTGGCGTCGTAGTGGCCGGGAGCCAGGCCGATCTGGTAAACCCCGGCGGCGTCAGTCATCGTTTGGGCGCGGGCGCCGGTGCCGTGGTTCATCAGGCTCACCGTGGCTCCCGGCAAGGGGGCGCCAGCGCCGGTAACCACGCCGGTGAGGATACCGGCCTGGTAGACGGACCGCACGGCGGCGCAGGCATCTATGCGGCCCCAGCCGGTGTCGTTGTTGGGGACGGGCGTGCCCGCTGACCGCGCCGTGCTGGTGAGGGCATAGATGGTGGCCGTAATACTCAAGGTGGGCTGGGCCTGTCGGAGCAGGGCAACCAGGCCGCTCACATGGGGCGCGGCCATCGAGGTGCCCTGGTAGACCGCATAGCCGCCGCCGGGCGTGCTGGAGCGGATATAAACGCCGGGGGCGACCAGGTCCGGCTTGACACCTCCCCAGGGGGAAGGCCCGCGCGAACTGAAGGAAACCACCACGTCGTCCGCATCGGTCGCCCCCACAGCCAGGGACTCCGGGTAGCTGGCTGGCGAGCCGATGGTCCCCGCGCCATAGTAGCCGTTGTTGCCGGCCGAGAACACCGGCAAGATGCCGGCGGCGCGCAGGGCGCGCACGTCATCGCGGAACGCCTCGTAGCTGCCGTTATCGTTGCCCCAGGAGTTGTTCACCACATCCGGGGCCAGAGCCGGGTCCCCGTTGGGGGCCAGGAGCCACTGGAAGGCATCGTGGATCCAGGCGTCATAACCGATGCCTTGCCGGTTGAAGGCCTTGACCGCGATCCATCTCGCGCCGGGGGCCATGCCGATACCTTCCAGCCCCACCATGGTCCCCATCGTGTGAGTGCCATGACCGTGATTGTCATTGGGATAGATGAACCCCTCATCGGTGGAACAATGCCAGTGCGCGGCGTGGTTCACCGGACCTGCTGGCACGTAACCACGATAACGGGTGTACAGGGCCGGGTGTTGCCAGTCCACGCCGGAATCCACGTTCGCCACCACCACGCCACGGCCGTCAATGCCCAGGGCGTTCCAGACCTGGTCTGCCCCCACGTGGGCGATGTTCCATTCTGGTGACTGGCCGCTGGTGGCTCGTTGCTGGAAGCTGGTGGCCGGTAGTTCGTCGCTGTAAGCCGGTGACTCGTCACTGGTGGCTGGGGCGGGGCATCCTGGGGAAGGGTTTTCCAGGTGGTGAACCCGGTTCTCACGGATGAGCACCACCTCCGGCCGGGCCGCGATGGCGAACAGCACGTCCCGGTCGCCGGTCACGACCACGGCGTTGGTGATCCAGAGGGGTTGATAGGCCTGCACCTGGCCGGTTGTCTGAGCCTGCTGCAAATAGGCTACCAGGCCGGCCTGGCTCTGCTGGGCAGTGGCTTGCAGGGCAGACACCACCATCCGGCGACGCTCTACCAGGGAGGCAGTCTGGTCCGGGGCCTGGAGATCGGCCTGTTGGCGCAGGTGGACGATGAACGTCATGGCCTGACGCTCCTGAAGCGCGGCGCGCAGCACGGCCGGCTCGATCTTGGGCCAGAGGTCAGGCCCGGCTGACCTGGTCCGACTACTGACCGAGGGGAATCCGATCAGCAGGGCTAACAAAAACGGTAGGAGAATACTCAGTAGACGGAAATTTGTGCTCCAGGCGGGTCTATGACCCGCGTCTCTCAGTGCTCGCACAAAAAAGCTGCTCCCAGCGGGTCTATGACCCGCGTCTCTCAGCGCTCGCAGCACAAAAAAGCTGCTCCCAGCGGGTCTATGACCCGCGTCTCTCAGTGCTCGCAGCACAAAAAAGCTGCTCCCAGCGGGTCCCAGCAGCCGCCGGGTCACAGACCCGGCGGGAGCCCGGCCATCGCCCACGCTGGCTGGGGGGCTGCGACCCCCAGCAGCCGCCAGGTCACAGACCCGGCGGGAGCCCGGCCATCGCCCACGCTGGCTGGGGGTCTGCGACCCCCAGCAGCCGCCAGGTCACAGACCCGGCGGGAGCCCGGCCATCGCCCACGCTCGCTGGGGGTCTGCGACCCCCAGCCAAAAGTCGGGTGTCCGTCATAGTTTTGCGCCGGCGACGCCAACGCAGTGGGCATGGCTCCCTCTCCCTCGTAGGGAGAGGGT
>Ga0209227_1002521_pt1 | contig 13007 bp, 10 predicted proteins | sample YNPBryantNP2012_FD_185815 | JGI IMG/M metagenome (GOLD analysis project Ga0209227, IMG submission 185815) | Anoxygenic and chlorotrophic microbial mat microbial communities from Yellowstone National Park, USA - YNP Bryant NP 2012 (SPAdes)... ...
CCCCAGACCCCTGCGTGAGGGCTGCGCCCTCCCAGACCCTCCCAGGGGCCGGGGCCTGGGTGCGCGGGCCTCCGGCCCGCTTCCGCAGGGGATGTGGGGAAACCCGGTTTCCCCACACCCCTGCGTGAGGGCTGCGCCCTCCCAGACCCTCCCCCTGGATGAGAGGCCGGGGAAACCCGGTTTCCCCAGACCCCTGCGTGAGGGCTGCGCCCTCCCAGACCCTCCCAGAGACCGGGGCCTGGGTGCGCGGGCCTCCGGCCCGCTTCCGCAGGAGATGTGGGGAAACCCGGTTTCCCCAGACCCCTGCGTGAGGGCTGCGCCCTCCCAGACCCTCCCAGGGGCCGGGGCCCGGGTGCGCGGGCCTCCGGCCCGCTTCCGCAGGAGATGTGGGGAAACCCGGTTTCCCCGGACCCCTGCGTGAGGGCTGCGCCCTCCCAGACCCTCCCAGGGGCCGGGACCCGGGTGCGCGGGCCTCCGGCCCGCTTCCGCAGGGGATGTGGGGAAACCCGGTTTCCCCGGACCCCTGCGTGAGGGCTGCGCCCTCCCAGACCCTCCCAGGGGCCGGGGCCTGGGTGCGCGGGCCTCCGGCCCGCTTCCGCAGGGGATGTGGGGAAACCCGGTTTCCCCGGGCCCCTGCATGAGGGCTGCGCCCTCCCAGACCTACGGCGCGGGGGTTCGCGCGGGCGAAGGCGGGGGCCCTGCCGTGGGCGGCTCGGGCGGCACGGGGGTGGGCGGCTCGGGCGGCGCGGGGGTGGGCGCTTCGGAGAACGGCGGCGTGGGCAGTTCGACCGGCGCGGGGGTGGGCGCTTCCGAGGGGAACGGAGCAGGGGTCTCCGTCGGGGTCTCCGCGGGCGGCGGCGTCGGCGGCGGCTCCACGACCTCGGTTGTCGTGGGCGTCGGCGGCAGCTCCACGACCTCGGTTGTCGTGGGCGTCGGCGGCAGCTCCACGACCTCGGTTGTCGTGGGCGTCTCAGTGATAATCGGCGTCAATGGCTCCGGTATGCTGGTTGGCGCCGGGGGGGGCGGAATATAGATCGGCGGCGCGGTGGGCGGCTCGGGGCTGGGAGGAATCGCCTCGATCGTCGGTAACGCTGACGAAGTTGGCGTAGGACTGGGCGCAGGCGCGCTTGAGGGCGACGCAGCCAGCCCCGGCGTGAGCGTGGGCGTGGCGGTCGCAGCAAGGGGCGAGGCCATGATGCCGGGGCCGGGTTCTTCAGTCGAGGTTGGCGCAGGCAGAGGCGGAGGCGGGCCGCCAGAAAAAGCGCCCTCACGGATCAGGCCCACACCCGCAACCGCGTAGACCACCAGAATCACTCCCAGCAGGGTAAGTAGCATCCCATAGATGGCGCGGTCGCGGGCAGGAAGACCGGCGAGCCAGCCGCGCAACCCACCGGCGGAGGCCAGCGCCGGTTCAATCGGTGGGGCGGCGACCGGTACCGGCGTTGATGGGAGGACCATGCCCGTGTATAATGGGCACTTGACATGATCCGCAGAAAGACAGAAGTTGAGCTGATAGCCCGGCGGCGTCGAGGGGATCTCCTGCGCCTGGCCGGTGGCGTAGCAGCGATGCTCAGGCGTTGGCGAGGCGAAGCGGATCGCCTGGTTCTGCTTGAGCCCAAGGTATGGGCAGTGTCCGGTTGGCTCGAGCATGGTTGGTGAACGGTTTCGCCGCGACGTTGCCGTGTGCATTATAGAACCCGGTTCAAGTGACGTCAAAGAACAGGAGTTACGCGGTCGCCTTCTGACAGGGAGGGGTGAAGGGCCTGCGGCCCTCCGCTAACCGGTTGTTGCCCGCCCGCGGCGGGAGGGCCGTGGGGGGTGCGCCAGGCCGCCTGGCCGTCGCGGGCGGGAACAGGGGGATGTGGGGAGGCTGCGCCTCCCCGCACCCCTCCATCGCGTAAGTCCTGTCAAAGAAGCACAGGTGCCCGTATGCGCGTCGTTATTGTCTCTGACATTCATTCAAACCTCGTTGCCCTGGAGACAGTCCTGGCCGCAGCGGGCAGTTTCGACGATCTCTGGTGCCTGGGTGATACGATCGGCTATGGCCCGCGCCCGAATGAATGCGTTGCCTTGATGCGCCAGCACGCCAGCAAGGCCCTCACCGGAAATCACGACCTCGCCTGTCTGGGCAGAATCGACCTGCGCGACTTCAACCCCGATGCGCGCCGGGCCAATATCTGGAACGGCGAACAACTCAGCGCGGAGAATCGCGCCTGGCTCGAGCAACTCGCCCCTACGCTGCCGATTGACGAACGCTTCTTTCTTGCCCACGGCAGCCCGCGTGCGCCGATCTGGGAGTATGTGCTCTCGACCGAGCAGGCCGCCGGCAATTTCCAGGTGTTTACCCAGCAGGTATGTTTCATCGGCCATTCGCATGTCCAGCTCGGCTTTCGCGTCCGCGAGGGCTATGAGCGCTGCGAACGCTTCCTGGCCGACCGCCAGCGGGTGGTGGAGATCGAGGACCACTCCCGCTTCATCATCAACCCCGGTAGCGTTGGCCAACCGCGGGACCAGGACCCCCGCGCGGCCTATGCGATCCTCGACACCGATCGCGGAACGGTAACCTTTGCTCGCGTAGAATACGACGTGCGCGCCACGCAACGCCAGATGATCGAGGCGCGCCTGCCGGGCGCGCTGGTTCGCCGGCTGGAGTATGGGATGTAGGCGGGCACCCGGCGTTCCCCTTGCTCTGGCCCTGTCGGGCGTCGGAGGGCTGCGCCCTCCCAACCCCTCCCGGTGGGTGAGGGTCTGGGGAAACCTGGTTTCCCCAGACCCCTGCCTGACGGCGGCGCCCTCCCAACCCCTCCCGGTGGGTGAGGGTCTGGGGAAACCTGGTTTCCCCAGACCCCTGCCTGAGGGCTCCGCCTTGCCGGACCCTCCCACGGGCGAGCCAGAGGCACGGGCCTGGGTGCGCAGGCTCCGGCCCGCGTTCACGCCACGCGGGGACCCCGGCTGCGTACGTCCTTGTTAATTAAACGCGCCAATGCAAGATTATTGAGCCAGGAGAATCGCAACCAGACGATGAGCGGATCGTCACCCGCAGTGTGCCCGCTGTTGAGCCACGTGCAAGCAGGGCCGCGCATACTGGCACGACGGAACGGGGCTTTTGGAAGCGAAGGACCAATGCAGAAACAATCCACCCGTGAGGCAAGCGCGCCCGCGCCGGCGCTGCCGCTGCCCCTCCTGATCGGCGCGGCTCTCGCTCTGCTGGGAAGCCTGGTCATTGCCGTCCCCGGGGACCCCGAATGGTGGAAGGTTATCCTCCTGGGGGTGGTTCAGGGGATCACCGAATGGCTGCCGATCTCCTCCACCGGCCACCTGCTGATCGTCTCCGATTTGCTGGGGTATAGCGGCAGCATCGGGGGCACGTTCGAGATCTTCATCCAGTTCGGCACGGTGCTGTCGGTGGTGGCATTCTACGCCGGCGATCTCCTGACCCAGGGGCGCGCCCTGCTGGGGCGCGGCACGCGCGACGAAGCGCTGGCGGCGCGACGTCTGTGGATCGGGGTATTCATCGCGGCCCTGCCCGCGGCGATCATCGGCATCGTCTTCCGCGACTTCATCAAAGCCGTGCTCTTCGAGACGCCCCAGGTTATCGCCGGGGCGTTGATCGTCGGCGGGATCGTCTTTCTCATCATCGAGCGCTTTCCGCTTCGCGCCCCGCGCACCCACGACCTCGGGCGCGTTACGCCCTGGCAGGCCCTGGGGGTGGGCATCGCCCAGGTGTTTGCCCTGATCCCGGGGGTGTCGCGCTCCGGTTCGTCAATCGTCGGCGGGTTGCTGGCCGGTCTCGACCGGCGCACCGCGACCGCCTTCTCGTTCTACCTCTCGATCCCCGTCCTCGGCGCGGCAACCGTTGTAGACCTGATCGGCAGCCTGGACCAGGTGCAGGCCGGCGACTGGGGCCGCCTGCTGCTGGGCACGGTGGTGGCGATGATCGTCGGCTACCTGGCCATTGGCTGGCTGTTGCGCTACGTCGCGCGCCACACCTTTGTTGCCTTTGGCATCTACCGCATCGCGATCGGGCTGCTCATTCTGTGGCTGGCCGCCGTGGGTATGCTGTAGGGCCTGCCAATGTATTTATACCTCCGTAAGTTCCAACATCTCCTGGGCCTGAATGGCGGTAATCGCCACGGTATTGACAATATCCTCCACGCTGCACCCCCGGCTCAGGTCATTGACCGGCTTGTTCAGCCCCTGGAGCACCGGCCCCACCGCGATCGACCCCGTTTCGCGCTGCACCGCTTTGTAGGTATTGTTGCCGGTGTTGAGATCGGGAAAGATCAGCACCGTGGCCCGGCCCGCGACCCTGGAGTCGGGCATCTTGGCGCGGGCGACGCGCTCGTCCACCGCGGCATCGTACTGCAGCGGCCCCTCCAGCAACAGATCGGGGCGCCGGGCCTGGGCCAGTCGGGTCGCCTTCCGCACCCGCTCCACCTCCTCGCCCTCACCCGACTCGCCCGTCGAGTACGAGAGCATAGCTACCCGCAGCTCGATGCCGAAGAGTCTTGCCGTCTCCGCCGAGGCGATGGCAATATCGGCCAGTTGTTCGGCGGTAGGACGGGGATTGATGGCGCAGTCGCCATAAACCAGCACCCGATCCTCCAGACACATAAAGAACACCGAGGAGACGATCGAGATGCCCGGGCGCGTCTTGATGATCTGCAGCGCGGGGCGGATGGTATGGGCCGTGGTATGCGCCGCGCCGGAAACCATACCGTCGGCATCGCCCATATGGACCATCATCGTGCCGTAGTAGGAGACATCGAGCATCAGGTCGTGGGCTTGCTCACGGGTCATGCCACGGTGCCGGCGCAGGCGGTAGAGTTCGTCGGCGTAGATGTCGAGACGCGGCGAGGTGGCCGGATTGATGATCTCGACCCGATTGAGATCCAGGTCAATGCCCAGGCGGCTGACCGTGGCGCGGATGTCCTGCGGGTCGCCGAGAAGGATCAGGTCGGCGATCCGTTCGCGCACCAGGATGGCGCTGGCGCGCAGGATGCGCTCCTCGTCGCCCTCGGGCAAGACGATGCGCCGGCGGTTGGCGCGGGCCTGCTCGGTCAGCTTGTAGAGGAACAGCCGGGGCGAGACGCCGCGTGGCTCGATGGTGCCGTAACGCTGCTCGAGGGCGGCCCCATCAATGTAGCGGGCGCAGAGTTGCAGCCCCGCTTCGATCTTCATCGGCGTATCGGTCGTGATGTAGGACTTCACGCGGAACAGTTCGGTGGCCGTCTCGTAGGTATCGCTGGTCACTGCCACCACCGGGGGCATCTCGCCCACCCCATCGAGCAGGCGCGTCAGGGACGCCGAGGGCCGCTGCCCGGCCGTTAGCACGATCCCGGCCAGAGAGGGGTAGTTCGCCGAATGGTGGGCCAGCACCGCGCTCAGGAGAACATCACCGCGATCGCCTGGCGTGACCAGCAACACATGGTCGCTGAGGCGCTCCAGGTAATGCTCCATCTGCATGGCCACGATCATCACCCGGCGCGCCTGCCGGTCGAGTTGCTCGCGGCCATAGAGCACCTCGGCGTTAAGTTGCTCGACGACCTCGCGCATCGTCGGGCTGCCCAGCACCACATCGGCGGGCAAGACCACTACCTGGTCGAGGGGAAGGCCCAGATCGTGGGCGAGCGACGGGCGCAGCGCATCGAGGCGTTCGGGTTCGACCTTGTTCACCACCAGCGCCACCACCGGGCAACCGCGGGCACGAAAGGCGTCGTGGGCCTGCCGCAGCATACCGGCAAGCTCCTCGACACCGCGACCCTGACCGCTCGTCAGCAGGATGACCGGGCTATCGAGGCTGCGGGCGAGTTCAACATTCAGGTTGAACTCAAACTGAGGAGCATCGTGGTGGCTGTCGGAGCCCATGCAGCGGCAGCGAACCGATCCGCAAGTGGTTCGGCTCGTTCCAGGGGGCGCACATGCTGCTGGGCTTCAACAGCAACATGGCCGACGTGGCCTTTGGCGGGCGCCTGGTGGAGAACATGCGCTTGCCGAGCTTCTTCGGGATCGACTTTCCCTGGGCCCAGCCGACCATCGCCCAGGCGTGGATCAAGACCTCCTTCGAACTGAGCGCCGGCAAGATCGCCTACATCTACGCCCGCAGCAGCACGGTCAATCCTGCCAACGATAAGCTGCCGCGACCGGGGCAACCCATGCCGCCACGTCCATTCCCGGTGAGTTCGTATCACTGGGTGTGGGAGGAGTTCTAGTAATTCTTGGGAGGGCTATGCCCTCCCAAACCCTCCCACCCGGTGGGGGGATGGGGAAACCCGGTTTCCCCATTCCCCTGCGCAAGGGCTGCGCCCTCCCAAACCCTCCCGCGGGCGGGGGGCTGGGGAAACCCGGTTTCTCCATCCCTCTGCTCGAGGGCTGCGCCCCCCCAAACCCTCCCGCGGGCGGGGGGATGGGGGAACCTGGTTCCCCCGTTCACGTTAGGCGCTGCGCGCGGCACGGCCCCCTCCCCGCTTCCATCACCATCGCGGGCCGGGGGCTCAGGCCACCAGCGCCTCAAGCACCCCCATGAGCTTTTCGCTCCAGGCGCCGTTGAGGGCGCGCCGGTCGAGGCGCACGAACTGCGGGCCGACCCTGACCGTCCGGTCGCGCAGGAAGCGCCGGCGCAGGCGCTCGCGCCGGGCGCTCTCGAGCACCGGCAGGCGAATGACGAATTCGTCGCTCGAGGCGACGACCGAACTGACCCCCGCCTGCAACGCCAGGGCCTTGATCTGCAGCCAGGTGAGCAAATGCAGGGCCGCCTCGGGAGGCTTGCCGAAACGGTCGTGCAACTCCTGCCGCAACTCGCGCACCTCCTCCACCGTCTGCGCTTCGGTCATGCGCTGGTACATCGCCACCCGCAGCATCGGGTCGGCGATGTACTCTTCGGGCAGGTAGGCCGTGAGCGGCAGGTCGAGGGTGACGAGCGGCGAGACCAGGACCTTTTCGCTGATCACCAGGTTGCTGGCGGCTTCGCTCAGACTGACCCGGGGCGCGGCGTCCCCGGACGGCGCGGCGCGGTCGACGCTGGCCTTGAGTTGCCGCACGGCCTGTTCCAGCAGCCGTGAGTAGAGATCAAAGCCCACGGCGGCAATGTGGCCGCTCTGTTCGGCGCCCAGGAGATTGCCCGCGCCGCGGATCTCGAGATCGCGCATGGCGACGCGGAAGCCCGCACCGAGTTCGGTGGCCTCCTGGATGGCTTCCAGGCGCGCCTGGGCCTCCTGGGTCATCGGTTTCTCCTGGCGGTAGAGCAGGTAGGCATAGGCGCGGTTGGCGCTGCGACCGACGCGCCCGCGCAACTGGTAGAGTTGCGCCAGACCGTAACCGGTCGCATCGTCAATGATGATCGTGTTGGCGTTGGGCACGTCCAGCCCGCTCTCGATGATGGTGGTGCAGACCAGCACGTCGTAGCGTCCATCGAAGAAATCGAGCATCACCCGCTCGAGTTCGCGTTCTTCGAGTTGCCCATGACCCACGGCGATGCGCGCCTCGGGAACCAGGTTGCGCAAGCGGTTGGCGACGTGGTAGATGCTTTGCACCCGGTTATGGACGAAGTAGACCTGGCCGTCGCGTTCCAGTTCCCGCGTGATGGCCTCACGCACCAGTTCCTCGTTGTACGGCGCCACGTAGGTCTTGATCGGCAGGCGATCCTCGGGAGGGGTGTCAATCACGCTCAGGTCGCGCATGCCGGCCATGGCCATGTGCAGGGTGCGCGGGATGGGGGTGGCGGTGAGGGTCAAGACGTCCACCTCGGCGCGCAGACGCTTGAGGCGCTCTTTGTGGCGCACGCCGAAGCGCTGCTCCTCGTCAACCACGACCAGCCCCAGGTCTTTGAACCGCACATCGTTGGAGAGGAGGCGGTGGGTGCCGATGACGATATCCACCTGGCCGCGGGCGAGATCGGCGACGAGGGCCGCCTGTTCTTTCGGCTGGCGGAAGCGCGAGAGCATTTCGACACGCACCGGGAAGGCGGCCATGCGTTTGCGGAAGGTGTCGTAGTGTTGCTGGGCCAGCACGGTGGTGGGCACCAGGACGGCCACCTGTTTGCCGTCCTGGACGGCCTTGAACGCGGCGCGGAGGGCCACTTCGGTTTTGCCGAAGCCCACATCGCCGCAGATCAGGCGGTCCATCGGCACGGGTTGTTCCATATCACGTTTCACCTCACCGATGGCGCGGAGCTGATCCTCGGTTTCCAGGTAGGGGAAGGCGTCTTCCAGTTCACGCTGCCAGTCGTTGTCGGGGCCGTAGGCGTGGCCCTGCTTCATCTGGCGCTGGGCGTAGAGGGCCAGCAGTTCTTCGGCCAGGTCCTGCACGGCGGCGCGAGCCTTGCGCTTGGCCCGTTCCCAGTCTTGCGTGCCCAGGCGCGTAAGCGCGGGCGCGGCATCACCCGCGCCGATGTAGCGGGTGACGCGATCCACCTGGTCCACCGGCACATAGATCTTGTCGTCGCCGGCGTAGCGCAGCACCAGATACTCGCGCTCGATCTCGCCGACGACCCGGCGGATCAGGCCCTCGAAGCGGGCGATGCCGTGTTCGATGTGGACCACGTAGTCGCCCGGCTTGAGACCGCGCACGAAGGCGGCCCGTTCCTCGGCGGAAGGGCCGCGTTTGTGGCGCTCGCTGAGGGGGCGGCGCTGGCGAATGCCGAAGATCTCGCTATCGGTGTAGAGGGTCAGATTGAGAGCGGGGAGGCGCCAGCCGCCCTCCAGGGCGCTATGGACCGCGGCGAAGCGCGTCCGGGTCGCCCCGGCGCCGACGTTCGGGAGGGCCTCCTCGACCAGTTCCTGGAGCCGGGCGGCCTGGCTGGTAACGGCCAGCACCCGTTCGCCGCGCTCCAGACGGGTGACGATGTCGTGGACCAGGCGGCGGAACTGGCCGCCGAACAGTTCGGGGGCCTCGAAACGCAGATCGTGGAGCGGGAACGGCTCGCCGGAGGCGCCCGCATCGGGCGCCTCGGAGCCGCTGAGGTCGGCCAGGGCCAGGCGGGCGGAAGACGCGCCGGGGGCGAAGAGTTCGTTCCAGAGGACGTAGGGCCGGGGCATGTCGGGCGGCAGTTCGCCGGCGCCGATCAGGCGCGCGCGCCCGTGCTCGGCCTGGTCGTGGATCTCGGCGGCGTGGCGGGCCAGAAACTGCGCCTCGGAGAGCAGGATGGCCGCGTCGGCGGGCAGATGGTCGAGCAGGGAAGCGCCCATGCCGTGGCGATAGAACGGGGCATAGAAGGCGCGGCCCTCGAAGCGGAGGCCCTGTTCCAGGCGTTCGAGAGCGGCGTCCCACTCCAGGCGCGCCTCGCGGCGCAGGCCGCTGCGATCGAGGGCGGCGATGCGGGCTATCGCCAGTTCGCGGCGCCACAGCGGGATCTCATGAGGTGGGCCAAGTATGGCCGCTTCCAGACGGACCTCGCTGCGCTGGGTGGCGGGGTCGAAACGGCGGATGCTCTCCACCTCATCGCCGAAGAAGCCGATGCGCAGGGGCAGATCGTCTGCCGGGGGCCAGACATCGAGCAGATCGCCGCGGCGGTTCACCTCGCCCGGCGCCTCCACCGTCGGGGCCATCTGGTAGCCCAGGTGGAGCAACTGGCGCGTGAGGACCTCGGGACGATGGGTCGCGCCCAGATCGAGGCGCAGCGTCGCCTCGGCCAGTTCATCGGGGGTCAGGGTTGGCTGCATCAGCGCCTTGATCGGCGCGACAATCACCGGCGCTTCCGCTGGAAGCGCCCCGGCGCGCCAGGCGGCGAGGATCTGCAAAACGCGCAGGCGCTGGCCGATCACCTGGCTTCCCGGCGACATATGCTCATAGGGCAGCGCGTCACTGGCGGGATAGTAGAGCGCTCGCTCAGGGCCGAGCCACTGCCGGAGGTCATCGGCGGCGCGCAGGGCCACATCGGCGCTCGACAGGACGAAGAGCAGCGGGGCGCGATGGTGGTGGGCCAGGGCCGCCGCCAGGGGCGCGCGCGCGGCCGCGGGCAGCGGCGCCAGTCGCAGTGGAGGGCCGGCCCGGCCCAGGGCGGTCGCAATGGAGGCAACGCCAGGATGGGCGGCCAGTTCGGCGCAAAGCTCCTCAAGGGTACGCATGGCAACTCAAAACAGGGCTGATCGTGGCGATCAGCCCCTTCAAGCGCAACTCCGGCCAGGCGGAGGCGCGGCGTGGTTCTGTTTATGTTATAGCACAGGTGCGGGCAAATGGGCAGGGTTATGGTCTTTGAACAACCGCTCTAGCCCGCGCAGGCGGGCTTCGCATTCCGTAGCCGAGGGCTTTAGCCCCACGGCCAGCCCGGCATACCGGATGAATTGCTCAAAGACCATCACCCGTGAACCACGATCGTATTGCGCCCGGCGCGCTTGGCGGCGTACAGGGCCTCATCGGCGGCGCGCAGCAGCTCCTCGACGCCGCCGGCGCCGCCGTAGGCGGCCACGCCCACTGAAACGCTCACAGGTTCCAGACGGCGGCCGTGAAAGTCGATCTGCAGGGCATGCACCAGGCCACGGATCTGTTCCAGCCGTCGCACCGTATCCTCGATCGCCGAGCCGGGCAGGACCAGCACAAACTCTTCGCCCCCGTAGCGGCAGGCGATGTCGCTCTTGCGCATATGCTCCCGAAAGATCCATCCTACCTCGCGCAAGAGGGTATCGCCGGCCTCGTGCCCATAGCGATCGTTGAAACTCTTGAAATAATCAATATCCAGCATAGCCACGCAGAGCGGCTCGCCCTCGCGCCGCGCGCGGTACACCTCGCGGGACAGGGTCGCCTCCAGGTAGCGCCGGTTGAACAATCCGGTAAGCGGATCAAGAATGGCCTGCTCGCGCAGGGCCTCACGGAGGTCGATATTGGCCAGGGCCAGTTTGATCGCGTCGCCGACGGAGATCAGCAACTCGCTGCGCAACTGGGCCTCCCCGGCGATGTGCAGCACGCCGTAGATTTCACTCCGCACGGCCAGGGGCAGGCAATAACGGTACACGGCCGGGGCCGCGCCGAGATGGCGACAGCGCAGCCCCCCCTCGGGGCCGGCGAGCACGTGGATCTGGCCGCGCCGCAGGGCCCAGCAGTCCTCGATGGGAAACACCGGCGTCGCCGGCTGTTGCTCGCCCCACTGGCAGATCACCTCCAGATCATTGGCGTCGGGAACGCGCACCGCCAGGTAGCCGCCGTGGTCGGGAAACAGGGCAGCCAGGCGCTGCCCGATCACCTCGGCGGCCTCGGCGCGATTCTGGCAGACCTGGAGCAGATCGTGCATCTGGTTGATCTGCATCGCCTCGGCGGTATGGCGGCGCGCCTCGATGATCGCCTGTTCGAGGCGCGCATTGACCGCCTGGAGCAGCCGTTCGGCGTGCCGGCGCTCGCTGATGTCGCGATTGATCGCCACCACGCCTATCACCTGTTCGGTGCCGTTGCGGAGCAGGGCGACCGAGGACTGGATGGGCGCATAGCTCCCGTCGCGCCGGCGCTGCTCCACCTCGCCGCTCCAGCGTCCCTCGCTGAACAGGACTTCCAACGCTGCCTCCTGCGAGTCGTGAATATAACGGGTTACCAGCACCTCATCAACCCGGCGGCCCAGCACCTCGCCGGCCGTCCAGCCATAGGTGCGTTCCGCGGCGGCGTTCCAACTCTGGATGCGGAAGGCGCGATCGGTGGCAATCACCGCGTCGGCGACGTTGGCGAGCAGATTCGCCTGGTAGTGGAGTTGCTCTTCGTGCAGACGTTGCGCGGTCACGTCTTCGATCTGCCCCAACACCTGACGCACCCGCCCCTCGGCGTCGCGGCGGAAGACCCGGCTGCGACTGCGCATCCAGCGCCATGAGCCATCGTGGTGGCGCAAGCGGAAGGTGTGCTCGACGATCTGCTCGTCGGTCATGGCCCGCAATTCCTCCAACCCGTTCTCCAGACTGGCGAGATCGTTGGGATGCAGCAGGCGTGGCAGAGAGTCAATGCTGGGGACGCGCAGCTCGTCGGCATTGTAGCCGAGCAGGCTGGCCAGGGAACGATTGGCATAGACGACGCGCCGTTCCGCCAGATCAAAGATGAACACCATGGACGGCAAGAGATCGGTGATCGAGCGGATGAAGTGATAATCCGACGACTAGGACCACTCCATCTGGTCGCCCAGCCAGGGATGCGGCGCCGGCGGGGCAAGATTGGGGAACGCGCCCTCGCCGAGCACCCACAGACTGGTGTGGCGCCCCTGCCAGACGCCGTCTGGATCGATGAACGGACGGCGGCGGTGCAACACCCGCCGCACCGTTCCGTCCCGATGAACCAGGCGCACCAGCAGGGCGCTGATCTGGCCGTGCTCGGGGCGCAACACCTCACGCCGGTGCCTCGCCCAGAGATCCTGATCGGCGGGATGCACGCAGCGCGTCAACAGATCGGGATCGGCGCAGAGTTCCTGGGGCGTGTAGCCGATGATGGCCTCGCTGGCGGGACTGCTGTAGCGACAGCGGCCAGACGCGTCGAGCCACAGTTCCCAGACGAAGGGCGCGGAGCGCAGATGCCGCACCAGATCGGTGGCCGGCGCGAGCGCGGGTTCGCGCGCCAGGCGGTCAAGCTGGGCGCGCAAGGCGTCAAGCTGCGCGTAGAGTGGCGCGAGGGTGTCAGGATCCATGGCGTAGCTCCAGGCGAGGCGGCCCGCTCCGGCAACATGGTGCCCGGTCATATGATAGCAGAGCAAGCGTTCGCGGGCCTTACATGGTCTTTGAGAAAGGTATGCCGGGCTGGCCGTGGGGCTGAAGCCCTCGGCTATGGAATGCGAAGCCCGCCTGCGCGGGCTATACCGGATTATTTATTCAAAGACCATACCAGCGAAGAGCGTACTGACCAGGCGCACGTATTCACTTGTCTCCTGGGAGCGCGGGCATCTTGCCCGCGTAGATGCGACGAGGGCGGGACGCTCTCGCTCCCAGGCGCGGGTGTTACCCCAAGAGTGAACCGGTACGACCACAGGGCTCTTGCAAAGTCACCTCCGGTGGGGGTGCGGGGGCGGCTCCGCCGCCCCCGCGATACTCTTTTTGGGTGTGCGCGGC
>Ga0209227_1002525_pt1 | contig 13000 bp, 12 predicted proteins | sample YNPBryantNP2012_FD_185815 | JGI IMG/M metagenome (GOLD analysis project Ga0209227, IMG submission 185815) | Anoxygenic and chlorotrophic microbial mat microbial communities from Yellowstone National Park, USA - YNP Bryant NP 2012 (SPAdes)... ...
GGTAAACCGTCGGGCTGATTCAGCGAAGCCCTGCGGGCTATCTGTGAGCCCCGAAGGGGCTTTGCAACCTGAGCCCGACGCTTTAGTCGGGCGGGGGGATTGACCCCTCCCCCGACCCCTCCCCGAAACGGGGAGGGGGATTTGACCCCTCCCCCGGTCCCTCCCCGGAGCGGGGAGGGGGGATTTGACCCCTCCCCTGGCCCCTCCCCGAAACGGGGAGGGGAGCCTACTCCCCCTTCCCTCGCAGGGAAGGGGGCCGGGGGGTTAGGTCTGTTGTTTCAATCCCCCGAAGGGGATTCTCTTCATTGTCACCAGCGGGCTCCTCGGGGCCCAGTTGAGTTCATGACTAACTCGTTTCAATCCCCCGAAGGGGATTCTCTTCATTGTCACTCTCAATTCTCCTCGCAGGATGCAACAATCCTCGAGCAGGTTTCAATCCCCCGAAGGGGATTCTCTTCATTGTCACTCATCACCTGGCGCTCTGGTGTCTGTGTAGACCACCTGGTTTCAATCCCCCGAAGGGGATTCTCTTCATTGTCACCGTCAAGGCGCTGGCACGGTTCGTGAGTGGTCGGGCCAAGTTTCAATCCCCCGAAGGGGATTCTCTTCATTGTCACGGGGCTGCTGGAGCTGGAGGCTGCCCCCTGATTGGGAAGGTTTCAATCCCCCGAAGGGGATTCTCTTCATTGTCACTGAGAACGGGCCTCAGGGGACGAACAAACGGCTGCTGTTTCAATCCCCCGAAGGGGATTCTCTTCATTGTCACGACTTTTGGGGCGAGGGTGTGCAGGCGGTTTATCACTCGTTTCAATCCCCCGAAGGGGATTCTCTTCATTGTCACGTGTCAATTCTTGGCGAAAAGCCAAGAGGAAGGCGTTTCAATCCCCCGAAGGGGATTCTCTTCATTGTCACTCCTGAGGAGAGCGGGGGTTCTTGACCCCGACGTAATTGTTTCAATCCCCCGAAGGGGATTCTCTTCATTGTCACGGGCCATGCTGATCCTGATCGACAGAGGGCTCCTGTCCCCCGACGACGGTTTCAATCCCCCGAAGGGGATTCTCTTCATTGTCACGAGCCGAAAAGCCTCCGGAATGGGCAGGCCTTCTTGCCATTGCGTGTTTCAATCCCCCGAAGGGGATTCTCTTCATTGTCACGTATTATCGTCGCGCTGGTTGCAGCACTGGCCCGTTACCGTTTCAATCCCCCGAAGGGGATTCTCTTCATTGTCACCCGGACTGCTGTAAACCCACCCATGCCGGATTCTCTATCTTGTTTCAATCCCCCGAAGGGGATTCTCTTCATTGTCACGGAGGGGGCTGAGCACCTGGGGTTTCTGGCAGACGGGTTTCAATCCCCCGAAGGGGATTCTCTTCATTGTCACGAGTACCCGATCTCCGGATATCGCAAAACGGGTGAGTTTCAATCCCCCGAAGGGGATTCTCTTCATTGTCACTCGCCCCAGTCATTCAGGACCACTTCGCCCTCGCATGGGCTTCGGTATGGGTTTCAATCCCCCGAAGGGGATTCTCTTCATTGTCACCTCCGACGTGATGGGGCAAACTGACGAGCGAACGAACCGATGTGTTTCAATCCCCCGAAGGGGATTCTCTTCATTGTCACACTATCTCGAGGCCGTCCAGAAGCTCCCGCCAATCTTGTTTCAATCCCCCGAAGGGGATTCTCTTCATTGTCACCCTTCCATTTCGCCTCCAAACGGGCAAAAATGCCCAACTTTTTGCCTTTTTCGGCCCTCAAATGTCATCAGAACGGCCTCAAATGGCCGAAAAGGGCCTCATTCTGCGTTTCCGAGCATGTCCCCATGCCCCCAAAACCGGGGGGATGCTCGGAATTTGGCTACCCCCATACCCCCACAAGTGCCGGTTTGGGGCCTTTTAACCCCAACCGGTGGGGGCGCGCCGGGCCGAAAATCCGAGGATCGCCAGAAGTGCCCTCACCCCCCGTCATGCTCGGATTTTGCTCTCCGCCCGCCGCCTGGCCGGGGGAGATACCGCCCGCGCTTTCGCCATCCGCACCCCCCACCCCCAGGCGCGGGCCTTCTCTTCCCCCCGCAGCGACGAACGCCACTGCCGCCAGATGTCCCACAGGTTCTGAAAGTGCCGTTGGCTGCGGCGGCTGCGCGGCGGCGGATTCCCGGCCATCAACTGCAGAAACCGCTCCATCGCCCCGTCGTCATACTTCCGGGTCACATAGTAATCCCCCACCTTCTCCGCTTCCGCCAGGTCCACCTCCAGCCGTAGAAACCGCTCTGCCAGCCACTCCGCCTCCCGGATAATCCGCTCCCAGTCGCTCATAGTCCCTCTCCTCAGCAGAGTTCATCGGAAATTAGAGCGCAGCGCCCGGGTTATGCCAACGAGCAGGGGAAAACCGTGCTCGTCCGCGTCCATCCGCGTTCATCCGCGTCCTATTTCCGATGAAGTTGGCGTTTGTCGGAACTCCGCGCGCCCGGAACCTCCCCCCACGCGGCCCCTTTCGCCGCGGGGCTCCCGGACTGCCGGCGCGCTCTAATACGGCCCCTCCGGCGAGGAGCGGGCCAGGTTCTCCCGCCGCAAGATGCGGTGGACGTCCTCCAGCGCCTCCCCGTCCAGCAGTCCGTTCTCCCCGGCGGCCCGCACCCACTCCTGGACCGCCGCCGCCAGCGGTTCCCCCGTCAGGTACGGGCTTCTGGCGCCGGCCCGCCCGCTGGAGCGAATCTCCCCCATCAGGCGCACGCCCCGGAGGCGCACCTCCAGCGACCCCATCCCCACCGGCTTCCCGGCTCCCACCTTCAGCAGGAACGGATACCGGGGATGCTGACCCAGGGCCGCCAGGAGCAGGCCCAGTTCCCCTTCGGTCAGGTTCTCAAAGTGGATGCGGGTCTCAAAGGCCGACCCGCTCCCCGCTGCAATCCGGGCGTCGGTCCCCCGGGCCGGCATCCCATGGAAGTAGAACTTGCGCCCGACCGCCCGGTCCCCGGCCATATACCGCTCAGGCAGGCCCCTCAGAGAACGGGCCGGCGCCCAGAGCAGCGGCGTGCGCACCAGGACGGGTTGGCCGCTCACCATCACCGCATCCTCCACCGAGACCTGCCCGCCGTAGTTCTCCCTCCCCGGCCCGCTTATCCCGAAGAGCCGACAGGCCGGGCAGAGGCGGTCCGCGTCGGAGCAGGGGGCCAGCGGGGCGGGGAGCGCTTTCCGGGAACGGCCTCCCACCACCCGCACGCAGGAGGGGGAGAGGGCCTCCACCAGGCTGCGCACCGCCCCTTTCAGGGAGGAGCCGGGGAGGATGGGGACCCGGCCGCGCCGGGTGCCCTGGGCCACCACCACCTCCTGCCCCTGGACCGTCACCACGTCCAGGAAGCCGCTGGCCACCTGCACGGGCCGGTGGGCCGCCAGGGTCGCCTCCAGGGTTCCGGTGAGGTGGACAAAACGGGCGTGTCCCTCCGGCGACTTCCGGTCCACGCCGGAGGGGAACGGGACGAAATCGTAGGGCTTCTCCTGTGCCATCTCCCCCTCCTTATCGGCCCGTCGCGGCCGCTTCCGTCGGGGTCCCGCAGGGCGGGACGGGCAGACTTCGGGCCGACGGCGGCCTCCGGTAGAGGCGGGCATAGCGCGCCGTCTGCAGCCGCCCCTCCTCGTCCACATACAGGACCACATCGGCGACCAGCGCCTGGGCCGGGTCGTCATCGGGCAGCGGGTAGGCCAGTTCGCGGGGGAAGAGGATTTCCCCCCGGGACACCCGGCCGTCGGGCATCGCCATGCGCCGCCCCCAGAGGATGCGGTGGGAGGTCTGGACCCGGAAGGAGGCACTGGCGCGCACCCACGCCCTCAGGTTGCCCAACGCCGCCTCCGGGTCCTCCTCCAGCAGCAGCCAGCACCCCCATCCCCGGCCCCGGCGACCCCGGCGCAGTTCCGCCCGCGGGGAGAAGACCCGCAGGACGTCCCAGGGCCCGTCCAGGGGGGCCGGGTCGGTCAGGAGGCCGGGGAGGCGGAGGTCCTCCTCCCGCCAGGCGAACCACCAGGTCTCCCCCTCCGGGAAGAGGCCCCGTTCCCGCAGGGCCGCCACGGCCTGCGCGGGGCTCCCCGGCGGGGAGAGCGTCAGCCACCAGCCCTCTCCGCTCATGCTCCCACCTCCCCGGGCCAGCGGGCGGCGACCGCTTCCAGAATCGCCCGGATGCGGGCATCCTCCTCCACCACTGCCTGGTAGAAGCCCCGCTCCCGGCGGGCCGGGACGTCCCAGGCCATCTGGTCCTTCCCGGCCTCGGGCAGTGGATAGCGCGGCTCTTTCCCGGCCGCCCAGTACCCGACCCCCCGCAGGTGGCCCTGGGGGTCCTGGAGGGTGCGGACGGTGAGGCAGTGGAAGGTCAGGCGCACCCGGCCCAGCCCCCGCGACTTGCCGAAGCCGAGGGGCACCAGGCCGTCGCCCATATCCAGCAGGGCGGCCGCCAGCAGCCCCAACTGCCCCAGGGTGAAGTTGCGCACGGCCAGGCGGCCCGTGAACCGCCCCTCTGTCAGGACTTCCAGTTCAAAGGGGCCCTGGGCCACTGCGCCGGTCACCCGGTCAATGGCCACGCCGTAGCGCCGCTCCAGTTGCGGTTCCCCCTGGATGTGGAAGTCGCTCACCCGCACCCGCCCTGCCAGCGCCGTGTTCCCGAAGAGACGGCAGGCGTAGCAGGAACGCTGGTAGGCGGTGGGCCCGTCCCAGCGGGTGGTGTCCTGACCGGCGAAGCAGGCCGCCGGAATCTCCCCGCCGCCCCCGCGCGTCCGGGTCGGGTCGCACGCCAGGTCCATCCGCACCGAGCGGAGGAGCCGTTCGGCGTACCCCCGCACCACCCCCCGCAGGGAGGAGCCGGGGATGTACACCTGCAGTTCTCCGTCGGCCCGCCGGGTGCGCACGAAGTTCATGTCCGGGATGGTCGGGTCCAGGGCGGCCCAGCCCTCCCCGCCCGCCTTGATGAGCAGGGGGGTGACGGGCTCCAGACTCATTTCCAGGAACGCCTCGTTGTAGAACGTGCCGTGCATCAGGCACCTCCCATCAGTTCCTGCACCAGCGCCTCCAGCCAGCGGTTCGCCTCCTCCGGGGGGACGGTCCGCAGCGTCCCGTGGAGCAGGTACTCCCGGAGGGCGGGCCGGTCCGTCGCCTCCACGCCCCGGATTTCCAGCCCCTCCAGTTGCACGTGCCCCAGGCCCCGCCCCCGGAAGCCGCCCAGGAGAATCTGCCCCCGGGCCAGTTCCTGCAGCCCCAGCCACAGCAGCCCCCGTTCGGTCGGGCTCAGGTTCTCGGCCAGGAGGGTCAGGCGGAAGCGCGCGCCGACGGGGATGGCCTCAAAGTCGTATTTGAGGGCGACGGTCTCCTTCTCCCGATGGATGGCCACGCCGTCGCGCCGTTCGGTGGGGACATCCCCGTCCGGGTACAGGTCGGCGATGCGGACGCGCGAGGCCAGCCAGGGGCTCCCGAAGACCCGGCAGACCCGGCAGGATTCCTGCAGGACCCATTGGGCGAACGTTTCGTCGTCCCCGGCGGCCCTCCGCAGGTCGTCTATGCCGACAGTCGGGTACTCCCGGTCCGGGTCGTACCTCTCCGAAAGGCGTTGCCCGCTGCGGATGCACCAGTTCGTTTCGTCCACCGGGATGCACGCGCCCTTTCCCCGGCGTCCCCGGGGCTCCAGCCCCCGGACGATGCGCTCCACGTGGCTGCGCAGGGCGCCCCGCAGGGAGGAGCCGGGGATGAAGGGACGGCCGTGCGCGTCCCGGATCACGGGCAGGTCCACCGCGGCCGGCTCGGCGGCCTCCCCGCCCATCCCCACCCGGAGCGCCGTCCTGGCGACCAGGTACGCGGTGATCTCCAGATGGTTCTCAAACCGTTCCCAGCACGCCATGCTCCCCTCCTTCCCCGGACGCGGGGATGCGGTCCAGGAACTTGAGCCCCACCAGGGCCCGCCGGAAGTAGCCCAGGTACAGGGTGACGGCCCGCATCGTCTCCTCCGGGCCCGCGCTCTTCTGGATGGCCTGCAGGTCGGCGGCCAGCGCCTCGGCCAGCACCCGCCGGTCCTTCAGCGGGCAACTCCAGAAGCGCTTCCCCTCCTCCTCCCGCGCGGCCTGATAGCGCAGCCAGTTCACGAAGAGGGGGAGGATGGGCGCGCTCTGGGCGACCTCTATGGCTTTAGAGGATTGGGTCTTCCCGACGTCCGGCGCGTCTTTCCACCCCGTGGCCTCCCGCAGCGCCCTCACCAGGGCCTCCGCCTTTCGCACCAGCAGGTCGTGGTCTATCGCTCCCATATCGGACCTCCTGAAGTATCCAGCACAATATGGAAGGGGTCACAGGCGACCGCTTCGCCCCATCCTTCGGCCCGGTGCTCCCCCAGGCCGTTCTCCTCCACCTCCCGCAGGAACGCCAGCACGGCCTCCTGCTCCCCGGCCGACGCCCGGAAGGCCAGCACCGACCCCGCGCCGATGGCCGATACCACCGGTTTGGGCAACCCCCAGGCCGCCGACCATCCCGTCCAGTCCTCCCGCTCCATCTCCGAGGTCTCCGGCAGGAACTCCAGACTCCCCGGCAGGCGGGAGATATAGGGCTCCAGGACCGGGGGGTCCGGACGGGTGGCGGGCTGTCCCGCGGGGTCATATAGCAGGAGCGGCGCCCGCAGGGTGAGGGCGAAGTAGAGGTGCGCGGGGTCCAGCGGCTCCCCTCCCTCCCCTCTGGGCTGGAAGGCCTCCAGTCGCTCCTCCAGCGGGGGAAAGTGGCCGCCCGGTTCCTCCATCCAGCGCAGGGCCACCGCCCCCATCCCCCGGGCCCGGGCGGAGCCGATGCGCAACGGGTACGCTCCGTCCTCCTCCGGCAGGTAGCGCCGGATCAGGCCCCGGAGGGTCTGCCACTGGTCGTCCTCCATCACCCAGTAGCCGGTGAAGGAGAGCGGTTGCTCCTGTCCCTCTCCCCCCGGGCCGGGGACCAGCGCCTCCAGGGTATAGAGGATGCCCTCCTCGGCCGTCTCGGTCCCCCGGTTCAGCCCCACCCGTACGAAGGCCCGGGGGTGGACCGGGCTCTCCCGGTAGGTGGCCGGGTCGCGGGGAGTTCCCCGGACGGCGAAGCCCCGCATCCGCTCCAGCCGTTCGCCGCAGACCGGACATCCGCCGATGCCCGCGCCCGGGCCTTCCGTCACCCGGCGCAGGCGGCCCGGCAGCCCGTCCAGCACCCCGTGCCCTCCGTCGCTCCGGAACCCCCGATGGGACTTGCAGGTCCGGGCGGTCAGCGGGATGGGGAAGGCGTCCTTCGCCCCGGCGCTCTCCCCGGCCTCCCGGACGGGGTACAGGAAGCCGAAACGGGCGACCGGTTCCTCCAGGAACACCCGTCGGACTTCTTCGGGGACGGCGCCCCCGCGCCCGGCGCCGGGTCCCCACAGCCCCTGGGGGAGCAGGATGGCCCGGGCCAGGGTGCCCCGGAGCACGCTTCCGGCGACGAAGGGCCGGCTGCTCTGCACGTTTCCGGCAGGCAGGCCGTCCCCCAGCAGGAGGGGCCCGCGCGCCTCAAGGACGACTTTGATCCGGCGCATCTCCCACCACCTCCTTCACCAGATTTTCGGGGTCCTCCTCCACCCACGCCCCGACCTGGGGGTCCCACCGGAAGAGTTGGGCGGCCTTCAGGCGGACCTCCCCCAGGCCCCGCGCTTTGCTTCCGCCCAGGTGCCGCACCATTCCCACCGCGGCCAGCAGCCAGCCGACCTCCTCCCGGGAGAGCAGGCCCTCCACGCTGCCCTGAAAGCGCAGGCCGCCGCCGGTGGTCGTCTCCACGGTGAACAGCCGCCCCGTCTGGACGATGCCCAGCCACCGGCTGATGCCCGTCCCGGTGCGGTAGGAGAGGGGGACCGGTTCGGGGCCGGGGCGGACCAGGTGCAGGTCTTCAAAGGACGTGGCCGAGGGGTGCCAGGCGTTGCCGAAGATGCGGCAGGCCAGGCAGAGGGGCCCGGCGGGGTCGGCGACCACCCCGGCATGGGGGCACATCCCTTCGGGGCGCGGGGGCCGACAGACCGGCTGCCCCAGCGCCCGCAGCAACCGCTCCAGGTGGGCCCGCACCCGCCCCCGGACCGATGAGGCGGGGATGAAGGGAGTCCCCTCCGGGCCCACCTGGATGGGCCGGTCCACCAGGGGGACGGTGCGCCCCGGCCCCAGCGTGTGGAAGGCCGTCCGGGTCTCCGCCACCAGTACGATGCGCCATCGGTCGCTCATCGTTTCCTCCTACTCTGTAACCACCTACCCTGACCCGTTTGCAGAGAATGTAGCGCAGGCTTTAGCCTGCGAATACAGGCCCGGCGGCCTGCGCTATAGAGGCATCCCTGCCAGCGTCTTTGACAGCGCTCGCTCGGAGTCCCCCGGGTAGGTAATTACCCTATTCCAGCACCTTCACCAGTTCCAGCAGGTCCCAGAGGGGGGAGAAGTAGGTCCGCCGTCGCTTCGCCGGGGCCAGGCCGAAGGGGTGCCGGTTCTGGAATTCGGTCACCGGGTACTGGAGCCCCTCCAGGGAGGGGGGGAGGAGGCCCTGCTCCAGTTCGGCGAGCCAGTTGTCGGCCCGGTCCTCCAGGCGGGCCCGCTGGTAGACGTAGTGGAGGTTGCCCGCTGCAGGGGCGCCCGTGACCAGGGCGTTCACCAGTCGGTGCAGCGGGCCGATGTGACCCCCGTCCCGCAGGCGCACGGCCTTCTCCAGGAGAAAGGCCAGTTCCTCCGCCGTGAGGGGACGGAGGGTGAAGCAGTAGTCGCAGGACTCCCCCCGCCGCAGGTACATCTGCTGCCGGTGGACCTTCAGGTCCGCCGGAATCTGCTCCGGCGTCGTCGCCAGCAGCATGGCCACGTTCCCCTGAGCCAGCCCGCTTTCTCGGAAGGCCCGCTTGGCCCACTTCAGCAGTTCCCGCTCGGTGAACTCCACGGTCCGCCAAACGGGGGTCTTGTGGTCCGCCATGAGGACGCCCAGCGAGAAGGCGATGGGCGGGTCGGTGAGGCGGGGGCCGGTGCCGGGGCGGAACTCCAGGTCCATCAGGGTCAGGAACTCCCGGGCGAAGCGGAGCCCCACCGGTGCCCAGGCCAGCAGGAGGAGGTCGTCGCCGCCCAGTGCCAGGACCTGGAAGGGCAGACGGGGCAGGACGGGGGGGCCGCCCGGCCGCCAGCCCCGCTCCATCGCCGTCTCCTGGGTGGCCCGGGCGAGGGCGACCGCCGCAGCCGCCCGGCTGGCCCCCTTCACCCGCTGGGTCCACTGCAGGGCCATTGCCAGCGTGGTCAATCTACCGGCCACCGCGCCGAAGTTGTTCCCGTCGCCGTAGACGGTCGCCAGGAGGGGGCGCCGGGCGTCGTCGGGGATGAAGCCGCCCTCGGCGGCGGGCCCGACGGTCTGCGCGATCCACCCTTCTGACCGCACGCCCAGCGCTGAAGGGTCCTGCCCCAGCCAGCCCAGCACCTGCTCCAGTTTCGCCGCGCGCTGCTGGCGGCCGACCTCCCGCCGGGTGTCGCAGACCCGGCACAGGGGGACCGGTTCCGTCTCCCCCGGCAGGTCGGTCCACCCCTCGGCGGGGCGGCTCCGGCAGAGGTGGCAGCGGGCCTCAAAGGGCAGGGCCTCCCAGCGGGGGACCCGGGCCTCCGCCCGGTCCCGGGCCAGTTCGCCGAGGACCCGTCCCACTGCGCTCCGGTAGTCCTCCAGCAGGGTCCGGGCCGGGACCTCCGCGACGCCGGCGGCCGGGAAGGCGGCGCACGTGCGCTCGTAGAGCATCCGCCGCAACCGGCGGTCCCAGCGCTCCCCCTGCCCGTCCTCCGGCGCCGGGGCCAGGAACAGCAGGGTGGAGGCCGCCGCCTGGAGCACGACTTCCGGGCCGACCTCCCGGCTGACCGTTTCCGCCCCCGCTTCCGTCCATTCGTCCAGCAGGGTGGAGGCCCCCCGAATCTCGTTCAGCCCGGGGGTCTCAAAGACGTAGCGCTTGATCCGCTGGGCGGCGGCCATGACCAGCCACACTCTTCCCTCCTCCGGGGCCGTCCCGTCCCGAATCGCCGTCAGGACGGCCGCCGCCGTCTCGGGGAGGCCCTCCGGGACCGCCCCGGCGGTGCCGTTCAGGAAGCGGGCGAGGGAGAGGGCCAGGGGCCAGCGGGAGAGGTCCGCTTCCAGGTGCTCCAGGAGGGGGTGGGTCAGGAGGGCCAGGCGGACCGCGTGGAGGACCTCCGGCGGGGTCCCGGCCTGGCGGAGGAGCACGTTGGCCAGCGCGGTCCGGCTCAGCAGGCGGTCGGCCAGGAGTTCGGACGTTTCGCCCTCCGCCGGGGCGGGCAGGAGCGGGGGGAGGGCCTCCCCGTCCAGGAACCGGCGGCGCAGTTCCTGCCCGGCCAGGGCGTCCAGGGAGACTGGCCCGACGCCGGGGAAGAGGTCGGCGCAGAGGAGGGTCCCTTCGGCCGTCCGCAGGCCGAAACGGAGGGGGAAGAGGCATTCGTAACTGGTGTCCCGCCAGAACCGGGCGACGGCGTCGGCCGATTCCTTCAGGTCGCCGTTGAGGTGTTCCCGGATGCGGTCGGCGGCCCATTGGGAGACGGTTCGCTGCCAGCGGGGTCCGATTTCGTAGATGGTACCGGTAAAGGGGTCACGGAACCGGAACACGGCACCTCCTTTCCGGGGGCAAGGGAGCGCGGGCGATGAACAGGGCCGGGAGAGGGGAGGCCGTCCGCGCTTATGGAGTGTTCTCTGCCCGTCCGTCCAGGGCCTGGACGAAGGCCCAGGCGAAGGCCCAGGCCCGCTCCATGACGGCGGGGTTCATTTTGTCGGGTGTGTCGTCTATCCGATGCCAGTACGGTTTCTCCCCCCGGCGCCCGATCCCCATAAGGGTGATGGCGGGGACGCCGGCCCGCAGGGCGTCGGCCATTTCGGTGTTGCCGCCGGAGATGCGGGCGGGGAAGGCGCCCCATTCGAGGTGGGCGCGGGCCAGTTCCTCCGCCAGTGCCACCAGGCGCGGGTCGGCCCGGAAGGGGATGACGATGCCCTCCCGGACCAGCCAGGCGGGGCCGTCGCAGCCGAGCATCTCAAAGACCAGGGCGACGGGGCGGCGGAACTCGGCCCGGTGGCGGGCGAAGAAGTCGGCGGCGCCGTAGTGCTGGACCTCCTCGCAGCCGGTGCAGACGGCCCAGACGCGGGTGTGGCGGAGGGGGGAATCCCGCAGCGCCTCCGCCAGGGCCAGCACCAGTCCGGCCCCGGAGGCGTTGTCGTTGGCGCCGGGGCTGAAAGGGGTGCGGTCGGCCTGGAGGCAGAGGGCCAGGAGGAGGAGGGCGCAGACGGCGCCGGGGGCGGCGGCGGGCCAGACCCAGGCCCAACGGGTGGCCGCTCCCAGGAGGAAGAGGAGGGTCTGGGCCAGGAAGGCGATGAAGGCGACGGTGGTGAAGAGGGTGTAGGCGGCGACCCAGCGGGGGGAGCGGAAGATGAGGGGGGTGCGGTGGCTGTCCACGTGGCCGATGAGGATGAGGTCCTGGCGGTGCTCCTCCTGGGGCGGGATGAGGGCGACGACGTTCTGGCTGGGGCCTTTGGGGATCCGTCGCCGGAGGGGGTTATCGCGGAAGGAGAGTTCCAGGAGGTCGGAGGCGAGGGCGGCCAGGGAGAGGAGGGCGGCGATGGCGGCGGTGGCCCGTCCCCCCAGGGGGTAGAGGAGGTATGCGGCCAGCATGGTGAGGGCGGCGATGAGGTGGGGGTAGTAGATGGAGCGGGCGCTCTGGAAGGGTTCCTGGCGGGGGTTGAGGCCCAGTTGGGCCAGCACGTCGTGGCAGTAGGCGGAGCCGCGTCGTTCTCCTTCGGTGGTGGAGCCCCGGGGTCCGATCACCCCGGCCAGCGTGCGGATGTGTTCCAGCCAGCGGGCAACCTGCGGAGACATCCATGCTCCTTTCTGCGGAGAGACCCCTCCCCCGACCCCTCCCCGGAGCGGGGAGGGGAGAACCCCTCCCCCGACCCCTCCCCGGAGCGGGGAGGGGAGAACCCCTCCCCCGACCCCTCCCCGAAACGGGGAGGGGAGACCTTGCTCCCCCTTCCCTATTGTCACAAGTGGGTCGCCATACCCTCAGACGAGCCAGCTTGTGCAGGTTTCAATCCCCCGAAGGGGATTCTCTTCATTGTCACTCAGGATCACCGTGCAAGGGGGGCCTGTGGAAGTCACAGCGTTTCAATCCCCCGAAGGGGATTCTCTTCATTGTCACTTGATCGCGGCGTTCCGATATTCCGGCCATCTGAGTTTCAATCCCCCGAAGGGGATTCTCTTCATTGTCACAAGAGGGGGGAGAGGGCCCTTTCTTCTAGCTTTCTAGGGGCTTCCCGTTTCAATCCCCCGAAGGGGATTCTCTTCATTGTCACGAGGGGGGAGAGGTCCCTAACTTTCTAGGGGTTTCCGTTTCAATCCCCCGAAGGGGATTCTCTTCATTGTCACTTCTCCTGCTCCTTTGTGGTTTTACTGCCGGAAGTAAATGTTTCAATCCCCCGAAGGGGATTCTCTTCATTGTCACAAATCTCGACCAAACTCATACGTTGCCCTTATTGTGACGTTTCAATCCCCCGAAGGGGATTCTCTTCATTGTCACGAGCCCGTGGAGCGGGAAACGAAGCTCCCGGAACAGCTCCAGCCAGAGTTTCAATCCCCCGAAGGGGATTCTCTTCATTGTCACCCCTTCCATTTCCCCTCCAAACTGCCAGAAATGCCCTAATTTTTGCCTTTTTCAGCCCTCAAATGCCCTCTGGACGGCCTCAAATGGCCGAAAAGGGCCTCATTCTGCATTTCCGAGCATGTCCCCGTGCCCCCAAAACCGGGGGGATGCTCGGAATTTTGCCACCCCCATACCCCCATAGGTGCCGGTTTGGGGCCTTTTACCCCCCCCACCGGTGGGGGTGCGCCGGGCCGAAAATCCGAGGATCGCGGGAAGTGCCCTCACCCCCCGTCATGCTCGGATTCGGGGCCGAAATGCCCACCGTTTCCCTCTAAGGGGCAAAACGGGGACTCTATTGCCTTTTA
>Ga0209227_1002526_pt1 | contig 12997 bp, 10 predicted proteins | sample YNPBryantNP2012_FD_185815 | JGI IMG/M metagenome (GOLD analysis project Ga0209227, IMG submission 185815) | Anoxygenic and chlorotrophic microbial mat microbial communities from Yellowstone National Park, USA - YNP Bryant NP 2012 (SPAdes)... ...
AGATGATCCAACCGCTGAGTCACATAGGTAGTCTCTGCCATAGGTATCCTCCACCCCAGAGGATACCCCAAAATCCGTTTTTGTCTTCTCAAAGTGCGGAACGTAGGGAACAAGAGTTTAACTTGACATTGTCAAAATCGAATCACAATTTGGCAATGGCTTGAGGGGGGGCAGTAGGCCTCTTCTTACCTATCTTGTGTTGAGAGCAAAGTTTTTACCGCAGAGATCGCTGAGCCATATCACCGCCATCACATGGTGCTTCTTTTTTCTGGGCTGTTCTCTCTCCTTCAAGACGATTTGCAATCTCTTTTGTCGAATTGTTTGCAAAAATGTGCCCAATTCCTGTTTGATTTTCTCGATCTGTTTGCCTTCGCTGAGTTCTTTACAAAATTGGTCACTTTCAGCCAGATTTTGTACGGTTTCTGAGTTATACTTTGACAATGTCAAGTTAAACTCTTGTTCTATAAACTCTACGCATTTTGTCACTGCGAGCAAAGCGAAGCAGTCTCCTGGCTTGCAAGGAGATTGCTTCGTCGCAAAAAACGCTCCTCGCAATGACAACTATACGAAAAGATGACATTGTCAAAATACTTACCACAGCAGACCTCGCGGAGAATGGAGTTGTGATGCCAGCATCTTTACCGCAAGTTCTGCTTTTTTATCAGACTATGTCCTAAACGCTGGCGTGGATACCTTTTGCCCTGGCAGAAGACATAAAGCAGCCTGACCTTGCAACGGGTGCGCCAGAGGAGGGCAACGATTTTCTTGCGAATGGGCTGTGCTCTGCATCATCACAACCCGTGTGAAAAAACACCTGGCTGCCTAACGGCAGACCCAGCATATCCAAAGATCGGAAGAGGGCGTTGATGCTGTCCATAGTGCTTGAAATTTGATTGGTCAGGTACTGTTTTCCCCTGCCTTCCGTCCCCGAAAAACAATTTGGCTAAAATCCAGTTTTCTTTCTATTGTTGAAGAGAGCATCATAAGTTTGAAAGACGCTTTCTGGAGCAAGAAAGACCATGAGTAACTCCCCTAACCGAAATTTGCTGATTTTAAGTCTCTGTTTTGTCTGGTTGCTGCTTGTTAGCCTGGCTTATGGGTATACTCACAAACCTTTTTCGCTGCAAATGTTCCTGGCTATCTGTAGAGATGTCTGGATTTTGATCTTGGCAATTTTTTTGATGAGCGCTGCCGCCACTTTGGGACAAGAAATTTTGAAACTTTTCTTTCTTTCTGCCGATTTCCCTTCTGAGATAAGAAGGACAAGTGCCATCTTAACGATTACCTGGCCTGTGGCTCTCGGAATGGGTATTTTTTCTTTAGTAGTGTTGGCAGCAGGCACATTCTTTGCTGCAAATCCGTGGGTGTTTGGCTTACTGCTTGTAATTTTGGTTGCCTGGCAGTGGCGACGGATGTTTGAGTTCTGGCGTCAAGTCGGCCATGCCTGGCAAGAATTGGCGCCTGTGGGCAAAGCCGAGAAGTTGCTGACTTTGTTGGTAACGATCATTGTTTTGTTCAATTTATCGGTGGCTCTCGCTCCCCCGCTGACTTTTGACGCACTGGTCTATCACCTGACTCTCCCTTTACGCTATCTCCAGGAGGGCCGTATCACCTACATCCCCGAAATCATGTTTTGGGGCATGCCACAACTGGCTGAAATGCACTACCTGGTCATGCTGGCCTTAGGGGGAAAATCGGCCCCTGCAGTATTGAGTTGGCTGGTTGGCATTTTGACCCTGTTGGCCTTAGGCGATGATCTGCGACAGCGCTTTGACCGTCTGACAGCCTGGTTTGCCATTGCGGCTCTGTTGAGCGGCTTCACACTTTCTCATTTGCTGGGTGCGGCTTATCTGGAATGGTTTTTGCTCTTTTATGGGCTGGCGTGGTGGCAGTTGCTTGAAGCGATTTACAAGCATGGTAAGAAGGAAGTGCTGGTGACGCTTTTGGGCATCGTTTCTGGTTTTGCACTCAGCCTGAAATATACGGCGGGTGTTCTGTTGTTACTCGGCATACTGGCCTTGCTCTTCCAACCTGATGGTCAATGGCAACGGAATACTTACCGTGCTTTCAAACTTGGCCTTGTAGCAATGCTGGTTAGTCTGCCCTGGTGGGTGAAAAATTTTACCTGGACGGGAAACCCTTTTTATCCTATTCTCCTTCCTGCGGGGGCAATGGATGCCATTCGCTATGATTTTTATCATAACGTCCTTTCAGATCTGAAGTGGTATCAAGGGCTGGTCATGCCGTGGTATATCACGATCTGGGGAGTGGATGGAAAGGTAGGCCCGTCCGCTTCGATTGGACCTCTTTTGCTGGCATTTTGGCCACTTGCTTATCTCGGGTGGCGGAACAGAACGGATTCACAACGCCAGAGTCTGATTCTGGCAACACTCATTCTGTTGGGAGGTTTTGTTCTATGGGTGCTGGTTGCTTTTCGTAATAACTTGTTGGTTCAAACCCGCCTGTTTATCACTTTGTTCCCTATGTGGGTCATATTGGCATCAGCCGGCTTTGCTCACATTTCTCAGGTCAAGGTCGCCTCCGTTCGATTTGGCCGAATTTTGCTCACCTTTGTTGTGCTTTTTCTCTCGTTCAACGTATTCGAAACACTTTCAGACGTCTTGCCCAAACAGTCACTGGATTATAATTTTGGCCTGTTGAGCCAGGAAGACTACCTTGCACACAACCTGGGCGATTTCTATGCAGTCAGTGAAACAATCCGAAATTTTCCTCCTGGTAGCCGGATAATTATGCTGTGGGAAACGCGCGGATTTTACTGTGTGCCGCGTTGTGAGCCGGATGAAATCATTGATCGCTGGTATCATGAAACCCATCTTCACGGTACAGCCCATGAGATTCTCTCTGCTTGGATTGAACAAGGTTATACTCACCTGCTCATCTGGGAATCTGGTTTCAAATTTGTACGCGATACTGATGCGAATCTCCGATTCACCCAGCGCGATTGGGACTTGTTGGAAAAACTACGAGCAATACTTGGCCGCGGCCAGCAGATGGGAAGTTACATCCTCTATCCTTTGCGGTAACTTGCAACTGCTTTTCTGATTTCTTTACTGCGCACACAAGTTACACTTACCCTGCAATCGAGCCTTTATGGAAGATAAACCATCCGTTTTTCGAGTCTGGATGCTCGCCATCCGTCCCAAAACCTTGCCCGCGGCAGTTTCTGGGGTGGTGATGGGCAGCGCTGTGGCGTGGATGGACGGCTCTTTCCGCCTCTTGCCTGCCCTGGCGGCGTTGTGTGTGGGTTTGCTCCTGCAAATTGGGAGCAATGTGGCCAATGACGTCTATGACTTTGAGCGTGGCACCGATACCTCCGAGCGGCTGGGGCCGCTGCGCGTGACGCAGGCAGGATTGCTGACCCCCGCACAGGTGAAGCGCGGCATGTGGGTTATTTTTGGTCTGGCGGCGCTGTTCGGGTTGTATCTGGCCTCGTTGCGCGGCTGGACCGTGGTGTGGATTGGCCTGGCGGCCATTGCTTCGGCCATCGCTTATACGGCGGGTCCCTTCCCGCTGGGGTACTATGCTCTGGGCGACCTGTTTGTGTTTATTTTCTTCGGCCTTGCTGCTGTAGCAGGCACGTATTTCGTTCAGGTTGGTTCGGTCAGCGCGGCGGCATGGTGGATGTCGGTGCCGATTGGGTTGATTGTGACGGCGATCCTGGTGGTCAATAATTTGCGCGATATTGAAAACGACCGGAAGGCGAAAAAGCACACGCTGGCGGTCTTGCTGGGGGCGCAGGGGACGCGCATCGAATATTTGCTGTGTCTCTTAATCTCTTATCTCATCATTCCCGTCGCGGTGTGGCGGGGACTCATCCCCTGGTCGGCGTTGCTGACGTGGCTCTCGCTTCCGCTGGCGGTCAAAGTGACGCGGACGGTGTTTACCCAGGCAGGTCGCCCGCTCAATGCCGCGCTGGCCGGGACAGGGCAACTTTCCCTTGCTTTCAGTCTGTTGTTTGGGGTGGGGGTGCTGGTCGCTCGTCTTTTGGGCGGGTAGTCTCAGGGTCCCCCCGCGGTCAGGCCCGATTAATTGACGAATTTCCAGCGGCAAAGTTTGCGTTCCATCCAGTCCACTGCAAAATACATCCCCAATCCCAGGAGGGACATGGCGATGACGCCGGCGTACATGGCCGGATAATCGAGCAGTGTGCTGCCGTTGTAGTAGATGTAATAGCCGAGGCCGTATTTGGTGGCAAACAGTTCGGTCACGTACAGGACGGCTACGGCTGTGCCGATGGATTGACGCAGGGCGGTCAGAATAGCGGGCAAACTGGCAGGGAAATAGACGAAGCGAAACAAGGCGCGCCGCCCCGCGCCGAGACTGCGCAGGCTTTGGATGAGTTGCGGGGGGATGTTTGCCGCCTGGTCCCGAACGAGGACAACGATCTGGAAAAACAAAATTAAGAAGATGATGGTGATTTTGGCAAGATCGCCGATTCCCAGCAACAAAAAGACAATCGGGACCAGTACCACTTTGGGGATGGGGTAAAGCAGGTAGATGACGGGGGAGAGAACGCGATTCCATCTCTGCGACCCGCCAATGGCCAGGCCCAACGGCGCGGCGGTCAGAACAGAGAGGGTGGTCCCGGCTGTAACGCGCCACAGGCTGTAGCCGAAATGGGTGAGCAATCCCTGCCCCAGTTCTGTAAAAAAGACCTTGAGCACCACCAGCGGCGTCGGCAAAATGGGGCGGTTCACGACTATGGCCGCCACCTGCCAGGCGAGGAAGAGGCCGAGGGTGGCCAAAAATACGTCACGGCGTTTCATTTTCCCCCTCTTTCTTCTCTGGGGAGGGGAGGGACGGCCGTTGCATTTCTTCACGCAAAATGGCACACAGGTTGCGGTATTGTTCACTGTTGCGATGCGTGCCTGTCCCGGCGCCGGGGTTTGCGAAGATGTGGGCGGTGGAATTGGGCGCGGCTCCCAGCAGGAGGATTTTCTGCCCCAGCGAGACGGCTTCTTCGATGGAGTGGGTGACCACGATGAGGGTCAGATTCTGTTCGGCGCAGAGGGAAAGCGTCAGGTTGTGCAGGTCTTCGCGGGTGATGGCATCGAGCGAGGAGAATGGCTCGTCCATCAGGAGCAAGTCGGGGTGCAAGGCGAGGGTGCGGGCGATGGCCACGCGTTGACGCTGTCCCCCGGAGAGTTGGGCCGGGAATTTTTCGGCGTGTTCTGCCAGGCCGAGGCGCTCCAGCCAGGGGGTGACGTCGGCAGACTGGTGGTCGAGGGGAGCGTGCGTTCCGTCCGGGCCGTAAAAGTCGCGCACGCGCAGACCCAGTTCGGCGTTGTAGCGAACCGTTGCCCAGGGGAGCAGGCCGTAGTCTTGCAGGATCAGGCCTGTGCGTGGCCGCGGACGCCTCAGCGGCTGCCCTTCGATCAGAATTTCGCCACGGGTCGGCTGGAGTAATCCGGCCAGCAGGTAAAGCAGGGTCGTCTTTCCGCAGCCTGAGGGTCCAAGAATGGCCCATGTCTCGCTGCGCTGGACTTCCCAGTTGAAATCCTGAAAGATGGGCAGGCTGTGAGGATAATTGAAGGTAAGGGAGCGGATGGTAATCATGTGGAAAAAAGCAGGACAAGCCAATTGGCTTGTCCTGCAAATTATACCTGCTGGATGCAGATTGGGTAACTATTCAGGCTGTCATTGCGAGGGCGTTTTTTGCCCGAAGCAATCTCGTGTTGAACAGGAAAAACCATGCTTTGGGAGACTGCTTCACTCGCAAAAAGCGCTCGTTCGCAGTGACACCCCTGTTTCGAGTGGATGGCTGAATAGTTACCAGATTGGTGTCAATTTGAGATGTTAGGGCAAGAAGGTGGCGTTGACCGAATCTGCATAAGAGACCTCGCCGGTCACGATCCCTTTTTCCTGGGCCCAGGCGAGGGCATCGGCCCACTCGGCTTCGGTGGGGACACCCGCGGCCGGGAACGGCGGGACGACAAACTTGCCGATTAACGGTTCGGGGACGAGTTTCTGTTCGCTCAGCACGTTGCTGTATTTGGCCGGATCGGCGTTGAGCAGGTTTGTCGCCTCTTCGATGGCGGCGAGGAAGGCTTTGATGGCCTCGGGGTGAGCGTCAATCACGTCCTTGCGGAAGGAGATGACGCTAAAGCCGTATTCGGGGTGTTTTGAGTCGTCCAGTACGTTCACGGCACCTTGCATGACTGCCAGCGAGGCCAGGGGGTCGGGCATCACGCCGGCCTTGAGTTCACCGGAGGCCAGGAGGGCCATGCGGTCGGGGATCTTGGGCACGGCGATGGTCTTGATTTCGTCGGCGGTGAAGCCTTCTGCCTGCAGCAAGCGCTCGGTCACGTACTCAATGACGGTGCCCTGCGAGACGCCAATTTCGACGCCCTTCAGCCCCTGCACATCGGTGATGCCGCTCTGGCCAGAGGCGAGGATGAAGAAGTGTCCGTGCCCCTCGGTCGGGACGAGGGCGTAGCGCACGACTTGCATTTGGATGCTGTCTCGGTTGAAATTCATGACAGCCAGCGTTTCGTTGATGGTGCCATCGGCCTGGCCTGCTGCGAGAAGTTGATCGCGTTCGGGAGCAGAGGCGACGGGGACGAACTCAACGTTGACGCCGTATTTTGTGAACAGTCCTTCTTGCTGGGCAACGTACATGGGAAGGGTGTCAATAATGGGCAAGACGGCAATTTTCAGGGTGATGATTTCCTGGGCGGGCGCTTCGGTCGGGACCTCGGTGGCGGGCGCGGCCGTCTCCGGCGCGGTGGTCGGGGCGGCGGGTGCGCACCCACCAAGCAGCATTGCCATCAGGACGATCAGCAAGAAAGTGGTGTGAAGTTTCATGTGAATGGATCTCCTTATAAAAATTTGTAAGATTTTTTGGTTGTAAGAGAGCATTCTTTCTCGCGGGCTGATTGCGTTCAAATGCTCGTAACTGCCTACCCTAAGCGATGAAGAACTCTCTAACTCTTGTCATTGCGAGCGTAGCGAAGCAATCTCCTGGCCGATATGGGGATTGCTTCGCCGCCTGCGGCGGCTCGCAATGACAAAGTATGGATGGTTGGTGGGCAGTTGGTAGGTAATTACAAATGCTCTGCTTTTTGACTTTAGGGTTAGTCTGTCTTTTTCTCAATTTCCTGGATTTTTTCTTCTGGCACTCCCACGCTTTGCAGAAACAGTCTTCGCAACGCCGGGAGGGCACGGAGGGGGTCGGGTTGTCCTGTATAGACCCAGCGCAGGACGATCTCATTCAGGGCACCCATCCAGGCGCAGGCGGCAATCTCGGTATCCAGGGCGGGGAGTCCGCCTTCGGCCACGGCTTCATCAAGGTTTTTCTTGATGAACGCGATGAAACGGTCGTTCACGGCACGACGCTTTTCTTCGAAGACGTGTCCCAGCCCGGTGGCCTGGACGAGGGCGATCTTGGCCAGGGCGCGGTATTGGCCGAACGTTTCCAGGCAGACGCGCAACGCCAGGTCGACGCGTGCCACCCCCGAGGTCTCTGCCTCGAGGCGAGCGCGCAGGCGACTTTCGAGCAGGTCGGCAAAGGTATCTACCAGGGCGAGGAAAATATCTTGCTTGCTGGGGAAGTAGAAATAGAATGAACCTTTGGATGTGTTCGATTCTGCAACGATGTCGTCCACCCGGGTGTCGTGGTAGCCCTTGCTGGCAAAGACGCGTACCGCCGCTTCGAGAATGCGGTTGCGAGTTTCTTGAGAGGAGGAAGTAGATTTGTCCATGGCTGAATAGACTGACTGGTCAGTCTAAGGGGACATAGGTTATCATAAATCCCAAACGGCGTCAATCCTCAGACTCATTTCCCTTATGGTTTTCTCAAAGTCCGTTGATGCCCTGTGCAAAACGCGGCAATTGAGAATTTTGACCGCTGAGACGCAGAGTTCGCAGAGATTTTTTGTGGTTTTCTGTGCGTTCTCAGCGGCTCTGCGGTGAAAGATTTGACTTTGAGAAAACCACGCACTTCCCTGGCAAATCAAAGGAGACGGCTCGCACGGGGCTGTGCAGGGGAGTTTCAGTGGGATGGCTTCGTCTCTGTGCAAACGAAGAGTCTGCGCCTATAATTGCCCGCATGCTTTTGAGATGTTTTGATAGTGGAGTGTGAGTTGCTGCCAGATGCGGCTGACTACGATAGGCGAAATTTTGGTAAGGAGGTGCTATGAAGCGCATTAATTTACTCTGGATCATGGCCCTGTTTCTGGGTTGGACCTTCGATTTCCTTTTTTGGGATTACGCCTCGGGCATCAGTTTTGCTATCTATGTGCTGCTGTGCCTCGGCGGTGGGTTACTGGTTTTGCTCTCAAATGGGAGCAAGCCAGCCTGGAAATCGCTGCTTCTGCTTGTTCCGATTTTGTTTTTCGCTGCGATGACCGCTGTCCGCCGCGAGCCGATGAGCGTTTTCCTGGCGAGCGCCTTCTCGCTGACGCTGCTGGGGCTTTTGGCCGTCACTTATCTTGGCGGGCGCTGGATGCAATACAGCCTTTCGGACTATGTGGCAAATCTGGTCAAACTGGCCGGGAGCATGGTGGCCCGTCCGCTTCTCGTCGCGCTGGAGGAGCGGAAAAATGCCAGTGATGCGGCAAAGGCTGGTCAGCCGCAGGCAGGTGCAGGGTCGTTGAAGAAGCGGGGATGGGCTGTGGTACGCGGCATCTTGATTGCTCTGCCGATTGTGGCTGTGTTCGCGGCGCTGTTATCGTCTGCCGACGTGGTGTTTGCAGCCCGTCTGCACGACTTCATGCAACTCTTTCGCCTGGAACGCCTGCCGGAGTACATCTTTCGCGCTTTCTATATTTTGATTCTGGCATATGCCCTGGCCGGGGCGATTTTACATGCCGGCCAGAAGAGCCGCGATGAGAAACTGATCGGCGTGGAGAAACCGCTCGTGCCGCCCTTCCTGGGATTCACCGAGACGACGATCGTGCTGGGCGCGGTGAACCTGCTCTTTGGGGCGTTCGTGGTCATCCAGTTTCAGTATTTCTTCGGCGGGCAGACCAATATCGGGGTGGAGGGCTATACCTATGCCGAATACGCCCGCCGCGGCTTTGGCGAACTGGTGGCGGTAGCGTTCTTCAGCCTGATGCTTTTCCTGGGGCTGAGCGCAATTGCCCGGCGTGAGAACGCCGCCGAGCGCTGGGCTTTCTCTGGGCTGGGGTTGTTGCTGGTGGTGCTGGTGGGGGTGATGCTCGTCTCGGCCTTCCAGCGTCTGCTGCTCTACGAGGCGGCCTACGGATTTACTCGCTTGCGGACGTACACTCATGTTTTCATGATCTGGCTGGGCGTGCTGCTGGCCCTGGTCGTGCTCCTGGAGATTTTGCGGCGGCAACGCGCTTTTGCACTGGCGGCGGTGCTGGTCTCCATTGGCTTCGCGGCGACGTTGACGCTGATGAACGTGGATGGCTTCATCGTCCGCCAGAATGTGGCCCGTGCTGTGCGGGGCGATGACCTGGATGTGGCCTACCTGGCGTCACTCTCCTCCGATTCGGTCCCGGACCTGGTCGCGGCGGTGCAGGACGAGGGTCTGCCGGCAGAAACGCGCGATGCGGTCGGCGCGGCGCTGGTTTGCCGGACGCGGGCCTCTTTCCGCTCCGAACCGGAACAAAACTGGCGGGCGTTTACCTTCTCTGGGGCGTGGGCGAGAAAAGCCCTGGAACAGGTGCAGGATGTCCTGGATAACTATACGCTCAATGAGGAGAACTGGCCGGCTCAAGTGGAGACGCCGCAGGGAGAAATCTACGATTGCTGGACTGACTGGATGGATTAATAGCAACGGGGCACATGGAAATGTGCCCCGCTTTTGTTTACCGGTGTCGCTGGCATCAAGGCCGTGCCTCAACCAGGAACTCCACCCGTTCAATGGCTGGCCCGATGCTGGAAATGGGAAACGCGAATGTCAATTTTTCCCCTGCTTCGAGCGGTTTGTCTGCTTGCCAGCGGCGAAAACCGACCAGAGTGCCGTTTCGGTCATAGGCAATTGCCAGTATCCAGACCGTGCGAGCGGGGTCTTTGGATTCCGTCAGGGAAATCTGACCGGAAACTTGGGCGGTTCGTCCTCCGGCCTCCACTTGCAGTAAGGTGTTCTGCAGGCTGACTGGCAGATAACGCTGATCGCCCGGCAACAGGCGAATGGCAGTCAATACCTGCACGCGGGGCGTCATGTTTCCATCGAAGGGGGTGACAAAATGGACTCCTAAGGGCATGGAGGCGCCAGGCGGCAGAATATCGAGCGGGGCATAGGCGATCTGGGTGTCAATTTGGGTGCCCTGCTCATTTAAAAGAATGAATTGGGCCGAGATGTTCTCCAGTGTTTCGGCAAAAGGGTTGTAAACCAATGCAAAACACCAGCCTCCACCGGTTGGGTCGGGCCAGCAGTTTGCCTGTTGGACAGTCAAGGGAGCAGGCGTAGGGGTCGGTTCTGCAGCCGCACCGTTGACGGGAATCAGCAATTCCTGTCCGACAATCAGCGCCGCAGGCTGGACGCCGGGGTTAGCGGCCATTAAGTCCTGCAGGGACACGCCGAAACGCTGGGCAATTGCCAGCAACGTATCGTTTGGTTGGATGCGATACAGGACGGGGGTGGGAGTGGGAAGAAAAATCTGCGTCAGGGTGGGCAGGGGAGTTGCAGTGGGGGAGGCGGTGGCGGTCTGGAAGGGGGCGGCAGGTCCCAGGTCTGCGACCGGCGCGGTGGATGGGCGGCAGGCAGTCAGCGCAAGTAAAAGTAGGGCGCAGAGGAGGCAGGAACGCATGTCGAAATTATACCCCTCCCCTGGACGACAGCGGAAGACTTGCTCCAGGAGAAAGGCTGTGCTAAACTCAATTTATGGCCGACGAAGAGTTGTTTTCCTCTGACACTGGTGAAAATACCATGTTGCGGGAAGCGCAGGAAGCCGTGCGCCAGGGAGACCGCGAACGTGCGCGCGACTTGCTGACCCGTTTGCTCAAGACTGACCAGAATAACCCCACCTATTGGGTCTGGCTCAGTGCGGTGGTTGATACGCCCAGAGAACGCCTGTATTGTCTCCAGACTGCGCTCAAACTGGACCCTGCCAACAGCGCCGCCAAACGTGGTCTGCTCCTTTTGGGGGCATTGCCTCCCGATGAAGCCACTCCCCCCTTCCCGCTCAAGCAAGGGCGGACATGGCAGGAGGAAATTGTCCTTCCAGAGGTGGAAAAGCCGCGCGGATGGGCCAATCCCCTCGTGCGGATTCTGGTGATTGTGGGGATTTTGATTGTTGCAGGTGGATTATTTCTGGGTGGTTACAATCTCTTTCTGGGCAGTGGCAGAGCCTCTTTTGTTTACCATACTGCTACCTATCGTCCCACGTTTACCGTCTCAAACACGCCGACCAATACGCCGCTCTTCCGTACGGCAACGCCGACTTTTCTCGGCCCCACGCCGCTCTCGTTCTTCTTGCCTGCCACGTACACGCCCACGCCTCTGTATGTCATTACGGAACACCCGATTCTGACGAAAAGCGCGTTTGAGGCGGGGCTGCGATTTTTAGCCAAAGGGGATTATGAGACGGCGCGCGTTCAGTTTGAACTGGTGACGCGTCAGGAGCCCACTGCCGCAGACGCGTATTACTACATCGGCGAGTCGTATCGTTTTGAAGCAAACTATGAAAAGGCTCGCGATGCTTATCAGCAAGCGATTGAAGCCAATCCCAATTTTGCTCCGGCCTACCTGGGGCGCGCCCGGGCGAATCTGGCTCTTGACCCCGATGCCGATGCCCTGGCTGACCTGGATGCGGCCGTGGGGCTTGATCCCTTCTTTGCAGAAGCATACATCGAACGCGGGGCTTATCTCATTGATCGGGACCGTGCAGACGAAGCGTTGTCGGACCTGGAAACGGCTATCGAACTGAATCCCAATTCCCCCCTGGCGTGGATGTACCTGGCCCAGGCGCAACTGGCCCAGGGAGAGGCAGAAGAGGCGCTCCAATCGGCACTCAAAGCCAATCAACTGGATATGACGCTGGTGCCGGTTTACCTGACCCTGGCCCAGGCGTATGTCGCCACTGGTCAGACGGGCGAGGCGGCGGCTGTGCTTCAGACCTACCTGGTCTATGAACCCGATGATGTCCACGCTTTTCTCGCCCTTGGCACAGCCTACAATTCGATTGGGGAATATCAATCGGCCATTGACATTCTCGACCGCTTTTTGGAGGTTAACCCGCGCAATGCAGAAGCCTATTTTCAGCGTGGGCTGGCTTATCTGAATCTAGAAAAGTTCAATCTGGCCGAAAAAGACTTTGAGAAAGCCATTGCGTATGATCCCAGGGATTTCGATGCACAACTGGGGCTGGCAAAGGCTTATTTTGGGCAGGGGAAACCGGGAGATGCCTATATGCAGGCCGACCAAAAGGCCTTGCCGCTGGCACAGACCGACGAGACCAGGGCACAATGTTATTACTGGGAGGCCATTTTTCTGGAGGCTATTCCGAATAAGGACGGCGCGGCGGCTTACTGGCGGCGCCTGTTGCAATTACCTGAGGAGGCCATGCCGCAAGAGTGGCGGACGGTAGCCTTTGAGCATTTAGGGATTACGCCGACGCCCACGAGCACGCCGCGTCCAAGTCAAACTCCGACCAAAACGCCTTGAGCGGCACAAGAGAGGGGCAGGGTTTCGCATCGCCTCTCTACAATACACACCCGAAACCCGAACACGGATTACGCGGATTTGGCGGATTTGTTCGCAAAAAAGCATCCGCATGTCTGTGCCATCGGTGAAATCCGTGGTTTAAAAGGCTTTTTTACGCCAGTTTGGGATCAACAACGTAAACGTTTGACGCAGGTGCTTGCAGTTTGGTAAGTTTGCAGGTCAGAGAGGCGGCAGTAGTAAAGGGGCTGGCAGGTGGAGCCACCACCAGAGCCGCTGCCATCGCCTGAGGTGGGGTAGGGCTGGCAGCCAAAGTTGCCGCATCTTATCTGGTATTGGTTGGAGCCGGGGGCTGCGCAAAAGCGGTATTCGCAAAGGTTGTCAATACAGTTGGAGCAGGAAGCA
>Ga0209227_1002528_pt1 | contig 12994 bp, 10 predicted proteins | sample YNPBryantNP2012_FD_185815 | JGI IMG/M metagenome (GOLD analysis project Ga0209227, IMG submission 185815) | Anoxygenic and chlorotrophic microbial mat microbial communities from Yellowstone National Park, USA - YNP Bryant NP 2012 (SPAdes)... ...
CACGTCTTTTTGATGCTGCCCAAGCATCAAACTTGCCAACGGAAAGGCCCCGGCGTAAAAGACGATTCCGCCTAGCCCCATGACCAATCCACCGAGCAGACAGGCTGCGAGGACGCTCCGCGTGGCTTTGCCTGGCTGTCGAGCGCCGAGATATTGCCCGGCCATTGTGGCGGCAGCGACTTGAAAGGCCGCACCCGGCAGAAAGGCGAGCGATTCAATCCGGATGGCCACCCCGTGTGCCGCTGCTGCTCGATCCCCCAGGGTATTGATCACGGAAACAAACCACAACTGACAGAGAATCAGCGCAAACGAATCCAACCCTCCCGGAACGCCTACGCGAAGAAGCCGGTAGATCAATCGACCGTTGGGACGCCACATGCGCCAGCGGAGATGAAGACCGATCATGCCACTGCCCAGGATAAACAACGTCCCGGCAGCCCCGACAAAGTAGCCGCAAGACGTGCCAAAAGCAATCCCTTCCCATCCCCATTTGGGAAAAGGCCCCCAGCCCAGGCAACATCCCCAGCTCACAACAATGTTGACGATGTTCACGACAGCCATGACACACAAGCCGTGGATCATCGCACCTGCCCCGCGCAAGGAGGCAATGCCCACAGCACTGACCATGATGCAGGGAGTCATGGGGACAACAATGTCCCAGTACCGGACCGCCGCTGCCGCCGAATCGCCGCGAAGTTTGAGCAGAGCGACGATTTCTGGACCAAGAGTCAGGGCTGCCACTGCGCCCGGAACCGAAATCAGGACCCCGATGATGAGCGATTGGTGAAGAAACCGGTCGGCCATGGTGAACCGCCGGGCCCCGACGTAACGAGCCACCAGGGCCGATGTGCCGATCGCTACCACACTGAACAAGCCATACAGCAGCCAGAGCATGTAGGCCATCAAATTGACAGCCGCCAGGTGGGATTCGCTGAGGAAGTGTCCGGTCAGAATCGTGTCGGAAAACCCCACGGCCATGGCCAGCGACTGTTCTCCCAAGACAGGCCAGGCCAGCCGGAGAAGCGGACGATAGACCCCTGGTTCGTCAATCCAATCATTGATGGGCGTTGCCATATTGTGGCGGGCGATCCCGAAGAAAGCCGGTGTTTGAAGCTCAAAATTGCTCGATCTGCCGTACCGAGGCGCGGTCATCAAATGGTTGAGGCACGGCAATTGCAGAAAGGTTCAGTATAGCTCGAATTGGCCATCTGGGGGAACAGCCAATCGCTCCGAAGACGGAGCGGACCACGCCTGATAACGTCGCCACCTTTGCCTGTGGAGACGAATCGCGATGCGTGACTGCGCTTTGCTCGGTTTGAGAATTCTCCCGGCAAACAGAATGTCCGCGGCGCTCAATCGCCTGGAGAAGAAATGCCCGACCTGTAGCGGCTGTAAGGAGTTTGTGGAGTTTTTCAAGATTAGGGATTGTGCTGGCCGATAATAAGTACTGTCCGGGTCACACAACAAACCGGTCGTGGCCGCGAGCGCGGGATGTGGCTATGAAACCGGATTGGACCAGGCCAAACTCGGACCACACGTAATGTGCCCAGGGGGGAACAGCCCGGCGGTAAGTAACTCGAACCGTCGGGCTGTATTATTTTGTTAGCGCCGCGATTGAGATAGGGCCGTTCCGCAGCGAGCGCCCGCTTGGCGGGACGCGCTTGTCGCGTCCGCGGCCTGACGTTTGATCATCGATTACGATTCGACGGGCACGACGAGCGTGCCCCACCGATTGTGCCTTCGGAGGGACGCGCTTGTCGCGTCCGCGGCGCCAGGTTGGATTATCCCTCCCGCTTCAGCGGGCACGATAAACGTGCCCCTCCGAACGGGCGTGACAGGCACGCCCCTCCGAGCGTCGAAGGGACCCAGGCTGGTCCTTCGCGTATGGTGGAAGTGCACCACCGAGAAAATCACCCGCAGCCGTGCTTTTCCAGCTTTTCACGGAGCGTATCGGCCGTAAATGGTTTGACCAGATAATCGGATACGCCAGCCTGGATGGCCTGCAAGACGCGGCTTTTTTCGGCCTCCGTGGTTACCATAATGATGGGTACGTTCGGGTCCTGGGAGCGGATCCCCTGAACGACTTCAAGCCCTGATTTCCCCGGCATGTTCCAGTCCGTGAGTACAAGATTGAATGCCCCCGGTTGGAACAAGGCCAGGGCCTCGTTTCCATCAGCGGCCTCCACGGCATCCTGAACTCCCACCGCTTGCAGAGAACGGATGATGATTTTGCGCATGGTACTCGAGTCATCGGCCACTAAAACGCGTGCGCTCATAGGTCCTCCTACATCTTGCTGTCGAAAAGTGTGTTGACCAGTTCTTTCGATGAGTTGTTCAACGAAAAGCGGAATTTCCACGGCCCAGCTGGGCCGGCTGCTCAGTTGCCGGAAATCCGTGATCTTGCGAACCGCCAGAGAGATTCTTCAGCGGCTCCTCCTGCCAAAACGTAGGTCACAACGCCATGAGTGTCAAGAAGAGCCTTCTCGGTCCTCCCCAAACAGTGAGATGACGAAACGGATGATGTGTTGCCGCCACATCTTGGGGGGTAGAAACCCGGCCGAGAAACGATGTTGAGCTCCGAAGGAAAAGTCGGAGGGCCATGCTTGTCATGCCCGCTCGGAGGGGCACGTTTATCGTGCCCGATGAATCGGGATGGATTATCAAACGTAGCGCAGCGGACCCGACAAGCGGGTCCCTCCAAACAGCGGACGCGACAAGCGCGTCCCTCCGAGGGGATGCGACGTTGAGCCTCAAATGGTACTCAATTTCGAGAAATTGATCGTCGTTTGCAGGGGGAGGACACCATAAATGCCGCGGGTAAAGACCATCTCAATGAAGTCATCACTCCGTTGGATAAAGCTCTTCGGGACAATGACGACGTCAGAATCGGATAACCAGATCTCATCGCGCGGCGTGGCCTTGTTGCCATGAAGTGCAGCCTGGATGTCGAGCATGGTTGCCATCAATCGCCAATCGTCGCCACGACGGAAGACGACCACTTGTCGCAAATTGGCCCCCATCTTCCATCCGCCCGCCATACTGATGGCCTGGATGACGGTCGTTGGACCGGTCAGCTCAAACCGTCCGGGCGTCTGCACTTCCCCCAGGACATAAACGTAGCGCGGGGCCCGTTGAACCAGGATCGGCATCGCCTCGATTCCTTCCACTTCCTCGCGATATCGCTCGTTAAGTTCCGCCTGAAGTTCGCGGAGGGTCAACCCTTGGGCCTTGACAGAACCCAGACCGGGAAGGGCGATCGTCCCCTCGGGTGTTACGCGGACGTTTTGACTCTGTCCACCTTCGCCGGCTCGACGATCGACAGTAGCCCGCAGGTCCTCCAGCTTGCTGTTGACCAGAACAGGTGTCACAGTTATGGCTGGCACCCGATAGTACCGCCGATAGAGTTGCTCCAGTGAGTCCCGCAGTTGTGCTACCGTCAGTCCAGTCGCCTTAACCTGACCAAGAAGAAGGAGAGTTATCGTCCCGTCCGGCTGAATCAGCACTTCACGGTTAAGCGAAGGATCGGTGGCCGACTCGATTTTCAATTGATCACCGACGTTGAGACGATACGGGCGGGATGTCTCCTCCCGTGTGATGCGGTAAACGATCTGGAGTTCATCATCCACCCGAAGGCGATATTCGGGGACGTGGGCCAGTCTTGCCCGCCCCACGTATTCACCCTGCGCGAATTTCTCCCAGGCGATCATCCGTGCCCGGTTCCAACCGCCCCATTTTGTCGGGTCACAAATGGCCCCATCCACAGCGCAACGGGGGCAGGGCGAAGCGGGATTGGGCAGCAGGACACCGTTGGCCGAATCGCCCTGTACCTGCATGTCCTCCGGCAAACCACCATGCTGGGTTTGTGGCTGCGACACGCGCAGGTACCCAGTCGATAGGTTGGCACTCTGAGATTCGGGAACCGAGGGGAACGGTCCAGGCGGGCTTGCCATTGGGGTTTTGGACTTGAAAAAAGGCAGGGCAGGGAAGCGAGGTCCAGTGGGGAACGCACCAGCCGCCGCTGGCCCGCCAACCGCTTTGGCCTCGACCTGTGCAGACCGAGACTCCTCATTGGTCCTCTCGGTGGCCAAACCATCGTTACTAAGTGTTTCTGGCGGGACCCAAGCCACGTTCTGGGCGAAAGAATCGCGTGTCACGTCGCCCGGCGGAGAGGCATTGGGCAAATCCACCAGGATTTGCGATGCCTGGTAAGTTCGCCCCGTTTGCCGATAAACCTTGGAAAGATTTGCCAAAATAATGGGATTTGGCCTAATGCGCCTGGCATATTCCAGAACACATGCCGCATCCTCCCAGCGCTCACCACGTGCCAGCAACACACCCAAATCATTGGCCGCCATGTAATTTTCCGGCCAGACATTGAGTGCCGCCTGATAAAACACCATGGCTTGAGCTTCAGAGTTGCCTTGAGAGAGGCTCCCCGCTCCTTTCCATTCTGCATAGATCTTGCCAAGGCCGCGGAGCGCCATCGATCCGGTGATCTCTGAAGCAACGGCCCGGGATAACAGATCCTGAGCGAAGCCCAAGTAGATTTGATAGGCTTCCAACGGGGTCAAGAAATGAAGAGGATGGTCTTTTAAAACCGGCGAATCGTGGCGGGCAACAATCTCTGAAAGATTTAAGGGACTAACGCCGTTTCCACCTTGTGGGAGAAAATCCTCCGCCTCTTTCAAGGCAACCCAGGCGGCAGCCAGCATCTGGGAATGTTGAGAGGTCCGTTTTTCAGCATCGAGGGCTTGGGCCAGGATAATCAGGGCTGCGCGAAACTGCGCCCGAGCCGCAAACAATGCCCCACGCCCAGCCAGTTCATAGCCTTCGAACGTCAACAGATCGGCCTGCTTGGCCGCCTGTTCGAGTCGTAATGACCGCACGTCGGGCTGGATCACTTCCAGAGGAAGTGCTGAAGGAGCTTCACGATTTTCGCGTCGAGAGATTCTGTCTCCAACACTGAGATTCAAAGGCCAAGAGAACGCCGGTGTCTGCATAACCGGGGAGTCAACCGGCGGAAGACGAACAAGATCGGATTCCGCGCCGGGCAAGAGTCTTCCCCACCAGAATGGAACCCCCAATGCGATAAGAATAAAAGTGCACCGAATATTGAAAACCGTTGCCCTGCGCACCATCACCAACCTCGTTCGTTCTGGTGGTTAGTTTCTGCGGATCATGAAAAAAGATTACAAACGGCGCCTGGTAACCCGCTCATAGAATCCAATCGTCTGGGAAAATGAGCATCTCCGGGCAAAGTGATGGCTCCACTTTGTTCGTCAGAATAGTCAAGGGCCGAGATTTCCTTAAAACCCATAACCCCGACACTGTCGCTCGCAAGACTCAAACGAGTTACCATCAAGTCGCAGGCGATCTGTTCTGATCGTTAAATCTGCCCTAATTTGCCAGACATGAAATGAATCGGCGGGCGGAAAGCTCGTCTGTCCGGCAAGGTTGGCTTGGAGAGGCAGGCAGATTAAAATGATGGTCAGAAAGAATGGGCAATTTGACAAATCCGTAGATATTAAGCAAGTTGCAGAAAACACATTTTTCGATAATGAATGTGTGGCGACAGCATCCGCTGCGTTTTTCCGTTTGGTAACGTAAGCGTATTTGGAAGCTTCCTGGGCGCGTGGCAGCATCGTGGGAAGTCCTGGCGAAAAACAGCCTTGGAAAGCGATCCGTTTTGCATCAAGATAAAGGGATGTCGTTCCCGAAATGGTGATTCAAGAAGGGGATTCCTGAGAAGGAATTTTTGACGTCGTCGATAGTTTCAATGAACGGCTGGAACCAATCAAACAGTTGGTGGGCTATTCATTGCGGTTTTCCAGATAAGGGTAAGTTTTATGTAGGGTGATCTCGATGCCCTGAACGGCGAATGCGATGAATCACTCATCTGACGGAAATTATGCGTGGAAGGAATGCCTCGATTACGCGGCCAAGACCGACATTGGTTTGCGGCGATCGAACAATCAGGATGCCCACGCTGAGGACCTCGCCGGAAGCGCCGAGGCCTTTCGCTCTCGCGGACACCTGTTCGTCGTTGCCGATGGGATGGGCGCCCATGCCGCAGGAGAGACCGCAAGTAAGAAGGCGGTCGAGACAATTCCGCTCATCTATCGCAAGTTGAAAGACCTGCCACTCAAAGACGCGCTGCGCGAGGCTGTGATTGAAGCGAACCGGGAAATCTTTGAATGCGCTCAGGCGAATGATAATTTCCGGGGCATGGGCACAACCGTCAGCGCCCTTGTGATGTCCCCGGAAGGTGCAATCATAGCCCAGGTGGGGGATAGTCGCGTCTATCGTTGCCGCGGAAACTCGATCGAGCAACTCTCCAAGGATCATAGCCTGGCCTGGGAGCTTCGCGACTTGCCGGACGATATTCGGCCGCAGTATGTACCCAAGAACATCATCACTCGCTCCCTCGGCCCGCAGATGGACGTCGAGGTCGATCTTGAAGGGCCATTCCCCATTGAAGCAGAAGACCGGTATGTTCTCTGTACCGACGGACTTTCCGGCCAGTTGCTCGATGAAGAGATCGGTCAAATTGTCAACAGTCTTCCTCCGGAGGATGCAGCTCAAGCGCTGGTTGACATAGCGAATTTGCGCGGTGGGCCGGACAACATCACCGTTACTGTCATCCACGTGAAAACGGCCCCGCAATGTCGGCTTGCCGGACAGGACCGAGAGGCTCTGACGGCATCTGGGGCGAAATCACCGCAAGGATTATCCATCCTCTCAACAGTTATGATCCTGGCAGGTGTCTTGCTGGCTGGGCTTTTCTCGCAGCAGGGCTGGCAACATTGGGGAGTCGTCCTCGGTGCCCTGCTCGTTGTCGGAGGACTCGGTTGTCTGCTGTTGACCTCGCGGAAATTGCGAAGGATTTCGCAATCACTGATTGCCTCGGGACAGGGAAACGCGCCGTATTCATCGACGGACTGTTCTTTTCGACGCGAAACGCTGGAAAATTTCCTGAAAATCGTCGCTGAAATCGAAGACCTCGCCCGTCGGGAAGGTTGGGAAACCGACTGGGCAAAATTGGAGGCACTGAAGGGCACCGCCATCGAATCTCAGGATCACCAGCTTGGAGCGGCCATCGCTGCCGCGTGCCAGGCCATCTCCCTTCTGATGGCGACAGCCAGGGCACAGCGCGGGGCCAGACACACGACATCAAACTCTGGCAATTTCTATCGTACCCTGTAATCTTGGATCCGGTTCATGTTCGGCAAGACGCGGCCCGACAGATCCGTGTCTGCGTCGTCGTTTTTGCGATAGTTTGATGTCCTTAACGCAATTGAACCCGAACACGCCCTTGGAGGGACCCGCTTGTCAGGTCCGCTTTTCGGAGGAACGCGCTTGTCGCGTCCGCCGCGCCGCATTGGATTATCCATCGCGATTCCGCGGGCACGACGAGCGTGCCCCTCCAAGCGGGCGTGACAGGCATGCCCCTCCCTATGTGCGCATCACGGTTGTCGTACCGACAATCCTGGCGCAGATATTAAAAACGTTGCCCAGGTTTCCGTAGCGCGCTATCATCTCCCCATGAACCAGGCGTCCTAAGCCACAATTGTTTCACTCAAGAACGAAATGTAACGCGAAACAGGCGATACCAGTCGCCTTCATGTTGAATCACTTCCTGCGAAAAGTGATTCGGTCGAACTGCGTAGCAGGTCATGCCGACAAGAAACACTTGGCCGGAACACCGGGCAGGCCCTGCCGCGGAACACCAGGGCGTGCCACGACCTTGATTACCGGGAAGCCGCACATTTTGGAAATACCGATGGATAAAGCCTTGAGCGCTGAGTTGGGGTGGCCAGGTTACCAGCAACGGTCGATGGACCTGGACCACCTCTGCAAGTCCCGGGACAATCGACTCAAAAAGCTCGTGCCGCTGATCCGTCGGGGGTAAAACTCCCTCCCGTCCGGCCGGCGCCAACACAAGGACGACCAATCGCACCGGTAACCCAAAGAATTCAAGGCCGGGAGACTCCGGCGGCGGTTCCGGGTGCAGCGAATCCAGGTCGATCCGCAGGTCCGGCTCGGGCAGCGAAGGCTTCCGTCGGCGGAAAAAAATCGACCTGACACCCAGCAGAACAACAATCAAGAGAAGTATCACCACGATTGGCCAAAATGACATCATAAACTGTCCAGCCTCTTCCAAAAACGAAATCGGTATCATCTGCAAAACATGCTGGAAGGAAATAACGATCATACTTGGTTCTGATATCGGCCAACTCATGACAGACCGTGGTGATTGATAACAAAGTGGCTGAACACCACCGGCTTTACCTCAAGAATATTATGTTGCCGGTCGAATGAGAGCGAGCCAGTGCCCTGCGGCCAAGCGTAAGAGCTGTCTGCATCTTGTCTTTGGGTAGAACTCCGCTCTTGCTGCGAAGCGTACACCAAGCGTGCCCTCCATTTTGCTTGTCGCTGAGGAGCCCATAAATCCGATGCCCACACGATCGGGGGAATCGATACCGGTTGATTACACGAGGCCCTTACGGACGGCCCACACAGCAGCCTGCGTGCGGTCGCTCACCCCAAGCTTTCGCAAAATATTTTGGACGTGCTCCTTGACAGTCTCAACACTGATTTGAAGCGACTGGGCAATCTCGCGATTGGAGAGCCCCAGAGCAATGTGCCGCAGAACCTGGGTCTCGCGTTGGGTCAACTGGACATCGTCATCCTCAATAACGGCTTTGGATTGCATCGCATCGGCGACCATGCCGAGCCGAGTATCCTGAGCCGGTGGCTGCCCTGCGGCCGCGGCGCGGATGGAGCGAATGATCTCATCTCGCGAGGAACCTTTCAACAGATACTCGCTTGCCCCCAAAGCTACGGCCCGGGCTGCATAACTCTGATAATCGTATGTCGATAGCAACACAACCCGCGTGTCGAGCCCCTCTTCACGCATCTTGGCCAATGTTTCCAGACCGTCGAGATCCTGGAACCGGATGTCCAACACGACGACATCGGGGCGAAGCTCCTTAACTTTTCGAATCGTCTCAAGTCCACTGGCCGCCTCGCCAATGACCTCGATTTCTGTCCCCCGCAGCAAATCCCTCAATCCCCAGCGGATGACTTCGTGATCGTCGGCAATAATAACACGAATCGCCATAGCAATGGCCTCCACGATTGTTTGAACATTCGCCGCACTCAGGCGGCAAATTCAGCACCCCCAACCACGACAACACACACCAAAGACCAAAACAGCATTCTCCAAACTGTCCCTGCGCCAAGACGGTCGTGAGTCCCCACATGGGGTGGCTAAGTCCATCTATAAAGATGATACTCCTTTTCGGTGGGAATTGAACCACCACCATGTCTTACGATGGCGATATCCCCCCAAATGGGTCAATCTGACAAGCATGTATCCCGCGTTTCCTATTTTACCTATGTTGACGAGAGGCCATTTGTGACGTAGATACTTTTCGACGGAGGTCCCGACGAAATCGGTCCATCGTATGTGGGATGGAACACACAAGTCTTGGCATTTTTTGGGTCGCGGACCCACAGGAACGGTGGCAAGCGCAATTTTTTCGTGTGGGTTTGGCCAATCTTAAGCTGATTTTAAGCGACAGGGGTCACCCTGATGAACAAGGCCGCGTTGCTTTTGGTGGACGATGACCGACATCTTCTCCAATCGATGGCGGTGTGGCTTCGAGAGCAGGGCTATAAAGTGGATACGGGGACGTGTGTCCAGGATGCCCGCCGCGAATTGGCCCAGCGAAGCTACGACGTTGCCCTGATTGATATCCGTTTGCCCGACGGAGATGGCTTTGAAATCCTCCGCTTTGCCAAGGAACGATTTCCGGATATGCCGGTAATTCTTATTACAGGCTACGGGACGGTCGATCTGGCAGTGGAGGCCATTCGGGCAGGTGCTTTTGATTTTCTTACCAAGCCGCTGATCGATGAAGAGCTGCAATTGGCCATCGAACGGGCACTGAATCAACGTCGGGTCATTGAGGAGAATAAAAACCTCAAGACGCAATTGGACTTGCGGTTCGGACTCGATAACATCGTTGGCCGCGATCATCGAATGCTGCGGATCTACGACATGATCGAGGCCGTGGCGGACACCAAGGCCACTGTTTTGATCACAGGGGAGAGCGGAACGGGGAAATCCATGATTGCCCGGGCGATTCATCGCCGCAGTGGCCGGCGCGACAAGCCCTTTGTGGAGGTCGCTTGCGGGGCACTGCCGGAGACCCTCTTGGAGAGTGAGCTTTTTGGGCACGTGGCCGGTTCGTTTACGGGCGCGACGACAGACAAAATTGGCAAATTCAAACAGGCAGATGGCGGGACGATTTTTCTGGATGAAATCGGCACAGCGAGCCCTGCCCTTCAGGTCAAGCTCCTCCGTGTCCTTCAAGACTATCAATTTGAGCCGGTCGGCGGCACGGAAACGATAACCGTTGATGTGCGGGTGATCCTGGCCACAAACGAAGATTTGCAAAAGGCCGTCCAAATGGGGCGGTTCCGTCAGGACCTTTACTACCGCATCAATGTCATCAACATCGAATTGCCGCCGCTGCGCGAGCGCGTTCCCGATATTCCACTGCTGGCGGAGCACTTCCTCCGCCGCATCTGCGAAGAGATGGGTCGCCCCCTCAAGAAGTTGAGCGACGAAGTCCTGGCTGCCCTCCAGGCCTATCGCTGGCCGGGAAACGTCCGTGAATTGCAGAACGTCCTGGAAAGAGCCGTGTTGCTCGGACGGAAGGAGGTTATTGGGCTGGAGGATCTGCCGGCAGAAGTTGCGGCGGCCCTCTCGCCCGGATCCGCTAATTCGGACGCGGCACCGCTCAAACAGGCCCTTCAATTACCGGAAAAGCAGATCATTCTCCAGATGCTCGAGCTTCATAACTGGAACCGACAGGAGACGGCGAAGGCCCTGGGAATCAACCGGACAACGCTTTATAAGAAAATGAGACGGCTCGGAATCCAGGCCCCAGAAGAAGTCCCGCACGTCTAGTGCAGGCCGAACTTCAGCGCAGTCCTTGTCACATTTTGCGACATCGGTGATGCGCAACACGACAAGCGCGAAAAGAAACGCCTTCGCAAGGGGATTTCGGATCGCGACACGTTGAGAGAACAGCCCATTTCTGTCATGTTAATGAGAGACGCCTGAGGTGGCACAAAACTTGCAATCTGAACTTTGGTGACCATTTTGGTGGAATCGTGCGATTACCAATTGGCATCAGCACTGTATTTTCAGGAGTTGTCAGAATGACAGGAACCATCCTCCGATCGACCACAGGTTTTGGTATTTTTGCTTGCCTGGTGATCCTTGTGATGAGCTGGTCAAGTGTGGCCATCTGTGAAGAGCAAACGGGTGGCGCTTCCCACGTTGGGCCAGATCCTCAGGCCTATCAGGCCTGCGTGGCAAAAGGGATCGACTATCTTGTCACTCGCGGGCAACTCCCGGACGGTTCGTTTTCTCCGCAGGCCGGTGTCGGCATCACTGCCATCGCTGTCAGTGCTCTGCTCGAACAGGGCCTGCCGGTCAATCATCCAGCCGTGCGATCGGGTCTGGCCTTCATAGAACGGCACATCCAGCCTGACGGGGGCATTTACTCCCCAGATAGTTTCTATAAGAACTACGAAACATGTATCGCAATGATGTGTTTCAATACGGCGAATCAAGACGGTCGTTATAAAGATGTCATCGCCAAGGCCGAACGATTCGTCAAGGATATTCAATGGGATGAGAGCGAGGATATTTCTCCCAGTGATTATGCCTATGGTGGTGCGGGTTACGGGAGGAGCCGCCGTCCCGATTTGTCGAACACAGCGTATCTGATCGACGCCCTGAAGGCCCTCGGTCGCGGCCCTGATGATCCGGCAATTCAGAAGGCCCTTATCTTCGTCTCGCGTTGCCAGAACTTAGAGACTGAGCACAACACAACACCCTTCGCAAGCAAGGTGGCTGACGGCGGATTCTATTACACATGTGCCGCCGGCGGTCAAAGTTTCGCGGGGCAGACCCCCACCGGCGGCCTGCGAAGCTATGCCTCCATGACATATGCCGGTCTGAAGAGTATGATCTATGCGGGACTTAAAGCCGATGACCCCCGTGTGCAAGCGGCCAAGCAATGGATCGCCCAACATTACGACCTGGACTCCAATCCAGGATTGGGACAGCAGGGCCTTTATTACTACTATCACACGTTCGCGAAGACGATGGACGCCCTGGGAGAACCTTACTTTGTTGACGCCACCGGCAAACGGCACGATTGGCGGGCCGAACTGTTCGACGCACTGGCCAAACGACAACGCGAAGATGGTTCGTGGGTGAATGAGTCCGACCGCTGGATGGAAGGCGATCCCAACCTGGTCACCGCCTATGCCCTGTTGGCTCTTGCCTACTGTCGCCCACAGAATGCGACCGCTTCCCCAAAGTGATTTGCAGCCTCTCGTTTTCACCCCAGTCAATCCGTTGTAGGATAACGTTATCCTATTGATCTTCGCAAATTGTAGAGACATCAGAATATCCGATTTTACGCACGTCTGTGTCTCCTGGTTGTGCGAAGGTGAATAAGACCAACGGCGCGTGTACGTCGGCCTTCGGGGGTGAGTCTGCTTCGGAGCGACCTGCTTGTCAGGTCCGCTTTTTGGAGGGACGCGCTTGTCGCGTCCGATGCGCAACAATTGGATCATCCATCCCGCTTCAGCGGGCACGACAAGCGTGCCCCTCCACCAATGGATTTCCCGCTTTGGATGGACGCGATTGCCGCGTCCGTGGTATTTCCTTTACGAATCATGGCATGAATATGAGCAGCGCACGACCGACTAGACTCCGAATGGATGGCGCCGATTTGGTCATCGATTGGGACAACGGTCGCACTTCCCGGTATTCGCCTGGCCGGCTGCGAGCGATGTGTCCCTGCGCAACATGCTCGGAATCGCGAGCGCAACCCTCGGACGAGATGACGGCGAATCGGTTTTCCGATGTTACCTTCCGCAAGATCACACCCGTTGGCAACTACGC
>Ga0209227_1002530_pt1 | contig 12988 bp, 12 predicted proteins | sample YNPBryantNP2012_FD_185815 | JGI IMG/M metagenome (GOLD analysis project Ga0209227, IMG submission 185815) | Anoxygenic and chlorotrophic microbial mat microbial communities from Yellowstone National Park, USA - YNP Bryant NP 2012 (SPAdes)... ...
TCTCTGCTCTCTCCAGCCTCTATCCCTCCGTTGCCTGATACGCCATGTTATGGCAGAATTGGAGTGAAAACTCTTATTCAAAAAAGGACAAAACGCATGGATTGGAAATTGCTCTGGCAAATCTTCTGGCTTTTTACCAAAGTGGCCATGTTCTCGTGGGGTGGAGGACCCGCCTCACTCGGCCTGATGCAACGCGAAGTCACCGCCGCCGGCTGGGTAACGCCGGAGGAATTTGCAGATGACATCGCCCTCAGCAATTCTCTTCCTGGTCCCACCGCGCCGCAAGCCTCTGCCTTCGTTGGTTATAAACTGGCCGGCTGGCCAGGGGCCATTGCCGCCACCGTGGGCACCGTCATCCCCACCACGCTGCTGATGCTGGCCATCATCATCGCCTTCTTCGAGACCTTCAAAAACAGCATCTACGTCAAAGCCGCTATTCAAGGCGTGCGCCCCTTCGTGGTCGGCCTGCTCGCCTGGACGGCCTATCAAATGGCCTATACCGTCTTCGGACTCAAGCAAAGCCTCGGCCACTCCCTCATCCAGAACTGGGACAAGTGGCTGATCGCCCTGGGAACGTTCCTGATTTTGACCTTCACCAACATCAGCCCCATCTGGCTGGTGATTGTCACTGCCATTTTAGGGATCCTTTTTTACCGATAAGCCCATGAGTTACAAGTTAAGGTTTTTTTGGTCGTGTCAAGGGCATTTTTGAGCGGATTTGCTGGTCAGAAATACCAAACTGCATGAGCAGAGGCTGGTTGGCTGGTCGGCTTCTCAAGTAAAGTGCGATTTTTGAGCCACGAAATTGCCGATAAACTACAATCTGCAGGATTCATTGCATCAAAATTGCTCCTTGACATCAGTCAGAAATGCTTAACTTGTGACTGATGCGATAAGCCTATGAAAACAACACTAAAAATCGCCATTCCCACGGCTGGTTGGGCCACGCGCATGCGTCCCCAAACCTGGTCCAAGCCCAAGCCACTGGTCAGCGTAGCGGGCAAAGCCGTCATCGAGCACTTGCTTGACATGTTCGCCTCTGTGCCGCCGGAGGTGGATGTAGAATATGTCATCATCCTCGGCCCCTACCTCGGCGAGACTCAAATTCCCGCCTACCTGCGCCAGAACCACCCCGATCTGAAAGTCAACTATGTCCTCCAGCCCGAAATGAAAGGCCAGTCCGACGCCCTCTACCTGGCACGCGAATATCTCACCGGGCCGATGATCATGTGCTTCTCCGACACGCTCATCGAGACTGACTTCTCCTCCCTCGCCACCGATCGGGATGAAGGCGTGGCCTGGGTCAAACCGGTGCCGGACCCGCGCCGCTTCGGCGTGGCCGAGGTCAACGAGCAGGGATACGTCAGGCGTCTCATCGAGAAGCCGACCTCCCTCGACAACAACCTCGTGATCGTGGGCTGCTACTACTTCCCCGAAGGGCGTGACCTGGTCTCGGCCATCGAAGAACAATTCCGGCGCGGCATCCAACTCAAGGGCGAATACTTCCTGGCAGACGCCATCAACATCCTCCTGGAGCGCGGCCTGGCCATGCGCACCAAACGCGTGGACACCTGGCTCGACACCGGCACGATTGATGCCACCCTCGAGACCAACCGCTACCTGTTGCCCCACACCCAGTCCGACACCCTGGAACGTTGGAACGCCGATGCCTGCCAGCGCGCCGGTGTACAGATCATTCCGCCGGTATTCATCCACCCAAGCGCCATTGTGCGGAACTCGGTCATCGGTCCCTACGCATCCATTGGGCCAGAGTGCACCCTAGAAAACGCTCGCGTCGAGGATTCCATCCTGGAAGCCGGCACTGCCATCAAAGATGCCGCCCTGACACACTCCTTTATCGGGCGTCAGGCCAGGGTGGAGGGACGGTCGCCGCAGGATCCGCCCCTGCGCTTCAACATTGGCGACAATAGCACCGTGATTCTGAAATAGTACTCTTGACGTAGGACAAGATGACGTCTTGTCCTACTTTTTTTGACGAGAATGTTCTAAAATGAAAATCGTCGAATGCCACTCAGAGTTCGCATACGCGGAACGGCCAGTCGCCCTGACGTGGGAGGGCCAGCGGAGCGAAATTGCATCCATCATCGCAGCCTGGCGCGTTCCCGAACGCCGCTGTTTTCGGGTCCAGACCCGCGACGGGCGCCTGTTCGAATTGACCTACCGCGAAGCCGACGATGTGTGGCAAATCCACCCGCTCACAGGAGGCTAGATGCAAGAAATTTCTAAAGTGAATCGGCTCTCCCAACGAGTAGCTGGGCTGAAGCCCTCGGGCATCCGCGAATTCTTCGACATTGCCGCAACGATGAAGGACGTCATCTCGCTTGGCATCGGCGAGCCAGATTTCACCACGCCGCGTCCCATCCTCGAGGCGGGCATCCGTTCGCTCCAGGCCGGTGAAACACACTACACCTCCAACTCCGGCAAACTGGAGGTGCGCCAGGCCGTGGCCGATCACCTGAAGCGGCTGTATGGCGTCTCGTACGACCCGGTCAACGAAATCATCCTGACGGTGGGTGTCTCGGAAGCGCTTTACCTGACCTTCACCGCCCTGCTCGATCCCGGGGACGAGGTCATCATCCCGACGCCGTGCTTTGTCTCCTACCAGGCAGAGGTCAGCCTGGCTGGCGGCGTACCGGTGGAAATCCCCAGCCGGATGGAAGACAACTTCCAACTGGATCCCGACCGGGTGCGGGCCGCCATCACCCCGCGGACGAAGGTCATCTTCGTTGGTTATCCCAGCAATCCCACCGGGGCGGTGGCCGAACGAGAGGTCCTGCTCGAAATTGCCAAGATCGCCATTGAACATGACTTATTGATTGTCTCGGACGAAATCTACGACCGTCTGGTGTACGATTTCAAGCATGTCTGCGTCCCATCGCTGGGAGAGGAAATCAAGAACCGCACCGTCCTGCTCGGCGGGCTTTCCAAAGCATATGCGATGACCGGCTGGCGCATTGGTTATGCCTGCGGCCCTGCTGACATTATCAAGGGTCTGGTGCGCGTCCACCAGTACACCATCATGTCTGCACCGACCACTGCCCAGGCCGCGGCGCTCGAAGCGCTGTTGCACGGGGAACCCTATGTGCAAGAGATGGTGGCCGAGTATGACCGGCGGCGCAGACTGATTGTCAGCGGGTTGAACCGGCTTGGCTTGCCCACCTTTGAACCACATGGCGCTTTCTATGCCTTTCCCAAGATCACTTCTTCGGGCATGGACGACGAGACCTTTGCGCAAAAACTTTTGCAAGAAGAACACGTCGCAGTAGTGCCAGGCAATGCCTTTGGGGCAGGTGGAGAGGGTTTTGTCCGTTGCTCTTATGCCACTTCTTATGAGAAAATTGAGGAAGCCTTGCACCGCATTGAAAAATTCATCAATCGTTATGGGTAAACGAAAATTAGACTTTGCCTCTCTATTCGGCAAAAGCCATATCCTTCCTGGAAAATTGACAGCAAAAGAGCAGGAAGATGGCCCAAACGGTCAAAGACCGCATTGACAACAAACCTTGTCACAACGCGCAAACCACAACCGATTTAACACTTCTGTTGGAGGTGGATGATGATTTTTCGTATCGGTATCGAAAATAATTTTGAAGGTCGCTCCATTGCATGGGCACTCGAGCACCCAGGGTGTTTCGCTTACGGGGTGAACGGCGAGGCCGCCCTGTCCAACATCCCAACCGCCCTGGACAAATACGCCGGTTGGATCCTGCAACACGAACCACGTACCTGGCTCAGTTTTCTTCCTGAAGACGTTAAACTCGTCGTAGATGGCACCTGGGAGGTTTATTTTGTCAACGACGATCTCGATCAAGTCTCAGAGACCGAAGGGTACAGCGTCAACGCTTTTTTCCCTTATGATTGGAAACCATTGAGCGCAATTGAGATCGAGCGTGGTTTGAAAATGCTTGAGTGGAGCCGCGCCGATCTGCTCAAAACAATTTCCAGCCTAAGCGAAGAAAAGCGCAATGCAACCTACCCAGGCGAGCGCTGGAGCATCAACGGCATACTTGCCCACATAGGCAGCGCTGAGTGGTGGTACATGGACCGTCTCGGCCTGGCTTTCCCGCGGGCAGAATTGCCGGAAGACCCGCTTCAGCGGCTGGAAAAAGTCCGCAAGCATTTCAACTCCATCCTCTTGCGCCTGAAAGATGTCCACAAAGTCATCGGCATAGATGGGGAATTCTGGTCCCCGCGCAAACTCCTGCGCCGCGTCCTCTGGCATGAACGAGACCATATCGAGCACATTCAGAAATTGCAGCAATTCCAACTCTGAACGCTTATGGCAAAGTATGAGAATGTCGACGCAAACGACGCTCTCTCTGGAGGCTTGATACAACACTTTGGCAAGCGCTACTTAGCACCGCCCACCACCGTCATCTCAACAACAATAAACCATGGCGGATGAGGTTGTCTGCCTTGAGCGTGTTCTTCATGCAGGCGCCGTTATGTTTAGCGCAGCAACAACAGTTATTGTTTTCGAAATGCGCTGGATTACTTATCCCATTGCCCTGGATAGGGGCTTTTTTTCTTGTCTGAAAAGGTTTCCTGTCCGCAGCGCCTAATGCAGACACAGCGTGCAAGGGTAGAGCAGCTTAGCCTGGTGCGGTGACCTCTGTCTTTGTCAAACCGGAGACGGCGCAAGGGTTGCCCTTACCGCCCGAATTTATCGTGCCGCAAGACGTGCAGGAGAAGCAGGATTGTGAGCGCAATACCACTAAACGCTGGTGTGAGCGAGACCATGAACACTGTCCAGCACATTCTGTGACGTATCTCGGTGATGATTCGTATGCCAATCAGCCGCTTTCCAGGTGCCATGACGCAATGGCCGATGACGCATTGCTGGTCAACTGGTTTAAGTTGGTGATCACGGATAAACAGACAGGAGAAATTCTCTACCACCAATAGTTTTGTCACCAACCATCCCTAACCGCCTCTATGGCGACCCTGGTGGCAGTCGGACGTATGCGTTGGAAGAGCGAAAAACTTAAAGACCAAAGGCATCACGTTGAACATAATTTCGGTCATGGTTCGCCCGATCTCGCGAATGTTCTGGCGGTTTTGCTCCTGGGTTCTACTCCATACGGTGGAGGAATGATTGACGGCCTGCTGACCAGTATCTGTGGCAGAGATTGGGGGCGCACAAAACTTTTTTCGTAACTATTCAGCCATCCACTCGAAACAGGGGTGTCACTGCGAACGAGCGCTTTTTGCGAGTGAAGCAGTCTCCCAAAGCATGGTTTTTCCTGTTCAAGACGAGATTGCTTCGGGCAGAGAACGCCCTCGCAATGACAGCCTGAATAGTTACCTTTTTTCAACGATTTGTGCGCACCGACAAAGCGACATGGCCGTCGATTCATGGGAGGAACGCTTCCGGTTTATAAGAAGGACTGGAAATTGTCCCTCTACGTCTGGTGAATTTTAGATTTGACTCCACTGCAAAAACCCTGAAGTTTCACCACGAAGACACGGAGTCACAAAGTTTCCTTTCATTTACTTACTCGTGTCTCCGTGTCTTTGTGGTTCGATTTTCACCTTTTTGCAGGAGACTCAGATTTGAAATTGCTGGGAGCAGTTTTCCCCTTACTTTTCATGGTAAACTTCTTAAACAATGTCTCCATTTCTACAGCTCGTCATTGAACTCATTCTCCTTCTCCTGGCGGCTAAACTGGCTGGTTATCTCAGCACGCGTTTTGGACAACCGGCTGTGCTGGGAGAAATCCTGGTTGGCGTCCTTCTGGGGCCATCGTTGCTGGACGTGGTTCATCTCCCTTTTGTGACCAGCGAAAGCCTGAGAGAAATTATTCACCAACTCGGCGAGTTGGGGGTTTTGCTTTTGATGTTCATCGCCGGGCTGGAATTGCATCTCAGTGAACTGACGCGCAACACACGAGTCTCGGCGCTGGCTGGGACGCTGGGGGTGCTGTTGCCGGTCGGTGTGGGCTGGGGGGTGGGGCGTCTGTTCGGTCAGACGGACGAGGCAGCCGTCTTTCTCGGTCTGACGATGGGCGCCACCTCGGTCAGCATCTCAGCACAGACGTTGATGGAACTCAAAATGCTGCGCAGCCGGGTGGGACTGGGCCTGCTTGGTGCGGCAGTTTTCGATGACATTCTCGTCATTCTGCTTCTTTCTGGTTTCCTGGCATTTACCGGCAGTAGTGGCGGCAGTGTATGGGGAATCCTGGCGGTCGCCGGAAAGATGATTCTGTTTCTGGCCCTTTCGGTGGTGCTGGGAATCTGGTTATTGCCGCGCCTGGTGCATCTGGCCAGCAGGTTGCCGATCAGCCAGAGCGTTTTGAGCCTGTCTATCATTGTCATGCTCCTCTATGGCCTGGCCGCTGAAGTGCTGGGCGGAATGGCTGCCATTACCGGCGCTTTTATTGCCGGGTTGATGTTTGCCCGGAGTCACGAAAAAGAGCGCATCGAGGTTGGGATGCATGCCCTGGCCTACGGTTTCTTTGTCCCGATTTTCTTCGTCAGCATTGGCCTGTCGGTCAACCTGCGTGAGGTTCAGAGCAGCGCCATCTGGTTGTCGCTGGCGATTATTTTGACAGCCATCCTGACCAAATTCGCCGGTGCCGGCTTGGGTAGCCGGTTGGGAGGCCTGACCTGGCGCGAGGCCTGGCAGTTGGGGGCAGGGATGATCTCGCGCGGTGAAGTCGGCCTCATCGTGGCCAGTGTGGGAATGGTTCAGGGTTTGGTCTCGCAGGAGGAGTTTTCGGCAATTGTCGGCATGGTGGTTGTCAGCACACTGGTTACTCCCCCGCTGCTGCGTGCTTTGTTCAAAGCGTCAAAGCAGTCCAATACCCAAAGCGAAAATGTGAACATGCCCGTGAGGGGCGAGGAGAGAGTCTGATGTACATGATTTTATTCGTTCTCAATAATCCAGATCGGCTGGAGGAAGTTCTCACTGCCTGGGAACAAGCCGGCGTTAGCGGGGTCACTGTCTTGCCAAGCACGGGGTTAGGGCGCATTCGCCAGAAGGAAGGTTTACGTGATGATGTCCCGCTCATTCCGGCTTTGGAAGATTTCTATCACCATGAGAGCGACATCAATCACACCCTCTTTACTCTGGTGGACAGTGAAGACCTGGTGCAGAAAGTGCTCCGCGCCACAGAACAGGTCGTCGGTGACCTCAACCAGCCAGGAAACGGAATCATGGCTGTGCTCCCGACCGTCAGCATTTATGGTCTGATCAAGCGCACTTTCAATGGCGGGACAGAATAAAACTGTCCCACTCTTTTTTAAACGAGTGTTGCAAGCCGCTGCAAGCAGCGACTGCATACCTGCCGGGTCAAGGCAGTTTGCTCAATAGGGGGTTCCCCGGTTTCGCTGGCGAGAGGGAACAAAAATCAGCGGGCCACGCAAGAACAAAACAGGACTTAAATCATTTGCACGTGTCTGTTGAAAGTGCTACACTTATTTCAAATCATCGTATAAAAATATACGGAGGCCCTATGAAACCTGTTACCTGGATGTATATTGGCGCTGTTCTCCTGTTTCTGATGTCTGCTTGCGGATTAGGCCTCGGCGGCTTCCTTTACCTCGCTTCCCTCGACCCGGTTCAGGGTCAGGCCTCGTGGGCAACGATGGGAATGGCGCTTGCCTGCATTGGCATCATCATTCTGGGCGGGGGGGTCCTGCTCATCGTCCTGGCTGTCCGCAAAACAAAACAGGAGACCGCCCAGAACGTGACTCTCAAGGTGGATCTGCCCGGCGAGACCAAGATCGAGCAAATGAGATGTCAATCCTGTGGTGGTACATTGACAGCCGATAATATCAAGATCGTGAACGGCGCGCCGATGGTCCATTGCCCGTATTGTGGGACTGTCTATCAATTGACCGAACAACCCAAGTGGTAAATTCTTCACACAGGAGGCTGCAATGAAACTCCGCCTGCTTGCTTTGCTGTTACTGGTTGTCCTCATGTTCGCGGCAACTTCCAGTGTTCAGGCGCAGACCTATCTGTTCAGCCTGGATACCGAGGTTGTGAACGTATTCTGGAACTCAGACGGCTCGGTGGCCCTGGATTATGTCTTTGTGTTCACTAACAGCCCCAACGCTGACCCAATTGACTTTGTGGACGTGGGCATGCCCAATGATTATTATGACTGGAACAGCATCTCGGCGGATGTAAACGGCAACCCTGTGGGTATCTCCAGCGATTATTACGGCAGCGGCTACGGCTTCGCCGTGGACCTGGGCAGTCAGGCCATTGCTCCCGGAGAGACCGGACGGGTACATGTGTACGTCGGGCGGGTGACGAACATGCTCTACCCCTCTGACGAACAGCCCGATACGTATGTCAGCGGTCAATTTTCACCAACCTGGTTTGGGTCCGAGTACGTCACCGGCAATACGAATCTGACCGTTGTTTTCCACCTGCCGCCCGGAGTCCAGCCAGAGGAGCCTTTCTATTACCCGGCAAGGGGCGGCTGGCCCTGCGAGACCGAGCCTGTTGCGGATTATGACGATGAGGGGCGCATTACCTACACGTGGGCCTGTGAGTCGGCCAATTCGTACACCCAGTATACCTTTGGCCTTTCCTTCCCCAAGCAATACGTTCCCGAAGAGGCTATCGTTACCTCCCCGCCTGTCGTCCAGCCTTCTGACGGCGATTTCTCCTTCGACCTTGACGGCCTGATTGCTTGCGTCTTCTTATGCTGCATTGCTGGCTTCTTCATCGTCGTGCCTATCCTGGGAGTGATAAATGAACGGAAACGCAAACTCCAGTACATGCCGCCCAAGATTTCGCTGGAGGGACACGGCATTAAGCGCGGCCTGACGGCGGTCGAAGCCGCCGTCCTGATGCAGGAGCCGCTCGACAAGGTGATGACGATGATCCTCTTTGGCGTGGTCAAGAAGGGCGCCGCTACAGTCGTGACCCGCGAGCCGCTCAAACTGGAAATCGCCTCGCCCCTGCCCGAAAACTTGCATGAATACGAGAAAAACTTCCTGGCCGCCTTCTCGGAGCCGACTCTGGCCGCCCAACGCAAAGCCCTGCAGGAAATGGTCGTAAAACTGGTCAAGGCCGTCGAGGAGAAAATGAAAGGCTTCAGCCGCCGCGAGACCATTGACTATTACAAGGCCATCATGCAACGCGCCTGGCAGCAAATCGAGGCCGCCGGCACGCCCGAGGTCAAGAGCCAGATGTACGAAGAAGCCCTCGAATGGACCATGCTCGACAAAGACTACGACGAACGCACCCGCCGCGTCTTCACCGGCCCGGTCTTCGTGCCGATGTGGTGGGGCCGCTTCGATCCGGCCTATCGTCCCGTTTCGACTGCTGGCGGAGGCGGCGGGAGGGTCGCCGCGCCGTCCGCGTCCGGCGGGCGAGTCAGCGTGCCGGGTTCGGCCTTTGCCGCCTCGGTGGTCAGCAGCGTCCAGAGCCTGGCCAGCCGCACGCTGGGCGATGTTGGCGCCTTTACCAGCGGCGTCACCAACCGCACCAATCCCCTCCCCAAGTCCACATCGAGCGGCTATCGCGGCGGAGGTGGCCGGTCGTGTGCCTGTGCCTGTGCCTGCGCCGGTTGCGCCTGCGCCTGTGCTGGAGGAGGAAGGTGATTCACTCTGCATTGGATAGTGGGAAGCGGTCCGCCGTCTGCTGTCCGCCGTCTGTTCCGTGGTAATTGAACGATGAATCGTCTTTTCTCGCGTTTACTCCCCTCCCCCCCTGTTCCCGGCCCCGTCCCTGGCTTGTATCACTACCGCCTCGAGGAAACGGACGAAAAAAGCCGCGTCCACCTGCGCCTCGACCCCGATGGCCGCGGCACGCTCATCGTCAACGCCAGCCGCGTGATGCACCTCAACCCCACCGCCGCTCTGATGGCTTACCTGACCCTCGAGAAAGTCGAACCGTCCCAGGCTGTGCGCACCATTTGCAGGCAATATCGCGTCAGCCGGTCACAAGCCCAGGCCGATTTGCAGGTTATCCGTGCCCAACTGAATGAACTGATCCGCCCCGATGGCGCCTGCCCGATTCACGAACTGGACCTGGAAACGGTGGCTCCCTTCTCGGCCCGTCCCAGCGCCCCTTACCGCCTCGACCTGGCGCTCACCTACCGCTGCAACAACGACTGCGCCCACTGCTACAACGTCCAGCACCCCGCTCCCGGCACGACGAATCCTAACGAACTTACCACCGCCGACTGGAAGCGCGTCCTCGACAAAGCCTGGGACCTGGGCATTCCCCACATCATCTTCACCGGCGGCGAGCCGACCCTCCACCCCGACCTGCCCGAACTCATCGCCCACGCCGAATCCAACGGCCAGATTACCGGCCTGAACACCAATGGCCGCCGTCTCGCGGACGAGCGCTTTCTGGCGCGGTTGCTGGAAGCCGGCCTCGACCACGTCCAGATCACCCTGGAATCGAGCCGGCCCGAGGTCCACGATGAGATGGTAGGTGCCAGGGGGGCCTTCCGTCAAACCGTGCAGGGACTGAAGAATGCCCTGGCCAGCCCCCTTTTCGTCATGACCAACACCACCATGCTGCGCACCAACGTTCACACCATCCCCGAGACGCTCGACTTCCTGGCCGAACTCGGCGTGCCAACCGTCGGGCTGAACGCACTCATTTACTCCGGGCGCGGCGCAACGGTCGGGACGGGGCTGGCCGAGGCCGAACTTGCCCCGCTGCTCGAAATCGCCCGCCAGAAGACCGAGGCGCGTGGCCAGCGCCTCATCTGGTACACGCCGACGCAGTACTGCAACTTCGACCCGGTGCAGATGGACCTGGGCGTCAAAGGTTGCACGGCGGCGCTCTACAACATGTGCGTCGAGCCGGATGGCGGCGTGCTGCCCTGTCAATCCTACTATCACCAACTCGGCAACTTCCTGCGCGACGACTGGCCAACCATCTGGGAACACCCTCTCGCCGTGCGCCTGCGCGAGCGCCGCGGCCTGCCCGAAAAATGCAATGGCTGTCTCCTGCTGGCCGAATGCGGCGGCGGCTGCCCCTTGCAATTTCCCCACATCGCTCCCTCGGAGGTCGTATGACCGAAATCCCCTGGTTCAAAGAACTGCCCCTTGCCATCACCATTTGCGACGCTGAAGGCATTCTCCTCGACATGAATGATGCGGCCGCCAAAGTCTTCGAGGAGGATGGCGGCCGCGCCCTCATCGGCTCCAACGTCCTCGATTGCCACCCCGAAGCGGCGCGCCGCAAACTCGAAGACATGATGGCGCGCCGTGAGAAGAACATCTACACCATCGAGAAAAACGGCAAGAAAAAACTCATCTATCAACCCCCCTGGTACAAAGACGGCCAGTATGCCGGTTTTGTGGAACTCTCGATGGAAATCCCCTTCGAGATGCCCCATTTCCTGCGTGCCTGACCCTCCACCCTTTCCTTGAAAAGGAGTTGCCATGGCCTCGTTCCTCTCCTGGATTCGCGAACGCTTTACCAAAGTCCAGCCGCTGCCGGCGGAACACCTGCACTACCAGTCCCCGCCCGGCGACGAACCTGCCTACCGCCTGCACCTGCGTCTCAACGCAGACGGTTCCGGCTTGCTCATCGTCAACGCTTCCACCATCCTGCACCTCAATCCCACAGCCGCCGAATATGCCTACCACATGATGAAAGGGACGCCTCCCGAAGAAGTGGCCAGACTTTTTGCCAAACGCTATCGCGTGAACCGGGAGACCGCCCTGCGCGATTTCTCGGACTTCCGCGACCGCATCCAGACCCTTGTCCATACCCCGGACCTCGATCCGGTCACCTTCCTCGACTTCGAGCGGGTCACCCCCCATTCGGTTGCCCTCACTGCTCCCCTGCGCCTCGACTGCGCCCTGACCTATCGCCTGCCTCCCGGCGCCCAGGCCGAATATGCCCCCGTCAAGCGCGTCGACCGCGAACTGACCACCGACGAGTGGAAGACCGTCCTCGATAAGGCCTGGATTCACGGCATTCCCCACGTCACCTTCACCGGCGGCGAGCCGACGTTGCGCAGCGACCTGGCCGAACTCATCGCCTACGCCGAGGGCAAGGGCATGGTCACCGGTTTGCTCACCGACGGCCTCAAACTGGCCGACAAAGACTACCTCCACACCCTCCTGCAGACCGGCCTCGACCATATCCTCTTCCTCCTCCAGCCGCAGGAGAGCGCCTCCTGGCAAGCCCTCGAGACGGTCATGCCCGAAGACATCTTCGTCACGGTCCATCTCACCGTCACCCCGCAGAACGTCAGCCAGGCCGGCGCAGTGCTCGAAAAACTGGCGAGTTTGGAGGTCAAGAGCCTTTCACTGAGCGCCTCGGACGTCTCCCTGCAAGAGGGCATCTCTCGCCTGCGCGACCGCGCGGCAGAACTCGGCCTGACTCTGCGCTGGGACCTGCCCGTGCCTTACTCGGCTGCCAACCCGGTCGCTGCCGAAGTGGTGGACGACGCCGTTCCCGACGGCGCTGGCAAGGTCTGGCTCTACGTTGAACCGGATGGCGACGTCCTCCCCGCCCAGGGCGAACCGGACAAGGTGCTGGGCAACTTCCTGCGCGACCCGTGGGAGAAAATTTACCTCACCACGTAAGTCGTATACCGAAATTTATTTTGGCTTTGTGCGAAACAATTTCGCAGTACAGGTATTCCATCCCTGACGCCTACCATCGCAACCTGCGGTATTGGATTCATGAAGCAGGCGAGGATTTCATCGGCGATATGTCGAGCGCTGTGTAAATTGCCAGGTGTCCCTGTCTGGCTTCAATGTGGCAAAATTTCAGGCTGCAAACTACAGCATAAAACATCATCAACAGCCAACTGTTCTCGTTGCGGAAGGCGACCGCTACTTGTGACCGCGCTTTTTGACTTCTCCAAACAGCCTCTCAGATATTTTTGGTGCGGATATACTTCCACTTGTTCTTGGGGAAAGTCACGAAAGCAGGTCTCCAGTCGTTGCGCATCGCTTGAATGGCAGAAAAATAGAGAATTGAGGCAGAAAGCACCGGTAAGATCGTCCGGTTTCTAGCGATTGGTTGGAT
>Ga0209227_1002535_pt1 | contig 12978 bp, 6 predicted proteins | sample YNPBryantNP2012_FD_185815 | JGI IMG/M metagenome (GOLD analysis project Ga0209227, IMG submission 185815) | Anoxygenic and chlorotrophic microbial mat microbial communities from Yellowstone National Park, USA - YNP Bryant NP 2012 (SPAdes)... ...
TCTACGCCCTGCCCCAGTCGCCTCAGCTCTTCAAACAGCTCTTCATGATCGCCGGCTTCGACCGCTACGCCCAGATCGTCCGCTGCTTCCGTGACGAGGACCTCCGCGGAAACCGCCAGCCGGAGTTTACCCAGCTCGACCTGGAGATGGCCTTCGTCAAGGCCGACGACGTCATGACCATCGTCGAGGGCTGCCTGGCCCGCGTTTGGAAGGAGCTGCTTGGATATGAGTTCCGGCTCCCCCTGCCCCGGATGAGTTTCGCCGAGGCCGTCGCACGCTACGGGATCGACCGCCCTGACACCCGCTTCGGGCTGGAGCTGTGCGATCTCACCGAGGTCCTTCGCGGCATCACGAGGGAGGAGTTCGGCATCTTCGCCGATGCCCTCGCCGCCGGCGGTCAGGTCAAGGCCATCTGCGTGCGGAAGGCCGACGGCGCCGACCGCCTCACGCGCAAGATCACGGACGGGCTGACCGAGGAGATCCGGGGAATGGGCGGGGGCGGCCTGCCCACGACCAAGGTCCAGGGCACGCCCGACGCCCCGGAGTTCGCCACCGGCATCGGTGCAAAGATCCAGCGGTTCGCCCGCGGGATCTGCCAGGCGACCGGAGCGGCCCCCGGCGACCAGCTCTTCTTCTATCCCGGCAGGCCGGCGGACGTGGCCAAGTACCTGGCCGCTGCCCGCTCGCGGCTGGGCGAGATCCTCGGCCTGATCCCCAAGGGGGTCTACCACGCTTTGTGGGTGGTCGACTTCCCGCTGCTGGAATGGAGCGAGGATGAGAAGCGCTGGGTCAGTCCGCACCACCCCTTCACCATGCCCGTCGAGGAAGACATCCCGCTGCTGGCGACCGAGCCGGGCAAGGTCCGCAGCCAGGCCTACGACCTCGTGATCAACGGCGAGGAGATGGCCGGCGGGAGCATCCGTATCCACCGCAGCGACGTCCAGCAAAGGGTCTTTGAACTGCTGGGCATCAGCGAGGCCGAGGCGCACCAGAAGTTCGAGCACCTGATGAACGCCCTGCGATTCGGCCCGCCCCCGCACGGCGGAATCGCGTTCGGCTTCGACCGGTGGGTGATGATGCTGGCGGGCACCCACAGCATCCGCGACGTGATCGCGTTCCCGAAGACACAGCGGGCGATCTGCCCGCTGACGGACGCCCCCAGCGAGGTCACCGAGGAGCAGCTCCGTGAGCTGGGGCTCGACCTGGCGCCCGAGGTCAAGGCCCGGCGACGCACCGGGCGGCCCCAATGAGAGGGACACCGGCCGCGCCGAACCGGGCATCCCGGCCGGAAAACGCGCGATCGCCCTGCCGGCTGCGTCCGGTGGGGCGGCCGTGTCGGCCCCGAGCCCGGACCGGCCGCCGGGTTTGCGGGTTGGCTTCGGGTCGGAATCGACTAAGATCGGACGAGGCGCGGTCTGAAGCCCCAGGGATAACAGCATAATGGAACTGCCGCGGCGCAGCCCCGAGGATCGGTTTCTGCCCGACCGTACGCTGTCGAGAACGATCGAGCGGCTCGCCGCCCGTACGGACGCCCACGACCTGCGCATCGTCATCGCGAACGCGTTCGACTTCCGGACGCGGATGCTTCCCTACTACTACGCCGACAAGCGGATGGCCCCGTGCTCGGCCCGCACCCTGGCCGACGTTCTGTGGGCCGCCGGATTCCGGCACCTGCGCGTGGTCCTTCAGCAGTGGACGCCCAACTTCCGGCCGAGCCGGGCCGTGCTGGACGGGCGGCCCGTGGACATGCTGCTGATCTCCTCCATGCAAGTCCATGCCGACGCGGCCTACGAACTGATCCGCGACGCACATGCCGCCGGAGAGGCCAGGCCCCTGATCCTGATGGGCGGACCCAAGGCGATCTACGAACCCACGGATTGCCTGGACGTGGGCCCGCGTCCGGGCGTCGGCGCGGATTGCGCCGTCACGGGCGAGGCGTTCGTCCTGCTCGACCTGCTCGAGACGATCCTCGATGCCCGCCGCGGAGGTGAATCGCGCCGGGCGGCGTTTCACCGGGCCCGCCGTTCGGGCGATCTGAATCGCGTCCCCGGATTGGTGTATCTGCACCCGGATGCCGACCCCGGGCGCCCGGTAGCCGTGAACACCGGCGTCCAGCGGCTCCTCCGCGATCTCGACGAGTTGCCGATCCCCGACGCCGGATACCGGCTGCTCGAGCCGCCCCATCGGGGACGGGAGCTCCGGCCGCGGCCGCTGGCGGCCGAGAAGGTCGGCCGCCACTCGCGGATTTCGTCGCTCCTGGTGACGCAGGGCTGCAAGTTCAACTGCTCCTTCTGCCCGATCCCGGCGGTCAACCAGCGGACCCACCGCCACAAGAGCCCCGAGCGGCTGGCGGCTGAGATCCGGCACATCCATGAGAACTTCGGCATCAGGCACTTCTTCGGAACCGATGACAACTTCTTCAACCACCGCGCGACCGTGCAGCGGATCATGACGGAACTCGCAGCCGCCCGGACCGGCGACGGCCGGCCCCTCAGCCGTCACATCGCGTTCTACACGGAGGCCACGGAGTTCGACGTCTACCGCAACCGCGATCTCCTCCCGCTCTGCCGTCGCGCCGGCATGAAGGCGATCTGGTTCGGCATCGAGGATATGACGGCCAGACTCGTGAACAAAGGACAGTCCGTCGACAAGACGGCCGAGCTGTTCGCGATCCTGCGGAAGGTCAAGATCGCCCCGATGACGATGATGATCCACAGCGACGCGCAGCCGCTGCGCTCCCGGGGGGACATGGCCGGCCTGCTGAATCAGGCCCGATACCTGTTCGACATCGGCGCCGTAACGTACCAGTGCACCTACCTGGGCCCGGCCGTCGGCACGCGGGACTATGAACCGGCCGCCCGAAGCGGTGCGATCTACGGGCGCGTCGGCGGCCGGGCCATTCCGCAGGCGTTCACGGACGGCAACCACGTCGTGGCCAGCCGCCACCCCCGCCCGTGGGCCCGGCAGGTCAATCTGGTCCGGGCGTACGCCGCCTTCTACAACCCGCTGAACATCCTGCGAATCCTCCGCGACTGGAAGCGCGATCCGCTGTCTCTCAAGCGGCTCCTCTTCCAGGCGGTCGGCCACGTCGGCCTGGTGATGACGGCTCCCAAACTTCTGTGGTGGGCCTGGCGTTTGTGGCGCGGACCGATCGAGCGGATCCGGGGCCTGGGGCCCGCGCGCATCCCGATGATCGACCCTCGCCCCGGCGACGAAATCCACTGGGCGGTGCAGTACGCGCCTTCGCCGGACTTGCCCGGACCGGCCCCGCCGCCCTGTGCCGCTCAGGATTCGAGCCCGCCCGTCGGCCTTCCGCTGTTGGCCCGGGCCTTCCTTCCGGAGTCTGCTGCGGCGGTCCGCTGAGCGCGATTGGTCGGCTCCGGCCCGGGGTGATATGCTAGCCGACCGGGTCTGCTCGCGGGGATGACTTCCGGCCGCCGGCGCATCCGGGGAGGTGTCCCGTGGCGGCGTGCCTGGCCCCTCCGGCGGCCCGGTACGGAGTGTCCGATGCGCAGTGACATGATCAAGAAGGGCTTCGAGCGGGCGCCGCACCGCAGCCTGCTTCGCGCGACCGGCAACTTCCGGCCGGGCGACGAGGACCGGCCGTTCATCGCCATCTGCAACAGCCATGTGGACATCATCCCCGGCCACGCCCACCTCGACGAGGTCGGTCAGTACGTCAAGGAGTGCGTCCGCGAGGCGGGCGGCGTTCCTTTCGTGTTCCACACCATCGGCGTGGACGACGGCATCGCCATGGGCCATCTGGGCATGAAGTACTCGCTGCCCTCGCGCGAGCTGATCGCCGACTCCGTCGAGACGATGATCGAGGCTCACCGCTTCGACGGGATGATCTGCATCCCCAACTGCGACAAGATCGTGCCCGGGATGCTCATGGCCGCCATGCGGTGCAACATCCCGACCGTCTTCGTGTCCGGCGGCCCCATGGAGGCCGGCCGGATGCCCGACGGGCGGGTGGTCGACCTCATCAGCGTCTTCGAGGGTGTGGGGGCGCGCAAGATCGGCCGGATCGACGATGCCCAGCTCGAACAGCTCGAGCGATTCGGCTGCCCGACGTGCGGCTCCTGCTCGGGAATGTTCACGGCCAACTCGATGAACTGCCTGTGCGAGGCCTTCGGGATGGCCCTGCCCGGCAACGGAACCCTCCTGGCCACCAGCCGGGAGCGCAAACGGCTCTACCGGCGGGCCGCCATGCAGATCGTCGAACTCGTGCGACGCGACATCAAACCGCGGGACATCGCCACGATCGAGGCCTTCGCCAACGCGATGGTGCTCGATATGGCGATGGGCGGCTCGACCAACACGCTGCTGCACATCCTGGCCATTGCCCAGGAGGCCGACGTGCCGTTCACGATGGAACACATCAACGACCTGGCCCGTCGCACGCCCAACATCTGCCGGGTCGCGCCGAGCTCGAGCTATCACGTCGAGGACGTTCATCGCGCGGGCGGCATCCACACGATCCTCGGGGAGATCCGACGCGGCTGTCCGGGGCTGCTCCACGAGGGGTGCCTCACGGTCACCGGGCGGACGCTCGGCGAGAACATCGATGCCTGGGACATCCGGGGCCAGACGGTCCAGAGCGAGGCGCTGGAGCTGGCGGCCGTGGGCGCGGGCGGCGTGCCCAACGCACCGGGTTCGAGCGTGGCCCGGTCCCACCGCTCGATCCGCGAGCTTACCGACAAGGAACTGGGCTTCGATCCGTACGACTGCATTCGACCCGTCGAGCGGGCCTACGCCAGGACCGGGGGGCTTTCCATCCTTTACGGGAACCTCGCTCCGCAGGGCAGCGTGGTCAAGACGGCCGGCGTGGCCGAGGCGATGAAGCGGTTCGAGGGTCGCGCCATCATCTTCGAATCGCAGGAAGAGGCCTGCGAAGGCATTCTGGCCGGCCGGGTCCGCCCGGGTCATGTCGTCGTGATCCGCTACGAGGGGCCGCGCGGCGGCCCGGGGATGCAGGAGATGCTCGCCCCGACCAGCTACATCATGGGCCAGGACCTCGGCGAGAAGGTCGCGCTGATCACCGACGGGCGGTTCTCCGGCGGAACGCGGGGTGCGTGCGTCGGCCATATCTCGCCGGAGGCGGCCGAGGGCGGACCGATCGCCCTGCTGCGTGACGGCGATCCGATCCGCATCGACATCCCGGCCTGCAAACTGGAGGTGCTGGTCTCGGAGGAAGAACTCGCCGAGAGACGCAAGGCCTGGAGGCCGCCGGCTCCCCGCATGAACCACGGCTGGCTGGCGCGGTATCAGCGGCTTGTCACAAATGCCGCCCGGGGAGCCGTGCTGCGCTAGCACGGATTCCGATGACGCCTCGGTCGAGTTGAATCCTCTCGTTCCGCGCGAGGCTGCCCGTGCGTCGCCGGCCGCGATGCATCATTCCCTCGGAACCGGGAATCCGCGGCCGGTGCGACGTTCCGCCCATGTCATTTCTGCGCAAGCGGGAATTCCTCATCTCGACGATCTGCGCCCCTGCCTGCGCGGGCCGCGACCGGGGGCCCTTCCCGCCCCGGCGGGGCACAAGGCCTTACGGCCGCCACGTCCCACCCCCAAAGGCTCACACGCGCCTGCTCGAGGCCTGGCGTCGTGCCCGTCAGCAGATCCGAGTAGAGCCAGACGGCCACGATGAGCCCCGCGGCCGTGCCGAGCACCAGCACCGCCTTGATCCCCAGGATCGTGCGGGCGAACCGGCGGGCCGCGGCCGGATCGGCACTCACTCGCCGGAGGAACTGCACGCGGCTGGCAATGCTCCCGTGCCGCCAGCTGTGGGCGTCCTCGGCGATGCCGTTGAGCCGGGCTATCCGCCCGAGAGCTTCGCTGAAGATCCTGGCGCCGGCGGCGCATAGACCGTCGGGGGCTGCCGGCGCTGGGTCCTCTCCGGCCGCCGCACTCGCGTGCACACGGCAGGGCACATCGCAGTCACTTCCGGAGGGCGCGACCGTCCGGGCGCCGAAGAGATCCGCCTGCCGTTCGAACCGCCGGCTGATCCACCCGAAGCCCAGACCCCAGATCCCCACGATCATCGCCACGGCGATCAGCGTCACATACGACGCATCGACTCGCAGCCGGCCGAAGAGGAGTTCGCTGACTCCGCCGACGATCAGCATGCTCAGGATCGCGAACAGCAGATAGTACGGCATGTGGAGATGGATGACGTGCCCGGCCTCGTGGCCGAAGACCGCTTCGATCTTCTCATCTTCCATCTTTTCGATCAGGCCGTCCGACAGCAGTACGTAGCGCAACGACGGCACCACCCCGATGACGGCTGCGTTGACGGCCATTCCTTCGCTGTGCCAGACGAGGATGCCCCGATAGCGCAAGCCCAGGCGGCGGCTGACGGCCTCCAGACGCGCCCGCAGCGGCGAGGCCGGCAGCACGGACGTGGACCAGATCACGCGGACCAGCAAGGGGGCCAGCAGCAGGATGAGCCCGGCGATCAGGACGAGCACGACCTGGTCGCCCCAGTACAGGCGAGTGGCCCGGCGGATCGCTTCAGCGCGGACCTGCACGAAATCGTTCGCCGCGACGATCAGCATCATCGGCAGCGCGACGATCAGCACCTGATGACGCAGAAAGAAACTGAGGTAGCGCCCAACGCCCCACGGCGGCCGGGCCGGCAGGCCTTCCCAGAGGTTCGCCTCCATCACGAGCTGGCGGATCGCACGATCTACGGGATACATTGCCGCCCAGGCGGCGATCATCGTCACGAAGAACGGGGCCAGTATGACCAGTTCGTCCAGCCCGTAGACGACGCCCAGCCGCCACCGCTCACGTACGAGCTGAGGCCATGCGGTCCCCCATACCGAGGCTGTCAGGCCGGCCAGCAGGAGTGCGCAGAGGATCAGCGTATCGGTCCCGTGTCGCCGCTGAACCGCGGCACTCCCGGCCGGATCCCGGTCGAGTTGCCGCAAGCGCCGGCGAGTGGTCCACGCTGCCCAGGTGACGACCGCCGCCACCTGCCCCCCAAGGATCGCCAGGATCGCAGCGGGCTCGGCGACGACGGGCCATGCGGGCCGGTCGATGGGCGCGAAGACCAGAGCGAACGCCACGAGAACCACGAACTGCATGGACCACCCGGCGTGGAAGGCTTCACCAAGCGCGACCGGCGGATTGTACCGGTCGGTGGGGAACGGGGGTAGGCCCGGCGGCTGGTGGGCGCGAACATGGGATGCGTGCTGCTGTCAACCAGAAACCGCCCCAAGGCACACGTTTTTTTCGGGTGCGTGCGTGACCCGCTCGGCACAGGTTTAAGGCGAGATCTCATAAGGTATTGTTTAACAAAGCATTATGATCGATAGCCCAGCCTGGATCATGTGGCGGACTGGCCGCAACGGAAATATCTGGAGCGGTCATTTTCTTCTTGCTTTCGCTGGGCAGGTGGGGTAATATACGCGCGAAGAGCGGGGCTGCGAACGCACCGAGGCAGGTGCGCGGCACCGTTGAAGCGCGGGAGAACGGGAAAGGCGTGAGTGGGAAAGGCAACCCGTCGCGGGAAGGGAAAAGCGTCCCCCGACAAGATCACGCCTGAAGCCTGACCCCGGTTGGTTGATACATATTGTCGGTCCGGTCGCTTCGCCCCCTGTATGCGAAGCCCATCGTGCAGATCGGCGAGCTGAACGGACCGTGGATCGGCGGTGGAGGGAAACACCGGCTCCGTGAGTCGGCACCGCAGGGCGAGAGGCCCGGAAGAAAAACCAGTGTCTTCTGTAAGGAGGTTGAAATGAAGGCGATCAAGCTGGCTGGGTTGGTGGCAGCCCTCACGAGCACGGGGGCGTTTGGGGTGATGGTCAACTACAACATCTCAAGCCCTGTGGCGGGTGCGACGTTCGCGAGCGAAGCTGTGGCGCCGGCATCCATTTCGTGGGCGGTTGCGCTCGTCGCGTCGAATGACACACAGGGCGTAGCCACGTATGTGGCGGATATTGAGATCCTCAAGGACGGCGCACTGTTTGCGAGCGCCGTCTTCCACGGCGAGCCGCTGCCGCCGCCGGAGATTACGCCGAACTCGGACTTCCTCTGGGTTTTCGATTACCAGGGCCGTTCTTTCGGTGTGGGTGCGCCGGTGACGGATTCGGCCAGACTCGGTGGCGCCGGCATGGGGGGCGTCCAGAGCGCCGGTAGTGTGAGCACCCCGGGTAAACTCGTCGGCTTCGGCGCCGGCTACGCCGTTCCGTGGGATCCGATTCGCGGCTCGGGCAAGACGCTTACCGGCAACATGGCTTGGGGCGTCGGCCTTGACAGCCGCAAGTCCGTGCTGCTGCTCGATCCGGAGGGTGCGTACACCGTCCAAGGTGGCTACATCGACGGTCCCTTCCCCGCCGGTGAGTACACAGTGCGGGTCGTTCCGGGCAGCACGAACTACCTGAAGCCCGGACTCGATCTGGATCAGCCTCTGGCGGGAAACTTCGCCGAGCCGTGTCAGCCCGGGCAGGTCATGGGCAGCGAGTTCTCGTTCACGGTTCTTCCGGAGCCCGCGACCATGCTTCTGCTTGTGGGCGGCGCTCTGGTGCTCCGCCGCCGTCGGGCTTGATCGCTCTGCGTCAGACACGCGAAGCGCTGATTTGATTGGGCCCCCCTACCCTCGCGGGTGGGGGGCTTTTCTTGTTCGGCGCTCCGGCACCAGCATCCGACGCCCCAGCGTTCCAGGCGGGACAGCACGCCTGGGCAGCGACCACGCACCGCCAAGGGCGGTCTAGGCGGCCCCTACGGCCTCGACGGGGATGCGACAATTCGGTCGGGCCGGCTGGACTTCTCAAGCCCGGTCAAAGCAGTCCTTCGGCATCCGCAGACCGATCGTAGATGTAACACATTGTCACAACGTAGGTTATGATCGCAAGAATCTGGACATCCGCGTCCTGGGGATGGTCACAAAAATTTTGGCCCGGCGGGCAACTTTGGGCTTGTTTTTGGCGATGAGGCGCGTTACGATTGTGTACGAGAGAGACGGTGTGGCGACGGATGTGTCGGGCGCCCGGTACGTCCGTAGCCAGACGGGAGAGAGGGTCAGCAACGGGAGCAGGGCGAGGAGAGCTGAGCGGGAGAGAGGGTCACCTCTGCCGGTGAAAGCCGGTTCTGCCTGCTAACCCTTGCGAAAGGTCCGTTCGCTTACTCTTGACCGCCGTAACGTCGTCGGTGTCGTTCGGTTGTGGGCCTCGGGTCGTGTACGTTCCCACGCGGCTCTGAGGTGGAGTCAAGTGAGCCCCCATTTCGGTTGGGAGGGCGGGGAACCCGGATGTGCGGTTCGCATACGGGCTTCCTGAAGGGAGCAAGCCATTTTTCAGATGGAGGCTGAGATGAAAGCGATGAAGGTCTTTGGGTTGGCAGTGGCTTTGACGGCCAGCACGGCCATGGGTGCAACGGTCACGTACAACATCTCCAGCTCAGTGGCTGGCCAGACGATTGCCGCCGGTACTGCGGTCGACTGGATGGTCAGCCTCGTGGCGTCGGAGGGAGACAACCAGGGCGTGGCCACGTTCGTGGCGGATGTGCTGGTTCTCGGTCCCGGCGATGTGCTGATCAATAAGACGCTGGGCCTGGCCGAGTGGGCCTACAGCTTCAACTACCTGGGTAGAGGGCCCGGAAGCCTCGCCGATTCGGGCAGACTGGGCGGGCTCGGCATGTCCGGTGTGCTGAGCACGGGGACGAATGCGACCCCCGGCAAGCTCGAGGGATTCGGGGCGGGCTACGCCGTGCCGTGGAACCCGGTCCGGCTCTCCGGAAAGAATTACATTGGTGATATGGTGTGGGGCCTTGGCTTGGAGAGCCGGAAGGCCGCGCTCCTGTTCGACCCGGCCGGGAATTACGATGTGGCTGGCGGTGTCATCGACACGGCTGGCCTGCCTGACGGCTGGTACACGGTCAAGGTAATCCCCGGCAGCACGAACATTCTCCAGATGGGGCTGGATCTGAGCCAGCCGCTGACGGGGAACTTTGCGAGCCCGGCGACCGGTGTGGGCAGCGAGTTCAGGTTCTACATTCCCGAACCGACGACGCTGCTGCTCCTGGCGGGTGCCGGCCTGCTCATCCGGCGCCGGATGGCCTGACGATCGCCCTGCTTCGTAACCGAAGCTGATCACGATAGGGTCCCGTCGACCCCGACGGGACCCTTTTTCATTGCGCCGGGCACGTAAGGCGGAGATGACCGACTTCGGGTACGCCTCGGGCAGCGGCCGTATCGGTCCCCGCGTGCCCCGCCATTGCCCTGTGGTTCAGGCGTCGAATGCCTGTCGCGAAGGTACGGGCGCCCCACAGGTTACGTGCCAGTGGCACAGAACCAGCAGGGCATAGAGGATGTCCGCGCGGTCCTCGCGGCGGGAGGCGTGTTCCTCGTAAAGCGACGCGGCCACATCCGGCCGGATGCCGAGTGATTCCAAGACATCCGGCCGGACCGTCTCGTGATAAAGCTCTCGAAGTTCGTTGCGAAGGAACTCGCCCACGGGAACTTCGAAGCCCATCTTGCGGCGGGCGAGTACCTCGGGCGGCAGGAGATCGCGATAGGCGTCCCGGAGTATCCGCTTCTGGCTCCCGGCACGAGCCGGCCCGAGCCGCCATTCGATCGGCAGTGACGCGGCGAACTCCACGACAGCCGGGTCCAGCAGAGGCACGCGGACCTCCAACGCGTATCGCATGCTTGCGAGATCTACCTTGTGGAGCATGTCGGCGGGCAGGCTGACGGCCAGATCGGCCAACAGCAGCGGCGAGAGTTCGTCGGGAGCGGTCAGCTCGGGCGCGATCTCGTTGCAGGCAGCCCGCAGGCAGACTGCGGGATCGAAGCCGACCGACGGCGAGCACTCCCGCGACGCCTGCCGGAGCGGATCGCCGTCTGCCGAGGCCACGTCCGTCGGCACCGACGGTTCGGCAGCAGCGCGGTTCAAGAGGCGGTCGGCCAGATCCGCCTCACCGATCCGCGCCCAGGCGGAGTGCCGCTCGAAGGCATCGCCCGCGGAGGCGCGAAGGAGCTTGCGGGCCTGACGCAGGCGGTTGAGCCAGCGTGTGCTCCGCGCCGACGGCGCGGCCGCAAGGATCGGCTCGAGCAGGCGACGGCGAAGCCATGAAGGCAGTCGGCGGTAGCGACGCAGATACGCGTGGCCGAGGTATCGCCAGTAGCCGGCAAAGAGCTCGTCGCCGCCGTCGCCGCTGAGGGCCACGGTAACGTGCCGGCGGGTGCAGCGGCTCACGAGGCTCGTGGGGATGAGCGAGGCGTCGGCGAAGGGTTCGGCGATGTGGTCGAGCAGCGGAGGGATGGCCTCGATCACTTCACGACAGGTCAACCGGAATACGTGGTGCTGCGTCGCGAAGCGTTCGGCGACGAGCCTGGCGTAGTGCGTTTCGTCGTAGGCATCGTGTTCCGCGTAGCCGATGGAGAACGTCTTCACCGTCCCGCCCGCGCGGGCCAGCTCGGCCACGATCACACTCGAATCCAGGCCGCCCGACAGGAATGCCCCCAGCGGAACGTCCGCGATGCGGCGGACGGCCACGGCTTCGGCGATGAGTTCGCGCAGGCGGCATTGGGCGTCGCGGTAATCGGCCGGAGGCCGGCCCGGGCGGATGCGATAGTAGCGCTCGACGGGCTGCGGACCGTTCGCGTCGAAGGGCAGGATGTGCCCGGGGGGCAGCTTGCGTACCTGCTGGTAGATGGACCACGGATGCGGAATGAAACCCAGCGACAGATAGGCGTGCAGGGCCACGCGATCGATCCGAAGGCGCCGGCCCGAATCAGGCAGCAGCGGCATCAGCGCCCGCATTTCGCTGGCGAAACACAGTCGGGCGGGTCGGCCGTCCCTTCCCTGCTCGATCGCGTAGTAAAGCGGCTTGACGCCGAAGCGGTCCCGGGCCAGCCAGCCGGTCCGCCCGTGCAGGTCCAGGAAGGCGAAGGCCCACATTCCGCGCAGGCGGTGCAGACCTTCCCGGCCCCACCGGGCCATGGCCGCCAGCAGCACCTCCGTATCGCATCGCGTGCGGAACGGATAGTCGCCCTCGAGCTCCCGCCGCAGGTCCAGGAAGTTGTAGATCTCGCCGTTGTAGGTCAGGGCGTAGCGGCCGGCCGGATCGGTGAAGGGCTGATGCCCCGCCGGGGAGAGGTCGAGCACGGCGAGCCGCGTGTGGACGAGCGCGGCACTCATCCCGTCGGCGGTAAACACCTGGATCCCGCGGTCGTCCGGGCCGCGGTGGGCCATGGCCTGTTGCGAGGCGGCCAGTGCGTCGCGGTCGGTCGGCCGACCGCGGAAGTCGATGACCCCGGCGATCCCACACATGGAGGGCATTGTAGCGGCCAGGCCTATGACCGCGTAGGCGAAAGCCGATCGGTCGACGGCTACGCGAGCGACGTCGCGGGATCAGAGCCAGCGGTGCCGGTTGCGATAGTAAGAGGGCTCGCGGTTGCGGAACCGCTGTTTGTAGCGGCAATAGCGCAGGAGGAGACGACGGTACTGCCGGTCCGACGTGTGCACGCGGTGGTGCCGCATCCCGATCAGCCAGCGTTCGACAGCCCACACGTTGCGTTCCGAAAAACGCCAGTCGACACCTCGGAGGTCGCGCAGGTCCGCCACGGCATAGCTGATCAGTCGTCCCGTGTAATCGACGAACGGCTCCACGTAGTCGGCGACAAGCTCTTCGACGGTCCGGAAGACCGGCTTGCGGCCATGCAACCCGGGGAACCGTGACCGGCCGACCGTGCCGTACCGGCCCCGGTGCTCGAACAGGAAGACGACGTGGTCCAGGTCATCCGCCGAGCCCAGGTCCAGCAACAGCGGCGGGTAGCCGTGCTGTTCCAGGATCGCGGCGGCGGTGAGGGCGGCCTCGAGGCAGTGAGCCGTCCTGTACTTGAGTACCCCTCGAAAACTGCGGATGGTGTCGCCGTCGGGCTCCTCGTTGTAGGGCAGTCTCCGGAGGAACTGCTGAACGGCGGCCGGCGTCCGACATCGCCGAATGACCTTCCATTCACGATCGCGAAACTCCGAC
>Ga0209227_1002537_pt1:0-7500 | contig 12973 bp, 9 predicted proteins | sample YNPBryantNP2012_FD_185815 | JGI IMG/M metagenome (GOLD analysis project Ga0209227, IMG submission 185815) | Anoxygenic and chlorotrophic microbial mat microbial communities from Yellowstone National Park, USA - YNP Bryant NP 2012 (SPAdes)... ...
CGGACGTGGCTCCCCCTGAACTCAGGGACCGCGTGCGAGACGCCCTGCGCGAGAGGGGCTATCCGGTGCGCGTCATCTCTGCCGCGACGGGAGAAGGCGTACAACCCTTGGTATACCATCTGGCAGAACTGCTGGGCTCCATCCCACCGCCAGCAACGCCGGTGGAGGAGATGGTGGTGATTCGTGCTCCGCGGCAGGATGAACGGGCGTGGCATGTGGAACAGACCGGCGAACACGAGTTTGAGGTTCAGGGCAAGGGCATCGAGCGCATGGTGAAAATGACCGATTTAGAGAACGAGGAAGCCGTCCGTCGCCTGCATCGCAAGCTGGAGCGTATCGGCGTGCTGCAGCGTTTGCGCGAAGCAGGCATCCAGCACGGCGACACCGTGCGCATCGGTGACGAGGAGTTTGACTTCATCGACGAGGAGCACTGGGAAACCTCGTAATGGCTTACCGAAGGGTTGTTATCAAGGTCGGGACAAGTACGTTGACGGATGAGACCGGTGCTTTAGACCGCATATACATCGCCTCGCTCGCCATGCAGTGTGCAGCGGAGCATCGTTCGGGCGCTGATGTGGTGCTGGTCAGTTCCGGCGCTATCCGTGCAGGCATCGACCAGTGGGAAAACTATGCCGGTCAAACTGTCCCTCATCAAATGCGTGCTACCATGCCCCTCAAGCAGGCGATGGCGGCTATCGGTCAGCCCGTCTTGATGCAGGCGTATCTGGCGGCTTTCGCCGCGTACGACCTGCCCGTAGCCCAGGTACTGCTCACCCGTGAGGATTTTGGCGAACGGCAGCGGTTTCTGCACGCCCGCAATACCCTGCAGCAACTGCTCAAAATGGGAGTTGTGCCTGTCATCAACGAAAACGATACCGTCGCCATCGAGGAGATTCGCTTTGGCGATAACGACACTCTGGCGGCGATGGTCGCTTCGTTGCTGGACGCCGACCTGCTCATCCTGCTCTCGGACGTGGAAGGACTTTACGAGCCCGACGAGCGCGGGCGTTATACCCGACTGGTGCGCGAGGTGCATCGGCTGGACGAAAACATCTGGCGCATGGCACGCGGTAGCGGCACGCGCATGGGAACCGGTGGGATGATTACCAAGCTGCAGGCAGCACAGATTGCCACTACCTCCGGCGTGACCATGGTGATTGCGCACGGCAGACACGAGGGAATTATCCACCACATCTGTCGCGGGCATGGATTTGTGGGAACGGTCTTCCGTCCCCTGCCCCGCAAACTGTGTCACCGCAAACGCTGGCTGGCGTATGGTCTGCCCGCTGCAGGCACAATCATCGTCAACGAAGGAGCCAGAGAACGTATCGTTAACGATGGCAAAAGCCTGCTTCCGGCAGGCGTGCTCTCCTGTGAGGGTCATTTCCTCCCCCAACAGGTCGTGGAGGTGCGTGACGAAAAGGGATTTGTGTTCGCCCGCGGCTTTACGAACTACAGCAGTGAGGAACTGTCGCGCATCGCGGGTTGCCAGACCTCGCAGATTGAGCAAAGGCTTGGTTTCAAGCGCGCCGATGAGGTCATACACCGTGATAATCTGGTGCTGGTGTACGGCGCGTGGGTGTAGCCACCAAACCTCAGCCGCCTTTTCCAGAGGAAGCAAGGCTCCTGCCAAGCCGCAGGTTCCCTGAATGTCCCCCGGCAGGCAGGTGGATAAGGTGCTCCTCTCCTGCAGGAGACCGGCCTGCGTGCCAAGAACTGCTCAAACAGAGTACAGACATTCCGGGGGAGGAACAGTGACATGAGAAGTTGCAGGGTGTTGTGCCTGCTGGTCGCAGGGGCAGCTTTGTTTACCGTGCAGGCGTTGTCCGCACCTTCGGTTACCTTATCCGACCTGCTGAAGCAGATGATAGACCTCAGCGCGCTGAGCATCAAACCCCTTCAGGGCGAACAGTGCAAACAGGCATCCAGCTATGACCGCGCCAGTCGCATTGTGGACGGGAAGAAGGTAGACTGGTTCGCCAACGGAGACGCCGGCCAGTATATCCGTATCGAGGAGCGCAACGGGCGCAGGGAGATGGTGATGGCAGACATCCCAGGTCCGGGCGTCATCGTGCGCATCTGGTCGGCAAACCCGAAGGGGGTTCTGCGCATCTACATCGACGGTGCCGAGACACCGATGATAGAGCGCGAATTCGCGAAGCTGTTTGACGGTTCACAAGGATACCCCTTCGCACCTCCGCTGGCGGGTGTACGTTCCAGTGGGGCAAATATCTACTTCCCCATTCCCTTCGCCAAGCACGCGCTGGTTACCGTAGAAGGTGGCGAAGGGATGTACTATCATGTGAACTACCGGCTCTACCCGCCCGGTACATCGGTGGAGAGCTTCTCATGGGAAACGGTAGAGCGTACGCGCCAGCCGGGTGAGCAGGTCGCCCGGAGGCTGGCAAAACCCTACGAGACGTGGCATGCTCCTTCCGGTTCCAGAGCGTATGCCATCCGCTGGAGTATTCCCACAGGCGGTTCGCGCACGCTGGAACTGCAAGGGCCGGCGCGTGTGGTGGCGATAGAGATGAAGCCGCAGGCAAAAGACTTGCAGAAGGCGTTGCGGGCGGCGGTGCTGGAAATCACCTGGGATGACGCCACACTGCCCTCGGTGTGGTCTCCGCTGGGAGATTTCTTCGGCACGGGACCAGGTCTAAACCCCTATCAGGCGTTGCCCTGCGGTGTGCTGCAAAACGGCACGATGTACAGCCGCTGGGTCATGCCCTTTGCCAAACGGGCAGTGCTGCGCGTGCGCAACGACGGCGATGAACCCCTGAGCCTCTCGGGCAGGGTGGTGGTACAGCCCGCGCGCTGGAGCGGTCAACAACTCTATTTCCACGCGCAGTGGCACACGCAGTATCCCATCCCTACCCGTCCGATGCGCGACTGGACGATGGCGGAAGCGGAGGGAACAGGGCGATTCGTCGGAGTAGCCCTGAGCGTGGCAAATCCGGTCAAAGTCTGGTGGGGAGAAGGCGATGAGAAGTTCTACGTAGATGGAGAAGACTTTCCGAGCACTTTCGGAACCGGCACGGAGGATTTCTTCGGCTACGCATGGGGCAATCCCACACCCTTTACCCACGCTTACCACAACCAGCCCCGTGCCGATGGTCCGGGCAGCTACGGGCATGTGTCCAACAACCGTTTCTTCATTATCGACAACGTGCCCTTCCAGCAGAGCTTCCGTGCTGACATTGAGGTATGGCACTGGGCAGAAGTGCAGGTGAGCTACAGCGCCATCGGTTACTGGTATACCGACCGTCAGCAAGGGGCACGGAGCTTCCCCACCGTGCAGGAGCGTTTACCCGTGCAGTTGCCGGAGCTGAAGGTGTACCGCGAGCCGGATGCTATCGAGGGCGAGAAGATGAGCGTGTTACGCCACACCGGAGGCAACGTCACCATACAGGATATGCAGGGCTTCGGTGAGGCATGGAGCGACGCCAAACATCTTTGGTGGACGGGCGCAAAGCCGGGCGACGTGCTGGAACTGGGCTTTAACGCCAGCAAGGCAGGCACATACGAGTTGATTGTGGCGATGACCAAAGCGGTGGACTACGGTCAGTTCCGCCTGTCGGTCAATGGCACGCCCGTCGGCGAGGTGATAGACTTGTTCAACAACGGCGTTATCCACACGGGCAAAATCAGTCTGGGAAGGGTGCCGTTGAAGCAGGGGCAAAACGTGTTGCGTGTGGAGGTGGTGGGCACTAACCCCGCCAGCACGGGCGACCGCTATATGTTCGGGCTGGACTTCATCAAGATTCAGGAGGCACCATAGACTCCGGCAGGGGCACCGCACGTGCCCCTCGGCTATTCTCATTGCTCCTTCTGGATTCGCTGCGCGATATTCAGCACGGTTGGTAGCTTGTTAACAATGACATCCCACAAAGTCTCATTATCTATACTGAAGTAGGCATGAGCAAGTACGTCTCGCAGACCAGCTACCGCTCGCCAGTCCACCTCAGGATATTGGCGTCGTATGTCCTCAGGTATCTTCTTTGTAGCCTCGCCAATGATTTCGAGGTTGCGTATTACCGCGTCATATAGTATCTCGTTAGAGACAAACTCTTCGTAGCTGACCTGCTCCGTGTGCCGTATGACCTTTGACCCGGAATCAATGATGTCCTGAAGAAACAGTTTCCAGCTCCGGGACATATATTGCCTCCTGAAGAACGGTCTCTCGCGCCCAAGGCTTGAGCGCACTATCCATCACGAGGTCTACGCGGCATCTCAGCAACGCTTCCAGATAGAACTTGAGCTGCATGTATCTGTCGAAACCCGGAGGATGGAGGAACTCCACCAGAATATCCACGTCGCTCCCACTGGTCGCGTCCCCACGCGCCACCGAGCCGAACACAGCCAATCGCCGCACGCCGTAGTCCTCTGCGATTTGTTTCCAGTGCGCGGAAAGCACCCGCAACACGCTGTCGCGATGCATCGTTATCGTCCTCCGACAGTATTTTACCACTGCAGGGTATCTCCCGCAATGTGGCATTGGCACGGAGGAATAGCCACCGAAACGGCGTATACAGAGATGCAGAGGACGAAGGGAGGTCACAGCATGTACGGGTGGGGAGTGAGCCTGATGTGCCTGTTGATGGGGCTTCTGGTCAGCGCGTCGGCGCAGCAGGTGCTGTTCGATTTCGAGAAGGAAGAGCATCTGAAGGAAGTGGTGCGCAACGACGTTCGGATACAGCGCGTGCCGGCGGGTGGCAAGCTGTCAGGGCAGGCCCTGCAGGTGGAGTTTCAGCCCGCTGAATGGCCGAACGTCATGTTCCGTCCCGCCCAGGCGTGGAACTGGACGGGAGCAGGTGCGCTGGCGATCGACATCTATAATCCCAACAACGAACCGGTATGGTTCGGCATTCGCGTAGACGACGACCCGCGCGCCGACGGCTGGAACTACTGTCGCCAGGCAACCACCACCATCGGCGCAGGGGAAACACAGACTTACGTGCTGCCCCTAGCCTTCAACCCGATGGATTTCGGCATGAGAGGCTTGCCGCCCCTGGTGCAGGGTGGTGGCATTCTGCTGGGAGTGGTAAATCCGCACAGGCTGAACCTGAGCCATATCGTGGCTTTTCAGGTTTTTCTCCACCGTCCAGCCAAACCGATAAAACTGCATATCGACAACATCCGTTTGGTCGAAGGCAGTGCGCCGGTCAAAGGTATCGTCGACCGCTTTGGGCAGTGGGCAGGTGGCGGCTGGCCCGGCAAAGTGAAGGACGAGGCAGACCTGAGACGGAGACGCCAGCAGGAGGAACAGGAGCTGAGGCGATTCCCCGCTGTGCCAGACCGCGACGAGTACGGAGGCTGGAAGAGCGGTCCCAAGCTGCAGGCGACGGGTTATTTCCGCACCGCCAAACACGACGGCAAGTGGTGGCTGGTGACGCCAGCGGGCACTCTATTTGTGTCGCTGGGGATGGATTGTGTGCGTACCGGCGATGCCACCTTCATCGCCGGACGCGAGGAGATGTTCACCTGGCTGCCTGAAGAGGGCAGTCCGCTGGCAAAGCACATCGGTTATCAATCGGGTGTGCACTCGGGACCGGTGAAGGAGGGCAAGACCATCAACTGGTACGCTCTGAACCTTCAGCGCAAGTACGGGGAGAACTACAAGCCGCTGTGGATGGACGTGACCCTGCGCCGCCTGCGCTCGTGGGGGTTTAACACCATCGCCAACTGGTCCGATTGGGATTTCCACCGCAACGGCAGGGTGCCCTATGTGGGTACGGCGCACATCGGCGGCGACCACGCACGCGTTTCCAGCGGTAGCGACTACTGGGGCAGGATGCACGACCCCTTTGACCCCAAATTCGAGCAAAGCGTACGCAATTCCCTGCGTCCGGTAGTGCAGCACATCGGCGATGACCCCTGGTGCATCGGCTATTTCGTGGACAATGAGCTGAGCTGGGCGGGCGCAGGCGAAGAGGGCGGTCGTTACGGGCTGGCTTACGGCACGTTGCAGGAAGACGCGGCAAACTCGCCCGCCAAGCGCGCTTTCGTGCAACAGCTGCGCCAGAAATACGGTCAGATAGAGAAACTGAATGCCGCATGGAACACGTCATTCGCCAGCTGGGAGGAGCTGGAGAAACCTCAGAAACTGCAGCCACCCTCCACCGATGCCCGCAGGCAGGACTTCGCAGAGTTCGTCAAAAGCTTTGCGAGGCAGTACTTCCGTACGGTGCGTCAGGTGCTGAAGGAGCTCGCGCCCAATCATCTGTATCTGGGCTGTCGGTTCGCGTGGTACGGGCAAGACGCCGTCGAGGCGGCGGCGGAGTATTGCGACGTCATCAGCTTCAACATCTATGCCCCGCGCGTGGAGCATGAGCGATACGCCATTCTGAAGGGTCTGGACAAACCCGCCATCATCGGCGAGTTTCACTTCGGCGCGCTGGACAGGGGCATGTTTCACACCGGACTGGTCGCCGCCAAGGACCAGCAGGACCGCGCCCGCATGTATAAGGACTACCTGACCAGTGTGTTGACGCATCCGAACTTCGTGGGCTGCCACTGGTTCCAGTACAACGACCAGCCGCTCACCGGGCGCTGGTTCGACGGCGAAAACTACAACATCGGTTTTGTCACCGTCACCGATACGCCCTACCCCGAGATGGTACAGGCGGCGCGGGAGATACACGGCGAGGCATACCGCATCCGCTCGAGCAGTTCACGCTAACCGCTCGTCCAGCCGTAAGCCCAGCTGCTCCGCGAGGCGGACTGCCTGCCAGTACTCCTGTGCGGTGATGCGACGGTTGATTTCGGGGTACCGTTCGGAGGAAACCATGCCCGCGGGGTGGTATTGCGCCATCACGTTCACGTAAGTGTCGGGCGCGACCTGCTCGGCGAGAAAACGCAGGATATGCTCGGTGCCTGCCACATCGCCCGGCATCAGCAGATGGCGCACCAGCACCCCCCGCTTTGCCAGCCCATTCTCGTCGAACTTCAGCACGCCCACCTGCCGGTGCATCTCCTGAATCACGCGGCGGGCGACCTCCGGGTAGTCTCGCGCCTTCAGGTAGCGGTGTGCCTTCTGGGGGTCCCATATCTTGAAATCGGGCATATAGATGTCCACGACACCGTCCAGCAGGCGCAGGCTCTCCATTGAATCGTAGGCGGAGGTATTGTACACGATGGGCAAGCGCAGACCGCCTTCCACCGCAAGCACCAGCGCCTCCAGCACCTGCGGCACCACATGTTCGGGTGTGACCAGATTGATGTTGTGACAGCCCAGCGACTGCAGGTGAAGCATCATGCTTGCCAGCCGCTCGGGGCGGACTTCTACGCCTTCGCCGCGGTGGCTGATGTCGCTGTTCTGGCAGAACACACACCGCAGGTTACACCATGAGAAGAAGATGGTGCCGCTGCCGTTCCATCCGCGCAGGCAGTCTTCCTCGCCATGGTGCGGGAAATAACTGGACACCCGCGCGTACCTGCCTGTGCGGCAGATTCCCTTTTCGTCCGCCAGACGGTTGACGTCGCAATGGCGCGGACAGACGC
>Ga0209227_1002539_pt1 | contig 12970 bp, 3 predicted proteins | sample YNPBryantNP2012_FD_185815 | JGI IMG/M metagenome (GOLD analysis project Ga0209227, IMG submission 185815) | Anoxygenic and chlorotrophic microbial mat microbial communities from Yellowstone National Park, USA - YNP Bryant NP 2012 (SPAdes)... ...
CGTCTTTCGAAAGACGCGTGTCCCGAACAGGACCGGGTCGGCTCAAAAGGCAGCGGAGGCGTTCCACCCACCATGAGGGATGGCATGGCATATTCGGGTCCAAAGGCTGATAGGGGTTCATGGTGACGACTCCTTAAGATTTTTCCTTTGTCGTGGCCGTGTGCGGCGTTCATCACACCGAGACAACCCTTGGCGCGTCAAAGGCTACGCGGGCACCAAGGAGGCGGCCTGTTTCACAGGGGCGACGGGGACGCCTCGTCCACAATGAGCCGACGACGGATCTCCCCTTCGGCCTCGCGGACCCATGCGTTCCAAATCTCAGCCGCTTCTTTTTCCGCTTCTTGTTCCAGCGCCAGAGGAGACACGCCCAAAACGGCATGAAACCCCTCGTCCACTTCCCGGATTCGCTCATGACGGTCTTCGCGATCCGATTCCCGCAGCCGATCCACACGCTGGAACCACTGTTCCATGAAAAACTCTCGAAAATCCTCGTCGCTTGGCGGATCGACCCGCTTCTGGTATTGCCTGAGCACGTGAAAGACGCTGTAACGGTCGATGGATCCCGAAAACCACGCCTGCACGATCCGCAGGCGCTTGCGGTCCAATTCATGGACGATCTGCCGAATCCGCGTTCTAAAGGAATCCATACGCTCCCTTTCCAGCAGTTCGGAGAGCTCGCGGTACATGGCTTCCTTGACCGTGCCCAAGGCGATTCCCCGACGCCGACACACTTCCCGACCTTCTTCAGGACCTTCCTCTTTGAGAAGGCCCTGGCGTATTTTGGCAAAAGCCTTGTCCGCCTCGTAAAGTTCATGGCTTTGGGATGCGAGCCTTCGAGCGACAGCCATGGTCATGATCCACACCCGGTCCTTCCGCCATCTTTCCCGGTTTTTCCATTCCCCTAGGAAAGCCTGACGGAGTGCTTCTTTGTCCAGCCCATCCAGGTTGTAGCCTTCTTCCCAAAAGGCTTCGAAACAGGCGTCCGCATCCATGGCTTCGGCTTCATCCCGAACCATGTGAAACCGCATGTAGAGCTGCAGTTCGCGCACGGCGGCCGCCACATCGGGTTTTTCGCTTCGAGACAGGCCTTCCACCAGGCTGCGATGCACGGGGGCCAGGTCCTTAAGGCGATTGGCCAGAAGGCCGTAGCGGGCCCCAAGGCCCTTGGCCGGCGGTGCGGGCAGGGCTTCCGTCAGCCGATCGTTGGTAAACTGAAGCCACGCCGCTTCGATGACATCCGACGTTTCCCGAATTTCACGCAACAGGGCCGTGATCACGTCCAGATCCCCTTCCCTCTTAGCCAAAACGAAGAGGTAGTGAAGGAGCCGTTCTCGATCGAAATCCTTCAGGCGGCCCACCGCCTCGCCGACCCTTTCCATCCACCGAGGAAACGTTCGTGCATAGCTTTCCGCTTCTTCCGCGGAAATGCCTTCCAGAACCACTCCCGGGAAGGTTTCCAGGAGGTTTCGCCACCGAACCAGGCTCACCATCTTTTGGAGCGTATCCACAAGGATTCGGTCTTTCCAACGGGGGGCCTGATGAAACCAGCCCAGCAGTTTTTCCAGGATCTGTCGAGGCTCATTGGCCGCTTCCAGGGCTTCGAAAATCCAAGCGCGCACAGCTTCCGCCGGAAGTTTTTCGGCCTGTTCGGAGCGAACCGCTTGTTCCGTCAGGGCCGCCAAACGCCTTTGATGATCCTGCTGTTCCAGGATGGCGCCGATCAAACCCAAAACAAGGGCCTCAAGGCCTCCGGACATGGTCGGCACCTGAGAAAAATCCGGCGGGAATTGTCCCCCGAGGCGATCCTGCACATGCCGTCTTTCCAGATCGGTCAGCTCGCCGTCGGACAGGGAAAAGCTTGGAGAAAAGGTCACGGGCAACTGTTGAAAGGCCTTCCAGACGGCGTCCACGCGAGGGCGGGCTCGGCCCGCCGACCATGGTGAAAAATCCGCCTTTTCGACCTCAAGCTTCGTGTCCCGGCACAGTCGAGTCAAAATGCGCCGCAGATCGGAGAGGTTTTCCATGTCCCTGCGGTCAATTTCGGCCGCATTTCTTTCCTTTTGTTGGAAAGCCCCCCTTGGCTTCCAAAGGTCCTGGACCCACGAAGAGAGCACATCCCGGAAAAAGACTTCCTTTTCACCGCTCTGTTCCATGTGCTCCAAAAGCTCTTCGGCCACACGCCGGGGCGGCGGGAAACTTTCCTGATGCCAGTACGCGTTCTTGATGACCTTGGAAAATTCCTCCCAGTTGTCGATCCGGTAGCGCGGGTGATTCATGGCGAGAAGATCCTGATTCCACCACTGGGAAAATCCTTCTTCAAAGCTTTCGAGGCGATGGACCAGAAGGCGCCGCCGATCTTCCCCATCCAGCTGATGCAGATAGATCATCGCCTCATAGGCACGCAGGGCTTGGCTTTCCGGATCCGCCTCACGGCTCGAAGGACCGCCGGCAATTTGAAGCCGCTCCAGCGTGAGCCAATCCGCGCGCTTTTCCAGTTTTTCCAGTTCCTTTTCCAGGCGGATACGGCCGTGCTGGGACAACCACCGGCGTTCCTCGGGGCGAATCCTTTCGGTCGCCTCATACCCGATGGTTTCCACAAGAGCCTGGTAAAAGGCTTCCGGGTCCGGCCTCTTGTAGAGGTCCGGCTTGGGATGGAGCCCCTGCCATCTTTGGAAGGCCCGATCCATCACCCGACGGCGTGCCTCTTGCCGGCCCACATCCAGCACCCTGACCACCGAGCGCCTCAGCGGATGGGCCTTCGGCAAACGCCTCCACAGGGGCGGATCTTGAAAAAGTTCGTAAGCTGATCCAAAAACGTTTCCTTGCGCGCTTTTCGAAAGATGCTCCTGCACCACGGTCTCAATGTGCCGCTGCCCGGCGGGGCTGAGATGCACGCACTCGCGCACGCGGCGCCGCCCTTGAAGAAGACCCTGCGCAAAGGCGGCGCATCGGCCTTCCCCACACGCGCCGCAGTCCAGACCGGGAAGGGCCCCCACTACGGCTCTCGACAAGGTATCGGAACCTTGAGGGGAATCGAAGATTCCCGCCCATTGGAGCAGGAATCTTTCCGGGCTTGCGAAGGTTCGCACCCGGCCCGGAACGACGACCCGATAGGCTTCGTCCGTCAAAGCTTTTCGCACCTCCGCCAAAAGCCCCGTTTCGGCGGCCTGCTTCACATCGGCCTTGAGATCGCGGACGAGGAAATGAGCAAGATGCACGCCGAGTTCTTCTTCATCGAGGCAGATGGGGTTCTTTCGGCGCCGGAAAAGAGGCACCGCCCGATTCTGAAATTTTTGGACGGCGGTGCGCATCAAGTCCTCAGTGAGGACATCCCACGGAGGCATCATCACCGCCACCAGTTCCGGAATTTCTCGCAAGGAAAGTTCCAACGGCCGGCCGGCTTGCTTCTTGCCCTCGGCCACAACGAATCGGTAAAAAGCTCCGGCGAACCGGGCCAGAGTTTTCTCATACAGGGCCACGGCCTCGTGCGAACCACCCTTTTGGCCCCACGGATCCCAATCCCAAAGGGCTTCGAGAGGCACCAGGTTGCGAAGGTTTTCCACAAATTCCAAAGGCGTTCCCATGATGGGGAAAAACACCGACGATCCCAGACAGGACGACGACGCTTCCTCGTTGGAAACCGCGCGCCGCCGAATCTGTTCGGCCAAGCCAGCAAGCATCTGGTCATACTGAGCCGTATGGGCATCGCCTTGCTCCGGCGGCGCCGGCCCTGCCGCCAACGCCCGAACGCGCTCCGCGACGCGGAAATCGGCTTCACCGTAAGCTCGAGACCCCGGCCTTTTGCGGAAGCTCTCCCATTGCAACCGGCATTCCCTCTCGATGTGGAGGGCCAGTTCTTTTCGGGTCGTCAATTCATAACCGCGCCGTTGGCGGACCAAGGCTGTGACGAGCCCTTCCGGAAACGCCGCTCGAACCCGATCGATGAGCGCCTTGAGGCCTTCATCGGCCAGGGTGTTTTCCCCAGCCTCCTTCGGCGGTTTTACGAAAGCCAAGCACCAGGACGTGAACAATCGAATGGTTCGACCGATCAGGTGTTTTCGAGGCAGCGGGTTGGCAATCATCTCCCGCAACTCACGGATTTCCTCCTCCAGCTCGTCCAGAACCTTTCCCCGGCGCGCCTGCCAGTTTTGAAAGACGGCCGCACAATCCCTTTCCAAGGTACCGTTAAGCTCATGCACCGAACCAAACAGCCGGATCGTCGCCTCTTCAAAACGGGCCGTATCCTCCGCGGGCACCACATCGGCTTCGTAAGGGTCTTTGAAGCTTGCATGGCGAATCTGAAACCCTTCCGCCATGAGCTCATCGAGGACCGTTACCGCGTCCGGCAAAGGTTCCCGATCGATCACCCGGTGAATCACCACGAGCATAAGATCCGTCAGCGACAAAAAGCGGCGCCATCCCAAGACGGTTTGAAGACGTCGCGCGTCGTCTTCCGTCATGGTTTCAGCCAGGCAAAACTGGTGGCAGCGCAACAGCACAAAGAAGAAGGCTTCAAGAGCCGTGTGAGGCCTGAGGGTCTCGTCCAAGCGGTTGTGAAGCTGCCCCGCGCATCTTTGGGCGACCGACGACAAGGGGTCGCGTTCGTGGATAAGAAGCTGGTGTTCGAGCCACAGAAGCACATCCTCGTGGGTGACGCATGGGGCGTGGGGATTTTCCGTTTTCAGGAAGCGCAGCCGGTCCAAACGGCGGTCGTGATGGACAGGGTCCGTGCGATGGTAGTTTTCCACAAGGAGAAACCATCGAACCCAGGGGAGAAGATCGGTAGGGTGCGTCGAGAAAAAACCCACACGCCGGGCATGTTCCGTCAGAGGCGCCGCCTCGAACCATTTCCTGCGGAAAACCCCGACGCACGCGTCCTCGAGGGTCAACGTCTCGGGGGCACCGTCCAGAGCCATGTCGATTTTTCGCAAGGAGGCAACCGCCTGTTCCACCGCGGCGTGCACATCCCGAAGGGCGTCGCGAAACCGAAAGCGTTCGGCTAAAGCCGCGGTGACATTCCGCACCGTCTTGTGAAAGGCCCGGTGCCGATCGCTGGAAAGCCCTGCGTAAAATTGCTCCAAGGAATACTGCGAACTGAGTCCTTCCACGCCCATGGTCGCCCCCCGTCCTATGTGCCCGTCGCGCCTTGTCCGCTGATTTCGGGCCACACCCACGCTCGGAAAACCTCTACGTAAAAATCATGGGACTTGGTCCATTGAGCCAAGATGCGGCGCCGGAGATGCTCTTCCACCAACCTTCTCTTTTCTTCCAAACTCAGAGAAGGATCGAGGCTCTCGTAAAATTTTCGAAGCCCTTCCCGACCCTGTCCTTCAAAAAGCTCCTCGATTTCCGGAGCGTAAAGTTTCGCCAGGACTTCACGGTGCACGCATCGATCGATCACATCCCGATACGTCCACAGGTAGGCTTCTTCCCCGGACGCCGACGATTTGCCGGAAGCCTTCAGGATCCTGGCCCATTGGGAATCCGCCTGCCGGCCCAGGGCTTCCAGAAGCAGACGATCGTAGTCTTCGGGATTCAAAAACATCGGCCGCCTGCTCGAAAGATCCACAAGGCTGCGGATTACGCGGGCGATGCGCTCGGCTTCCTCCGCCTCAAAGGCCACGGCGGGAAGCGCTTCCCCTTTCTTTTCTTCCTCTTCGAGCACGCACGTCCACGGGACGGCCGGTGTGCCGGATGAAAGACCCACGGTGTGGGATTGGACCGAGGAAGAGGTGTCCACGGCCGGCTGTGGCCTTTCATCCCCGTCGATTCCGTAGCGACGGAGCAGTCGCCCGGCACACGGCACCTCGGATAGGCCCGAAAGCATGGCCCGGGCTTTTTCCCGATCCTCCGCCGAGGTTCCGTAGTGGAGCAGCACGAGGGCACGGCGCCAATTGCCGCGGCCGCTTTCGGCTGCCAGTCGGGCCAGCCGCTTTTCCAGTTCGATGACCAACTGCTGGCGCAGGGCCGTCTCTCCATAGACCTCTTTCGGCGCCACGAATTCCACCTGGTTGTAATGGGCAAGAAGGCCCACGTAGTCCCGTTCCACAATCTGACGGCGGATCTGTTCCTTGAAGAAGCCGTCCGTATCCGCGTCCTGGGCTTTGAGGTGCTTCGGGACCCGCGTATGCCGTTCCAGAGCCCGCACCTGCAAAGCGGCCAATTCTTCGATCCAATCCCGAAGCGCCCCATCTTCCTCGAGCCACCGTTTCAGGGCTTCGCCTTCCCAAGGCTCCCATGGACTGAAAAGAAGATGGGTGGACAGGAGCAGCGCTTTCATTTCCGGTACGGTAATTTCCCGGCCGCCCAAACCGCCAACCAGCGTCCTTAAGACGGGCGACCCCGTTCGGGATCCATCGGTTCGCCGGCGCGCGCAGGCGTTGAAAATGCGGGAAGCAAGCGGCGGGATGGACCCGAAACTGTTGGATCGATCCAGCACCGCCAAGGCCCTGAGCCCGCCGACCCAGTGTTGCAACTCTTCTTCGGGAAAGGGATTCATGAGGCGCACGGAGACACAGCCCAGCCCCCGCCAGCCCTCTTCTTCCAGCTCCTGCAAGGCTTCCACGGCGTTGGGGAAAAGCGAACCTTGAAGGATCAGCAGGGTTTCGACGGAGGCAGCGCTTTCTGGAGCGGCTTCTTCCATGGCCGTGCCGGCCACCCGCACTTCCAGCGGGTTCAAGGCCACCCCGGTCAGACGGCGCACGGCTTCCACCGCATAGGGCCACACCCGGCACACCATGGCATGCGCTTTTTCCACTTCGCTTTGGGTTTCCTGGTAGGTGGCGGCGGTGCAGCTGGGACCGTGCACCACTCGGCGACCCGATTCATTGACGATCCGGTCTTCCACAAAATCGAATCCCTGCAACGTCTCCGAAAGCCAGCGGCGCACCACTACGTCGGGCGGCACCCGGGTGAGCCCGATCTTGTGCGTGTCCGTAATGCCGCCAATGGAAAGGATGACGGGCAGCTTGGCCAAGTGGGTAAGCAGCCGAGCGAGATACAGGCACGGGACGTATTCCTGAATGCTCTTGGGGGCCAGCATGATCCCGCCGTCGTCCCGAAACGTCATGAAATCGGTATGGCTCTCCTCGATGTTGAGGTTAGGCGCTGCTAGGGCCCTTTTGGCCAAAAGAAAGAGTCCTTCCAGGCGCGCGCCGACGAACTGTGGAATGATTTCGGTAAAAAGCCGCCAACCTTGGGATGCCGTGAACGTCACGGGAAGAAAGAGCCCCGTGCGGGCGATACCCAAGAGTTTTTCCGCCGCCACTTTTTCAGACGGGTTGAGTTCGTCCACCACGATATACGGATGCCCGTTGGCGAAAGCTTCCGCCATGGCATAAAAGGGATTGCCTGCGGGCGTGATGGGAAATCCCACGTAAAACAGAGGGTGTTCTGGCAGGGCGATCTGGGAAAGAACCACCCCTGCCAACGTGCCGCCCATGATCATGAGCGCATCGCCGGGATCGTCCGCGCATCCTCGGCTTTCCGGAGCGGAAAAGGTCGGCCAAGCTTTCGCGGACGGCGCCCCAGCATCGCCTTCCCCTGGACTGTTCCCGGCAACGGGGGACGGCCATTCGCGGCGTTCCGTTCGAGCCCTTTCCATGGCTTCCACGTAGAGGTCAAGAAGCTTGGGGTTTTTCAAAACCGCGTCGGGAAACCCTTGGATAAGCCCGTCTCTATCCTGAACCCAGTCAAAGGGAAGGCCGGCGGCGCTCAAGGCGTCCAGAATGGGAGAGACGGCCACAAGATTGGAGACCATCCCCGAACGGCCGGAAACCCGTTCCATGATGCCGTCCATGTCCACCGTGACCATCCGGCACGAAACCAAAGCCCGGCACAGGGCTCGAAGGCGATCGCTTTCCGGGGATCCGGCGCCAACCCCTACAACCTCCAAAGCCCGATCCAGTTCGCGTTCCAGCCGCTCCGGCGTCCAGTCCCCGTCCTCATAAGCCCGCTGGCGCACCGTGCTGACCACGGGCTGAATGTTTTCCGGGCAGAAACGCAGCACATCCCGCCAGAGCCGCTCCGGATCCTCCCAATGGTTGACGATGACGGTGCCGCCCACTCTCAAGGACCCGAAAAGCAAATCCGGGTCTCTTTTCATCTCTTCGAAGTTGGTCACCGCCACCACAAGCGTCGGAAAGGAGAACATGGCGTCTTTGCGTTCCAGCGGACGGCTGTCCACAAAGGTCGCCGACAGCACGGGAGTGCCTCTTTTGGAGGAGCCGAACTGCCAGGCCATGCCGGCCCAGCACCCCTTGGCGGTGAGAAACTGCGCGAAAACACGGTTTATGGCGATCCCTCGGTCGCCAGCCAAGCTCGCCACAGCAATGGAAAACGGCCCGAGTCGGGACACAGAGCGCCGAAGCGCTTCCCGTTCCCGGAGTTCGGCCTGCACATGGCGGACGCGAATGAGCCCACCGGTTTGGAGAAAATCCCTTCTGAGGCGCTGGGAAAGCCGGTACTGCTGGAGTTCCGTCCATGCGGCCAGGGTTTTTTCTTCCAAAATGCGATCAAGAATGCCGAAGAGCGGCCCCACGGACGTCTCGTCGGCAAGGGCGTCGGTACCGTTTTGGGGGCCGATCAGTTCTTTGCCGATGGGATCGGAGGCCCACAGGGCCATGACCGCATCCCGCAGCTTTCCGTAAGCTTTTTGCACCTGGTCCAGAGCCTCGCGGGCCTCCGTGCGCAGCCGAATGAGGCGTCCTTCATCCTCACCGAAGGGTTCCAACCCGGCTTCAAACGCTTCCAGCGTTTCCACAGCCCGAAGGACCGCTTGCCATCGCTTTTCGTCCTCGTCCTGAAAGGCATCGCGAAGTTCGGCATACCGCCCGCCCGCGTCCTGCCCCAAAAGCCGAAGGACCATCTCCCGTTCCAAGCTGTGCGAGAAGTGCGGCTTGAGCTCTCCCTCGTCGTCGAAAAGCACGGCGTAGGGGAACGCCGCCCTATCGTGCCGGGACGATTCCCATTGGGCCTTCAAGGTGGCGAGGAACTCTTTGACCCGTTTTTCCGCCTGGAGAATCAGGCGGGTTTCCAGGTCAATCTGCCAGTTCATCTGATCCCGGTAGGTTTCCAACTGCATGATGAGAAACCGGGCCACGGCGTTCCGCGGGGTCCATTCCCCGGTGGCCGGGTCCTTGACGAGCATGGCCTTGTAGCGCGGGTCTCTGGACACCCAATAGAGGACGGGCTTTGGGTCCCTGCGCCATTCGTCAAAGGGCTTCCCCCGGTCTTCCGGATGGTAGGGAGCGATCCTTTTGCGATACCGCCCGTAGAAGATCACCTGAGGCAGCATGCCCGCATGGGCCATGATGCGCGCGTAGTCGTCGGGATCCTGGCCGAAAAACTTGCCGGTTTCCGGGCACGGTGTGACATCCCATCGAATGGCCGACTGGGCCAACCGGTCGGCGAGCAGCCAGAATTCCTGAATGGACGCCCGATCGGCGCTGTGTCCCATCCCTACCAGAATACCGGGAAATTCGGCCGCCAAATTGATGAGGGCCCACTGAATCTTCTGGTTCCCCATGAGGAACTTGCCGATGGGCGTGGTAAGGGTCCCCATACCCAGAAGTGACGTGGCGGAACTTTCGCCACCCGTATTGGAATAGACCTGGGTGTCGGTAATGGTGATGAAGTGCAGCGCGTTGGCCCATCGCTGCCGAATGAGGAACGATTGCTGGCGTAGTGCGTTGAGCCACGCCGGAAGGCCGATCACGGCCCCGCCGTCGCCCCCTTGACTCACTACGTATCGACGGCCTTTTTTCAGCAATCCCATGCGCACCGCTCGGTCGAAGACCTGGGTCATGGCTTCGCCGAACGCAAACCCGCCTCCGAAAACCGTGCGCCCTCCGGGAACTTTCTGGGCCGTCTCGGTCATCTTGTTCAGGGTTTCGCTCATACATCCCGTTTCGCACGTGAAGGCCACCTGAGGCACCTCGCCTCGCGCCAGACTCATGGCTGTGGCCATGGCCACGGGAACGGCCAAAACCTGCGCTTCGGCACAAGACGGACACGCCGAATGCCCCCCGGCAAACGCCATGGGGCCGTAGCGGGCGTGCAGCAGCGCCGAGGATCGGGGAAGATCGTCGAGAAGCCTGCGGGCCGTCTCCGCTTCGGCCTGCAAGAGCTCGGGATGCCGAGGGAAAATATCCTGAAGGCGCCGCGCCATGTCGTTCACCAGCGGGCTCTTGGTCACGGGCTGCTTTTGGGGCACATGGGGGCTCAAAATGAGGGCTTCCCGGCCGATTTCGCGAAGCACCTCCCTTCGAACGCTTGCGGGCACATCGTCCGCTCGAGGGGCAAGGATGAGGTCTATGGCCTTTTCCCGCCACAACCGGGCTATGGACCGGCCATCCCACAGGGCATGTTTTTTGACAAACCGAGTAAACTCGTTTGCCGGAACCCCAATCTGAACGGTTTGTGCGGCGCCAACGCCCGCCCTCTCTTCGTCCCGGACGGGTCTTTCAAAAAGCCCGGTCACCCGAACCTCCAACCCCGCCGCAAGAGCCGCCTCGAAGATGTCCCGTTCCACTCGGCCGTCTTCTGTGGAACACAAGAGCCCGGCAACGGCTCGAGGCCGAATGAGGCAGCGAAGGCTGTCCTGCCGGGAAAAGAAGGTGGCAACCAGACCCCTTTCCGGAAGCGCACCGGAAAAGCCATCGGGTCGCTGAGGCGTCAAGACCTTTTGACGGATGACGAGGCCGGAAAGTCCGCCGTTAAGCCCATCCCCAGAAAAAAGAGAGTGCACGGCGTAAGGGCGGCCCGAAGAAGATTCCCCCTCCAGAGAGTCCAACCACTCGGCCCAGTCGGCGGCATGCGGTCCGTAAAGCTTCACCCCGGCGCCTTGTGCCAAAAGGGCTCGGCGGGCCGCATCCCTTCCCGCGGGTTCCGTGTGCGGCACCGAGACGAGATAGGGGCAGCGCATTCGGCACAATCCGCAATGGGTGCAGTGGTCTTCCGTCGGTCCGAGAAGCTCCACACCCGTGGGAGTGAGGGCGGTGCGCATTTCATGGCACAGTCCCACACAATGCAGACACTGGGTGCATTGCGCGTCGTCCACGCGCACCTTGCGGGATAAATGCCGCACCCGCTTGTCCGTGCTGTGCCGTTCCACCACGTTGTGGCCACCCAGGACCATGAAATCCCCGAAGTCGTCAAATCGTGCCGGATCCTGGGTTCTCAGGCCCGCGACCTGCGCGAAGGCGAGAAGATAAGGGAAAAAATCGGCGCCCCGAAGGGGGCTTTGAACCAGAGTGTAGTCGCCTTCGGGATCCTGCAGAAAGACCGCCGTGGCGAAAGCGGCGTCGGGTTCCCGGGGCGGATGGACGATCAGGGCGTAGAACCGGCCGTCCGTGAGGTGCTTTCGGCATAGGGATGCCGTTTCCGAGGGGATGTCTTCGTTGTGCAGGCTGTCCCGGGCAAAGCGCGCGCCAAGCAATCCCAAGCGCATGCCGACTGCCAGCCATTCTTCGGAAACGATTCGATATCGGCCTCGAGAGGACTCCAACCAGGCGCCGAAGCCGTCCCCGCCCATTCGCACGGGCCAGAACGCTTCGCCCGAGGGAAGGCGCCCGTTCGAGCCTTTCACGAGCATGGGAATATGGGGCATCCAAGGGAAAAGAGCGTCACCCATGACGTTGATCCTCCTTCATGTTCTTTCGGCCGCCGGGGCTGAACGGGGAAAAGGAGGAAGAGGAACCATCGCGGGAGAAAAGAAATCCGCTTCGCAGGGCGACTGCCCCCGCTTCGCGGGAAAGCCAAAGCACTGGCCTTCAGCGGCTCAGATCGATGAGGTCCTCAGGGAAAAATGCGGCGGGCCGTCCATCGAGGGTAGGCAATGGGGGACCGTCGCGACGCGGTATCGCTTAATACAAAACGCTGCTCCCCACCCGTCAAGAAAAAATTTTTCACATAGTCACTGACGTTCGGGCCGCGCGCGTTTTTCGATGCCGGAGGAGGCCTTCAGCCCACCGAGGCTTTGAATAGAGCGGCCTTTGAGGTGCCGGTTGTTATATCGGAAAATAGTATCCACCAGGGGCATGGGAAGCTTCCCAGCGGACCATTGTCGCACGCCCACTGCAGAAGGGACATGACAGAATCCCTCGGGTTCAAACATGCCGAAAAGCCACGCGGCCACCAAGAGGGCTTTAGAGAGAGCGACCGTAGCGGCCGGGCAAGGAACGCTGGAACGTGGATTCGAGAAAGCGCCGCACGGCAATCAGTTTTTCCAGATCGATTCCCGTGGGCACGCCCATGGCGTGAAAAAGGTGCACGAGGTCCTCCGAAGGAATGTTCCCCGGAGCCCCCGGAATAAAGGGGCATCCGCCCAGTCCGCCGCAGGCGCCGTCAAAGCGACTCACGCCCAGTTTCCACGCCGCATACACGTTGGCCAGCCCAAAGCCGAAGGTGTCGTGTAGGTGCAGTCCCAGGGGGAGCGACAAAGTCCGCAGTGCCTCTTCGACCATCCTTTCCATTTGTAAGGGGTTGGCCAAGCCGGAAGTGTCCGCAAGGCACAGTTCGTCCGCACCGGCCTCCGCAAGGGAGGCGGCCAGCGCAAACACTCGATCTTCGGGAATGCGGCCTTCGAAACGACAGCCGAAGGCGTTCATCACCCCGGCCTGCACCAAAATCCCAGCGGCTTTGGCCTTCTGCACCACGGCGCAGGCTCTGCGGAGGCCTTCCTCCACATCGCAGCCGCTGTTTTTTCGGCTATGGGTTTCCGAGGCGGAGACGAAAACGCCCACGTGAGTCACACCGCACCCTAGGGCCCGCTCCAGTCCCCTTTCGTTGAGGATGAGGGCTCGATAGGTCACGCCCGGCTCTCTGCGAAGGCGGCGCAGGACCTCTTCCGTATCGGCCATTTGGGGCACGGCCCGAGGATTCACGAACGAGCCCACCTGAATGCGGCGGAATCCGCAGGCGACAAGGTCCTCGATGAAGCGGATTTTTTCGGCGACGGTCAACAGGCGTG
>Ga0209227_1002551_pt1 | contig 12933 bp, 13 predicted proteins | sample YNPBryantNP2012_FD_185815 | JGI IMG/M metagenome (GOLD analysis project Ga0209227, IMG submission 185815) | Anoxygenic and chlorotrophic microbial mat microbial communities from Yellowstone National Park, USA - YNP Bryant NP 2012 (SPAdes)... ...
TGGACCACGGCTACGGCCAGTTCACCCGGGGCGACCTGTCCCGCCGCTGCTGCGCCGCCGGCCACGGTGAAGCGGAACGAGACTGGTTGGTCCAGGCTGCGAAAGACGCTACTGCGGGCCACCGGGGAGACAGTGATGATATAGGTGACACCGGCCTGCCAGCCAGCGTGAGGCATGAACACAAAGGTCTTCCCCTCCCACGTCGTGCTCCCGGACACGGCCGGGGTCAGGGTAAACGCCTTGACCACGGAAGCCTCGTCCATGTCCTGGTCAAAGGTGATGCGGATGGGCGTGTCCGGCGCGACGTTGGTAGCCCCATCCGGGGGAGAAAAGCTGGTCACGGTCGGCGCAGCGGCGAACTGGCGCGGGTCACAGCCGCCCAGCAGGGTTGCCAGGACTATCGCCAGGGTGAGCAGAAGGCAAGATGCATGATGCAAGCTCCGCGCGCGGGATGGACGGTTCATGTGTTCACCTCCAAGTTGGCCGGTTACAGGTCACAGGTCGCAGGTCACAGGTCGCAGGTCACAGATCGCAGGTCGCAGGTTGCAGGGACCTGAGACCTGGAACTTGAGACCTGAGACTTGCGACCTGATTGTACCACAAAAACCCGGTGGCGTCTATGCGCCTGGAAGACGTTTGAGGGACGGTTGGGGTTCCAATGGCTGACGATAGGGCTACGCTGAGGAGCCCCTCACGCGCCCCGGCGCACCCCGTGGCACGAAAATACGCCGGGGTGCTCGCGCGGGGTCTGCGACCCCGCGTGCTTCGCACGGCGGGTTACACTCCCGGTGGTCGCCGCCGCGAGCCAGGCCGGGGGGCTATTTTCGAGGGAGTGCCCCTCGTTCCCACGCTCCGCGTGGGAACGCCAGCGGGACGCTCCGCGTCGTGCAGGCAGTGCCACGCCCACGCAGAGCGTGGGCGCAAGCACGGAGGAGCTACCCACGCGCGGGGCGCACCCCGTGGCACGAAAATACGCCGGGGTGCTCGCGCGGGGTCTGCGACCCCGCGTGCTTCGCACGGCGGGTTACACTCCCGGTGGTCGCCACCGCGAGCCAGGCCGGGGGGCTATTTTCGAGGGAGACCCTATGGCACTTGACCTCGCTGGTGAAACCGGTTACAATGGAAGCACATCGCTTCTGGGGTCTGGGGCGTCAATGATCAAACCTGCTGTAGAACTCTCGCCAATGGCAATGGAAGCTTATCGCCGGACCGCCCGGGCGCGGGCCAGGGTGTGCCAGGAGCGACTGGAGGCGCGGCGGAGCCGGGCCTGGGAAGTCGCCCACCGGGCTGCTGCCATTTTGAAAGACGAGTTCGGAGCCAGGCAGGTGGCCCTCTTTGGGTCCCTGACCGGCGCGACCACCTTTCATCTGCGTTCAGATGTTGATCTGGCAGTTTGGGGACTGGAAGAACGCCATTATTACCGGGCCGTGTCGCGCCTGCAAGACCTGGATCCTTCTATCGAGGTGGATCTGGTTGAGGTTGAACATGCCCGCCCGTCTTTGCGGGCGGTGATTGAACGGGAAGGGGTGATCCTATGAGCGATTACACCGCCTTTGGGTCCACCATGACCGCCATCGCCGCCTTCTTTGACATGGACAAGACCCTGCTCAGCGATAGCTCGGGCATGATGTACGTGCGCTATTTGCGGGAACGGGGCCGGCTGAACCGCCGCCAGATGCTCCGCATCCTGTGGTACGGTACCCTGTACAAGCTGGGCCTGGTGAACTTTCCCCGCCTCAGCACGGACCTGGTGGCGGAACTGGCCGGGGGCACCGAGCCGCAACTGCGCGCCCTGTGCGAGGAGCTGTTCCGCGAGCGCATCGTGCATACGGTCACGGTCACCGGCCGACAGCGCATCGCGGAACACCGCGCCCAGGGGCATATCCCGGTCATCCTCAGCGCGGCTACCAACTATGTGGTGGAACCGCTGGCCCGGCACCTGGACGTACCAGATTTCCTGTGCACCCGGCTGGTAGTGGGGCCGGATGGCCGTTTCACCGGCCAGATCATGGAGCCGCCATGCTTTGGCCGCCACAAGATCACCCATGCGGAACGATGGGCGGCGGCGCATGGCGTGGACCTGGCGAGCAGTTACTTTTACACCGACAGCTATACGGACCGGGACATGCTGGAGCGTGTGGGGCTGCCGGTGGCCGTGAACCCGGACCCACGCCTGCGTCGGCTGGCCCACAAGCGGGGCTGGCCGGTGGAAGGCTGGACCTGAGGCAACGAACACGATTCGCCGGACGTGTTCAGAGTTGGACTTTCCCCTGGCAGCTACTATATCCTCGTCAAATCCGCCAGTGGCTACAGCCGCGAATCGCCCTACCGTCTGCATCTGTACTGGATCGGCAAGGCCACCGCGCCCTACCCGCCGCCGTAGTATCAAGAGCCTGCACCCGGACCTGGAATGATGTGAGGGCATCCCATCTTGGGATGCCCTCCTGGTATCTGAGGAAACGACTTCAGGAATCCCGTCTGTCCGGGCGTCGCCGGGGCCGCCGGCGGCGCGGGGCGGGCTGTTTTGCTTTCGCCTCCCCTTCTGGCTTTTTCGGGCCTGCCGGCTTCTTCGCCCCGGCGGAGCCGGCCGGGGCGCTGGCGGGTCGCGTTGGAGCAGCAGGGGACGGCGCGGCCGTCTGTCCCTGCATTTTGGGCCTGCGCCGGCGCCGCCGCTTCTTCGGGGCCGGGGCCGGCGCGGCGACGACCGGCGTTGCCGGCGGTGGGGCCGGCCCCAGTTGATCCAGGGAAACCTCCAGAACCTTACCCCCCTCATATTCCACGGTAAGACGCTCAGTGATGAAGTTCACGTCCCGCACCTGGCCCCGGCCGTGGATGGTCTCCACTTCGTCGCCGGGTTTGGGCAGGCGCCCCCTGGCCTCACGGTAGAAATCAGCCTCATAGCTCAGACAGCAGAGCAGACGTCCACACTGACCAGAAATCTTGAGGGGGCTTAAAGGCAGATTCTGCAGCTTGGCCATGCGGATGGATATGCCATCAAAGTTATCCAGGAATGCGGCACAACACAGTTGGCGCCCACAGATGCCGATCCCGTCCAATAGCTTGGCCTCGTCGCGCACCCCCGCCTGCCGTACCTCGACGTGGGTTTTGAGACTGCGGGCCAGATCACGGGCCAATTCCCGAAAATCCACCCGGCCCTCGGCGGTGAAATAGACCGTCAGCCTGGCCCCGTCAAAGCTATATTCCGTCCCCACGATCTTCATGGGCAGGTTATATTGGGCGGCGATCTCGCGGGCCCGGGCCAGGGCCTGCGTCTCTTGCAGACGATAGGCTTGCATAGACCGCAGATCGGCGGACGTGGCAGGTCGAACCACCGGCTTGAGCGGCTCTTTCAGCTCGTTGTCCCGCACCTGACGCGGGGCGATCACCACCTGCCCGATCTCCATCCCACGGGCAGTATTCACCACTACCCAATCGTCCACCTGCAATTCGTGGCCGGCCGGGTCAAAATAATAGACCCTGCCAGCGCGCCGAAAGCGTATTCCCACGATAGTTGGCATGTTCACCCCAACTCGTCAAGCGTCAAAAGCCAGACCTCAGGATGACGCCTGACGTTTGACGTATGGCATATTCAACAGTAGTACTTCCAGAGCCAGCCGGGGATTCACGTTCTGGTCCAGTTGACGCAGTGTATCGCGCAACGATTGGATCAGGGAGTGCGCTGCCTCTATGCCCACCGGGCCAGCCTGGTCCTTCAAATTGGTCTGTTGGTCAATGTTGACGATGCGCTCAGGACAGCCCAGACTCGTCAACCAGAGGTCGCGCGCCCAGCCCAGCCAGACCTGGAGCATGGTGGTCACCTCGGCGCGCCGCTGGGCAAAACCCTGAGCCAGCTCACCGGCCATCGCCAGCCGCTGGGCCGGTCCCCCACCGAGGGCCTGGGCCAGTAGTTTGAGGCTTTCCTGGCGCCCGGTCAGTATCGCCGGGTCTTGCAGGGCCGTCACAGCCCAGCCCAGGCGCCCCCCGGACAGGGCCGCCAGCAGGTGGGCTTGCGCCGGCTCCGCCCCCCACCGCTCGCGCAAGGCTGCCTCAACTTGCGACCGGGAGAGTCGGGCCAGGGGCACCACCTGACAACGCGATACGATGGTGGGCAGCAGCAACACGGTATCCGTTGTCGTGAGCGCCAGGATCACGTGATCGGGTGGCTCTTCCAGGGTCTTGAGCAGGGCATTGGCTGCCTCGGTGGTCATGTGCTCGGCCCCGGCGATGATGACGACTTTACACCGGCCTTCCAGCGGGGCCAGGGCCACACCACGCTGCATGGCGCGGATGTCGTCAATGGAGATGAGGTCCTGGCGGATGCGTCTCCGGCCCTCCGCCATTCCCACCTGCCCCGGCGCATGGCAGGCCACATCTTCTTCCGGGGCGATGAACCAGATATCGGGATGCGTGCCCCGGCGGATCCTGGCGCAGGCAATGCACTCCTCACGGCCTGTCACCAGGTCAGGCCCCAGCGTGAGATCGCGGGTGTGGTCACCGCACGGCGGGTCCGGGGCCAGACAATTCAGCGCCCGGGCCAGGGCTAACGCCAGGGTGGTCTTGCCGATCTGGGGCGGCCCAACGAACAGGTAGGCGTGGGCCAGGCGGCCCGTGGCGATGCCGCCCTGCAATGTCTGGATAGCCCGTTCGTGCCCTACAATACCCCACATTCCGCCTTCATCCTTCCGCCTCAGCCGCCAGTTGTTCCACGTACGCTGCCACTTCCGGCATGGCCATCAGCCGGCCGCGGAAGAACTCGTTCACCAGTTCCGCCACATCACCCTGGGAAGCTGCCAGCAGGCCGAATCGCGCGTCCCCCAGCTCCTCCCAACCTGTGATGCCGTCGCGCAGGCGCAGCAGGGCGGTCACGATGCGCTCCTCCAGCGGTCCTTCCGTGATCCGCACTACGGTGCGAATCAGGTCATCCACCTGATGCACCAGGACCTGGGGGTCCAGATTGGCCTGCAGTTTCATGGCCTCGTCCAGGGTATCCAACAAAGCCCACACCTGATATAGCCGCGCGGCCGGCTCATCGAACAGTTCGCGGATGAAGGCGGCCTCTTTCCAGCGCCCGGTGAGGCGAAAGATGTTGTACAAACGCCTGGCCGCCTTGCCATAGTTGGGTGGACGGTGATGGGTGTATTTGCGGACCTCGCCCTCTAACTGGCTGACATACTCCTGCAGGCATCGTGGTGATAGTTGGTCCACCAGTTTGCTAAACAGGGGGATAGACTCGGCATCCAGGTATACTTCCTGGTAATAGGGGTCAATGAAGCCATCCAGCGGTACGATGTGCCCGTCTGGCGCTTCCCAGGTCACATCCAGCATGTTGCTGACGGCCACCACCCGGTTCTCCTCCGGCTCGGTGACGATCCAGTCCAGCTTGCACCAGCCGGGGTCATGTTCGCCGTAGGCCCAGTCAATGGTCAACCGCCGGCCATCCACGGTCAGCACCTCAAATTGGCCGGCCGCCACATCCGCAGGCGACCAGGAGATGGCTGCCCCGATCTGGTAGCGCCGGCCCTCGCGGACCACGTCCGACAGATAGGAACCCCAGTGGACTTCGGTCAACTCATAGTTCGGCCCCTTGAGGAAAGCCAGGGCCTTCTCACGCATGGCCTGGCCCAGGATGTGGCACGCCTCCTGGCGCGTGGGGGCCTGGATGTGGACCCGCTCGAAAAAGTCGGCGTCACCGGGGTAGAGCTGCACCCGGCTCTGGGCCGCACTGCCACTGAGGGCGATGGCTGTCTGCAGGCCCGGCCGATCCGGCAGTTCCACGATGGCCGCCAGACGGCGATAGCGCGCCAGGTCCTTGGGATCAAAGTCCAGCAAGGTCACGCGATGGCCGTAGACGCCGGCCTCCTGGTCCACGCGAAATGCCCCGGTCTCGGATGATTTCATGGCTGTGATCCACTGGGTGGTCTCGGCCTCGTCCACCTCCACCCCCAGCCTGGTGGCTGCGGCCATGATGGTCTGCACCTCCGCTTCAGCCTCGGCCGGCGTGTCGGCTCGTTCGTCCGCTATCTTCGGTTCTGGGTTTTGCATCATGGGTTTTCCTCCAATGGTGAATAGCCCTTTCGCTGATCCTCGTTTGCAATCCGCAATCCACAATCCACAATCCGCTACGCCAGATCAAACGGCACGCCCACCTCATCGCCCACCTTCTTGAGCATGGCCACCGTGGTGACATGCAGTGGAATGCCGTGGGCCTGCCGATATTCGGCCAGCTCGTACTCTTTTTCGCCGGCGATGTAGATCCGCTCCTCGCCTTTGGCCTTGGGCGACTCCTTCAGCTCGCGGATCATCTGGTCCATATCCGCCGTAAAGTCTGCCAGATCACGGAAGGCATCTATGCGGATGGCGGCGAAAAAATGGCCGATGTTGGCGGCGCCACCGTGTTCGGGATGGCCCACGTGCATCCCAAAGGCCGCGCCACTCAAGACTCCACACAGGATGTCCACCATCACGCCCAGGCCATAGCCCTTGTAGCCCCGATGCTCGGCCGTGCCTCCCAGGGGCATCACCGCGCCGCGTCCGCCCACCACCTCGTTAGGGTCGGTGGTGGGCACCCCCTCGGCGTTCACGGCCCAGCCCAGGGGAATGGGCAAACCCTGCTTTTGGTGTACTGTGACCCTGCCGATGGGCACCACGCTCGTGGCCATATCCAGCACAAAGGGCCGCTCATGGCGGGCCGGCACAGCGATGGCGATGGGATTGGTGCCGACCATGGCCTGTCGGCCGTAGGTGGGCACGACCAGCGGCTGCGAGTTAGTGAGGCTCAGGCCGATCATCTGATGCGGCAGGGCCATCATGGCGTAATAGCCGGCGATGCCATAGTGGTTCGAGTTGCGCACGGTCACCAGGGCCGCGCCGGTCTCCTGCGCCTTCTCGATGCAGCGGGTCATGGCCCGATAGGCGATGGGTTGCCCCAGGCCATTGCCTCCGTCCAGGGCCAGCGTGGCCGGCGTCTCGTGGAGCACAGTAAGGGATGCGTGGGGGTCAATGAGGCCCTGCTGGAGCCGGGAACCATAGTAGCTTTGGAGCCGGATCACCCCGTGGCTCTCGATGCCTCGCAGATCGGCTGTCACCAGCACGTCGGCGGCAATGCGCGCGTCCTCCGCTGGCACATCAAAGCGGCGCAGGAAACGGACCACATAGGCCCGCAGATCTGCCGCTGAGACGATGAGATACTCCTGGTCCATACCTCCTCCGTACATGGCGTTAGTCCTGGCTCGCGGCGGCGACCACCGGGAGTGTAACCCGCCGTGCGAAGCACGCGGGGTCGCAGACCCCGCGCGAGCACACCGGCGTATTTTCGTGCCACGGGGTGCGCCTGGCGCGTGAAGGTCTCCTCCGTACATGGCGTTAGTCCTTTTTGTGCGGGGTCTATGACATTATAACACACCAGCGGCCTGATTTCCACAGGCGAATTGAATCATCAGCAGTGAAGAAGAGCGTGGTTGAGCGTGGTAGTGGATCATCTGTTTGACCATGCGGGAAGAGAGGGGCGCACCCAACCGTCTGACGCGCTGACACGCGGCGGGCCAGTGTTCGCACCAGAAACGGTTGGAGCCGAGCCGGGGGGACGTACCTGGAACAGCAAGAGGGAGCTTATGAGGAATCGAAGTAGATGCGGCGGCGGGTGGTCAGCATCTGCTGGATGGTGGCGAGGCAGGCTTCGAGCAAGCGGAAGGCGAAGTTCCTGGCGGAACCCACGGGGTGACCACCCAGCGCCGTTTGCCTTCTGCGACCACGGCGATCCCCTGCACTATCGGCATTGGGTCGGCCAACAGATTCTGGTTCCTACGCCAGGTACGAATGTTACGCGCGTTTTGTTCGGCGCCCTAAACATCCGCACCGGGCAGAGGGTATATCTCGTCCGGGAGCGCATGTTCAAAGAAGACTTCGCTTTTCTGGAGCACCTGCTGTCTGTCTATCCAACAGGGCCCATGCTGGTCATTGTCGACAACTTCATCAATCACGGCGTGGCTAACAGAGCATACACGATTGCAATTGCTGTATTTGCTCAAGCATTTGAATCCCCTGGAGCGGATCAGGCTCCAACTCAAGAACAAGCTTGCGGCCATGAAGATGTTGCTCGATACGGTCGAATCATTCTTCCGGGAGATGACACTTGAGCAGGCTCTGGCTTGGGCCGCTGCTTGAATGTTCAAGTAACTTTTTGTGATCTACATGGAGATTTATGCCCTGATGTCAAAAACCCCGGATTGACAAACAGGCCGGACTGTGGTAAGGTTTATACACCAGAACTCGTCAGTGAATGGAGTGCGCACACATGGCCTCATCCGTAGAAACGATGGTCTATCCCACAACTCTGGGCGAGCGAATACGCGATATCCGCCAGCGCCGGGGGCTGACCCAGGTTGAGTTGGCCGGCGATGACTTCTCCAAGAGCTACGTCAGCGCCGTAGAACGTGGCAAGATCACCCCGTCTCTAGAAGCACTACAGATCTTGGCTGAACGCCTGGATGTGCCGATCTCGTACTTTTTGGAGCCAGAGGTGCAGGAAACGCTCGTTCGCGAAGAGGCCAGAGCCATGATCTTGGAAGCGGCGGCCCAGATTGATGGCGGCCAGCCGGAACAGGCCATCGGGATACTGCGCCGATTGCCCACAGAATCTCTCACGGAAGAGGAACTGGCCCCACTGCGCTATCGCCTGGGGCAAGCCTATATTCGGTTGAATCAACCTACCGAGGCCCTGGTGGAACTGGAAGCCGCGCTGCGCTATGCCCGGTTCATCGAGGATGCCGAACTGGTGGAGCGAATCCGTAACCTCATTGGCCTGGCGCACTATCAACAAGGCCACTACGCCCAGGCCGTGGAACATCATCGGTTGTGCCTGAAGGCCATCAACGACGGGATCATCCGTGACCCGGTCTTCAAGCTTGGCATCTACAGCAACCTGGGCAACGAGTATTCCCGTTTGAGTGACCACCAACAGGCTATCGGCTTCTACCGGGAGGCCCTTGCATTTGCGCAGGATGTGGTAGCCCCGGACCGATTGGCTGCTATCTACTGGGGGCTGAGTCAGTCGTATCGGGAACTGGGCGACTTGCGACGGGCTAAGCTCTGCGCCTACAAGAGCCTGACCCTCTACGAGTCCATCCAGAGCAGCCGGCTGGCCGCTCAAATACGCACGATGTATGCCATGATCCTCGCCGAATTGGGCGAGTTGGACGAGGCGGAACGCTGCTACCGAGAAGCCCTGGACATCGCTCGTACGGTCGGCGATGCTGGGGGCCAGACAGCAGCCCTGGCGAACCTGGCCGAATTGCACCTGCGCCAGGGACGCCACGACGAGGCTCAGGCCGCGATCCGGGAAGCCCTGACCCTGGCTACCGCAAGCGGCAACCGGGTGATCGAGGGGCAGGTGTTCCTGACGCAGGCTTCTCTCTACGCGGCCCTGGGGGAACAGGTCGAGGCTGACCAGCAGTTCCAGGCTGCCATTGCTACACTGGAGCAGTACGAGGCAAAAGAACTGCTGGGCAAGGCGTACTTTCGTTACGGGCAGGCCCTGGTGAGCTGGGGCCAGGCCGCTGAGGGGGCCAAGTACCTGGGACGGGCCTATTTGATCACCGGGAAACACGGGTAACCCGGCGAACGAGGGCGCGAACAGGAAGGGACACGCATCCGCTGATGCGCGTCCCCTCGGGGTAGATGGCTCGAGGGCCTAGCCGCCGCCCGGCAGTCCGATGATGACCTCGGCGTGCTGGCTGATCGGCGTGCCAGGGTTGACCAACTGACCAGCCGGCCCGTCCAGCGCCACAGCAAATACGGCCAGTAACACCAGAACCAAAAACGCCTCTCGCATCCTGCTCACCCCCTTTCTGCTGGATTACTGGATTGACAGCCACGCTCATCTGGTCACATTGTACACCAGAGCCAGGCGGCGGTCAACCTGCTGTAAAAGCCGGGGTGTCCGTCATAGTTTTGCGCCGGCGACGCCAACGCAGTGGGCATGGCTCCCTCTCCCTCGTAGGGAGAGGGTGTGCGCGCCCTCGTCTGCAAAAACGTGACGGACACCCTAAAAGCCGAGCCCTTTCGGGGGCTGAACAGGGAAGGGGCGCGCATCCAGTGACACGCGCCCCCCTGCAGCGAACTTGTTGGCCTAGCCGTAGCCCGGCGGATCAATGATGACCTCGGCGTGCTGACTGATTGGCGCGTCCGGGTTGACCAACTGCTCTGCCGGCCCGGCCAGCGCTGCGGCAAATGCGGCCACCACTGCCAGGGTCAAAAGCACCTTCCGCATCCTGCTCACCTCCTTCCCTGTTAGATTGACAGCGTGTTGCTGTCACTGCACAGGATGCAGAAGGGCAGGAAAGCCTTTCACTTTCAGGGAGCAAGGTGCGACGCGCGTTTGATCACTGGATGTGCGTCGCACCTTGACCTGGGAGCCGCTGGCATGCGTCAGACCTGCCATGAAACAACTCCGCTGAACATCCTGGTGAATGAGTCCATGGCCTGGCCGGACACCCTGCCGCGCATCGTTCGAGAGACCCTGGCGCGCTATGATTGGCAATTGGCCGAGGGCCTGGAATTTGTGGCCCAGGTGCGGGCGGAAGTGGATCGGCGGGGGGCGGCCCGCCGGTATCACGAGTTGGACCCAGCGGCGCGCCAACGAGTGGTTGAGGAGGCGGTAAAGTATTGCTATAGCCTGACGCTATATCGGGCCTGTCTGGCAAACGGCACGTGGCAACAGCAGCGCGCCTATCAGGAACTGGGCCGTTACCTGTTTCGCATCGCCTATAACAAGTTCCTGGGCTGCCCCGATGCCTACGGTTTGGCTGAGGAGTGCACCCAGGAAGCGTTAGGACAGGTATTCCGCAAGGTCAGGGATTGCCGCGACCCAGGCAGTTTCCTGGCCTGGTGTATCCAGATCGTGGTCAATCAGATCAACCAGACCTATCGCGCTTTACGCAAAGCACCGCTGGTTGATGTGACGAGTGAGGAGGTAGAGGGGGGCGCTGGCGTGGGCGGCATATCGCAGCCGGACGAGAATGAGTCATCGTTGCCAGGTAGGGCCTCGCCACCCAACGGCGCGCGAGTCGTGATCGAGCGGGAATTGACCCAGGTCCTGATCACGGCAATTAAGGCCCGGCTACGCAGCCAGGCCCAGCAACAGGTCCTGCTGTTGGGCTTTATTGGTGGCCTGGACGATCAGCAGATCGCCAAGCGACTGAACACCACCCCCGCCAACGTCCATACCCTGCGGTGTCGGGCGTTGAAACGCCTGCGTCAAGATCGAGAGCTGATAGCTACTTTGAAAGCCTATGTCGAAGAAGTTTAAAATGACCCTTAAGGCAGAATGGGAGTTGTGGGCTGGCCTGCACGAGGCGACTTATGTCGCAGGGGCGCTCGCCCTGGCCCGGGCCATCTTATCCGGCCGAGATAACGAGATCACCTGCGCGGAATGTGTGTCGTGGCTGCCGACGTATGTAGAAGAGAGGAACCTGACCTACCGGCCGCTCGTCGCTCAGCACTTGGCGTTTTGTCCGTCTTGTGCGGCGGCGCACGATGTTCTTCGTGAGGCAATGGCGCTGACTGAGGACAAGTCACTGGTCGAGCCACCCACATATCCCCAATTCCAGGTTCCCAGGAGCAAACGTCCGTGATCTCACAATCGCTCCCCGGCTGCGCCGTGGCTGTGGAACTGCTCACAGCCCATGAACTCGAGGCCTGGGCGGCTCATGCCGCCACCTGCCCGGCTTGTCAGGCCAGCCAACATCTCCTGGCTCGTGCGGTGGTGGGCGGTCAGGAGGATGCCCTCCCCTGCGCCGAGTGCCAGGCGCGCCTGCCCCGCTACGTGATTGCGCAACTCGACGGCGTGGATGTAGCTGAGATATATCCCCAGGTGGCGCGCCACCTGCAAGATTGCCCCACTTGCGCTGAGCTGGCGGCCGAGGTGCGATCTACCCTGGCTTTGACAGACGAGGGGCGACTGGTTGAGCCGGCCTCCTGGCCGACTTTTGATCTGTCCTTTTTGCCCCCGGTGAAAGAGCCACCAGTCGTCCGCGATCTCTGGCGGGCACGAGTGAGCTCCCAGGTTCGGACCTGGATGGACGAAGCTGGGCGCTGGGTTGCCGCGATCCAACTTTTTGTCCAGCCGCCTCTGCCCAAGCCGGCGCTGGCGGTCTGGGAAACACCAGGAGATACCAAGACGCTCGTGGCTCAAACGGTACAGGTGGGAGGGGTGGATCTGGGGATCGAGGTGACGATGACGCGCACCGGCCCAGAGGGAGACACCGAGAGGGGCCAGGTCCGGGTGGTGGTGGACAGCCCGCGCTTGCCGCAAGGACCGACCGGAACACGGGTGACGATAGCTTGCGAGGGTATATCTCAGACCCAGGTAGCCGATGATTTGGGCGTTGTGCTATTCGAGGAGGTTCCGCTGGCTTGCCTGGAGCACATGAGGATCGAGGTGACGTTGCCGGGCCAGTCCATTCAGGACTGATGGGCGCGGCGGCGCTCCCACAGCACCACAAACAGCAGGGCCACAGCCAGGGCCAACCCGCCGGCCACCGGGTCCAATAACGTATCGCGCCACAGGTAGAAGAACAGCGCCAGGCTCGGGCTCACGATCAGTGGCAGGCCCAGGACGATGAATATATCGCTCCGCGTGGGGAAGAAACTCCGGTGCGCGGCTTTCATGCTCAAGGGCACCCGCTTGCTGCCCAGGTACCCAAACAGCAGCGAGAAGCACAGCGCGCCGCTTGCCAGGATCGCTGGGGTCCCTGATGGCAGCCACGTCCCCAGGGCCAGGTAGTGCAAGGGAACGACCACGAGCAGAACGCTCAAGCCCAACCCCACGAAAAAGCCCAGGTACGCGCCGGTGTAGCGCAGCAGGTACAGATACGCGCGCGTGGGGCCGTCGGGAGCCTTGAAGCGGCGCGTCAACTCCACACTGGGCAACAGAAG
>Ga0209227_1002552_pt1 | contig 12933 bp, 10 predicted proteins | sample YNPBryantNP2012_FD_185815 | JGI IMG/M metagenome (GOLD analysis project Ga0209227, IMG submission 185815) | Anoxygenic and chlorotrophic microbial mat microbial communities from Yellowstone National Park, USA - YNP Bryant NP 2012 (SPAdes)... ...
CAGCGTGGACGGCTGCAACAGCACCAACGACATGGTCTTGATCATGGCCAACGGGCTTTCCGGGGTCCGTCCACAGCTGGAGGAGTTCCGGGATCTGCTCACCCGGGCCTGCGCCGACCTGGCCCGCCTCATCATCAGGGACGGTGAGGGTGCCACCCGTTTCGTGGAGATCAGGGTCATGGGAGCTCCCGGCATCGGGGAAGCCCGCAGGGCAGCGCGGGCCGTGGCCGATTCCGCCCTGCTCAAAGCGGCTTTCCACGGGGGCGACCCCAACTGGGGAAGGGTGGCAGGGGCCCTGGGTTCGTGCGGCGTTTCCTTCGACCCGGATCAGGTGAACATCAGCATCGACGGCGTGAGCATGCTGGAGAGGGGTTCGCCCGCCTGGCTGACCCGTGACCGGCTGGAGCCGCCGCGGCTGGGTCAGGAGATAAGGGTGGAGATAGACCTGGGCGCGGGGGAGGCGGAGGCGACCGCCTGGACCTGCGACCTCAGCCCCGAGTACGTGCGGATAAACTCGCACTACACCACCTGAGTGTGCAGGGAGGAAAGACATGCGGTCGCCCGGTGAGCCTGTGGGGCGGTGTTGATGGAACGGGGTTTTTAGAAGAAAGACGCCGGTTTCCGGGGAGCCCCCCGGAGTTCTGGGGATGAGCGGGGTGATGGGATTGGAGAAGGCCATGGAGAAGGCGAGGATATTGATGGAGGCCCTGCCTTTCATCAAGGAGTATTACGGCCGGACCGTGGTGATAAAGTTCGGCGGCAACGCCATGGTGGACGAGGAGCTCAAGGCCGGCTTCGCCTCCGACGTCGTACTCATGCGCTACGTGGGCATGAAGCCGGTGATCGTGCACGGCGGAGGCCCGCAGATCACCGAGTTCATGGACCGCCTGAGCATGGAGGTGAAGTTCGTCGACGGCCAGAGGGTCACCGACGCCGCTGCCATGGAAGTGGTGAAGATGGTCCTGGTGGGCAAGGTGAACAAGGAGATCGTCTCGCTCATCAACGGGCACGGGGATCTCTCGGTGGGTCTGTCGGGAGAGGACGGCCGCATGATCCTGGTACGCAAGAAGGAGGGAAAAGGGGAGGACCTCGGCTTCGTGGGCGAGGTGGTGGGAGTGAACCCCCGGGTCCTCGAGCGGCTCACCATGGAGGGCTTCATCCCTGTGGTGGCCTCCATCGGTGTGGACTCCGAGGGCAGGAGCTACAATGTCAACGCCGATCACGTGGCGGGGGCGCTGGCAGTGGCGCTGCAGGCGGACAAGCTCATCTATCTCACCGACGTCGACGGGATTTACCGCGATCTCGAGGATCCCTCCAGCCTCATCTCCGAGTTGAGCATGGCCCAGGCCCACGAGCTCATCGAGGCGGGGGCGATGACCCGGGGGATGCTGCCCAAGCTGCGTTCTTGCCTGGAGGCCCTGCGCGGCGGGGTCAAGCGCGCCCATATCATCAACGGGACCGTGCGCCACGCCCTGCTCCTGGAGATCTATACGCCCGAAGGCATCGGGACCATGCTGGCGCCCTGAAGGAACCGGGCCCGCGCCCGCCGGCGTTCTAACGGCGACCCAGGATGCACCGCCTCAAGGTCGGGAATGGGACGCGAGCGGTTAGGAGGAGCAAGGATAAGGAAGGATGTGAACGGATAGATGGACAGCTCTCTGCCCGAGGAGTGGAAGGCCCGGGAAGAGGCCTTCATGATGAGGACCTACGGGCGTAAACCGGTGATGTTCGTGCGCGGAAAGGGCATGCGCCTGTGGGATGCTGCCGGGCGCGAGTACCTCGATTTCGTGTCCGGGCTGGGGTCGTGCGTGACCGGTCACTGCCATCCCCGGGTGGTCGAGGCGATCTCCGTACAGGCCTCGGAGCTCCTGCAGGTCTCCAACCTCTACTACACCGCTCCTCAGCTGGAGCTGGCGGAGGCCATTATCGCGCGCACCTTCTCCGGAAAGGTGTTCCTCTGTAACAGCGGTACGGAGGCCTGCGAGGGAGCCATCAAGCTGGCTCGCAAACATATGCGGGAAACCAGCAGGCCCGAGCGCTGCGAGATCGTTACCGCGCTGCGCTCCTTCCACGGCCGCACCCTGGGCGCCCTCACCGCGACCGGCCAGCCGGAGAAGGCGGAACCCTTCGCTCCCCTGGTCCCGGGGTTCGTCCACGTCCCCTTCAACGATCTAGAAGCCTTGGAGGAGGCTTTGGGCGAGAGGACCTGCGCGGTCATGCTCGAGCCCATCCAGGGAGAGGGAGGCGTCTACCCTGCTGACCGCGCCTACCTGCGCGGGGTGCGGGAACTCTGCGATCGGGAGGGGATCCTCCTCATCCTCGACGAGGTCCAGACAGGCATGGGCCGCACCGGCTCGCTGTTCGCCTTCCAGCAGTACGGGGTGGAGCCGGATATCATGACGGTGGCCAAGGGCCTGGCCAGCGGTCTGCCCATCGGCGCCGTGCTGGCCCGGGAAGAGGTGGCCGCCTCGTTCAAGCCGGGGGACCACGGGAGCACTTTCGGGGGCGGGCCCGTTCCTTGCGCCGCGGCTCTGGCCACCCTGAAGGTGCTGGAAGAGGAGGGACTGGTGGAGAACGCGGCAAGCACCGGCGCCTACTTACAGGATGGCCTGCAGGAGATGGCCTCCCGCAAAAAGGTGGTCGCGGAGGTCAGGGGACGCGGGTTGATGCTGGCGGTGCAGCTCGAGGGGGAGATGGCGGAGGAGGCCGCAGCTTCCGCCCTGGAGCGGGGGCTGGTGATAAACAACATCGGTAAGGACGTCCTCAGGTTCCTCCCCCCTCTGCTGGCCGGCCCCGCTGAGGTGGACGCGCTACTGGAGGCGCTGGAGGATATCCTTTAGGGGGTGCGCTATGAGAGTAAGGGCGGACCATTTCCGCGGAAGGGACTTCCTGTCCATGTCCGACCTCTCCCCGCAGGAGCTGCTTTTCCTTCTGGATCGGGCGGATGCCCTGAAAAGGGATCATCGTGCCGGCCGCCTTCGGCAGACTCTGCGGGGAAAAGGGGTGGGCCTCATTTTCCGCAAGCCATCCACGCGGACCCGGCTGTCCTTCGAGATGGGCGTATTCCTTTTGGGTGGGCACCCCGCCGTCCTCGATCCGGCCGAGATGCAGCTGGGGAGGGGCGAGACGGTGGAAGACACCGGGCGGGTGCTCTCGCGTTACCTCGATGCGTTGATGATCCGCACCTTCGAGCAGGAGGAGGTGGAGCGTCTGGCGCGGGGGGCGGAGATACCGGTCATCAACGGATTGACCGACTTGGAACACCCCTGCCAGGTCCTGGCGGACCTGCAGACGGTCCGCGAACGCTTCGGTGGGCTCGAGGGACTGAGGCTGGCCTTTCTGGGGGACGGCAACAACGTCGCCAATTCCCTGCTGCTGGGCTGCGCCCTCGTGGGTATGCACATCAGCGTGGCCTGTCCACCCGGCTCCCGGCCCGACGCGGGTATACTGAGGCGGGCCCGCGCCATCGCTCGGGGAAGGTCCAGGGTGGAGGTCACCGCCGATCCCCACAGGGCGGTCCGGGGGGCCCATGTCCTCTATACCGATGTGTGGGTGAGCATGGGCCAGGTCAAATCCGCGGGATACCGGCGGATCATGCGGCCATATCAGTTGAACCAGGAGCTCCTTTCGAGGGCCCTACCGGAGGCTGTGGCCATGCACTGTCTGCCCGCCCACCGCGGGGAGGAGATAACCAGCGAGGTCCTGGACGGGGAAAGCTCGGCGGTGTGGGACCAGGCGGAGAACCGCATGTACGCCCAGATGGCATTGATGGAGCTTTTGGTGGGATGAGTTATCGTGGGTTCTGGCTGAATGGCGGAAGAGGCGGGCCGGATCCCGTTGATGTTAGGGTCACCGAAGGGAAGAAGCACCGCGAGGATGCTGCTGGCTGGATGGGGTTATGCCTTCCCGGGTCCGTAGGGAGGCCCGCATGAAGAGGATGCGCCAGGAGGCCATACTGGCCATACTCGAGGAGAGGAGGGTCTCCAGCCAGAGCCAGTTGGTTAAGGAGCTGGCGAGGCGGGGCTTCCGGGTGACCCAGGCCACCGTATCCCGCGACTTGCTGGAACTGAAGGTGGCCAGGGTCAGGGAAGAAGGGGGGGATGTCCGTTACGTCAGGGAGGTGGGCCGGAAGGTTGCGGACGAGTACCTGAGGAAAGAGGAGCTGGCCAGGGTGCTGCGGTCCTACATGCTCAGCGTGGAATGCAGCGGGAACCTGCTGGTCCTCCGGACCGACCCGGGCAACGCCCAACCTCTGGCCCTGGGGCTGGACCGCGCGCGGCTGCGGGAGCTCCTGGGGACGGTTGCGGGAGATGATACCGTGATCTGCGTGGTTAGGGAGGGAACCGATGCCTCGCGGGTGGCGCGGGACCTGCGCCGCCTCGCGGAGGGAAGGATCGAGCCTCCCTCCGCGGTTGAGAGAAAAGGCGAGAGGAAGGAGTCGAAGTGAGCAGGACCGTCGTGCTGGCGTATTCGGGAGGCCTGGACACCTCCGTGCTCATCTCTTGGCTAAAGGAGAAAAGGGGCCTGGATGTGGTGGCGCTGTGCGCCGACCTGGGCCAACCGGGAGAACTGGAGACGATCCGGAAGAAGGCCCTGCAGGTGGGCGCCCTGGATTCCGTGGCCGTGGACGCCAGGGAGGAATTCGCCGAGCATTTCGTCCTCCCCTCCCTCCAGGCCAATGCCCTCTATGAGGGGGGCTACCCCCTGGCCACCGCCCTGGCGCGGCCCCTTATAGCCAGGCTTCTGGTGGAAGAGGCCCGGAGGAGGGGAGCCCAGGCGGTCGCCCACGGATGCACCGGGAAGGGGAACGACCAGGTCCGCTTCGACCTGACGGTCATGGCCCTCGACCCGGAACTGGAGATCGTCGCGCCGCTGCGCGAGGACTTCTGCATGTCTCGCGAGGAGGAGATCGAATACGCCCGCCAGCGCGACATCCCCGTGCCCGTCACCACCGAAAGCCCCTACTCAGTGGACGAGAACCTCTGGGGGCGCTCCTGCGAGGCGGGGGTGCTGGAGGATCCCTGGACGGAACCTCCCGAGGACGCCTATTCTTGGACGGTCAGCCCGGACCGAGCGCCGGGGGAACCCCGCTACCTGGAGGTGGATTTCGAGGAGGGCCGACCGGTGGCCCTGGATGGCGAGCGGCTGCCCCTGGTGGAGCTGGTGACCCGGCTCAACCGGCTGGGAGGGGAGCACGGAGTGGGTCGGGTGGACATGATTGAGGACCGCCTAGTGGGCATCAAGTCCCGCGAGGTCTACGAGGCGCCGGCCGCCCTCATCCTCATCGAGGCACATCGGGCCCTGGAGTCGCTCACCCTGACCCGGGAGGCCCTGCACTTCAAGCCGCTGCTCGAGGGGGCTTTCGCCCGGCTGGTCTACTTTGGACTCTGGTATGATCCTCTGCGCTCCGCCTTGCAGGCGGCCGTGGAAGAGTTGCAGAGGGCGGTGACCGGCACGGTCCGTGTCCGCTTGCACCGGGGAGCCGCCACGGTGGTGGGAAGGAAGTCACCCCGCTCCCTTTACGATTACGGTTTGGCCACCTACGACCGGGCGGATGTCTTCGACCACCGCTGCAGCGAGGGGTTCATCCGCCTCTGGGGACTGCCACTGAGGACCTGGGGCCGGGCGCAACGCTGAACAGGGGGTCGGACGGATGGGATGCTGGAGCCGGGGATCTGGCCCGGACCCGTGGTTGGGAGAGACGGCGAGAAACCGACTTCCTGACCGAGGTGGCCCTGGGGTCATTAAACGGAGGTAGATTTTCCCGTGGCTATGGGTAATTTTAGCCATAGGGACCGCTTCGGGCACGTTGTTGGTGCCGTTGGGAGGTGTGTTTGTCGATGAAGCTTTGGGGAGGCAGGTTTTCCAAGGAGATGAGCGGGGACACCCTTGCTTTCACTCGCTCCCTGGACTTCGACCGGAGGCTCTGGCCCTACGACCTCGCGGTCACCCGCGTGCACGCCTCCGCCCTGCACCGCTGCGGCGTGCTCAGCGATGAGGAGCTGAGGGCGGTGCAGGAGGCCCTTGAGGGGATAGAAAGGGAGCTTGAAGACGGCACCTTTCCCTTCCAGCCCAGCGACGAGGACATCCACACGGCCCTGGAGAGGGTGCTGGTGGAGAGGGTGGGGGAGGCGGGGGCCCGCCTGCGCACCGCCCGCTCCCGCAACGATCAGGTGGCCGCGGACATGCGACTCTATGTCAAGCGAGAGTCCTCGGCCGTGGCCCGCCTGATGTTGGGGCTGTGCGAGGCCGTCCTCGGACAGGCGGAGGGCAACCTGGGAGCGATCATGCCCGGCTTCACCCACCTGCAGCCGGCCCAACCCCTCCTGCTCTCCCATCACCTCCTTGCTTACCTGGAGATGTTCCGTCGCGATCTCGACCGCCTGCGGGCAGCGGGGCGTCGCGCCGACGTGTGCCCGCTGGGCAGCGGTGCCCTGGCCGGGGTGACCTTCCCCTTGGACCGCCGGCTCATGGCCGAGGAGCTGGGGTTCTCCTCCATCAGTTCCAATTCGGTGGATGCCGTCTCCGACCGGGATTTCCTCGCCGACTTCCTCTACGCCCTGTGCATGGCCGCGGTGCACATGAGCCGTCTCTGCGAGGAGCTGGTCCTGTGGTCCTCGCCCCAGTTCGGGCTGGCGGAACTGGACGATGCCTATGCAACCGGCTCCTCCCTCATGCCCCAGAAGAAGAACCCGGACATCGCCGAGCTGATGAGGGGGCGGGCGGCCCGGGCCATGGGGACCCTGCAGCAGCTGATGGCCCTGCTCAAAGGGCTGCCCCTCGCCTACAACCGCGACCTGCAGGAGGACAAGGAGGCGACCTTCGCCCTGGTGGATGGGATGAAGTTGGGCATCCGGGCTCTCGCGGGGATGGTGGGTACCTTGACCTTCAACATAACGCGGATGCGGGAGATGGCTTCGCGCGGACATCTCAACGCCACCGATCTCGCCGATTACCTGGTGCGCAAGGGCGTGCCCTTCCTCAAGGCCCACGAGGTGGCCGGCCAGGCGGTGCGCTTAGGTGCGGGAAGGGGCGTGGAGCTGGCGGACCTGACCCTGGAGGAACTCGTCTCCCTCGATCCCCGCATCGAAGGTGATGTCTACGAGCACATCAGGCCGGAAACAGCAGTGGAGATGAGGGACCTCCCGGGAGGTACGGCCACCCGTCGGGTGCGCGAGGCGTTGCGGGAGGCGCGAGAATGGCTGGAAGGGGAGATGGAGGACTGGCGGGAGTGAACGGCCCCATCTCTGCGGGATTGAACGTTTTCCGGGGTTACGAGGTCATATGTTTTGCCTCCCGATTTCTACTGGGCGGTGACTCTTAGAGTCGCCAGAAGGAATATTAATCATTATGCATTGAAGCCGATCGGACCGGTGGGTTTGGGATCAAAGAAAGACTCCACGGGTCTGCGGGCTCTCCCGCGGAGGTGATGGCGCGTGGGAAGAAGAGGTGGCGCCAAGAGGTCGTCTGGAAGCACCGCCGGGGGCAAGAGGGCGGTTGAGGGGCGAGATGCCCGGTCCCTCGCCCATGCCCTGGAGCTGCTGGCCGACCTCTCCGAGATAAAGGGTGAGGTCCGCTTCAAGGTCATCGCCTACCGCCGGGCAGCCGAGGCGGTCCGGGGTCTGGGCGATACGGTCATGGAGATGGACAGCGTGGCCGCTCTCAAAGGCATCCCGGGCATCGGGGAGGCCATCGCCCGCAAGATCCTGGAATACAAGGAGACCGGCATCATCGGCAAGCTGGAGGAGCTCAAGGAGGAGATCCCGGAAGAGGTGGTATCCCTCCTGCAGGTGCCCGGGCTGGGACCGCGTCGCGCCCGGTTGGTCTTCGAGGAGCTGGGGGTGCGCTCCCTGGATGACCTGCAGAGGGCGGCGGAGGAACACCGGCTGGCCTCGCTACCGGGGCTGGGTCCCCGGGTGGAGGCGAACATCCTCGAGGGCATCCGCCACCTCCGCACCACCGCGGACCGCATCTTGATCAACCAGGCCTATGAGCAGGCCGCGGGGATCATCCAGGCGATGCTCGAGGTGTTCCCGGGTCTGCACATCTCCGCCGCCGGCAGCCTTCGCCGTATGAAGGAGACCATCGGGGATATCGACATCCTGGCCGCCTCACGCGAGCCCCGGGAGGTCTCCCGTATCTTCTGCGGACTACCGCTGGTGCAGAAGGTGATCATGAGCGGCGACACCCGCTCCTCCGTGCTCACGCGGGACCTGCTCCAGGTGGACCTGCGGGTGGTGGACCCCTCCTCTTGGGGGGCAGCCCTCCAGTATTTCACCGGCTCCAAGGAGCACAACGTGCGCCTGCGCGAGCTGGCGCGGAGGCAGGGGCTGAAGGTCAACGAGTACGGGGTCTTCCGCCAGCAGGACGACCGTAAGGTGGCGGGAGAGGTGGAGGAAGAGGTCTACGGGTCTCTGGGGCTGCTCATGCCCCCGCCCGAGCTCCGGGAGGACCGGGGGGAGATCGAGGCGGCCCTGCGCGGGGAGCTTCCCGACCTGTTGACCCAGGAGGATATCCGAGGTGACTTCCACGTCCACACGCGGGACAGCGACGGCTTCCACACCTTGCGGGAGATGAGGGCGGCCGCAGAGCGGCTGGGATACTCCTGGCTGGGCATCTGCAACCACGCGGCCAACCTGCGGGTGGCCCGCGGCCTCGATGAGGCCGGGCTCCTGGCTTTGGTGGAGGAGATAGAGAAACTGAATGCGGCCGGCGACTCCCCGGTGACCTTGCTGGCGGGGTGCGAGCTGAACATCGGCAACGACGGGGAACTCGATTACCGGGACGAGGTGCTTTCCCGCCTCCATTTCTCCATCGCCTCGGTGCACGGAGGCTTCGGCCAGTCCCGCGAGATGATGACCCGCCGCATCGCCCGGGCCATGCGCAACCCCTTCGTGAACATCATCGGCCACCCCACCGGCCGCCTCATCGGCAGCCGGCCTCCCTACGAGGTGGACCTGGACGAGCTCCTGGAGGTGGCGGCGGAAACGGGGACGGCCCTGGAGCTGAACGCCTTTCCGGACCGGCTGGACCTCTGCGACCACCATCTGCGCCAGGCCAGGGAAGCAGGGGTGAAGATAGCCGTGGGCACCGACGCCCACCGGGCCGAACACCTGGCCTTCATGCGCTACGGGGTGGCCACAGCCCGCCGCGGATGGCTGGAGCGGGGTGACGTCCTCAACCTCCTGGACGCCGAACGGCTGCGGGACCTCTTCCGACCCTCTGGGGGGGCCGGGCGCTAACCCTTAGCTGCGCTCGCGGGGAAAAGCGGGTCCCCGGGGCGCTCAGCCGGCCGGCTACCTCCCCGAAGTTAGGATCTCCGTTCGAGGAAGGCTGCCGGAAGGGGCTCAAAGCGGTGGAAGCCCGTGCCCCCGGATCGTTCTCGGTCCGGACCGCCGGGGAGAGACCCGCCGGTGGCCCGCGTCGTCGCCAGCACCTATAATCTATTCCCAGAGAGGGCGGAGGGGGCGTTGACGGTCCCCGCCTCGGTCCGGGCCCATAGGCCGCGAGAAAAGGAGCGGATTTGCCCCCGGAAGAGGAGGAGAGCATGGAGATCAGGAGGAACGCCATCGTGCCCCTGGGTTACGGGAAGTACTACCGTTCCGATAAGGTGGTGGGGCTGGAGCCCATTGAGAAGGAACGGGGTCCCGCCCGGCGGACCTTCGTTTTCATCGAAGGCAGGAGCGAACCGGTGGTGGCTTCGCGCACCGAGGCGGCCATCCTCAAGGACCTGGTGGTGTCCTCAAGGGAGGTGGAGGCCTCCGTGTTCAAGGACTTCCTGGAGCGTCTGGCCCACGACCTGGAGAAGGTGGGTCCGATCATGCGTCGCAGCATCAGGGAGGAGACCGGCCTTGACATAGACGGCATCCTGGAGAGGATCAGGCGCCTGCTGGCCCCGGAGGATGAGGATCTCCCCCAGGAATCCCTCTTCTGAGGGAGATGAGGAGCGGGAAAACGGGTCAGGATGTTTAAGGAAAGGGGCTAAGAGGATAATGGAAAGGAAAAAGATGAAGATAAAAGACATCTACGAAACCGCGGTGCGCATGGGCATGGAGAAGGATCCCCGCGGCCGGGCGGAGCTGCAGCGCCAGCTCAAGCGGAACCGCGAGAAGTACGACTCCCTGCCGGAGAAGGAAAAAGAGTTCTTCGACCTGGAGTCACTCAAGAACCCCTACTCGGACACCCGCATCCTGGTGGGCGATCCCGACACCGAGGTGCGGTCGGTACTGGTGGGCATCGACATGGAGGTGGGGGAGGTGCTGCTGGCCGACCGACTGCGCTCCTCCGGGCGCCCGGTGGACCTCATCATCAGTCACCACCCCGAGGGCCGGGCCCTGGCCGCCCTCAACGAGGTCATGGCCCTGCAGGCCGACCTATGGCATCAATTGGGAGTCCCCATAAACGTCGGGGACGCCCTCATCAGCAAGCGCATGGCGGAGATCCAGCGCGCCTTTCTCCCCCGTAACCACGAGCGCGCCCTTGACGCGGCGAAGTTGCTGGGGATCCCCTTCATGTGTATCCACACCCCTGCAGACAACCAGGTCAACGCCTTCCTCACCGACTTCTTCGCCCGGCGGCGTCCCCGGCTGGTCAAGGACGTGGTGGAGGGACTGCGCACCATCCCGGAGTACCGCGCCGCCTCCCTGAACCGCAGCGGGCCGGTGGTCATTGCCGGTTCCCCGGAAAACCGTGCCGGCCGGATAATGGTGGATATGACCGGGGGAACCGAGGGGCCCCAACAGGTCCTGGAGCGGCTCTCTCAGGCGGGGGTGGGAACCGTGGTCTGCATGCACTACAGCGACAAACACCGCGAGGAAGCCGAGAAGCACCAGGTGAATGTGGTGGTGGCCGGGCACATCGTCTCAGATTCGCTGGGCCTCAACCTCATCCTGGACGAACTGGAGAGGAAGGGGTTGGAGGTGATCCCGGCTTCCGGCCTGATCAGGGTGTCCCGCCTGACCGGCAGGAAGGGCGGTCCTGCCGCGGCAAGGGGGCGCGGGAAGAAAGCAGGATAACCCTTTCCGGGCGAAAGGGAGGCGCTCGGACCGCGCCGGGGAAAGCGAGGTTGAGGGAATTCAACCGCGGGGCTTTACCCCAGACCACCTGAGGTTTAGATTTTTTCTCAAGAGATGAAAATGTGGTGATGAGGTATGGCGGAAGCGTACAGGTTGTTGGAGCAGGGAGAGAGGCTGTTGCAGGAACAACGGCTGGACGAGGCCATCGAGAGGTTTCGGCGCTACCTGGACGACCGGCCGGACGACCCCGAGGGCCACTATCAGCTGGGACTGGCCCTGATGGAGAAGGAGCAGCACGATGAGGCATGCCTGCGCTTCCGGAGGGTCATCGAGCTGGACCCGGAAGACCCCCGGGGGTACGACGGCATGGCCATCCTCCTCATGGGCAGGGGCGAGTACCGGGCCGCCCTGGAATACTACCGCCAGGCCGCGGAGCGAGACCCGGACAACCCGGACATCTACAATGAGATGGGCATCATCTACCAGGAGCTGGGCGACAGCCGTGCCGCCTTGGAGATGTACGAGAAGGCCATAGACCTGGAACCGGAACTGGGGTATCCCTACTACAACAAGGCCAGGGCCCTCATGGACCTGGGGCTTTACGGGGAGGCGGTGCAGTGGTTGGAGAGGTCCATCGGACTCTATAAGGCTGAGGGGGAGAAACTCAAGGACGTCCTCTTCGAGCTGGCGGCGGCCCGTGAGGAGATGGGGGAGATCCAGGAGGCCCTGCGGGTCTACGAGGACATCCTCCGCCTGGACCCGGACTGCCCGGAGGCCTTGGCGAACATGGCCAGCATATACATAGACCAGGGTGATTTCCAGAGGGCGGTGCTCCACCTCGACCGCATCCTCGCCGTTGACCCCGAGAACCAGTACGCCCTGCTGGAGAAGGCCTACGCCTGCGGGTGCATGGGGGACACCTCCACTGAGCTAGCCCTGCTGGACCGGTGCCTCGAGGCTGACCCGGGGAACCGCTACGCCCTCTCCAACAAGGGTGCCCTGTTCATGGAGATGGGGCGGCTGGAGGAAGCCGAGGACTTGTTCCTGAGGGCCCTGGACACCGATCCGGAGTACCCGTGGGCCCTCTATAACCTCGGATGTTTGTACGCCCTACACGGCGACATCCCCCGTGCCCTTAAGCACTTGGAGAGCTCCTTCGCCGGCGACCCCACCCTGGTGGAGGAGGCGGTTGCGGACGAATATCTCAAGGAACTGCGCTGCGACGGGCGCCTCCGCGACCTCCTCGAACGCTACGGGGGTAAAGACTGAGCCGGTGTAAGTCCCCCGGGCTACCGAGGCCCGAACGGGGTAGATCGCGGAAGATCAACCTATCCATCTCAACCATCTTCTCAGCCGGATTGGACCGCCTACGTTCCATGCCTTGGCGAGCGGATGGGCAGCAGGCCTTCATAGGGTACCTTTGCCCACCTGGATGTAGACCGTGGATCCCGGGGGGGCGTTAGCCCCGCCCCCCGGGTGCTGGGAGAGCACGATGCCCGCGTGGGACGGGTCGAAGATGTAATTGACGCTGGGCCTGAAGCCGGCGTTCTGGATGGCGGTCACCGCCGCCGTTTCCGCCATACCCACCACCCCCGGGACCACGCTGCTCGGACGGGGTCCGTCGCAAACCACCACGGAAACGGTGGAGCCCCGGGCGGCCTGAGCCCCCGCGGCGGGGCTCTGGCTCATCACCGTCCCCGCCGGAGCCGAACCGTAGTCATGGGAAACGGAGGCGCGGAAGCCCGCCATTTCCAGGGTGGCCACGGCGGCCGAAGAGCTCATCCCCACCACGTCGGGTACGGTGGCCATCTGGCCCGAGTGGGACCCGTGCAGGTTGCAGTACTCGGTGGGCTCCTCCCCTCTCCGAAAGGAACGTCGGATGCGGTTGGGACATTCAGGTGTGGCCAGAAGCATGGAA
>Ga0209227_1002556_pt1 | contig 12910 bp, 10 predicted proteins | sample YNPBryantNP2012_FD_185815 | JGI IMG/M metagenome (GOLD analysis project Ga0209227, IMG submission 185815) | Anoxygenic and chlorotrophic microbial mat microbial communities from Yellowstone National Park, USA - YNP Bryant NP 2012 (SPAdes)... ...
GGGGCGTCACCGCCTGCGGCTGGCGGTTTATCCCCTTCTCACCCTCGCACTCCGCCGTGTGTTCACCAGGCACACAACGTAGGGTGATGCGGTCACTCCTCTGCCAGGAGGTCAGGGGTTGGTGAGTTTTCTCACCGCACCTGAATGGACATCCAGTTGTCAAAGTTCAGGATTCGCCGGTATCCTTCCCTTCGCTACCCATCCCCCGCTCTCGCGGTTTCGGGTAAACGGGTCGCACAGCGCATGTTGGGCGGCATGCCAACTTTCACAAATCTCTACCGCAATACCTACAGACCTTTGCTTCAGGCTTTATCAACTCGGCACAGTACGGACATTTCTTTAGTTCGCCACGAGAGATTCTTCGGGCATTTTCTTGTGCTTGCTTTTTTTCCAGTGTATCTTTATCCACTGGAGTTACAAGAGCAAGTACTATTCCTAACGGTCCCAATAGTAATCCACCCAAGAAACCGATCAATTCTGATCGCCCGCGATTTCGGTAAAGATAGGCTGCTATCAGACCGCAGATAAACCAGAAAATTACGATTCCACACAGGAAGTCCATTTTGCTTATCTCCTGATATTGATGGTCATTTTTCAAATTCCAGACCACCGGTGGACTGGAGGTATGCCCAATGGCTATATGGCAAGCGCAGAATTATGCGGTCGCTTAACTCTTCGACTGCACTTAAGGCTGCCATTCTGCAAAGTAATGTGACCGAACCTTGAATTTTCAAGCATAGTCCATCAGGTGAAGAGAAAAAAGGCATTTCAGGGTTTCGCGAATGATAGATTATTGTAATGCCTTCAGGTATTGCGCCAATTGGTTGAATCGTGAAAACGCCAGGACGAATGAGAAACCATGTAATAGCAAGAACCAAAACGATTCCTAAAGCAATATAAACCTCTTTGCGCCGTTTACGAGATGCTTGTTCAACTAGCGATTCTTGAGCCATAATCCTTGTGTTCCCTTTCTGCTTTTATATCAGCCGCCCAACGGCACCGAGCTCAGCCGCTGCGACCGAGACGAGCGAAGCGAGCCGAGGGAGCAGTCGGCTGAAGCGAGATGTTGGGCGGCATCTGCTAATCTACAGGACAATACGGTATCATCGCTTTGTAATGTTCAGGCATATCGCAAATCGGCGGAATTGGAATCTCACCATAGCTAGTCTTTAGCGGCTTGGTTGGATCAAAGAAATGCAGGAAAAAGGCCAGACGAAAGCTATCGCTTACGGGTGGATCATAACGAGATATGACTGATAACCCGTCAGGCGAGAGGTACACTTCACCATACGCCGCTTGGTCAGAGCCAGGTTGCCCAAAGTCTCCTAAGTCAAACCTCTCATCTGGGTTGGATACAAGAACATCGATCAAAACAACTGAGGAAAGCTCTTCCAGGACAGCTTCTTTGGCTTTTCTAATCTCACTCTCCGATAGATTTATACCACCATATTTCACCCGCATAGCTTCTTCTATGAGTTCGTCGGTTAGATTAACCCTGTAAATTCCCAGGATTTGAATTGTAGGCTCTTTCATTGGCTTATCCTTTAACTGCAAGGTGTACAGATTGCCGCCCAACTCACAATTCGGGTAGCATCGGCAGGTAGAGCTACAGAAGCCGACCATCGGCCACAGGCCCAAGAGGTAGGGACCGTCAGAGTGCAGCTACACTGCGCTCTGACTCACCCCTGCTGTCGAATTACTGATATTAAATTATACTCTGATTGGGCCGATTGTCAAACCAAAGTTCTGGACTGTGTCCGTCATATTTTTGCGTCCACCCGGCCCGGGCCGCTTTGTAGGACAACTGCGAGCAGTTGTCCTACGCTCGTGCAAAAAGTGACGGGCACCCACTCTGAGCTGTTAACCCACACACTCACAGAGGCCAGTGAGACACACCTGAGGCTATGGCACTTTGGGCTACTTCTAAAATCGGCTGCCCGCAGCGCTGAGTGAAGGAAATCGCGGTAGGAGCGCAGCGCGCTGCGCCCCTGCCAACGGTCAATGATCGGCCCTGCGCCGACCAGCACACCGGCGCAGGCTGATGCGCGGCACGAAGCGCCCAAAGAGGCCGATTCTATCAGGCGGTATCCGGGGCATAACTCAGAGTGTCAACCAATTATGCACCACCCCCGCGCAGTTTGCGAAACTACTTCACACCCAGCGCTTCGGCAACCTGGCGGTAGGTGCTCTCGGGCAGGGGTTTGAGCTTACCGGCTCCACGCAACCAGTTCTTTAGCTTTTTCCCGTAGAATGTCGGCACCGGCGCGTTGTCGGCCTGGAGCGTAACCTGAGGATTCACGAAAACGACCACCCCCCTCACCGGCACATTGACCTCAGGGAGCTGGCGACTCAACCAGCGCTCCAGCCTGCGCACCTGGTACTCCGCTTCCAGATGAGGCGATCCCACCGCCTCCTGGCCGGCAAACTGGCGGAAGAACTTCCCCCTTTGCCGATGCTTCCAGCGGCCTTCTCCCTGGTAGATCACTTCTCCTCCCTGAGCCTTGACAACGAACACAGTGAGGCCGCCGGGCTCTAACAGTACGTGGGAAGCAGGCAGAGTGTATTGGAACAACGCATACCGATCGTCAAGCCCCTTAAGCACGTTCGCCAGCGCCTCGTGGTGGGCCAGGGCTCCGACATAGCGGTCGAAGAAGAAGCCGCCCACCAGTGAGAGGGCGATCCCCACAACCAGGCTCGCCAGGATCACCCCAACCCACTCCATTTTGAAGAGCGAGAGGATGAATCCACCGGCCAGTACCAACAGCCCGGCTATCAGAGCATATTTACCGATTGAGTTAGAAATGCGGATGTGACGTTCGTTACGGATGATACGCATGGGTTACTCCTCGAAGCGACCCAGAACCAGGCAGGCATTCTGCCCTCCCAGGCCGAAGGAATTGGAGAGCGCAATGCGCACATCAACCCTGCGTGCGCCTTCGGGGACGTAATCCAGGTCACACTCAGGGTCTGGGTTTTCCAGGTTGATCGTGGGGTGCACAAGGCCCTGCTCGATGGTCAGCACGGAGACGGCAGCCTCGATAGCCCCTGCTCCCCCCATAGCGTGGCCGATCATGGACTTGGTTGAGTTTACCGGTATGGCGTAAGCGCGTCCACCGAAGAGGCGTTTGATGGCCCGGGTCTCGATCACGTCGCTGATCGGGGTGCTGCTGCCGTGAGCGTTGATATAATCCACCTCATCCGGCCTCACCCTTGCATCCTCCAACGCCCACTTCATAGCCCGGAAGGCCCCCATTCCCTCCGGGTCCGGCTGTGCGACATGAAAGGCATCGGATGAGGAGGCCTGACCGAGCACCTCAGCACGGATGCGGGCGCCACGGGCCAGGGCATGCTCCAGTGCCTCCAACACCACACCCTTCACTGTAAACAAAGCCATCGCGCCCGGCGTCGAAGGGACGGCTGGCCTTTTCCGGCTCCTCGTTGCGGGTCGAAAGCGCTCGCATCGCACAGAAGCCCACAATAGGGGCAAAATGGACCAGTGCATCCACCCCTCCGCAGATCATCACGTCGGCGGTGCCCCGGCGGATAAATTCAGCGGCCTCACCGATGGCCTGGGTGCCCGTGGCACAGGCGGTGACCACCGTGCTGATCGGCCCTTTGGCCCCGCTCCAACAACTGACGTGATGAGACGGCATATTGGCCAGAGTTGCGGTGATGACAAAAGGGTTGACCCGTTCCAGCCCTTTGGTGCGATATGCATCTATCCCCTCTATCGCGCGCTCGAAGCCCCCAATGCTGCTGCCAATCAGCACTCCGGTGCGTTCCTCGTCAGGTAATGGCAGGGTCAGACCGGCATCTGCGAGTGCTTCCTGCGCGGTTGCAACTGCCACCTGCGAACAGCGTGCTATCCTGCGAGCTTCCTTGAAATCAATGTAGTTTCTGGGATCAAAGCCTTTCAACTCGCCCGCGATACGCACGGGCAGATCAGAAGCATCGAACTGGGTGATGGGGCCGATACCGGAACGTCCGGCCAACAGCCCGTCCCAGGTCTCGCGCAACGTCAGGCCCAGTGGGGTCATGGCCCCCATCCCTGTAATCACCACCCGTCTACGTTTCATCCTGGTCCTCTGCCATAGATGAGATGCCATCGCGAATAGCCTCCACCACGCCGCCCAGGACGGCCTTACGGGCCTGCCCGATAGCGTTTTTAATCGCGCGGGCGTCGGAGCGCCCATGTCCGATAATCACCACGCCGTTCACACCTAACAACGGCCCTCCCCCGACCTCGAAGGGGTCTACCTGCCGCGACACCCGTCTGAAGGCCGGCCTGGCCAGCAGCCCACCTGCTGCCGTGAGCGGGGTTTTCCTGATCTCAGCGCGGATCAGTGCGCTCAACATCCCAGCCGTGGCCTCCAGGGATTTGATGAAGACGTTGCCGGTAAAACCATCGGTAACGACCACGTCAGCCTGACAGGCCATCGCCTCTTTAGGCTCGACGTTGCCCACGAAGTTGAGGCCGGAGGAGGTCAGCAGGCTGTAGCTCTCCTTCACCAGCATGTTACCCTTGCCCGGCTCCTCGCCGTTGGAGAGGAGCGCGACGCGGGGCCGGGCACAGTTCAGTACCGCCCGCGCGTAGATGTCCCCCATCATAGCGAACTGGAGCAGATGTTCGGGGCGGCAGTCGGCATTGGCTCCGATATCCAGTGCGATGAAGCGGCCGGCAGGGAGGGGGACGATGGTAGCCAGGGCCGGCCTTTTCACGCCCCGAATGCGGCGCAGGGTGTAGAGTGTGGCTACGGCCAGCACGCCACCGGTGTTACCGGCCGTGACGTAAGCATCTGCCTGGCCATCGCGCACCAGGCCCATCCCGACGTGCATCGAGGATTGCTGCTTCTCACGCGCCGCCCAGGCCGGTTCATCGTCCATCTCGATTACTTCAGGGGCATGTACGACATGGAGTTTCAGCCCGCGCGTGTCCATCCTGGACAGTTCGCGCCGGATAGCCTCTTCCTGCCCTACCAGGATGATCTCGTCAGGCCACTCGCGGGCTGCTTCGATTGCCCCGGCAACATCAGGCACCGGGTATTTATCAGAACCCATTGCGTCAACTACTATTCTCATTTTTTGCAGACCTTTCGTCCTGAACAAACTCACTTTGGTATGCGACGGGCAAATAACAGTGCCAGCAGGAAGATAGCTGTGCTTACCAGGACAATCGCTGCTCCGGAAGCGACCCTGACGTAGTAGGAGAGATACAGCCCGGCCACGCCAGAAAATGCACCGATCAGGGCAGCCAGCACCATCATCGTTGACAGACGTCTGCTGAACAGGTAAGCGGTGGCCGCCGGAGTGACCAGCATGGCCACCATCAGAGCCACTCCAACTGCCTGGAGCGCGACGATGGCGGTGAGCGCGATCAGCACCAACAGCAGGTACTCCAGAAAACCTGACGGTAGCCGGAGCGTCACTGCCAGGATGGGATCGAACGAGATGATCAGGAATTCCTTATACAACGCCAGGATGGTGAGCAGCACGATCCCTCCCAAGACCCCTGTCAGCCAGATGTCCCTGGCGGAGATGCCCAACACGTTGCCGAACAGGAAGTGAGCCAGATCAACCGCGTAGCTGCGCACGGTGGAGATCAGGGCGATGCCCAGCGCGAACATGCTCGCGAAGATGATGCCGATGGCGGTATCCCCCCGTACACGCGCCTGCTTCCCAACCGCGCCGATGCCGAGCGCCGTAAGCACGGCCGTGCCCAGCCCCCACCAGAAAATTACCTGGCGTTCCCCTCCGCTGAGCAGATAGCCGATCGCGATACCCGGTAGAATGGCATGGGCGAGTGCATCGCCCAGGAAAGCCATACCGCGCAAAACCACATAGGTGCCGCTCACAGCACATACCACCCCGACCATCACAGCCGCGATAAGCCCACGCACCATGAACGGATAGCTCAACGGTTCGATCAAGAAACCCAGCCAGCGGTCCACTACAATCCCCTCCCACAGCAGGTGTCGCTCAGCAGCAATGTGCTTCCATCGGCCTGCACCATGCGCAGATGGTCTCCATATGCAGCCTGGAGGAGTGGCGCGGTGAAAACATCGCGGGGATGTCCAATGCCCACCAGTTGCCTGTTTAGCAACATCACCCGATCGAACCTGCTGGCAGCCAGGTTAAGGTCATGGGTTGCCATCATGACCGTCACTCGCCGCGCGCGCAGTTCATCCACAGTGCGGAGTACCTCCTCCTGCGCCGGGACGTCGAGGCCGGTCAACGGTTCATCCATCAGCATCAACTCCGCTTCCTGCGCCAGGGCACGGGCAATAAACATGCGCTGCCGTTCTCCTCCCGATAGCGCTCCGATCTGCCGGTTGGCCAGCCTGGTAAGTCCCACCGTCTCCAGGCAGTGATGGACATATTCCCAATCCCTGCGCCCCGGCCGACGCAGAAGCCCCACTTTACCGGCCCGCCCCATCATCACCACATCGGCCACGGTGACGGGAAAAGTCCACTCCACCTGGCTGCTTTGTGGCACGTAAGCCACGCAAATGTGACCGCCCGGATGGTGGCCGGCTATCTTGATCACTCCTTGCGTGGGCTTCAGCACGCCGGCGATCACCTTAAACAGGGTGCTTTTTCCGGCTCCGTTCGGCCCCACCACGGCGATGTGCTCGCCGGCGTTGAGGACAAATGTGATGTCCTCAAGCGCCGGTCGGTCATTGTACTTTACCGTCACCCGGTTCACTTCCAGGATAGGCGCCTCTGTATCGTGTTGGACGTGTCTGGGAGTGAGTTTGAGCGCTGATCTCATCACCTGGTTCAGGATAGCGGTACTACTTCCGCCCCATTGGTTGCGGCACAGACGTAGATATTGGGAGCTATGCCTGTGGCAGAGCGATAACATTCGGCGACGGAAGCGGCAAAGGCGTAAGCGTCCCCGGCGCGGACAAGCGCGACGGCACAGCCGCCAAACCCGGCACCCGTCATGCGGGCACCGTAGCAGGCGGGTTCCTTAAGCGCACACTGCACCATCTGGTTGAGCTCCTGGCTGGAAACCTCGAAATCGTCTCGCAGACTGGCGTGGCTTTCGTTCATCAACCGTCCCAGCGCGGTGGCATCGCCCTGCCGCATGGCCTCGACAGCCTGCAGCGTGCGGGCATTTTCTGTTACCACGTGGCGGGCGCGACGACGGGTCAGCTCATCGAGTTTATCGGCGTGGAGCGCGAACATCTCCACGCTCACATCACGCAGCGCAGGCACACGGAAGAGGCGGGCCGCTGCTTCACACTGCGCGCGGCGCTCGTTGTAAGCGGAGCCGACCAGCCCCCGCCGCGTGGCCGTATCCAGCACCACCACTGCCGTAGCGGGAGGCAACGGTACTGCTTCCGTATCCAGCGAGCGGCAGTCAATCAGCATGGCGTGTCCCGCTTTCCCCATGGCGGAGATCATCTGGTCCATAATGCCGCAGTTGACACCGACCCATTCGTTTTCGGCTCGCTGCCCCAGCCTGGCCATGGCGGGCGGATCCCAGGCCAGGCCTGATATTTCGGCGAAGATGCGGGCCGCAGCCATCTCCAGCGCAGCGGATGAGGAGAGGCCCGCGCCAATGGGAATATCCCCCGCCATAACCCCTTCCCACCCCAGGAGATGATAGCCCGCCTGCTGCAGGACCCAGGCGATACCCCTGAGATACTCAGGCCATCCGGAGCGTCTCTCAGGCACATGCCCTTTGACACCCTCCAACGAAAATTCCACCGCCTGACCGAAGTCCAGGGAGTGACATATCACCGATCGGTCCTGGCGTGGCCGCGCTGCGATCCATATCGCCCGGTCAATCGCCATGGGCAGTACGAAGCCCTCATTATAATCGGTATGCTCGCCGATCAGGTTCACCCGGCCAGGGGCCCTGACGACGACGGTGGGCAGGGTGCCAAAGCGCTGCTCGAAATCGTTGATCACTTTTCGCCTGATAGGGTCATCGTAGAGCTGCATCGTCATTTCGACTCCGATTGTCAGAATTTCTGTAGTGTAGCTCTGGCAGCGATCTCAGCCTTTCCGCCGCCTGTTCTGCGGAGAGGTCACGTTGTGCCTCGGCGAGCATCTCGTAGCCGACCATAAACTTTTTCACCGTCGCAGAGCGCAGCAGGGGCGGGTAGAAATGGGCATGAAGCTGCCAGTGGGAACAGTCAACGTTTGTGTAGATGCCGTAAGGTGCCCCATGCCATCCCATCGAGTAGGGGAAGGAGGTCTCAAAAAGGTTGTCGTATCTGGTAAGCAGGCGTTTGAGGATTTCAGCCAGGCTGTCCCGAGCCTGGTCATCCAGGTCAGGCAGACGGAGCACATGATGGCGTGGGAGCAACAACGTCTCGAAGGGCCACACTGCCCAGTATGGTACCACGGCCAGCCAGTGTGCATTTTCAACCACCAGGCGTTCCCGCAGTCTGGCTTCCAGTGTGGCGTATTCGAGTAACATAGGTGTCCCATGCTCTTCAAAGTAGGCTCTCTGCTGACGCTCCTCTTTCGCCGGTTCATTGGGAAGTGCATAACCTGCCCAGATCTGTCCGTGCGGATGTGGGTTTGAACAGCCCATGATCGCGCCCTTGTTCTCGAAGACCTGGACCCAGGTATAGCGCTCTCCCAGTTCGGCTGTCTGCTCCGCCCACACATCCACCACCAGCCTGATTTCCTCGACGGACATCTCAGGCAAAGTCAGATCATGGCGCGGCGAGAAACATATGACACGGCAGGTCCCCCGCTCGCTTTCGGCACGGAGGAGCGGGTGGGGTGAGCTTGAGGCGCAAGGCGTATCCGGAAGCAGTGCGGCAAAATCGTTTGTGAACACAAACGTGCTTTCGTAATGGGGATTGCGCACGCCCCCCGCGCGTTCGTTGCCCGGGCAGAGGTAACATTGCGGGTCGTAGCTGGGGCGTAGTTCCGGCTGGGGCTTCTCAACCTGCCCCTGCCAGGGGCGTTTGGTGCGGTGGGGCGACACAAGCACCCACTCCCCTGTGAGTGGATTGTAGCGGCGATGGGGGTGATCGGCCGGGTTGAATGTCACCTGGTTACCTTCCATAGTCATAGAATCACTGTGCAGGTAGCCACAGACCCAGGCAATATGGACAGGCAGGCCACAGATTTGTTCCTTACTGATATGAGTTACGCGGCTGATCCGGCGGGCTTACCACAAAGGCATCAAGACACGAAGAATCACCAGGAAAATCTCTGTGCCTCTGCGTCTGTTTTGTGGTGAAATGCCATCCATTACGTAAGTCCTGCTACTGAGATGGCCATACCTGGTTCAGGAACCTCACTTTCTCGACAGCATGGTAATTACCACCACCTTCATGCTCATTGTAGGTGTAGATTGTGATCTGTTTGGGACCGGCGAAGTGATTGTAGGCAGCGAAGACGGTAGACGGTGGGCAGATCATATCCATCAATCCCACCGAGAAGAGGGCCGTGGCTTTGGAGCGGGCGGCGAAGTTGAGACCGTCGAAGTAGGAAAGGGTGCGAAAGACTGTCTCGACTTTGTCCCGGTGCGTCTTGCAGAAGGCGACAATCTCATTATAGGGCGCGGTGTCCACCAGCTCCACGGCGCGGCGATAGTGGCACAGGAACGGCACGTCCGGCATGACCACCTTGACGGCCGGCTCCAGGCCGCTAACCGCGAGCGCGATGCCCCCACCCTGACTGCCTCCGGTCACGGCGATGCGCTCTGCGTCCACGCCGGGGAAGCTTCTGGCCGCTTCAACCGCTCTGACGGCATCGGTAAAGACGCGCCGGTAATAGTACGTCTCGGGGCTGAGGATACCCCGCGTCATAAAGCCCGGGCAGTGGGGATTGGAACCGTCAGGCTCGGGATCGGGCGTATCTCCCTGACGCCAGGAACTACCCTGCCCGCGCGTGTCCATCACCAGGTGGGCATACCCCGCGCTGCTGAAGACAAGCCAGTCTATAGGGAAGCCGCGGCCGCCGCCATAGCCGATGTATTCCACAACACATGGCAACGGCTCTGAGCGATGTCTGGGAACAAGCAGCCAGCCTTTAATCGGCTGCCCACCGTAGCCGTTGAAGGTGACGTCGAAGGTTTCCACGGTACGCATACAGTAGTCTACCGGCTCGAAGACGGCGTTGAGCGGGAACTGGCGTGCATGGCTCAGCGTCCTCTCCCAGAAGGCGTCGAAGTCAGCCGGCTCCTCGCGGGGCGGAAGATAGGTTTTGAGCTGCTCCAATGGCAAGTCGAAGAACATAGCGTAACCTCCGTGTACTCTGTTCGCACTTACAATCAAGACTGGTTAAGCGTTATGAGTATGTGGGCAACCAGTCACCGTGTGCCTCGATAAGATCATCCACCAGGCTCCAGATCTGATCAAGGTCCAGCTCAGCGGCGGTGTGGGGGTCCAGCATCGCGGCGTGATAGATATACTCCCGTTTACGGGTCAGGGCCGCCTCGACCGTCAGCGCCTGGACGTTGATATTGGTCTGGATCAGCGCAGCCAGTTGCGGTGGCAATTTTCCGATGCGTGTCGGCTGCACCCCATTTTTGTCAACCAGACAGGGTACCTCCACGATGCAGTCGGGGGGCAGATTTTCGATCAGGCCATGGTTTGGCACGTTGCCGTAGATGACACGCGGTATGCCCGTTTCCAGGCTGTGTATAATGTAGGAGCCATACTCGCCGGTGCGTTCAACAGAGAGAGTGGTATCGGGCGCCTCCAGGTACTTGCGCAGCGCTTCCCATCCGGCGATCTGGACTTCACAACGACGCGGGTACTCGTCCAGCGGTATATTAAACTTTTCTATCAGGTCAGGGCGATCGCGCTTGATGAACCAGGGGACGTACTCAGCAAAATGCTCGCTCGACTCTGTGACGAAGTAGCCCAGGCGGTTCAGTACCTCGTAGCGTACTCTGTTCCATGACGGCACCCGCCCTTTCGCGACCACCTCCCTTAAACGCGGATAGAGGTCTTCAATGCCGTGCTCCGTCCTGCGCTCGAAGCGCAGGTAGAAGGCCATATGGTTTATGCCCGCGCACAGGTAGTTGATCTCCTCAAAGGGCACGCCAATGTCGTGGGCGAGTTGTTCAGCCGTGAGGAAGACGCTGTGACAGAGGCCAACCGTCTTGATTTTGCTGGCCCGGCTGATCGCCCAGCAGTTAATCGCCATAGGGTTGACATAATTCAGGAAAGTGACATCCGGGCAAAGCTCCTCCATATCGCGGCACATCTCCAGGAGCACGGGGATGGTGCGCAGGCCACGCATGATACCGCCGATACCCAGTGTGTCGCCGATAGTCTGACGCAGGCCGTACTTTTTGGGCACCTCAAAATCGGTAACGGTGCACGGTTCGTATCCTCCCACCTGGATCATGCAGATGGCGTAGTCAGCGCCATCAAGAGCTGCCCTGCGGTCTGTGGTAGCCTCGATGGTAGGGTGGGCGTTCAACGCCTCGGCTACCTTGCGGGCAACAACCTCAGAGGTACGCAGACGATCCTCATCAATGTCGTGCAGGCTGATGGTTGACTCGCTCAGCTCCGGGAAGCTGAGCACATCTCCAAGCAGGCTTTTGGCAAAGACGGTGCTCCCGGCGCCTATAAAAGTGATTTTGGGCACAGTGTTTCCTCCTGTGTGTGGTTCAGACCGATGCGCTTAGCCGACAATCCACGTCCGTGGTTTGTTGCAGAGATACATGCAAACTCAGCCGGATATGGGCTGGATAAACGATTTTATTATACAACTATGTCTTAATTTTGCCAGTATCATCCCCGGCGGGTGTTCTAAGCCAGGGGCTAATCCGTAGAATCCGCAGGGCGGGCATCCCAATGCCCGCCCCAAGCCCGAAAGCATTGCGATACGGGCCCAACTTTGCGGCGCGGGTCACAACTGTGCTGCGCGGGTCACAACCGGCTGCCGGACTGTGGTCCGGCGGACACAGGGTAGGAGCCGCGTGCGGATCCAGTTATGCGTATATCGCGATCGCATGCAAACCTGATGCTAAAGCCTCGACTCCGCTCCCGGATTGGAATTTGCTTCGAAATCCCGGGAGGAAGCAGGAGGAGGAAGGCAGGGGGCAGGAGGCATGGATGACGCGGATTTACGATTCAGTACCCCCGGCAGGATTCGAACCTGCGACCCTTTGGTCCGCAACCAAATGCTCTGTCCAGACTGAGCCACGGGGGCACATCAGCGGGGAGGCAGGGATTCGAACCCTGGGTAGAGTTTTTAGCCCTACAACCGCTTAGCAGGCGGCCCCGATCGACCACTCCGGCACCTCCCCTGGCGGTCCGCTGAATCGCTGGCTCTGGCGGAGGGAGAGGGATTCGAACCCCCGGTGACCTTTCGGCCACAACGGTTTTCAAGACCGTCGCCATAGTCCGCTCGGCCATCCCTCCAGATTCCAGGTAGCGACCCTCAGTAACTACCTGCGTGCCGACTAAAGTCGCCCGCCATAGGCCTTCGGCCTGCGGTCGGCCCTCGCCGACCGGGGCGTCGGCACAGGCCGACGCCCGGCACAGCGTGCCCGGGAGGGCTGATTTCCAATCAGCACATAGCGGCAGGCCAGTCGGGCAGGTAGTTACGACCCTCAATTAATTTTACCATAGCGATGGTGAACTGTCAACGCAACGCACCTGGTGATTACCCACATGTAGTTTTTAGAGCCTATCCGAAAAACCTTACGAGCGGCATCCCTATGCCGCTTATACTCACGCATAGGAATGCGTCGGTTACGTTTTTCGGAGAGGCCCTTAGGGTTGAAAAACGATGTCTGATGTGGTATGCTTATGAGCGTAAGCATCAAACAGTCAGGGGAGGTAGAGGCATGGTGAAGCAAAGCTGTGGAATTGACAACTTGCCGGTGGCAGAGCTTAACGGTGAGTTGGAGAAGTTTCTGAAGCCGGTCATGATGCAGTTGCCGGAGAAGAGGTTGCGGGAAGTCGGGAAACTGGCTGTG
>Ga0209227_1002561_pt1 | contig 12887 bp, 10 predicted proteins | sample YNPBryantNP2012_FD_185815 | JGI IMG/M metagenome (GOLD analysis project Ga0209227, IMG submission 185815) | Anoxygenic and chlorotrophic microbial mat microbial communities from Yellowstone National Park, USA - YNP Bryant NP 2012 (SPAdes)... ...
CAAATGCATTTAACTTCCCGCGATCATTCGATTGGGGCTGAGCCGCGCCGAGCGATTTGGCCGTGCAGACCTGGGTCTCTCAGGAGCCTGCGGACGGGGGTTGGTCAGCGGATTGCCGGACACGGTTCGCGTGCCCAGTGAGGTTCCGCAGCCGGTGCACAGATACTCAAAGAGTTCGCCCGACGGCAGCACCAGCAGCAAGCGCTCGCGCACCGGGCGCGCCGAACGGCATTTCGGACAATACAATTCGCTGGCTGTGAAATCTCCGAATTGCTGTTTCATGGCCCACACTGCCAAATAATGTCAGCAACACCCGAACCTTTCGAATTCCACAGGCTCGGGACTCAATCTTTGGCGTCCTTGTGCCGGACAACAATCTGGGAAATCTCGCCGAAACCGATGCTGACCTCTTTCCCGCCGCCTTCGTACAGTTGCAAGAAAAGCTCGTTGGACGAAATCCGGCTGATTCGCTTTCCGATGTATTCGTTCTTTGGCGTCCGTATGACAAGGACAAGGTCCTTTTCCGCTTCGCTCGGCACCACGCGGAAAAATCCCGGGAACTGGGTTTCGATGAAACGCCTGTTGAATGTGTATTCTCCGCGACTGTAAACCTTGGTCTCGGTGGGGCCGGCCTTTTGCTGTTTTCCGGCAGTGGCGACGCGCAAGCCCGATGCAGCCGGGACTGCAACCCTCTTCGATGTTGTCCCTGCCGCTTTCCCGGCAGGGGCACTCGGCAGCGCTTCCTGACCCGTTTCTGGCAGCGGCATTTCGGCGCCTTCGACCGCTGTGGCTGGAGAAACCATGAAAAGCAGCGGACCAAACACGGGCAACAAAGCCGACAGACCACAAACGACGCTGACAGGGCGTCCCTTGTAGAGGGCGATCTCGTAACCTGCCAGGAGATTGGCAAGGTACAACACCCCGAATATGGCAAGCCCGATCGGGGTGAAAAACGAGCTGAACAAAGATGTGCGACCGACGGGCCTCGTCACCCGGGGCACCTCTCTGACAACGATCGTTTTTGGCTTCGGGCGTGGCGGCGCCGGGAGGTCGATGAACGGCTCGACCATTGGGGCCAGCTTCTGGTTTTGCGCAAGCTCAGCCAGGGCTTCCTGAGTGAACTTACTGTACGGTATTCGTTTCGAGAACCCGCCAAGGATGCGAAACACCACGCCGTAATCGTTGCCGTCGGCGGGCTCGCCACTAATGGTGCTGCCGTCAAGCAGCTTGAAATCCTTCGCCCACGCCGTTATGGCGCCGAAAACAAACATTACAATCCACAAGCGTACCGAGTTGCGCATTTCACGATCTGGATAGCAGACAACAGGCTTTCAGTGAAGCAATTTTATTCGCACCACAAAATTTGCAAAGGAGTTGGCAATGCATGTGGAGATTCAGAACACCCCGATGCAGACAGTGTTTTCGACATTATCACATTTCCGTTGGCTTGATGGCGAATTCCGGTTTTTGGCCGGCGGGTTGGCTGTTGCGTTGTGCAACCGGGCTGTTAACCTTATGGTACGCGATTCGTCAAGAGCCAGCATTGTTTGCTCGGCAGGGGCGCTCAAATCTGTCATATAAGAATGAAAACTTTCAGAACACTCGACGGCAACGAGGCGGTTTCCTACGTTGCATACCGTTGCAATGAAGTCATGGCCATCTACCCCATCACGCCTTCTTCGCCGATGGGCGAGTGGTGTGATCAATGGGCGTCTGAAGGAGTCCGCAACTTGTGGGGAACCATCCCGCACGTGGTCGAAATGCAGAGCGAAGCCGGCGCCGCAGCCACGGTCCACGGAGCTCTCCAGACGGGCGCGCTGACATGCACTTTTACCGCTTCGCAGGGGCTGCTGTTGAAAATCCCCAACATGTTCAAGATCGCGGGCGAACTGACCCCGACCGTCTTCCACATCTCCGCCCGAACACTTGCGACACATGCGCTGTCAATTTTTGGCGATCACAGCGACGTCATGGCCGCCCGCAGCACTGGGTTTGCGATGATCAATTCCGCCTCGGTCCAGGAAGCAATGGACATGGCGTTGATCGCTCAAGCCGCAACACTCGAAGCGCGCGTTCCGTTCATGCATTTCTTCGACGGATTCCGCACCTCCCACGAAGTCGCAAAGATTGAGATCATCCCTGACGACGTGATGCGCCAGATGATCAATGACGATCTTGTGATTGCGCATCGGCAGCGCGCGATGAACCCGGATCGCCCCGTCCTCCGCGGCACGGCACAGAACCCGGACGTTTTCTTCCAGGCCCGCGAAGCGTGCAATCCATTCTATTTCCAGTGCGCGGACATCGTTCAAAAGGCGATGGACAAGTTTGCTGAACTGACGGGACGCAAGTACGAGATTTTCCAATACGAAGGTGCGCCGGACGCAACAAATGTTGTTGTTCTGATGGCCTCGGCCTGCGAAACCGCTCAGGAAACCGTCGAGTACTTGAACGCCCGTGGCGGCAAGTACGGCGTGATCAAAGTTCGCCTCTACCGCCCGTTCGATGTTCGCCGGTTCCTTGAAGCGCTCCCTCCGACTGTCAAGTACGTGTCGGTTTTGGATCGGACCAAGGAACCCGGTGGCATCGGAGAGCCGCTGTACCTTGACGTGGTCGCAGCACTGAACGAGGGCATAGCTGCCGGCTACGGCAAATTAAAGACCATGCCGCTGGTCCTTGCCGGGCGTTACGGCCTTTCATCCAAGGAATTCACGCCGGCCATGGTCAAAGCCGTCTTCGACAACGCCGCGTCGTCAAAGCCCAAGAACCACTTCACCGTCGGCATCAACGACGACGTCACGCACTTGAGCCTCGATTACGATCCCGAGTTCTCGACCGAGGGCGAAAATGTGGTCCGCGCAATGTTTTACGGGTTGGGGTCGGACGGCACAGTCGGCGCCAACAAGAACTCGATCAAGATCATCGGCGAAAACACGGGGAACTTCGCCCAAGGGTATTTCGTGTACGACTCGAAGAAGGCTGGCGCGGTGACAGTATCGCACCTGCGATTCGGCCCCACGCCGATCAGATCGACATACCTTGTTGACAAGGCAAATTTCGTTGCGTGCCATCAGCCTGTGTTCCTCGAACGCTATGACATGATCAGGCCGTTGGTGCCGGGTGGCACGTTCCTGCTCAATACGCCATATGGGCCCGACGAGGTCTGGGACAAACTGCCACGGCCAATGCAGTCGCAAATGGTGGCCAAGAAGATCAAATTCTATGTGATCGACGCCATCAAGGTCGCAAGAGCAACCGGCATGGGCACCCGGATCAACACCATCATGCAGACCTGCTTTTTCGCCCTGTCCGGCGTTCTCCCGCGCGAGGAGGCAATCGAGCAAATCAAGTACACAATCAAGAAAACTTACGGTCGCAAGGGCGAAGACGTCGTCCAGAAAAACATCGAAGCGGTCGAGCAAACCCTCGCGAATCTTTTCGAGGTGAAGGTGCCGGAAAAAATCACCAGCGGCTTCGACATTCCCGAACCGTTCTCCGGCAAAGCGCCAGACCGCATCAAGGAAACCCTTGGCAAGATATACGCCGGCCTTGGCGATACACTCCCGGTAAGCGCTATGCCGTGCGACGGCACGTTCCCGACCGCCACCAGCCAGTACGAGAAGCGCAATATCGCACTCGAGATTCCTGTTTGGGACGAGAAAACCTGCATCCAGTGCGGTAAATGCGCCGTTGTATGCCCGCACGCATCAATCCGCGTGAAAGTGTACGACCCAGGTCATCTCAACGGCGCACCTCCAACGTTCAAATCGACCAATGCCCGCGCACCGGAATGGAAGGGAATGAAGTTTACCGTCCAGGTTGCACCGGAAGATTGCACTGGCTGCACGCTGTGCGTTGATGTCTGTCCGGCCAAGAACAAGGCCGAGGCAAAGCTCAAGGCGATCAACATGCAGCCGCAAGCGCCGCTGCGTTTGCAGGAACGGGCAAACTGGGAGTTTTTCCTGTCCATCCCGGACCTCGATCGCCGGAAGATCAAGGTCACACAGCTTCGCCAACAACAGGTGATGCGTCCGCTCTTCGAGTTCTCCGGCGCATGCGCCGGTTGTGGGGAAACGCCTTACGTCAAACTGGTCACCCAGTTGTTCGGCGACCGTATGGTGATCGGCAATGCAACCGGTTGCAGCTCGATCTACGGCGGCAACCTGCCAACCACGCCTTACTGTGTTGATCACAACGGCCGTGGGCCAACTTGGAACAACTCGCTTTTCGAGGACGCAGCAGAGTTCGGCCTCGGATTCAGGGTTTCAATCGACAAACAGCGCGAGCTGGCTTGTGAGCTGCTCCGGAAACTCGCGCCCAAACTCGGAGACGATTTCGTCTCTGCACTTATCAATGCCGATCAAAAGGACGAAGCTGGCATCTACGAACAACGCGAGCGAGTAGCTGCTTTGAAACAAAAGCTCGCCGGTGACAGTTCGCCTGAAGCAAAAATGCTGCTGTCCCTGGCCGACAACCTTGTCAAGCGAAGTGTTTGGATTTTCGGCGGAGACGGTTGGGCCTATGATATCGGTTACGGAGGTCTGGACCACGTTTTGGCAAGCGGTCGCGACATCAACGTGCTGGTGCTTGACACGGAAGTCTATTCCAACACCGGTGGTCAAATGTCAAAATCAACCCCACGCGGTGCTGTCGCAAGATTCGCGGCGGGCGGCAAGCCTCTTGGCAAGAAAGACCTTGGCATGATGGCCATGAGCTACGGCAATGTTTACGTCGCCAGCGTCGCCATGGGCGCAAAAGATGAGCACACGCTCCGCGCCTTTGTCGAAGCCGAGTCGTATCCCGGCCCGTCGATCATCATTGCATATTGCCACTGCATCGCCCACGGCATCGCCGTCGAGTCCGGCGCAGGCGTTCGTCAGCAAAAGGCAGCCGTCGAGTCCGGACAGTGGCTGTTGTACCGGTTCGACCCGCGGCGCGCTGCGGCAGGCGAAAACCCGCTCCAAATTGATTCCGCTCCGCCCCGCATCAAAGTCCAGGAGTATCTGTTGTCCGAGAACAGATTCAAGATGCTCACAAGAATCAAACCCGAAGACGCCCGCCGTTACTTCGAGCTCGCTCAAAAAGACGTCGAGCGCAGATGGCAATATTACAATTACATTGCCGCTCGAAAGCCGGGTAATGGCGGGGCAGCCCCCGCACAAGGCCAGAGCCAGCAACAGGCCGGTCAAGCTTGAACAAATGCTCAAAACAACAGCGCCAGTATTCGCAAATCAAACAGAGTCTTTAACAGAAAGGAACCACAATGGACCTGAGCACCAAATACCTCGGACTTAACCTGCGCAGTCCGCTCGTTCCATCCGCTTCGCCAATCACAGCAGAACTCGACCAGCTCAAACGCGCCGAGGACGCCGGAGCAGGTGCCGTAGTTCTCCCGTCGGTGTTCGAGGAGCAAATTCGCCGCGAAACAGACGAAATCGAGCTGGCTCTCGAACAGGGCACGGAAAGCTTCGCCGAAGCGCTCTCATATTTCCCTCGCCCTGCCGAATTCCGTATCGGCCCCGAAGCCTATCTTGAACACATCCAAGCCGCCAAACGCGCTCTTAAAATTCCCGTTATCGCAAGCCTCAACGGCGCCTCTCTGGGCGGTTGGACGGACTATGCCAAGCAGATACAACAGGCGGGCGCCGATGCGCTCGAGCTCAACATCTATTACATACCGACCGATCCTGCCTTGACTGCCCTGGACGTCGAGAACACCTATCTCGATATTCTCAAGGCCGTCAAAAGCGCCGTCACAATCCCGGTGGCGGTCAAGCTCAGCCCTTTCTTCAGCAACATGGCAAACATGGCGCAGAAATTGGATCGAGCCGGCGCCGACGGCCTCGTGCTGTTCAACCGATTCTATCAGCCCGACATCAACCTCGACACGCTCGAGATCGAGCCTTCGCTCAACCTGAGCACGTCACAAGCGCGCCGGCTTCCACTGCGGTGGATTGCAATCCTGTTCGGGCGTCTCAAAGCGAGCCTTGCCGCAACCAGCGGCACCCACACCGCCTCTGACGCGCTGAAGTTCCTCATGGTTGGCGCGGACGTTACCATGCTCTGCTCCGTGTTGCTGCAAAAAGGCGTCGGTCACATCGCTGAAATCGAAAAGGAAATGGTAAAATGGCTGGCCGAGCACGACTACGAATCAGTAGCTCAATTGAAGGGTTCGCTCAGCCAGAAGAGATGTCCCGACCCGAGCGCATTCGAACGCGCCCAATACATGCGCGTGATATCCACGTGGAAATTCGACTCGGTCGGAAGATCCTAAGAGCCGGCCCGGTCGTGTAGTAGCGTGTTGGAGTCCGATGGGCGCCATAATCTGCCTCCACAAAGGAGGGAGGATCCATCGAGTATGTGGGCATTCATGAACCTGCGTACCTGTATTACCGGACATTGGCACAATACTTCCCGACACCGCTGAGTGTCCGTTGTCCGCAGGACACCAGACAAGCAGCGACAAATTGGTCGCAGGCATGGTCAGCGAGTCAGAATAAGGGCTGAAAGCCCGTGCCATGGCAGGTAGAAACGGAGCGTCGCGCGACACAGCGGTATTTCCGCAACCGGCGCAGTTGTCAGGAGATGAGCGTTCGGTTGCGGCTTTTCGGTGCCTTGGTAAACTCGGCCGATGAGTGAAACGCGCCCATACCCGCAGATCAGTTCCTTCAAATCCATCGCCGCTTTCCGCGAACACGTTGCTGCACTGGGACTGGACCTGCCCGCGGACGATTCGATCCTCACAGGAACAACATCTCCTCTGGCACAACCCATCGTCAATTGCCTGATCAACGGAAGAAGGATCGGGAACAGGTGGGCCACACAGCCAATGGAAGGCTGGGACGGCACGCCAACAGGCGCTCCCACAGACGATACACGGCGCCGATGGCGAAGGTTTGGCGAAAGCGGGGCGAAACTGGTTTTCGGCGGCGAAGCAATGGCGGTTCGGGTGGACGCCCGCGCCAATCCCCGACAGCTCGTGATCAACGACGCCAACAAGAAAAGCCTTGCTGAATTGATCGCCATTGTGCGCAAAGCTCATCGAGAACATTATGGCACCGATGAAGACCTCGTCGTGGGATTTCAACTCACCCACTCAGGGCGTTTTTGCCGTCCCAATGACAACCGGCGATCAGAACCGCGAGTGGCTTTCCGGCATCCGTTGCTCGACCGTCGAACCGGCGTGACCGATGACTCGCAGGTTTTGCGCGACCCCGACATTCAGGCGATCATCGAAGATTTCGTCCGCGCTGCTCAGATAGCATCGGATGTTGGGGCCGATTTTGTGGACCTTAAACATTGTCACGGTTATCTCTTGCACGAAATGCTCGCAGCGCACACGCGCCCGGGCCGGTACGGCGGCAGCTTCGAAAACCGCACACGACCGTTGCGCGACATGGTTGCTGGAATTCGCGCCGCAGGCGTGAAAATTGATCTTGCGGTGCGGTTGAGTGCGTTTGATACGGTGCCATATCATCCCGATCCTCCCCGAGACGCCTCGGGACGCCCCGGTCCGGGAGTCCCGGACGATTTCGCATCGTGCTTGCCATACAAGTACGGGTTCGCCGTCAATCATGCGAACCCGGTCGAACCTGATCTCACTGAAAGTTTTGCTTTTTTGGAACTCTGCGGGGAACTCGGAATCAAGATCGTAAATGTCACCGGCGGATCGCCATATTACAACCCGCACATACAGCGACCCGCACTTTTTCCACCATCCGATGGTTATCAACCGCCCGAAGACCCGCTGGTTGGAGTGGCAAGACACATTGACGCGACGCGGCGGCTCAAAGCGCAGGCACCACCGGGAATGGTGTTGGTCGGGTCTGCTTACACGTATCTTCAGGATTACCTGCCGCACGTCGCGCAAGCCGTGCTGCGCAAGGGTTGGACCGATATCGTCGGACTGGGCAGGGCGATTCTGGCCTATCCAACGATGCTCGCTGACGCCGTGATGAAGGGCGCGATGAACTCGAGACAGATTTGCCGCACGTTCAGCATGTGCACAACCGCCCCCCGCAATGGCGAAATCAGCGGGTGCTATCCCTTGGATCCCTACTACAAATCAAAGCGAAAGGGCTGAACAACTCCCAACCGGAAAATTTCACCGGCCGCCCAAATACAGCCGTGCCTTCAGCCCGGCGAAATTACCGGGCTAAACCTTGTTGGGCACCACAAACGGAACCCGGTACTTTCTTGTGAGCAGTTCGTTGGCTTTTCTGTTGCCTATGAAGCGCTCGGTTTTGGGGTTCATCCGCAGCGGCATTCCAAGGACGGCCTGTTCGGTATTCAGGTCAACGCCATTTGCGGCAAGATGTTCCTCCATGCGCGCAAACGCTTCGGCAAGCCCGGCATCGGCGCGCAATGCTTCCCGAATCTGGCCCGGTGGAACACGTTTCCCAAGGCGGTATGAAATGTTGGCAGTGTGACAAAGCGCGCTCGAAAGATGCCCCTCCAAAATGTCTGCGTTGAGGTCCTCGATCTTGCGGCTTCGGACGGCCTTGATGAAGTTTTCAAAATGATCCTCTGCGCCGCTCCACTTTTGGATCTCAGTGCCGTTCTTGTCGTAGGCCGTGGCCGAAGTATAGCTCGGAACCGTCACGTACCCGCCTTCACATTCGATCACGATTCCAATTGACGCGCCGCGGTACTTGTCCATTTCCTGGCTGTCTTTGGTCTTTGGCAGGCCGCGCACCTCAAAGATGAGCGGCGCGCCGGGATAATCATGAAGCACCACAAGCGTGTTTGGTGTCTCCCCGTCATCGACATAGCCAAGCCGTCCGCCAACACTCAAAATTCGTGGTGACAGTTCCGTCACGCCAAGGAACCACCTCGCAACGTCCATCTCATGGATGCCCTGGTTGCCGAGGTCGCCGTTGCCGGTATTCCAGACCCAATGCCAGTCGTAGTGCAGTCTTTTCCGCATCAGGGGAAGTTTCTGGGCCGGTCCGCACCAGAGATCGTAGTCAACCTCCGGTGGGATCGGCTGTGGGCCGTCAACCTTGCCGATGCTTGCCCGGCGCTTGTAACAAAGCCCGCGTGCCACTTTGATGCGACCGAGGTTGCCCGCACGCACCCACTCGACGGCGCGGGCGATCCCGGTGCGGGACGATCTGCTTTGCGTGCCGCATTGGACAATTCGGCGATATTTTCTGGCGGCTTCGACGGCCTTGCGACCTTCCCAAACGTTGTGTGACACCGGCTTTTCAATGTAGATGTCTTTGCCGGCCTGGCATGCCCACACAACGTTCAGCGCGTGCCAGTGATTCGGTGTCGCGCTGGCAATCACATCGACTTCTTTGTCCTCGAGCAACTGCCTGTAATCTACAAACGTTTTCACAGGCTTACCCCGATCGGCCAGCTTCTTCGCAGCAGCTTCAAGTATCTTGCGGTCGCAATCACAAATCGCAACCAGTCGAACGCCCGGCATTTTCTCGAAGGCGCTTATGTGCGCCCCACCGCGCCCGCCGACCCCAACAACTGCGACACGAATATCGCTGTTTGCACCAGCAACCTGCGCCAATAGACGGCCCGGTAACGCCAGTGCGATGGATGCGATAGTTGTTTGTTGGAGAAAAGACCTGCGTGACAGTTCGGTTTTCATATCGAGTTGTTATGGCACCAGCCACGCCTGCCGCCCCGCACGCGGCGCGCGCGGCCATTTATTATCGGTTGCGCGAGATCATTCGACCGCTTTAACAACCACGGACAAACTGAGGATAACAGCCGGCTGTTCCTTTTGCAATTGTCAACCCGGCAAAAACTTGGCTTTGACCGGCAAATTGCACCTGACTGAACGCTGGACAATCGCCTCGAGCAGCCGGACTATGCCGGTGCGCATGCGTCTCTTGGATCGGTATTGTTTGCGCGAACTGAGCATTCCGCTGGCTTATTGTCTGAGCGGATTCCTGGTGTTTTGGATTTCATTTGATCTGCTCAATGACCTCGACGAGTTCCAGCGGGCGCATTTGCGCGTTCCAGATATTGCACAATACTATCTCGTGCGGCTGCCGGAACTGCTGGTGACCGTGCTGCCAATTTCTTTGCTGCTGGCTCTGCTCTACGTGCTTGGCAATCACGCCCGCCACAACGAGTTGACTGCAATGCGCGCCGCGGGAATGAGCCTTTGGAGAATCTGCACTCCGTACCTCGTCGTCGGAGCAGTCTGCGGCGTCATCATTTTCGTACTCAACGAAATCGTTGTGCCAGATGCCGCAGAAGCAGCAAATGCAATCCTGACCAAATACAACCCTAAAACTGCTGGCGACCTCGGACCTGATTGGCAACTCGGACTGGCGTTTCACAACGAAAAGGACAACAGAATCTGGAATGTCTCCGCATACAACAAACGCACCGGTCAAATGCGCCATGTTGCCGTGGAATGGCGGTTGCCCGACGGAACAAGACGGCGCTATGCCGCCGAAAGCGCCATATACACAAACGGATTCTGGTTGTTCAACGGTCTGAAAGAGCTCCATTACCCGCCCGAGGGCGGTTTGCCGTCATACCGCGGCGAAACAAATGAGATGGCCATCCCTGATTTCAAAGAAACACCGGAACAAATCAACAGCGAAATCAAGTTCGCCGCACTCAATGAAGCCCGGGCAATCAAACGCCCCCGGCTTTCTCTCCGGGAAATACTCGACTATCAAAGGCTGCATCCGACCCTGAACCCCCGCGACAAGGCACGGCTCCAAACCCAGTTCCACGGTCGATTGGCTGAGCCGGTGAAATGTCTGGTCGTTGTCCTCATCGCTGCGGCTTTTGGCGCCTCCGGAGCCAGGCGGAGCGTACTGGTTGGTGTTGCCGGGAGCATCTTCATCACGTTCGCCTATTTTATCATCTGGAGCTTCAGCTTCGCGCTCGGGACCGGCCAGTATCTGCCTCCAGCCGTGGCTGCATGGGCGCCGAACGCACTTTTTGCGCTGTCGGCCATCATTTTCATCCACCGGTCGGCATGACAGATTTGGCAAAGTGCCGCATCAGACCAACCAGACATGCAGTGCAATAATGCCAAACGGTTGTCGGCGCCGTCGGTGAAAAGTACGTGGTCACCAACGCGCCTTCCACGCGCGCGGTTTTCTACCGATTGGATCGCTCCTTTTGATCGGCCCCGTGCGCGACAACTGATTCAGACCGGCCATGCCCCGATTGACCGGCTTTCTGAGAGTCCGATCGAGCACGCCAAGGCAGGTCGAGCGCCTGATAAACGCGCCAGGTGAGCGTGTCCTGAACAAAAACCGCCACGCGCAATTTGTTGGTATCCCATTCCGAATTCAGCGTGAACTTGAACTGGCAAGTTTGGGGAGCAGGTCCTTCAAGTATGAGAGGCTCGGATAGCATCTTCCGCGCCGGATGGCGGGCGACCAACACCCTGTTGGCGTTCTCGCCTGAATAAACGCGATTGGTGAGACCATCGTCACGGAGGACTGCGGCAACCACAAGTTGACGCCGTGCAACAGCCGATGAACGAGCCGCCACAACAACCCGCAGATCACCGCTGGCAGGTTGCGTGCCGAACACTAGCGAAGCCTGGAGTGCCACCTCTGGCTCTTTCATCAGCGCCTGACGAATCGCCGTTTCCGCGCCTATCCGGTCACGGCCATTGAGGGACTGTGCGCCATCGACCATGAGCATGGGCGTGTAGTAAAGCCCGTAACCGGCGGGTTTCGGTTTCGTGTAAGACATGTGATACATCATTTGCCGTTCGCTGTAGAGCCGGTCAGAGAAAGGATCGGGCCAGGGCGAGTTGAAATAGTCCACATGATACGCGATTGGTACAATTCGCCGGTTGCGGTCAGCCAGGTTTCCCAGCAGCCGCTCCGCGTCCGGACAGAGATTGCAGCCCTGGGAAGTAAACAGTTCCACAAGCACAAACTTGGTTTGTCCCGGCAGCGTTGTTTCCCTGACCGTTACTGGAGCCGCGCTCCAAGTTGGTGACAAGTTCATTGCCAGCCAACCAAGAACCACTATCCGCCTCAGCGCGGCGCGACCGTAACCGAACGCTCCGCTCCGGAAGACTGCGTAGGCTGTAGAAATGCTGGCGTGTCGCGCTGCGCTGACCTGGGCAACCTTGTCGCCCACGCGGGAGGTTAAGTTGCCATCAGTGGTTGAACAGGTTAAGGGCAAAAGTCTCGAATGATCCAACAATCTGCGATTGCTGCGCATACTCTCCAAGATAGTAGTTCAGCGTGACGTAGCCGCAACCGAACGCTCCGCTCAGGACAACCGCGTTGGCTGCAGGAATGCCGCCGCATCGCGCTGTGTTGACCGGGGCAATCTTGTCGTCCACGGGGGCGATGAGGTTGGCAACAGTGGTTGAACCGTTCGAGGACAAGATTCTCGAGCCGGACGGTCATGCGCCGTGCGCGGACCCGAGCAAGCCCCCGATCCTCAGGTGGCGGGCATCGCCGGTTCCAGTTCACCTCTCTGAACCACGGTCCCAGAACGAAAATCTCACCGGAATGAAGTTTTGCGGCCTTAGTCTGGTAAGGCGCCCAGATATGGGGACAGACACCGTGCTTGGGGGGGTGGCGGTGCAAATAGAGGGACAGGCACGGTGTTTGGCCGGGGCGGACGGATTTTTGACATGCCGGACCCGACCAAGCGCAGGTCCGACGTTCGAGGCTGGCTCTGGCGGCCTGACATGGGGACAGGCACGGAATTTGGACGACTGGACTCTTGACCCGATGGACCTGAGCAAGCGCCGGTCGGCGGTCCAGGCTGGCTGTGGCACGCGGATATGGGGACAGACACGATGTCCGATATACCGGTCAGGAAAGTTCAACGTGAAACGTTCAACTCTCAACTTTTAACGGGGTGACCGAAAGGGGCTTGGTGGGCGGGATATGGGGACAGACACGGAATTTGGACGATCGGACTCTTGA